>Ga0181524_10003448_pt1 | contig 15305 bp, 8 predicted proteins | sample PEATcosm2014_Bin_34_FD_119761 | JGI IMG/M metagenome (GOLD analysis project Ga0181524, IMG submission 119761) | Peatland microbial communities from MTU Mesocosm Facility, Houghton, MI, USA - PEATcosm2014_Bin05_60_metaG | ecosystem: Environmental > Terrestrial > Soil > Wetlands > Peat | place...
CGCCCGTGATCAATGTCATCCGACCCATGCCGTGCAGCTAGCCTCGCTCGTAAGGACGATCTAGCTGTGCAGCATCGCGATCCCCGCCCTCACGACAAGGCGGCCGCAACCGGAGGGATACGCCGGACGGGCGTTGTGGAACGTTTTTCGACGCGATGGCGGTCGTGACTTGGCGGTTGGTTCCGGTGCCGACGGGCCGGGCTCGAGCCGTTGCGGTCCTTCATCGCCGACCGCGGAACGACCCGAGTTGACCCTGAGCGGACATTTCCTACGTCTGGATAGCGGTGCTAAGGCGCTGCGCGCACTTCGCGGAAGGCTTCACCAAGCTGTAACGCTGCGCTGCGCCTGTCGCCCATGTCCACGAGCAGATCAAGGATTCGCAAGAACTTCTGGGCCAAAGGCAGCGACATCGGAGAATCGCGATCGGCGAAGTGTTGTACGAGCCCTGCTATCCGCGCCGGGATGAATGTTCCGTGCCAGCCTTTCAGTTCTCCAGCCCCATCACCGATGATCGCCAAAATCTGATCGGCAAACGCTTCGGCGGGGTACGACGCTTTCGCCCTTTCACAGAGGGTGAGGAATGACACCATCACCGAAGCTGCCCATCCGCCGGCGCGCACGAACCGATCGATGACCGGAAGGATGCGCTTGATCTTCGACCAATCACCGTTGACGTATCGAGCTGCCAACGCCGCGTGCTCGACCGAAACAAACATCAGCGTCCGCGCGAGCCGGGGCTGATCAAATCCGGAGAATTCCCCGCTTCTGTATGACGTGCGCTGGAGTTCCGGTGACGCCAAGAGCCGACCGAGGCAGAGATCGACGACGCTGACAGCGTCGTCGTGGACGGCCGGCGCGTCATAGACGTAGGCGCAGACGTAGGTGCTGGCGAAGGGCGCAAGGAGCGACCAGCATGTGTCGCCCTCAAGCGCCAATATCGGATCGAGGAATCGCGGCTGAACTTCTTGGAGCGATAGGAGCCCTGACATTCGTCCGAGCGTCTTTCCCAGTTCGTGCGTCCACTCAAAGAGCTGGGACCCAGCGCAATCCCTCCTGCTTGGCTTCAACCACGGCGGAGCATTCTTCTGGTTCGTCCAGGTCAGGAGGTTCGAGACAAAGTCGAGGAAAGAGCCTTTTGCCTCGCTCGCGAGGATGCCTTCCAGCGGGATCAGCGGAAGGATTTTCGCGGCGTACTGGTGGTACCAGAAGGTGTCAGGCTCGCCCCAAACCTCGCGGGGATCGGCGGCGTCATCGTCATCGTAGTCTTCATGGTGATAGCGACGGCCGCGCGCTCGATCGGAGTCTAACTTTACCCAGGCGGCTGGAGGCAGTGGAAGCGGCAACCATCCCTTCTCCTTCCGATAAAACTTTTCGGCGGCGTCAAGGGCTCCGCGGATTTCGTTTGGCGAGTGCGTGGGCTCGCTTGGACCACGCGGCGTACCCGGCGGTCTCGGTTGAATATGGCACAGGGAAAAGGCAAGAATCAGCGCTGCCCACGTGATCTTCGGGTCTGTGGGCCAGAGCCGACACGCTTCCTTAAGCGCTGCAAGCGAAACCACCTCAAGGGGATGAGCGACCAGGCTCAAGAGCGCGAAGGCCGTGTCCTTCTCCGCAGTACGTTCCCGCAGATCCGCCGCTAAACCTCGGGCGACAAAGATCGCCTGATGCCAGGGGATAACCGCGCCGGACGTCCACATCACGTCCCGTATTTCCGCGGTCTGGATCGCACGTTTGAGGACGTCGCGCGCCCAAGTCAGGTCGGCTTCACTGCGACCTTCGCGGAAGTTGAGTGCGATCGCTGCCGCCGCTGCGACGGCGCCTCGACGAATGCCGAGGTCGTCTCCATCTGCGGATATATCAAACAGCGTCTCGCTGTCGACCTTTTTGGCGAGCGTAATTGCTGAAGCGACCGTCAACGCCTCGCCGGGGGAGCCGGCCTCAAATGCCTTGGATGCCCACGTCCACAAATGGCTCTCCTGAAGGCTGAGGCGGGCCTCCTCTACCTTCGCCACCTGTTCAGGCTGCGAGGCAGAGGGGCTGACATGGACAATGGCAATCTGGTCGGGGATTTCAGTCTTGTAAGCGCGATAGTTCTCGGGATCAGCAAGCTCGGCATATTCCAACGCTTGCTCGGTCAGGTGCTCCCGCGCCGCCGGGAGGTTCCGATGTTCTTCGTACTGGAAGGGCAGATGGTTCCTGAAGTTGACGATTGCGGCCCGGGTGCGCTCTCGAAACTCCTCGTCGCCAAACACATATCGGGGTATGAGCGAATCGAGTTGCTTCTTACGAATCTCGCGGGCGTTGGCAGCTTGGATCGCTTCGACGTGAGTGCGATCGGCGCGGCCGTCAAAGCCCATCAGATTGCTGAAATTTGCAGAGAAGTCTTGGACCATCCGGTCGTGGTCCGCGTGCAAGAGTCGCTGGGACGAAATGAGCGGAAAGATTGCTTCCGAGAGCGCCTCGGTGTGCAGCGCGAGCGCAGCGGCGACACCCAGGATCGCGATGCACTCATTGCCTTCGACGATCTGCCGGATCAACTCGTCGACCGGACGACCGCGGCCAAGCTCGGCGAAGCACCACTCCTCCAAAGCCATGAAACCGCAGGCGAGCGGCTTGGGCGCCCAAATCGCTCGACACCAGAGATACTCTCGATCTCCGCCCCAGAACGCCTGGGTCCCCCATGGAAAGGCGAGTTCAAGAGGAGTCGGCGTGCCCGCGCTTTCGCGCACGTGCCGATGGAGCTGCCGCCAGGCTGACATTGCGTAGTTGCACAGCTCCCTGAGAAGGCGAAGGGCCTCTGCAGGCGATGACTGGAAGAGCGAATGAAACGGCTCGCGCAGGGGAGATGGCGGCCAGAAGTTGTGCACATCTCGATCAATCGAAAGCTTCTCAAAATCGTGATACGAGAATTGTCCGAACCCGATAATTGAGAAAACGCCGGAAATGGCTGATTCGTCTTCGCGCGTTCTCTCGGCCTCCGGCCTTGCCAGCGCTCGTTTTCGACGTTTCGCGGCCCTTGCCGCTTCCGCTCGTTCTCGCGCGACTTTATCGTCCGGCAGCTCTTCCTTCAGGTGCGCTAGCGTGAGTTCGACAAGCAACTTCGGGTGGGACTGCGCAACCGTTGGCGAGAAGGCGGCGATCTCCTCGAATTTATTCTCGCGGATGGGTTCTGACGCGATGACGCGCCTGAGGTACTCATCGGCAAAGTTGGGCTCAGAGCGAGAGGCCCTTAAAATGAGGGTGGAAAGCGACTTACGAAAATCGCCCAGGCCGCGCATGCCATTCCACCGCGCGGAGTTCGCGTCAGGCTTTCTTGCTGCCGACACCGCGTCAATGTCGCGAAGCCACTCGGCGCACTTTGTGAGGATTGAGCGTGAGGGCGCGTTTTGACGGTCGGCGAGCGCGTTCTGCCAAACTTCGAAGACTGAAACTAGGTCGGGATAAAGGCTGACCGGGATGTCTGACACGCGGCGAAGCAGGAACGAAATCAGCCGCCGCCAAGCAGGAAAGTCCGAAGGCCAGCCAAGCAGATCGGCAATACGCAACCGTCGGTCTAGAGGCAGGTCGCCAGCGAGAATGTTCGGGTTCGGGATGGTTTTCTCGGCCTGGAACCAGACGAGCGCCCTTTTCAGAAAGTGGAAGTCGTCGGCGAAGACTGCATCCGCGAATTGGTTTTCGTCGCTCGCGAAATTTGAGGACCCCAAGGGACCCAGGAGCCACGCCCGCGTCCACTGAGAGCGCATATGTGAAGATGCCACATGCACTAGGTGTTTCGCCCAACCTTGTCCGAGAGCATATTCCCATTGCGAGAGAAGTTCGACGACCCGCGCAACCGCGGGCGGTTCACCGCAGGCGCGAATCTCTTCAAACCAGTCCTCTCCGCAATCAGCGAGGACGTGGAAGAACGCCCACTCGAAGAAGATGTCGTGAGAAAATCGAACGGTATGCCCACGTCGGACGTGCTGCAAAATGCCGTCGACTATGAGCTGATCGATCAAGGATAGGGAAGGCGGCCTTAGGCCTCTGACGCCAATGGGCTCGCTCAGATAACGCGCGCGCAATCCCGCAAGTTCTACGATGGCGCGTTGGCGCTCGATCGCATTCTGGCCTGTGGCGTTATAGCCGCCGCGCGACCACCAGTTGTCGATGAGGTCGACTTCAGACTGCGGTTCAAACGGAGGGCCGCCGGCACCGGCGATAAAGCTCTGGTTGAGCACCTTCGCGAAGAAAGGGCGTCGGACAATCTCACGCACTTGAGACGGCCCAAAGAGCAAGCCTCTCAAGTGTGGCTTTGCCTTGGCCAATATCTCTGCATCATCGTCATCAAGCGCATTGACGGTGACGGTCGCCACGCCAGCAGCGTCGAGTAGGTCCCCCATCCAGTTCCGGAGTGGCTCGATGCCGGTATCCCGAAGCGAAACAACGATCCGCCAATTGTCGAGCGGAGGTGAACCGATGATCGTCCGAAGCACGGCCAGAACAACGGGTTGATGTTCCTTCTCGATGCGGTCGATAGCGTCGATGTAGAGGACAGCCGAGCCAGTTGCGGCAATCTCGACGAGGAGGTCACGCAAGGCACCGCTCGATAGACCGTGTGTGGACGCGAAGCTGATCCAACTGCGTCCCTCTATCTGGTCTGCTTTTAGGAAGAGGACCGGTCCGTGATCAATCGCGCGTTGAACGCTTCGTCTGAGCAGGACGGACTTCCCGCTGCCGGGGAGCCCTCGAATTTGAATGAGACGCGAGTCCGCCAGTTTGGCGTCCAGCTCGGCTGAAACCGATGCCCTTTCGAGCCGGGTCCCGCCGACATCATCCTGGATATCATTGACGTAGCCACGAGCGAGTGCCGCCAGCTTCTCCAGATCGGACCGCAGGGAGGTGGCGATCCGTAGACTGGCCACCTGTGAGATCGATCGAACCAAGCGTGCGCGGTCGAATTCGCCAGCTTTGCCAGCGGACGCGCGCGCCAATTCGATGAGCCGCGACCACACGAGCGGAGCCTTCGTTGCTTCGGTTGGGACTAGGCAGTCGCGCACGCGCGTTATGGCTTGGGGAGGATCGTCGGCGCCTGCGTGGAGGAAGTCGAACTCGATCAGAACGAAGTGCGCTAAGAACTCGTGAACCTCTGCATTGGTGCGCGGCGTGCCGTTAATCTCGCTGAGGAGGGCGGCGATGTCGTCCCTCACGCCTTTGATCTCCGCGCTGGCATTCCCTCCTGGTGCGAACCGCGCCTCGAAATCGTCGGCCGTCAGACTCTCGCGAGCAAGTTCACATAGCATGACGAGTGCTCGTGCTTTGTCCTTTGCGACCTCTCCTACCGCTGCCCCGAAGCGGTCGACCCCGTGGCGGAAATCGGTCTTAGCCAGGGTCGCCCAGCTATCGCGGATTATCTCCCGGAAATCGGTGTTGGCCTTAGCCTTGCTGATGGTCAGCGAGCGCTTGACTTGGAGGCTGAGGCGAGCGAGTTCGCCGTTAGCACTTCTGAAATCGACAATTACGTCGTCCAAGGGCTCGCCGAAGTCGCGCTGCTGAAGGGCGACGCGGCAGACTGTGCGATCATCGATGCCGGGAGCATAGCCTTCCGCGAGCAGGTCCGCGAGGTACAGCGCAGCAACAGCGCCTTCGAAAGTGAAGCCCGCTCCACCCGCTAGTTCAGGCGACTGCGGCACGGTTCTTCTTCCTGATTCCGCTTGCTGCCATGCACATCGCTCAAATTGCGGATCGATTCTATGATCTGTCAAGTGGTTCACAAATCAGAGCATCAACGTAAAATGGCGCGTAGAGCTGGCGCTGTCGACTGCCGTCCCTGGCTACGATCAGAGACTTTCCGGGGCGACGCGCGCCCAATTTGCCGAGTCTAAGCGCGAGTGCTGACGGCTGGTTCGCGTCAGGCGATCCACACGTTATTCCCGCGATGCCGGTCACCTCTCGATCGTCCGCTTGCGATGTGAACCCGAATGTCCGCTTCTGGCGCGAAGCGCACCTTATTGAGTTACCTCGCAATTTCCGCTCCCCCCCCCCCCGCAACGGCCCTACGGGTCGGGCGCGAAGTGTTTGATTTTGACCTCTAACCTCGACGCCGTCATCGCGAGGAGCGAAGCGACGAGGCAATGCGACAGCAGCGGCCCGCATCGAGACTGGATTGCGTCGCTTCGCTCGCAATGGCGAATGGGTCTCGCCGCATTGCGCTCCGATCAACGGGAAGCCGGTTGGACCGGCAGGCCGGCCGTCGCCGCCGTGTGTTCGGCGATCATGCGCTCTTCGTCGGTGTGCACGACGAGAACGGCGACCCTGGAATCGGCGGCGCTGACGATTTGCGCGTTGTCGCGGTTCGCCTGCGGATCGAGGCGGACGCCGATCCATTCCATGCCTGTCAGCGCGGCTTCGCGGACCCGCCAGGCGTTTTCGCCGATGCCGGCGGTGAAGACGATCGCGTCGACGCCGTCGAGCGTCGAGGCCAGGGCGCCGATCTCGCGGCGAATGCGCGCGACGAAATAGCGAATCGCGTCGCGCGCCGCCGGGCTGTCGGAAGCCTCAAGAACGCGCATGTCGTGCGAAAGGCCGGACATGCCCTTGAGCCCCGAGTCCTTGTAGAGAAGGTCGGAGATGGCGTCGGCGCTCATGCGCTTTTCGGCCATCAGATAGATCACCACCCCGGGATCGAGCTCGCCGCAGCGCGTGCCCATCGGCAAGCCGTCGAGCGGGGTGAAGCCCATGGTCGAGGCGACCGAACGGCCCGCCCGCATCGCGCACATCGAGGCGCCGTTGCCCAGATGGGCGACGATCACCCGCCCGGCGGCGATCGTCGGCGCGATCGTGCGCAGCCGGCGCGCGATGAATTCGTAGGAGAGGCCGTGAAAGCCGTAACGCCGCACGCCCTCGTCGTAGAAGGAGCGCGGCAGCCCGAACGTGTCCTCGACGAACGCGTGCGTGCGATGGAAGGCGGTGTCGAAACAAGCCACTTGCGGCGTCGCCGGGAAGGCGGCGAGCGCGGCTTCGACGCCCGCCAGATTGTGCGGCTGATGCAGCGGCGCGAGCGGGATGAACTGGCGCAGTCGCGCCAGCAGCGCGGCGTCGATCCGCGTCGGCTCGGCGAAATCGGGCCCGCCATGGACGATGCGGTGGCCGACGGCGACGACGTCGCGATCGAAGCGCGCCTCGCCGAGCCAGCGAAGAATCGCGGCTACGGCGACGCGATGGTCGACGCGACCGCCGCTCTCGTCGAAAGCGTATTGGCTCGTCGCCCCCGACACGGAGCGCGCCAGGAACGTCGCCTTCGCGCCGAGCCCCTCGATCTGGCCGGTCGCCAGCGACTCCAGGCCCGCCGCCTCATGGGCGAAAGCGGCGAATTTCACCGACGACGAGCCGGCGTTCAAGGTCAGAATCAATCCGCTCACGTCGTCCCCCGCCCTCGCGACGAGCGTCCTATAGCAAAATTTCGCGTTCGGCGGCGCGATTGCGCCGCTCAGGTGGTCAGGCGCGGATACATGCGCGCCGCGACGAGCGTGAAGACGCAGGTGAACGCGGCGAGAATGGCAAAGTCGGTCGCCAGGCCGTATTCGCTCGTCGATCCCTCGAGCATCAGCGCCCGCAGCGCGTCGACTTCGTAGGTGAGCGGATTGGCCGAAGAGATCGCCCTCAGCCAGCCCGGCATGAGGCTGATGGGATAGATCGCGTTGCTGGCGAAGAAGATCGGCATGGTCAGCACCTGGCCGATGCCCATGAAACGATCGCGCGTCTTCACGATGCAGGCGATGATCAGCGAAAACGTCGAGAACAGCGCCGAACCGACGACGATCATCGCCGCCGCGCCGAGGATGTCGACCGGCGAGTAGGAAATGCCGATGCCCAGCGCGGCGGCGAGGATATAGACGATGACCGCCTGCGAAAGGCCGCGCACGCCCGACGACATGGCCTTGCCGAGCACCAGGGCGGTGCGCGGCGCCGGGCTCGCCATGTAGCGGTGCAGGACGCCGAGATCGCGCTCCCAGATCGCCGCGATGCCGTAGAAGATCGCGGAAAACAGCACGCTCTGGGCGAGAATGCCGGGCGCGAGAAAATCGAGATAGCGCCCGTTCTGCGGCCCGAGCCCGCGCACCTGCGCCATCACCTGGCCGAACAGCAGCAGCCAGATCGCGGGCTGCAGCGCCCGCGTCAGCAACTCGCTGGGGTCATGGCGCAACTTGCGCACTTCGGTGTCGGCGACCGCCAGCATCTGGGTGAAATAGCCGGCGACGCGGTCGAGGGAGGCGGGCGCCGCCGCCGGGCGCGCGTCAGCCACGGGCGCGCTCGGCGCGGCGCTCGGCGCGAACGCTTCTGAAACTGCCCTCGTCGGCGATCTGGCCGCCGGCGATCGCGGCGAAGACGTCGTCGAGCGTCGCCTGCGGCCCGACGCGCGCCTTGAGCTCGGCCGGCGTGCCGATCGCCTCGAGCACGCCGGCGTGCAGGACGCCGATGCGATCGCACAGCACGTCGGCCTCGTCCATCAGGTGGGTGGTCAGCAGCATCGTCGTGCCGAATCGCTCGCGTAAGCCACGCACGCGATCCCAGACGCCGTGGCGCGCGACGGGATCGAGGCCGACCGTCGGCTCGTCCATGAACAGCACCGCGGGATTGTGCAGCATGCTCTGGGCGATTTCGAGCCGGCGGATCATGCCGCCCGAATAGGTCTGCACCAGCCGGTCCTTGGCTTCCTCGAGCTTCATCTCGCGCAGCGCCGCGTCGATGCGCGCCTCCCGTTCGCGGCGCGGGATGAGATAGAGCCGCGCCGAGAGCAGCAGATTCTCGTAGGCGGTCAGGGCGCCGTCGGCGCTGAGCAGTTGCGGCACGTAGCCGATGCGGCGGCGAACCTCCTTCGCGTCGCGGACGATGTCGAAGCCGGCGATGCGCGCGACGCCCGAAGTCGGCGGCAGCATGGTGGTCAGCATCTTCACCACCGTGCTCTTGCCGGCGCCGTTGGGGCCGATCAGGCCGAAGATTTCTCCCGGACGAACCGAGAAGCTGACTTCGCGGACGACGACGCGGTCGCCGAACGCTCGCGTCAGCCGTTCGACCGCGATGGCGGGGGGAACGGGCGCCGGGTCGTGGACGATCGCTTGCTCGGTCGGCGTCATGAGGATTTCTCGCTCGCGCTCCGGCATCGGCCGCGCGCGGCGCTTTCGCGCCTGAACTTAACCAGCGCCCGCCACAAATCAAGCGCGCCGCGCGCGATCCGAGCGGTTCGGCGCTTTACGGCCGCTCGATGGTGGAGACTTTCGACTGCGTGCCGTCGCGCCAGGCGATCTGCAAATGGATCGCCTTGGTCTTGGGCGGCGCCTCGAGGAAAAGCTCGGCGTTCTCCGGCACGCCGCCGTCGAGCCCGTAGCGGACTTCGGCGACCGCGCCCGCGCCGTTCAGGTTCGCGCCCCGAAGATCGCGCTGCCGACGCGCACGAAAGTGGCGCCGAGCTGGATCGCCAGCGGCCAGTCGGCGCTCATGCCCATCGACAGCTCCTTCACGCCGTTGCGCTCGGCGATGACGCGCAGCAGCGCGAAATGCGGCGAGGCCTGCTGGTCGAGCGGCGGGACGCACATCAGGCCGTCGACGACGAGCCCGTATTTCTCCCGGCAGAGCGCGATGAAGGCGTCCGCGTTCTCGGGGGCGACGCCGGCCTTCTGCGGCTCGCCGCCGGTGTTGACCTCGATGAACAGGCGCGGCTTCTTGCCGGTCTTGGCCATCGCGCTCGCCAGCGCCTCGGCGATCTTCTCGCGGTCGATCGTTTCGATGACGTCGAAGACCTCGACCGCCTCGCGCGCCTTGTTGCTCTGCAGCGGCCCGATGAGGTGCAAGGTCACGCTTCTGCCGACGGCGGCGGCGCGCGCGCGTAAATCGAGCCATTTCGGCTTGGCTTCCTGAACGCGGTTCTCGCCGAACACGCTCTGGCCGGCGAGCGCGATGGTCGGCCAGACCTCGTCGGCCGAAAAGGTCTTGGAGACGGCGACGAGCGTCACCGAAGAAGGATCGCGCCCGCAGTCGCGCGCGCGCGTGGCGATCGCCGCGCGCAAAGCCTCGAGGCGCGGCGCCGCGCCCAAGGGATCGGCGGGAATGCTGGCGTTCATTAAGCTCCGTCTCCCTGCTCGCGCTTGACGCCCGCGGACCCTTCCCCTATAGACCGCCGACCCGAGACGCCAGGGCCCAATCGGCGGCGATGGCGCTTTTGTGAAAGGGCCGCGCGCCTTCGAAATCGCCAGGGCGGTCATTAATCCCATTTCGTTCAGGGGAAGTTGCGCTATGTCACGCCGTTGCGAGCTGACGGGGATCGCCGTCCAGACCGGCAATAAGGTCAGCCATTCCAATCGCAAGACGCGCACGCGTTTCTTGCCCAACCTGTGCCAGGTGACGCTCATTTCCGACGCGCTCGGCCGCGCGGTGCGCCTGCGCGTCGCCGCCGCGGCGCTACGCTCGGTCGAGCACCGCGGCGGGCTCGACAATTTCCTCGTCAAGGCGCGCGACGCCGACCTCTCCGAAGGCGCGGTGGCGCTGAAGCGCGAAATCGTCAAGAAGCGCGGCGAAGCCGAAGCCGAAGCCAAGGCCGCGTAAGCGCCCCCTGCCTCCGCCGATCAGGACGATCGCCCCCTCGATTCCGCGTCGAGGGGCTTTTGCGTTCGGCGCCCTGTGCTCCCCCTCCTTATGGTCGGGCTCGACGCGAGCGGCCGATCCGGTCCGCGATGAAGCGGCTTCAGCGGCTTGAGTGCGCTTTTCTGTCCACGCCGCGGCCCGAGTCGTCGCGTGCCTGCAATGGGAAGTCGTCGGCGCTGCGCGGCGGCGAGGGCGCGGCGGCTCTCGGCCGGAAAACGCAGAGGCTTGCGCCGGATCGTGAAATACGGCAATTCGTGTTCCGCGATATTGCACACGTCGTGTACGTATGATACCTGCTCAGACGGCCGTGACGACGTTCGGAGCCTCGATTACCCCTTCAGCGCCGACGCCTCGCGCGACAGGGCTTCGATCGTCGCGTAATTGCCGTCGGCGAGCGCCTGGCGCGGCAGCATCCAGGAGCCGCCGACGCAGACGACGTTGGGCAGCGCCAGATAGGACGGCGCCTTGGCGAGGTCGATGCCCCCCGTCGGGCAGAATTTCAGGTCCGGCAGCGGCCCGGCGAGGGCCTTCAGCAATTTCACCCCGCCGACCGCCTCGGCGGGAAACAATTTCAGGGCGCGAAAGCCCAGCTCCATCAGCGCCATCGCCTCGGAGGCGGTGGCGACGCCGGGCAGGAAGGGAACGGGCGCGCCGGCCGCCGCCTGCGCGAGCCGCGGCGAGGCGCCGGGGCTGACGAGGAAGCGCGCCCCCGCCGCCACGGCGGCGTCGATCTGCGAGGGGTGGGTGATCGTGCCGGCGCCGACGGTCGCGCCGGGAACGCGGTGGGCGATCGCCGCGATGGCGCCGAGCGCGCCGGGGGTGCGCAACGTCACCTCGATGGCGCGAAGCCCGCCGGCGACCAGCGCCTTGGCCTGGGCGACGCCGTCCTCGGCGTCGCGAACCGTCAGGACCGGGATCACCGGCGCCAGCGTCATGATCGAGAGGACGTCGTCATGGGGCGATCGGGCGGTCATGGCGCACTCCGTAGCAACGCCTCGGCTTTAGCACGCCGGCGGTCGCCGCCGCGAGAGAGAATCGCTTGGCCAGCGGCAAGGGCTCGCGCGCGCAGGCGAATCGATTAAGCTGGCGCGCGCAGCGCCCGTCGGCGCGGGCGCGAGGGCCCTTGGAGATGAACGCGCCGTTCGATCTCGCCGTCTACAAGGAGGCGCTGCTCTTTCTGGTCACGGCGGGAGTCGTCGCGCCGCTGTTCTTCCGCATCCACGTCAGCCCGGTGCTCGGCTATCTCCTGGCCGGCGTCGCGCTGGGGCCGTTCGGCCTCGGCCGACTCGCCGAGCGAACCCCCTGGCTCGAGGCGCTGGCGCTGACCGACGTCGGATCAATCGACCGGCTCGCGGCCTTCGGCGTCGTCGTTCTCCTCTTCACCGTCGGATTGGAGCTGTCCTTCGAACGCCTCAAGCGCATGCGGCGTCTCGTCTTCCAGTTCGGCTTCGCGCAGGTCGTCGTTTCCGCCTTGGCGCTGGGCGGCGTCGCCTACGCGTTCGGACGGAGCCCGGCGGCCGCATTGATGATCGGCGCGGCCTTGTCGCTCTCCTCCACTGCGATCGTCATTCCCGTCCTAGCCGAGGAAAAGCGGCTCGGCGCGGCGGTCGGGCGCTTCAGCTTCGCCGTGCTGCTGTTCCAGGATCTCGCGGTCGCGCCGCTGCTGGTCCTCACGGCGATGCTCGCCGCCGGGCGCGTTGCGAGCCTCGGCGCGAGCCTCGTCTTGACCCTGGCGCCCGCCGCGCTGGCGCTCGCCGCGGTGATCGTCGTCGGCCGCCTCGTGCTGCGGCCGCTGTTTCATTCCGTGGCGACGACGCGCAGCCCGGAATTCTTCATGGCGGCGTGCCTCTTGGTGGTTCTCGGCGCGGCGCTGACCGCCGCGGCCAGCGGCCTGTCGATGGCGCTCGGCGCCTTCGTCGCCGGCCTGCTGCTCGCCGAAACCGAATATCGGCGCGAAATCGAAGTGACCATCGAGCCGTTCAAGGGCCTGCTGCTCGGCTTGTTCTTCGTCTCCGTCGGCGCCGGGCTCGATCTTTCCGTGCTCGCGGGGCGCCCGGCCGACGTTCTCGCTCTGACGGCGGCCTTCGTCGTCGTCAAGGCGCTGGCGCTGTTCGTCCTGGCGCGGCTTTTCGGCGCGCCGAGCCGCGTCGCAGCGGAGGTCGCGTTGCTGCTGGGGCCGGGCGGCGAGTTCGCCTTCGTGATGATCGCGGCCGCCGTCGCCGGCAAGGTCGTCGCCGGCGCGGACGGCCGGTTGCTGCTCGTCGCGGTGGCGCTGTCGATGCTGACGATTCCCCTGCTCGGCCAGATCGGCGCGGCCCTCGCCCGCCGGCCGGCGCGCGCGCTGGCGCCGGAGGCGCTGGTTTCGCCGCCGGAGGACGAAAGCCGCCGCGTCATCATCGTCGGCTACGGCCGCGTCGGGGCGCTGATCGGCGACATGCTCGACGTGCACCAGATTCCCTTCATCGCCGTCGACGCCGACCCGAACCTGATCGCGCGCGAGCGGCGCGCCGGCAAGCCGGTCTATTTCGGCGACGCCTCGCGCGAGGAGTTCCTGCGCCGCTGCGGCGTCGAGACCGCGCGCGCTCTCGTGGTCACGATGGACGCGCCGAGCGCCAACGAAGCGGTGGTCGCGGCCACGCGCCGCCTCAGGCCCGACGTCACGCTGATCGCGCGGGCGCGCGACGCCGCCCATGCGCGCACGCTCTACCAACTCGGCGTCACCGACGCCGTGCCGGAAACGATCGAGGCGAGCCTGCAGCTCTCCGAGGCGGTGCTGGTCGACATCGGCGTTCCCATGGGCCTGGTGATCGCCTCGATCCACGAGAAGCGCGACGAATATCGCAAGGTGCTGGTCGCCGCGGGCGCGAGCCAGGAGACACGCGGCGCGCGACGGCCGCGCAAGAGCTGATTTCAGGCGGGCGACGAGGCGCGCCGGTATTCGGCCGCGGCGGCGAGAAGCGCGAGCGCGGCGTTCTTCAGCGCCGCGGGGGTCGCGTCGGCCTCGGCCTCGCCCTTCGGTTCGCCGCCGGCCTTGGCGGCGAAGCGCTGGGCGAGCCACGGGCGCGCCGCCTTCGCCTCGGCCTGCGCCGCGTCGGCGGCCTCGCCGCCCGCGCGCAGCGCCAGGCGCATCGCCGAGAGATGCGCGACGACGACGTGGGCGGCGATCAGCATCGCCGACATTTCGTCGAGGCCGCGCTGGGTCGCGCGCGGCTCGCCGCCCATGCGGGCGGCCGAATCGGAGAGCGCCGCGATCGCCTCGATGACGCCCTTGCGCGCCAGCCGATAGTCCTGGTCGGGCGCGTCGCGGCGCAGCGCCACCGCGGCGAAGGCGGCGACTTGCGCGATGAGCCGCGCCGCCAGGCGCGGCGCCTCGGCGAACTCCCAGCGCGGCCAGACGTGGCTGAAGAGATGGGCGATCGCGGCGCCGACGAGCGTGTCGGCGAGGCGCGTCACCACCGGCGCCGCCTCGGCCGGGTTGATCAGATGCAAGGAAACCAGCGCCATCACCGACGCGCCGACCGAGGCGAGGCGGTAGTTGGAGCGGATGAAGCCGTGCGTCACCGCCAGCGCGAGGCCTTGCACGATCACCAGCGCGCCGACCGGCGCATCAGCGACGGCGACGGCGGCGATGACGCAGCCGACCAAAGTCCCGACGATCCGATCGTCGCGGCGCTGGCGCGTCCAGCCGTAGCTCGCGCGCATGACGACGGCGATCGTCAGCAGCACCCAATTGCCGTGGGCCGCGCCGCCGAGCGAGACCGCGACGATCGCCCCGGCCATCATCGCCGCGGCGAGCCGCGCCGCGTAGCGGAACACCGGCGAATCCGGCGTGAGCTCGGCGCCGAGCAGGCGCGGGTCGTAGGAGCGGCGGGGCGCGAAGGCGGAAAGATCGATCGCGCCGATCGCCGCCTCCGCCGCCGCGTCGTCGCCCAACGCGCGCTCGAGGCGGCGGATCTGTTCGCGGGCGTCGATGAGGCGCCGCGTCGTCGCTTCGATCGCGGCGCGCTCGGCCGGGCCCGCCTCCTCGCCCGCGACGAGGCGCGCGGCCTCGCGGCGCATCGCGTCGGTCGCCACGGCATGGCCGGGCGGCAGGCCCGGCTTGGGGTTGGTCAGCAATTCGAGGCTCAAGTCCTGCAGATCGAGCGCGGCGGCGCGCAAGGCGACGCCGATGCGCGCCATCAGGGTCCGCGCCGCCGCGACGGCGCGTAAGGCCGTCAGATCGCACTGGGCCGCCACCAGCGCGTCGAAGGCGTCGAGCAGGATGCCGATCGTCGCGGCGAGCCGCACGCGTTCGGGCGTCGCGCGCGGCCGCTCGAGCAGCAGCGCGCGCGCCGCCTGCAATTGCTCGGCCAAAGCGGCCTGCTGGCGGATCGCCGCGCCGTAGGCCTCGGTGACGTCGATCGCCGGATCGGTGAAGCGCGCGATGGCTCTCAGATACGCCGCCAATTCGCGAAAGCACTCGCTCGCCATCAGGCGCCGGTCGCTGGCGCCGCTGAGCCGCGTCGCGACCAGCGCCAGGCCGATATAGGCGAGGCCGCCGCCGGCGAAGATCGCCTCGTTGGCGAACGCGCGCGCGGCGTCGGCCGGCGGCAGGCCCATGACGAAGACCATGGGAATGAGCAGTTGCGCGCTCAAGGACAGCGCCCAGCGGCCGAAGCCGGTCACCATCCCGGCGCAAAAGGCGATGA
>Ga0181524_10003449_pt1 | contig 15296 bp, 9 predicted proteins | sample PEATcosm2014_Bin_34_FD_119761 | JGI IMG/M metagenome (GOLD analysis project Ga0181524, IMG submission 119761) | Peatland microbial communities from MTU Mesocosm Facility, Houghton, MI, USA - PEATcosm2014_Bin05_60_metaG | ecosystem: Environmental > Terrestrial > Soil > Wetlands > Peat | place...
ATTGCACCATCCCCCGTCAACACGCCGGTCGCTGCATAGCAAGGGGCGATTGCGAGAACATTTGCAAGGGCGTACGCCGCCAACTCCGCAAGGCGAAGAATGGGAAATGCAAGCCCCAGGTCCTCCAAGACCACCCAAGTCAATCATCCCGTCCTCAGGACTCCAATAGAAGGGATCCACTGTCGGAACGCCGGTCGACGGATTGGCAACAAAGCTGGTGAAGGACCAGCCCGCGACTTCTCCACGGTCGTTGATCGCAAATGCGTTGCTGTCGGGGCCGCCAAGCGTGTGCAAGTCTCGCATGGTACCGTTCTCCCAAAGAAAGGCGTGCGTCTCAGTCGTGGCGGGAAAGAAAATTGTGCTGCCCGAAAATGTGCCATAAAACGAGCCGAGGTTGCACAGGAAGCACGCGCTCAATTGGCTATTCGCGAAAGGATCGGGAGTAGCAGTGAGAGATGCGCCGATCGCTTGTCCACGGTCGTTGATAGCAGCTCCAATGCCCTGGGTTCCCCCGAGCGTCCCCAGACTCGCAATGTGGCCCTGCCTCCAAATTACGGCAGGCGATTCTGGCCATCCTGTAGAGGGATCAATAGCACCGTTCTGAGACTGTCCAACGATCCAGCCCCCATTATTGATTGCATAGGCGAAAGTGCTGAGGCGGGCACCACTCGGGAGTGGCTCCAAAGCGGTCACGACGCCGTTCTGCGCCAGGAACCCGAGATCGACATAACAATCTAAGAAGCAATCCGGGGCGAAAGGATCTGGGGCGGAGGTGTCCGCCACTCCAACGAGCATCCCCTCGTTATTCAGAGAGGGCGAGGCCGGGTTTTCAATGCCGATTCCAGGGCCGCCGAACGTTCCGATATCGAAGAGCTTGTAGTGGTGGTGCTCGGGGTTGTCGTTGTGGTCTGGCTTGTCTTGCGCGGTTAGTTGAAGTGAGGTCGCCATCACGGCGAATGTCATCGCGGCTGCGAACATCAGTTCTCGGCATTTCATAGGCATCTCTCCTCCGCGCTGGTCCTAGCACTGCGGCCGGGCGGAACGAGCGCGATCAGGGCGGCACTATGCGCGAGCAGGCGTCCGCAGTCAAATAACAAGAAGGTCACATGCCGATAACATGGCGGAAGCCTAGGCCGGTCAAGAGGTTGGAACCCTTCAGAAGAGTTCGCTATTGCGTGCTAAACTTCCCCGAACGGGGTGAGGTCCATCCAGATGCCAGGTCCAGCCGAATCCGGCCACCAGCACCGTGTTTGCTTCGGTGAGTTTGAGCTTGATCCCCAAACGCGCGAGTTGCGGATGAACGGCAGCATCATCAGTCTTCAGGAACAATCATTTCAAGTGCTTGCCGCACTCCTAGAGTGCCCCGGTCAGCTGGTTGCTCGCGAGGAACTGAAAAAGAGACTCTGGCGCCCTGGCACTTTCGTCGATTTCGAGCACAGCTTGAACACCGCCGTGAACCGTTTGCGCGACGTGCTGCGCGACTCAGCGGAGCACCCAAGGTTCATAGAAACTCTCCCTAGGCGCGGTTATCGTTTTATTGCTCCGCTTAACAGGAAAGAAGCAGCAGCCGCCAGTCCGACTATCAGTTCGCAAGTGCGGGTCGACCCGCCGAAAACGACCGAGGAAAATGTTGCAGAAACCTCGCCGACGGTTACCCCCTTCGCGAGTCGTGCCACAAGGATTGCCGGGATCGCGGCGCTGGCGCTCATCATCGCCATTCTGGCTGCGGCAACCTTGTCCTTTCGCCATCCGACGACAAAGCTGACAGAGAAGGATCCGATTGTTCTTGCCGATTTCACAAACACCACCGGCGATCCGGTTTTCGACGGTACGCTGCGGCAGGGGCTGGCGGCACAACTTGAACAGTCGCCATTTCTGAACGTGCTCTCGGACGAGCAGGTCACGGAAACTCTGCGGCTGATGGCACAGCCTCCCCACTCAACCCTCACCAGGCAGTTGGCGCGGGAGGTGTGCCAACGCGATGGCGGCGTGGCGGTGCTGGAAGGGTCCATTGCAAACGTGGAAGGCGAGTACGTGATCGGTCTGAATGCGGTGGACTGCCACAAAGGTCAGACATTGGCGCAAACCCAAATCACGGCGAGCTCCAAGCGGCAGGTGCTTCACGCACTGGGAGATGCAGCCGCTCAGATTCGAACCAGCCTGGGCGAATCCCTCAACTCCGTGCAAACCTTCAATACGCCGCTGGAGCAAGTCACAACCGCTTCTCTGGAGGCTCTGCAGGCCTACAGTCTGGGCCGCCGCATGTCGATGGAAAAGGGCGAGAATGCTGCAGCCGTACCTTTGTTTCAACGTGCGATTCAGCTCGATCCGGATTTCGCCACCGCCTACTCGTCGCTAGGAAATACGTACATGAATCTCGGGGAGGCCCTCCTGGCGGCCGAGAATGCAAGAAAAGCATATGAGTTGCGGGAGCGTGTCAGCACGCGGGAGAAGTTCTACATCGAATCTCACTATTATGACGTCGCCATCGGTGACCTGGAAAAGGCGCGTCGGATCTATGAAGTGTGGAAGCGAACCTATCCGCGAGATTTCATCCCAGTGGACAACTTGGGCGGGATCCACACTGAGCTTGGTCAATATGACACGGCACTCGCGGAAGATCTTGAGGATGTTCGTCTCGACCCCGCGGAGGGCGCGCCCCAAGCCGATGTCGTTGCAGATTACGTGTATCTGAATCGCCTAAAGGACGCTCGGGCTGCAGCCGAGCAGGCGTTATCAAAGGGGCTCGATACCCCCAAACTGCGCGGCAAACTCTATGTGATGGCGTTCCTCCAGAACGATTTTTCGGGAATGGAGAAACAGGTAGCGTGGAGTTCGGGAAAACCTGGAGTGGAAGATTGGTTCCTGACGCTGGAGGCCGATACCGACGCATACGCAGGGAAGCTGCGTCCGGCAAGAGAGCTTTCGCGCCGGGCAGCCGTGTCAGCCAAGGGCTCGGGAGAAATCGAGATTGCCGCCGTCTACGAAAGCTTTTCAGCGGTGCGTGAATCCCTCATGAAAAATTCTGTGCAGGCCCGGCAACACGTGGCGGCTGCCCTTCGCCTATCCAGGGGCCGGGACGTCTTGGCCGGCACCGCGCTGGCACTGGCCTTGGTCGGTGATGTGGCTGAGTCAGGAGAACAGGCAAAGGAACTGGTGAGACGCTTCCCGGAAGATACGTTCGTGAAGTTCAACTACCTGCCCACAATCCGCGCGCGGCTCGAACTGAATCGCAACCATGTTTCGAAAGCCATCGAGGATCTTGAGGTTGCCGCTCCTTATGAACTCGGAGTGGTTGGCGACAGGGCCTTCACGCTCAGTTTATATCCCGCTTATGTTCGCGGACAAGCACACCTGGTCGCAGGTCGCGGCAGTGAAGCGGCAGCTGAGTTCCAGAAGATCCTCGATCATCCCGGTGTTGTGCAGAACGAACTGATCGGAGCTTTAGCACATTTGGGCCTTGCGCGTGCCTACCTTCTGCAGGGGAACACGTCGAAAGGCCGCGCGGCGTATCAGGATTTTCTCACCCTCTGGAAAGACGCCGACCCCGATGTCCCCATCCTGAAAGAAGCCAAGGCGGAGTACGCGAGGCTGCAGTAACTGGGGAAATTCCGCCCTTGTCGCTCGCTGTTCTCCGATGGTTTACGAAACCAGGCGATTACACAACTTTGCGCCGTCTGTTCGCCCCCCGCCCAAGGGTCTACCTGACAGTAGTGTCCCTATCGGACAGCGTGGCGTGCAAGGTCAAGTCGTGGCTATTACATCTGATTCAATCCGGGCCAGCCGACTGCGTCAAGAACGCTCCAATGCCTGCGGCGATCCTGACGGGCGCAGGCGCGATCATTTCTGATTCCAGAACATGGAACGCGGCACGCAGCGCACAGCACGCGGCGCGAGTGGCGGGCATTCGCGGGTGATCCGGGCCTGCCCCTTATGGAAACGGCATCATCTACGGTGTCGCTGCCCGAACGCTTCGCACGCGGGACGCAGACCGGAACGACGTGGCTCAGCGCAGCGTGACAGTGAACAGTGACAGTGATTGTTTATATAGACAGATCACATGGCGCAGGGCGCGGCATTCCGTACCATTTCGGGCGTTATTCTCCCTTTTCGCACGCATCTGTTCCTATCCCGACCGCTTTTTTACCGCCTTCCGAACGCCATGCGAACGCACACCGTCGGGCTACCCTACGCCGCATCGAGCCGAGGCAGAGGAGAGCAACACACCATCGAATACAAGCCCCGGCAGGCGCACACGCAGCACGCAGAGCGCGGAGCGCAGCGTTCTCGGGCAATCCGGGCCTGATCCGTAAGCGACTGGCAATGCAGCACAATTCGGGCCTGAGACAACGGACACGACATATCAGTAAGAGCAGGGGCAGATCGCGGGGCGCTGGGCGCAGCGTCTGTCTATCTGTATACGACGTAGATAGCCCCAGCAATGCTTTGAACTCTGTGCCGTCCCAATGGCTGCTCGAACTGGCGGAGAAAGCAAGACAGGCCGGGTGCCGGGGAGTCCCCCCGGATGGTCTGCCCTCGGTGGGCGTGGCCCCAGAATTTTCGTCAGGGACAGTATTAGGACTCTTGAAATGCCATGCTTACTTTGCCGGTCTGCCGTGATGCAGGCATAGTGCGACCAGATCCGAGACATTCGCTTCGCCCACGCACATGACCGTGTCTGCCCCCCCCCAATAGATTTTCACGGTTCCATCGGACTCCAGAACGGCGCCACAACTGAAGACCACGTTGTGGACATATCCAGTTATTTCCCAAGGGTCCTCCGGTTGCAAAATCCACGAGTCGCCCACACCGATGACCTTTGCCGGGTTCTCGAGGTCATGAAGAGCAACCCCCAAACGATAGACCGATCCATCCATAGTTCGGAAAACTCCGTGATAGATGGAAAGCCATCCCTGGTTCGTTTTGATCGGCGGCGCGCCGGGACCAATCTTCATTTCATCCCAGTGATATGGTTCAGGCCTCATGATGAGCTGAGATTGGCCCCAATAGCATAGATCCGGAGAATAGGAAATCCAGATTGACCAGGGGGCGATTTCCGAATGAGGACGGTCAAGCCGGGCATAAAGCCCATCAAACTTCTCGGGAAAGATCACCACATTCCGATAATCCGCCTGCGTGATTAGGGAAACTCTTTCCACCTGACTGAAGTCCTTCGTCTTGGCCAGGGCGATCCGCACTCCATTTCGCGAGTAGGCGCTGTAGGTGATGATGTACTCCCCTTCCAGCCGGGTCACGCGTGGGTCCTCCACGCCGAACTCTTCATAGGCGGCAAAGGGGCTGTCCCGGTCAGGAATCAGAAAGGGCTGTGGATCGGCGGTGAAGTGGAATCCGTCGGGACTGCGTGCCAAACCAATGATGGACCGTCCGGTGCGGAGATGGGAGCGGAAAAGCATGATGTATTCGTTCTCATGCTTCACGACCGCCGCGTTGTGAACGGTTTCCACTGGGTAGGGGATCTCGGCCTTGGTGAGGATGGGGTTGTGGCTGTATCGTCTGACAATGTCCGGCTTCATGGTCGTCTCCTCGCTTCCAGATCAAAAATCGTCGAGTAAACCCGTTCGTATCCCTCCACCATGGTATCGATCGAAAAGTATTGCCGGACACGGCTGCGGCAGGCACGACGATCGATTTCAGAAATTCGTCCAAGGGCCCGAACTGCTTCAGTGACGTTGTCAACCAGAAAACCGGTCTGCCCGTCCTTGATCACCTCGCGGCAAGAGCCGAGGTCCATCGCGATGACGGGCACGCCAGCGGCATTGGCTTCGACCAGGACAAGTCCGAATCGCTCCGGGATGGTGTTCAGGTGCAGTAGAGCTCGGGCTCGGGCAAACAGTTCGTTCTTGCCCGGCACGCCCACCGGTCCGATATAAAGGATGTTTTGATCGTCGAGATGGGGTTTGACTTGCTCCCGGAAATAGGCCTCATCCTGGATAATACCAGCGATGATCAAACGCATTCCGCTCAGACGAGCAACGTCGATGGCCAGATGAACTCCTTTATCCGGATGGATCCGACCCAGGAAAATCAGGTCATCACCGCCGGGTTCCTGAAGCGGGTACAACGAGAGATCGATGCCGTTGTAGACGGTCGCCAGGTAGTTCAGCCCTGCGGCTCGATCGGAGTCGCTGACGGAAACGAAGTATCCGTCACGATACTTCTGATAGACGGGCATGATTTTGGCTGACGAGAATCCGTGGATGGTAGTGAGGACCGGTGTCTTGACCAGCCGGGTGTAGGTCAAAGCCATGAAGTCGTAGTGGCTGTGGATGAGGTCAAACTCAGCCGCGCTCTCGAACGCCTCGGAGATGTGAAGGTATTCGGCTACTTTGGGATCGACGGCGGAATCCTCTTCATACCCCTTGTCCACCACGGCATGCAGGTGAGCGCGGGTCACAGAATCCCTGCTGGCGAACAACGTCACATCCCAGCCACGGGCGACGAGCCCTTCGGTGATGTTGCTAGCCACCGTTTCCCAGGCGCCGTATTGCAGCGGAGGCGTTCGCCAGGCTATCGGCGACAGGACAGCCACTCTTTTGTCGCGCTTTGTCATGCTGTTCGACGATATTTCCTAGTGCATGGCAGCCAGCACTTCATCAAGGGGAACGGTAGCGAAACCGGTGGCGTGATCGGCCATGCCATAGGGAATGATCAGTTCGCCGTTGTGGAGGAGAGCGCCGCAGGTATAAACGACGTTCGGCACGTACCCTTTACGCTCCTTTTGGTCCGGTTTGAGCAACGGTTCGCGGAGGCGGCCGATCACTTTGCCGGGATTGTCGTGATCGAGGAGGAACGCGCCGATGCAGTACGTTCGCAGGGGGCCGACACCGTGGCTGAGGACCAGCCAGCCCGCTTCGGTCTCAATGGGGGACCCGCAGTTCCCAAGCTGGACCAGCTCCCAGGGGAACATCGGTTTAAGCAGCACCTTGCGTTCATACCAGAAGTGGACGTTGTCGGAAAACATGAGGTAGATGTTCTCGTTGTCCTGGCGGGAGAGCATGGCATAGAGGCCGTTGATTTTCCGGGGGAACATGGCCATGCCTTTGTTTTCGGCGGCCGGACCGTTCAGGGTGATGAACCGAAAGAGGAGGAAGTCAGAAGTCTCCACCAGCTCTGGCAAGATCACCTTGCCATCGAAGGCCGTGAAGGTGGCGTAGTAGACGTGGGTGCCGTCATCCTTCTGGAAACAGACGAACCGGGCGTCTTCGATGCCGTTGCGTTGCGACGGCGTGGCCGGGAAAATGATGCGTTCAGACAGCCGCTGTTGGGGCTGAAACTGAACCTCGTAATTGGACCGGGCCAGCATCAAAATCCCCCGGATCGCGTTCCGATCCGACAGGCGGGAGTGCTTCACTTCGGCTTCAAGATTGGCGCGCAGTCCTTCCAATGCAAACGACTCCCCAAACTTGTCCATAACCCGGCGCGTGAATCCGCTGGTCAATCCCAGCTCAAAGAGTTTCCGCTCGAAGAGCGCCTTCTCGTAACGGGGGTTCGGGATTTGACGCGGCTCGGTGAGGAAGCCGGTTGGGGGCAGGACCTCGATCCGATGGTCGACGTGGATGATACCCGTCCGAAAAGTGATGGAGGAGATGTGTCCCTCCCCGGTGGCGCGCAAGCTGAGGATAAAACGCAGAGCGCCGGGAGGCAGGTCAGACTGGTCAGGGTGCGGAACGATGGACGGATTGAACAGGGCTGCGGATTCTAAGGAGAATTCGCAAACGAAATAGGAGCCGATCAACAGCTTTCTTTGTTCGGAAATTTTATCATCGGTCAACAGGAGGTCTCGGACCTGTTCGAATCGTTCCAGAAAGGATTTGTGGATCTGCTGGTGTCGCTGGGAGAATTCGGCGGATACTTCGTCCAGGAGAGGGCCGACTCGGTTTTCCGGGAGCGACATGATCCTGGCGATAATCCTGCCGGCCCGCTGGGGATCCTCCGGACTGAATGGCCGCAGAAGAACGCGTGACTGGTCAGGCCTGAGGACCGTGGCCGTGCGTTTGACGTGAATCGAGTTAGCGTTCATGGACTGGTTATTCCAGAGAAACGAGACCGGAGGCCGCGATTACTCTTAGGCGGCGATCAGTTCCTTAAAACTCGTCAGCATATTTTGCGCCAAGCGCATCTCCGCCAACGAAAGCAAGAAGGCCAGGGTTGATTCCGCTCCCTGGTTCCGGTTGACCCGATCCACGTGCAACCCATCGCGGCAGCCGCCTGTTTTGGGAGAGCAGAGTTCCAATCCGAGATCGTTCCAGCCGATGAACCAGTCGAACGCGCGTTGCGCCTGCTCGTACCACCAGAGGTCCGATGTGGCGCGATAGGCTTCAAGACAGGCCGAGACCATTGCTTGCGCCTCGATGGGCTGCTGGTCAAAGTTGGCGCGTATGCCGCCGCGGCGATAAAATCCGTTGGTGCCAATGGGTCGAAAGTGACCCTTCTCGGAGATTTGCAATTCCGTCAGCCAGCGTAGGGCCTGCAGGCCTCGCTCAAGTACCGCTTGTTGTCCGGTTGTACGTCCGGTCAGAATCAAGGCGTGTGGGAGCTTCGCGTTGTCGTAACTCAGATCCTCTTGAAACCAGCGCCAGTCCGGCTGGGCGGTCCTTTCGAAAAGTTCCATGAGCCGGGAAGTGAGTGTCTCACGGGTTTGGTTGACCAGGCTGTCACCGCTCAACCGGCGCAGGTATTCATGAATGCCGATAAGTCCGAACGCCCACGCCCGCAGCGAAGTGAACTCCGTCAGAGCTGGCAACGCCAGCGCGAAGAGTTGTCCAGCCATGATCTGGAAGGTCCGATAAGGCGAACGCCCCACGCCCACGCCCAGCGCCCAGAGCGCTCGCCCTTGACAATCCTCTGACCCTTGTTCGTCGAGCCAGCGGCGGTCGAAACTCATGTGGTTGTGGAAGCGTTTCACTCTGAGATCGAACGCGTGATGCAAGAACGCCGCGTAGGTTGTGGCCAGTGTCCGCACGCGCTCTGGCTCTTCTCCCAATTCACTGAGCAGTACCGCGAGGATGAATGCGCGAGCGTTGTCATCCGTACAGTAGCCTTCCGAAAAATTGGGGACGCTAAAAATGGCATGCTGGAAGATTCCGGTCGAATCGGTCATCCGCGAGAGATGACTCAACTTCAACTCCGGCAGTTCCCGCGGCTTTTGGTCGAGCGTCTTCGTGGCGAGAGATTTTCGAGATCGCGCCGTCCCCTCAATTTGTGACAACTCGAACGAGCGCATATAGAGCCGCGCCACGTTGCTCCAGACCATCTCACGGCCCAGTTTGTAAGCATTCTTGCGAATGGCATGCCGGCGGGTGTCGTCGCGCAGCAAACCAATCACCTCGCGGGCTATGGCCGGGGCGTCGCCGAACGGCACCAGCACGCCGTGATCTGCTGCCAACAATTCTGCAGCGTGCCAGTACGGTGTCGAAATTACCACTTTGCCCGCACCAAACGTATAGGCTAGCGTGCCCGACGTGATCTGCGCTTCATTGAGATAAGGCGTGATGTAAAAGTCTGCGGCGCCGATGAACTCCTTCAGAATTTCAAGTTCTACGAACCGGTTGTAGAAAATGACGTTCTTCTCGAGTTTGTTCTTTTTGGCAAGGATTTCGAGGCTGAGCCGGTAGGCTTCGCCATGCTCGCGTAGTTCGTTGGGATGGGTGGCGCCCAGCACAATATAAACAACGGCGGGAAACTCCGCTAGAATGTGCGGCAGGGCGTTGAGCACATATTCGATCCCCTTGTTCGGCGAAAGCAGCCCGAACGTGAGCAGCACCACCCTGCCTTCCACACCGAACTGGTCCTTGAAATAGGTCGGATCGACAAAACCTACGTCGGGAATGCCATGTGGGATGAGATCGATCTTGGCCGGCGGTGCCTGGTAAATCTCCTGCAACATCTGTCGCCCCCGCTCAGCCATGACCACGAGCCGGGTCGAGAGCGCGACTAATTCGTGCATTACGCGCCGTTGGTCGACTTTCGGCTCACGCAAAATGGTATGAAAGGTAATGACAACGGGCATTCTCAATTCGCGCAGGAGTGCTAGGATATGGCCGCCGGCCGGCCCGCCGAAAATGCCGAATTCGTGCTGCAAGCAGACGATGTCCACGTCGCTGATGTTGAGGAAGTCCGCAGCACGTAGATAAGACGATAAATCCTGCTCCTCAATCTCGAAGTGAACTACTTGGGGGTACTTGTAGCCACCTTGAATGTCATTCACCGACACTGAGAAACACTGGCTTTGGGGATGCGCAGCCGCCACGGCGGCAAGCAGGTCAGACGTGAACGTCGCAATGCCGCACTTGCGCGGTAAGTGGTCGCCGACAAACGCGATCTTGCGAATCTTAGGACCTTCTTCCATGAGGCGGTCCTCACATTCCTCGCGCCCAGCGCTGCTATGCACAAGAGTCTGCGCGCCAACTTGTAAATGTGCCGCTTCAGCGTGAACTGGGGAAGGACTCCGGTAGTGTAGATTCCGTCCTTCGGGCGGTGGTTTTCAAAACATGCGGCTCACGCACCGAGTCGACCGCGGCGCGATCCATGCCAAGGGCTTCGCGAAACATCACGAAGATTTCCTGTCGGAAATAAAATGCAGTCAGCATGCAAGGAAGCGCGACAAGTGAACTAATTCTGATTCTATGCCTTGTCAGTTAATCTCACAATCAACATCTCTCCTAAGCTGCCGCTGAATCGTTCGTCATAATCACCCTCATCACCCTCGAAATTACGTGAGCGCAGCGTTGTATGATCAGCATCGACTTCAGACTGATGATCGCCCACAAGGACGGGCGGTTCGTGTGCCGCGACTGCGCCCAAACGTGCGCCCCGGCGTTCCCGACTACAGGTGCACCTGTCGCACATGCTTCTGGCCAACGGCTTCCTGTTTCGCAGCCCCGAGGGGAGAGTGGCGCTCGTGATCGAGATTGACAAGGCGCGATACACCAAGCTCCCTAACGATGTCCCGGGCACCGACTACTGCATCGGCTTCAGCACCTGCGTAACGCGCACGATTCCATGACCAACAGCCTGCGCACCAGCGCTGGCTCCCACGAGCGCTTCATGGCCCTCGAAGTCTTCGGCCGTTATGCAGGGTTCACTGCCATGCTGCCCACCATGGCTGGAGCCGCGAACCGCTGCGTGATCCCGGAACACAAATTCGACATCGAGCGACTCACCGAGTTATTGGTCTCGGACCGACAGAAAAACCCCAGCCACTATTCTGTTGTCTTAGTTTCGGAGGGGGCGATGTTTCAAGGTGGAGAAATGGTCTCGAGGCTGAAACCACCGACGCTTTCGGCCACAAGAAACTCGGCGGTATCGGGGACCTGGTGTCCGAGAAACTGAAGGAGCTTTCCCCCAAGTACAACAACGGCAAGACGATCAACACCATCAACCAGAAACTCGGCTGCCTGGTCCGCTGCGGTGATCCCGATGCCATTGACTCCATCGTCCCGATGGCCTATGGCAACCTCGCCCTGGACCTGCTCCTGAGCAAGATTCACGGACGACTCGTCGTCCTCCGGAATGGCCGTTACGATAACATGCTCATCGACACCGTTACCGCCTCAAAAAAGGTTGTTAACGTAAAAGAGCAATACAACATCGACCGCCTCCGGCCGCACTACAAGAGCTTCGAAATGAAGCCGCTTTTCATCATGACCAGCGAAGTGGGCTAGTCTCGCCCTCAAGAGCCGAGTTCTTTATGCGGTCTTGCCGGTACTATCTCTTCCCGCGTCACTGTCATTCAACAGTGCGCGGACCTTGCGCGCCAATTCAATTGGAAGAAATGGCTTTTCCAGGTAGCCAGCGTCTTGCGGGAGGTGCGCTGTCTCGCCGATTGTGTCTTCCGCGTAGCCAGAGATCAACAAGAACCGCATCTCTGGCCGCAGCAAGATTGCTTTTTTCCTCAACTCCAGTCCATTCAGCTTAGGCATCATGATATCGCTGACTACGAGGTCAATCTTTCCCGGATTGCTCTCCAAAATTCGGATTGCCTCGGTGCCGTCCTCCGCCACAAGTACGGTGTAGCCGCGTTTCTCCAGCGACACGGAAATCAATCGACGCAGGGCCGGATCGTCCTCGACCACGAGCACGGTTTCAGTGCCGGCGAGGACCTCGGTTTGCATCGGCGGTGTCTCATCTTCTACCGTCAGTTCGGTCGCTGCCGTCGAAGGCAGGTACACGCAGAACCTGGTGCCCTCTCGCAAGGCGCTGTCAACGGTGATGTGCCCCCCGCTCTGCCTTACGATGCCGTAAACCGTTGACAGCCCAAGTCCCGTCCCTTTGCCCTCCTGTTTCGTGGTAAAGAAAGGCTCGAAGATTCGGGCCTGGGTTTGCGCATCTATGCCAGAGCCGTTGTCGTTCACCGCCAGCATCACGTAGCTTCCAGGCTGCACCTCGATGTGACGACCGGCGTATTCCTCATCCAGTTCCACGTTGGCCGTTTCAATCACCACTTTGCCGCCCTGCGGCATGGCGTCGCGAGCGTTCACCACCAGGTTGATGAGGATCTGCTGGATCTGTGCAGGATCCACTCTGACCGGTGACAGGTTCGGCTCCAAAACCGGAACCAGGTCGATGTTCCCGGGGATGAGGCGGCGCAGGAGCTTGTGTGTCTCCCACACCACGGCATTGACGTCCAGAACTTTTGGTTCGAGCACCTGCCGCCGGCTGAGGGCCAGCAGTTTTCGCGTCAGGGAAGCGGCCCTCTGAGTAGCCGCCTTGATCTCAGCCACATTCCGGCGCAGGCCTTCCGTTGCACCGGCTTCCTCCAACAACAGATCGCTGTATCCTAAGACGATTCCAAGATAGTTGTTGAACTCGTGGGCCATCCCGCCAGCTAACTGCCCCACCGCTTCGATCTTCTGCGCCTGACGCAGCTGCTCTTCCAGCGCTCGCCGTTCGGTGACGTCCTCGGCGATCACCTCGATCCCCGCCATTTTCTGGTCGCTACCTAAAACACGGCCATTCAGCCGCACCGTGATCAGACGCTGATCCGCCCGCCTCCACTGAACTTCTTCTTCAATCTTCCCGGTCAGCTGCCACTTGTGCAACAGCCGCAGCCCTTCTTCCGGTTCGTTGAAAACATCCTGGGCTACGCTCAACTTCAGAACCTCTTCCGCCGAGCTGTAACCCAACATGGCCACCAAGGCAGGATTCACTTCCAGGAAGCGGCCCTCCAAGGTGGCCCGGTAGATGCCGTGGACCGCGCCTTCGAAGACTGACCGGTGCTGAGTTTCCGATATCTTCAGCGCCGCTTCGGCCCGTGCACGCTTAGTGATGTCACGGATATTGCACTGAACCACCTGGGTTCCATCAACCGGGTAGACGTTGCTGACAAACTCTACATTGATTCGCCGCCCGTCTTTGGTTTCAAGCGGCAGATCCTCATAGCGGATAACCCCCTTCGTTTGGAGCTCACTGAAAGCGGACTGGGAGGCGGAAATGTCCTTAAAAGGGCCGATTTCCCAGAGTTTCTTGCCCACGAACTCACCGTGCGTATAGCCCAACATCTCAATCAAGAATGGGTTTACATCGACGATCTGCCCAGTCTTGAAATCGAGAATCAATATTCCGTCTTTGGCGGTTTCAAAGAGCCGCCGGTACCGAGTCTCGGAGTCTTCCAGCGCCTGTTGTGCTTGACTGTGTGCCGCCTCAGCGAACTTCTGTGGTGAGATGTCTACCAGTGTGCCTTCAATCGTGACCGGCGGCCCCTCCAGCCCCATCACCGGGTTGACGTTCTCCAGTACCCACACTGCGCTGCCGTCCTTGCGCCGCAACCGTGACTCGAAATTGGTCAGGGAGCCGAGACTCCGGGCTTGTTCGAGGAACTCTTGCCGGTCGGTGGGAGAAAAGTAGAACTCCAAGTCATGACAGGCAAGCAGTTCCTCCCGCGACGCATAACCCATGATCCGCACAAACGCCGGATTGCAGTCGAGCACCTGACCGTCCAGGGTGGTGCGGTAAAATCCCACTACGCTCGATTCGAAGAACCGCCGGTAACGCTCATACGACTCCGTTCCGGGATTCGATCTCAAACCGCGCTGGTCTTCCAGATGCGCCATCACCTGCCGCGCCAAGGTCCACAGTATGCGTCCCTGTTCCCCGGTCAAAGCGCGCGGGACATGATCCATCACGCACAGTGTTCCCACTGCGTACCTCTCGGGTGTCAGCAGGGGAGCCGCAGCATAGAAACGGACTCCCGCCCGCGTGGCCAGCTGATTCCTGGTGAAGCGTTTGTCTTTCAGTGTGTCAGAAACGATCAGGACATCGTGTTGCAGGATGGCGTAGGTGCCAATGGAGGCTTCTCGCGGGATCTCACTTACATCCCACCCGACTCTTGATTTAAACCATTCCCGGTTGCTGTCTATGAGACCGATCAGTCCAATGGGTGTGCCACACACATAGGCGGCCAGCCGAGCGAGGTCATCGAACCCCTCTTCATCAGGCGTATCCAGTATTCGATAACTCCGGAGGGCGTCCACCCTACCGGCTTCATTCTCAGGCACCGGCCACTGCATAGGAAACTGCCTCTTGCTCCCCTTAGATGCCGACCAAATTGGCCGAATTATGCCTCTCTGGTTCTTATAGCCCTATCTTAGATTCGCAGCTATTGGCCCCTGAGGTACCCCGATTCTTGTGACGTATTGCGGCACGTTTTGTGACTATGCCGCAATTCTGAAATTCAAACACAACCCACCCGGACGAGTTGGAGCAAACCAATTAGCCTGACCACGAGATAATCTCTCTCTTTGGATATGCCCCAAGCACTGACTCGGGTGCCTTGCGCTCCAGGGCAGGCTGAAAATTGAGGGTGCTTGTCTAACAGCAGAAAGCGCTAAAGAGGTTAGCAGCGCATTCCGCGATACGAAAAAAGGAAGGGTACTTATGGCGCCGCAGCGGTTCCTATAGCCGCTTTCAACAAGTCCATCTGTTCTGAGAAAATGAGCCAGCTACTTCTTCGCTGTTTTGTTTGAAAACTCGGAGCAGTGGTGAGCCATGTACTGTTCCTTCGCTTTTTCCTCTTCGTCGCGAGGGACAGTGGCTGAACAAGGATTTTGGATACAGTAAGTCCAATCGCAATCGGTGCAGCGGAATTTGACTAAAAGGCCAGAGTGATAATACGGGATCATATACGGCATAGCGTGTCCCAAACGGAATAGCGCAAAAATCGAGTATATGCGTAAGCAGGTGATTCAAGTTCCGCAGGGTGTCCAACTTGGGATGAGCTACAGCATAATGTGGAACCGATGTTCGGGAGAGGGAAGTTTCAATTCGACATTTTTCTG
>Ga0181524_10003454_pt1 | contig 15273 bp, 15 predicted proteins | sample PEATcosm2014_Bin_34_FD_119761 | JGI IMG/M metagenome (GOLD analysis project Ga0181524, IMG submission 119761) | Peatland microbial communities from MTU Mesocosm Facility, Houghton, MI, USA - PEATcosm2014_Bin05_60_metaG | ecosystem: Environmental > Terrestrial > Soil > Wetlands > Peat | place...
ATGGCGACGCTCCAGCGATGATTGATGCGATCGCGACGAACGGCGTTCTCCGGTCGCGCATAAAGCAGGAACTGACTCGCCCGAAGCAATCGCGCGTTATTCGCGTAGCTGCGGACGTAGAAGCGATTCATGCGTTGGATCGCCTCGAAGGGGGGGAGTTCTCCGCCGCCACGTGGGCGGAAAAGACGTATCGCCGCGTCATATAGGCGGCGGACAGCCATCGCCGCCTCAATCCGGTTGTCGAAGTAAAGATAAAAGGTGCCGTGCGCGACTCCCGCGACCTCCGCAATCCTTGCCACCGTCAAGCCGTCGATCCCCGAGCGTTCCATCTCCTGAGCGGTTGCGGCCACCAACGCGGCGCGCGTTCTCGCTCTCCTGGGGCGATCGCCCATTTTCGCCAGACGCCCTGTCAACACGTCGGCGAGGCGGAAATCCCTGACATCGGCGTTCATGTCGAAGCCATAGTCAGATTGCGGGCGCTTGGCAAATTGACATTGACGTCATTCTCATGCATCGTCGCGACGTCATAGAGCGCAAAGGATCCGAGCGTGAAGCGGAAAGGCGCGGCCGTAAGCTTTCGCGGCGTCACGAAGCGCTTCGGGGATCTGGTCGCGCTAGACAGATTCGCTCTCGAAATCGCCGCCGGCGAGTTCGTGACGCTCCTCGGCCCCTCGGGTTCGGGAAAGACGACGGCGCTGAATATCCTTGCCGGCTTTCTCGACATGACGGAAGGCGAGCTCCTGATCGACGGAAAGTCAGTCGCGAACCTGCCGCCGGAGCGGCGCAATCTGGGAATGGTGTTTCAGAACTTCTCTCTCTTTCCCCACCTCAGCGTCTTCGACAACGTCGCCTTTCCGCTGCGACTTCGTCGCACGCCAAGCGCCGAAACGCGCGAACGCGTCATGGCCGCACTCGAGATGGTGCATCTCCCAGACTTGGCGAAGCGCATGCCGCGCACGCTTTCAGGCGGCCAGCAACAGCGTGTGGCGTTAGCGCGATCGGTAGTCTTCGAGCCTCCGGTGCTCCTGATGGATGAATCGTTGAGCTCCCTCGACCTGAAGCTTCGGGAGGCGTTGCAGCTCGAGATAAGACGACTCCATTCGCAGATTGGCTGCACCGTGCTTTTCGTCACGCATGACCAGGGCGAAGCTCTCACGCTGAGCGATCGCATCGCGGTGATGCGCGCTGGCGCGATTATCCAGATCGATACGCCAGACCAAATCTACGACAGGCCGGCGCATCGTTTCGTCGCTGAATTCATCGGTCACACCAATATCCTGGAGGTCATTCCGGGACGAGACGGTCGCGCCCGATTCGCGGAAATGAACGGCGAAATCAAATTGCCGCGATCGTCCGTCGTGAGCCTGCGGCCGGAGAATCTGCGACGCGCGGCGCTGGGCATGGACCCTCCCGATTTCGTTTTTTTCGACGCACTGATCGACCAGCCGCTCTTCCTTGGTGAATCGGTGCACTACACGGTGCGCCTTCCCAGCGGACGCACCCTTCAATTCCGCGAGGACCGGGGAGCAGGCCAATCGACGCTGCGGGCGAGCGATCCGGTGCGTCTCGGGTTTCGTCCCGAGGACGTTGTGCCGGTCGAAAGCGACGGCTGACGAAGTGAAGTGCGAGAGCGGGAGAATTGAGCCATGAAAGCGTTACGCAGTTTGATCTTGGGCGGCCTTCTCGCCGCGACGATCGGCGCCGCTTGCGCGGCGGATGCGACTATTATTGTAAGTGGATCCGGTGGAACGCTCACTGACGTCCAGAAATCCATCTTTCAGGAACCGTTCACCGCCAAGACCGGCATTCAGGTTGAAAATATCGCCACGACCAGTCGGGTCTCCGCGCTCAAGGCGATGAAGATGACTGGGACGGCCCAGTGGGACGTGACGGAACTGACTGGCTCCGACTTCCAGCAAGCGGCCAATGCGGGATACCTGGAGCCGATAGATTGGAATGTCGTGGACCCCAAGCACCAAATGCCGGAAATCGCCCGCCAAGAATACGGGTTGGCGGCAGGGAGCTATTCCACCATCATCGGCGTTCGCACGGACAAGTTGCCCCCCGGCAAGCAGATGACTTCCTGGAAGGACTTTTGGGACGTCAAGACTTTTCCAGGCCCTCGCGCGCTTCAGAATGGAGCTCTCGACAACCTGGAGTTCGCCTTGCTCGCGGATGGAGTTTCGAAAGACAAAATCTACGAAATCCTGCGAACCGACGAGGGCATAGACCGCGCCTTCAAGAAGCTCGACGAAATCAAACCCAGTATCGTTTCCTGGTGGAAGGCCGGAGCCCAGCCGGTGCAGATGCTCGCCAATGGAGAGGTCTTCTACACGAGCGCCTGGAACGGCCGCATCACGAAGCTCGCGGCCGACGGGGTGCCGGCCGCCATCGTGTGGAACGAAGGCTCGCTGAAGCCGTCCTACGAATGCATCCCGGTGGGCGCCCAACACCGGAAGGAAGCGCTGGAATATCTTGCGTTCCTCATCGCCGACGCGAAAATGAACGCCAACTTCGCGATGCAGATGCCTTATCCCGGCTTTGTGCCGGGGATGTTCGATTTCATGCCGATCGACGCGGCCAAGACGATGCCGACCTACGCGCCAAACCAAGCGGTCCAATTTGCAAGCGACAATTCGTTTTGGGTCGATCGCAGGGATAAACTTAACGAACGCTGGGAGGCTTGGCTCCTGAAATAAATCGGGCTCGCGGGGCGTCACGTCGACTTCCATGAGCGAATCACGGCACATCCGATGCGAAGATTGAGCGCCACCAGATTCCTGATCCTTCCGGGTCTTGCGCTCTTGCTCTTCCTTTTCGTCGCGCCTCTGGCGGTGATCTTGAAGGCCGGGCTTTTCGAGGACGGCGGAACCAGCGGCTATCTCGCACGCTTCATATCGAATGGCGCTTATCTCGAAGTGATGGAGAGAACGGTGGCGTTCTCGGCGATCGTCTCGGCGATTTGTCTTTTCGCCGGTTACCCCATCGCGTTTTTCATCGCGCGGCAGACGAAGAAATGGCGCCCGCTTCTCGTCTTCCTGATCTTTGTGCCGATGTGGATGAGCATTCTGGTGAGGACTTACTCTTGGATGATCTTGCTTGGCCGAGAGGGGATCGTGAATGCGACGCTCATGAAACTCGGCCTCGTTTCGGCGCCGCTCAGACTGATCTACACGACCGGCTCTGTCTATCTGGTGTTGGTGCAGGTGCTCCTGCCCTTCATGGTGATGACCTGCTACTCGGCCATGGCCGAGATCGATGAAACTCATATTCGGGCGGCGCGCCTTCTCGGGGCGCGACCGTTGAGCGCCTTTCTCCGTGTCTTCTTGCCGCTGAGCCTTGAAGGAGCGGTGAGCGGCTTCGTGCTGGTCTTCATGCTTTCGATGGGCGTTTTTGTTGTTCCCGGCCTCGTCGGAGGGCCAAGAGACACAATGATGGCCAACCTCATCGCGACCCAAGTCGAGCAGACGAACTGGGGTTTCGGCGCCGCGCTCGCCCTGGTCCTGCTCGCGACGACCCTCGCGGCGATGTCCGTCATTCGCCTTGCGACGCGACGCTTTGTCTTCTCGCCGGCCAGGGAGACGGCCGCATGAGCATCGGCGGTCGGCATTGGGGGAGAAGGGCGCTCGCGGTCTATTTCTGGCTCGTCACAGCGTATCTTCTCCTACCGGTCGCGATCATCGGTCTAATCTCCTTCAGCGCCCAGGATTTCCTGCGATTTCCGCCGAGCAATCTCAGCCTCCGTTGGTACAATGAATATTTTTCGAGTTCGGCGTGGCTTGAAGCCACCTTTCGATCCTTGCGGATCGCGGCGGCCGCGAGCGTGCTGGCGGCGATTCTTGGAACACTCGCGGCGATTTCGATTGAGCGCGGTCGCTGGCCGGCTCGGGCCGTTCTGACGGCCGCGTTCGCCGCGCCCGCGATCGTCCCGCAAATCATCCTGGCGCTGGGCCTCTTTATTGTCGCGGTCTGGCTCGGCCTCAGCGGAACGGAATACGTGCTGGTGTTGGCGCATGCCACACTGGGCTTGCCTTTCGCGGTTCTTATTGTTTCGTCGGCGCTAAGACAGATTGATCCGACGCCCGAGCGCGCGGCGCGGGTGATGGGCGCCGGTCCGACCAGAAGCTTCTTCACCGCGACCTTTCCATCGCTGCGGTCGAGCGTTGTGGCGGCCGCAATCTTCGCGTTCTTCATCTCCTTCGACGAACTGATCGTGGCCCTGTTCCTGATGGGCGACAAACAGACCTTGCCCGTCCGTATCTGGACCGATCTCCGCTTCGAGTTGAGCCCGACCATCGCGCCGATCTCGACGCTCATGGTGGTTCTGACGACGGTCGCGATGATCGTCGCCGAAGCGCTCCGTCGCCGCGCCTCGCGCCTCAAAGCCAACGCAACCTAACCAGCAACACTGTGGAGACTTCCTGAAATGTCGCTTCGTTACGAAAAGGCCGATGGTATCGCCACCATCACAATCGACAACCCGCCCGTGAACGTCTTCACGCCGGAATTGCACCGCGATCTCTTCCATATATTGAAGGATTTCCTTTCCGACCGAGGCGTTCGGGTGGGAATTTTGACCGCGAACGGAAGCCGCGCGTTCTGCGCCGGCGACGACATCAAGACATCGCGCCCCAAGAGGACGATCGCTGAAACCGTCGAAAGGCACCTCTATCCCAAGCGCGCCGAGCAATCCCTCGAATATCCCGGCTGGGAAGCGGAAGTGAGGCGTTTAGCGGAGGAGCGCTTCAAACCGATCATCGCCGCCGTGAACGGCCCAGTCATGGGACAAGGCATGATCTACCTTCTCCAGCTCACGGACATCCGCATTGCAACGCCCAACGCGACCTTCGGATTGCCTGAGATCGCCTACGGGATGGCGGGCGCCAGCGGCTCGACTCGCTTGGGCCGGCAAATCCCCCAGGTCGCCGCGTTGTGGCTAGCGTTGACGGGGGAGCCTTTCGATGCCGAGGCCGCGCTTCGCAATCACCTCATCAACGAGATCGTGGAAACCAACCGCCTGATCGAGCGCGCGCGCCAGATCGCGACAAGGATCGCAAGCCATCCCCCGGTCGCCGTCCGCGTTGAAATGGAGGCCTACTATCGAGCCCAGGACATGACTCGTGAACAGGCGGCCGCGTTCACGGGCCATCTTTATCGGCTGCAGCGGACGACGATGGATTCTACGCCACCCCTCGCGCGTCCCCAATCCGATGCCGCGGCTACGCCGGGACTCTAGGAGGAAGTACATGTCGGTAGGAGATCGCGGCGTCGCGGAGATGTCCGAATTGCGCGCGAAGTTCGAGCAGCTAGATTTGCCGGAAACGCTCGGCGGCTTCACGCGCGGATGCGCTGAACTTCATGGCGACAGGATTGTCGGCAATTGGTTCGATGAAGGAAAGACGCTCACCTACCGCGAGCTCGACCAAGCCGCCGAGCGCCTCGCGGCCGGGCTCGTCGAGATCGGCGTCCGAAAGGGCACGCATGTCGCGGTCATGCTGCCGAACGTCTCCGCCTTTCCCATCACATGGATAGCGCTCGGGTTGATCGGCGCCGTCATGGTGCCGGTGAACATCGCTTATACCGGCGACGAAATCTCATTCGTCGTGAATGATTCCGACGCCCAATTCATGATCGTCGACGCCGAATTCGCGGCGACCGCGCGGGCAATGCCGCGTCGTCCCGCGATGCTCGCCGATCCGAATATCATCGTGCGGGGGGACGCGCCTGATGGAACGCGTTCCTGGGAAAAGCTCGCCGGTCGGTCCGCGCAGAAATTCGAGGCTCCGACGCCGGTGTATCGATCCGACTTGCTGAACCTGCAATACACCTCCGGCACGACGGGCTTCCCCAAGGGGTGCATGCTGTCCCACGACTATTGGATGCTGATAGCCCACAGCGCCGCCTTTTTCCGCGGCCGCGGCGGCGAGGTGCGGAACGTCCTGATCTGGGCGCCATTCTTCTACATGGATCCGATGTGGCAATTCCTGATGACGATGGCGCTCGGGGGAACGGCCATCGTCGCCCGACGCATGAGCCTCTCCCACTTCTACGGCTGGCTGAAGGACTATCGCATCCATTACTGCATCTTTCCCGAACCAGCGCTGAAGCAGCTTCCTCCTGGGCCCGCGGACAAGGAACTGTCGCTCAAATACGTAAGCATTTACGGATGGCGCGCCGAAGCACGGCGCGAAGTCGAGGAGCGCTTCGGCGTCACGGCGCGCGAGGGCTACGGGATGACTGAAATTGGAGGAGGCGCCATCGTGCCTCCGTCCGCCGATCACATGGCCTATGTGCGCACCTGCGGCCTTGCCTCTCCATTTCGCGAACTCAAGATCGTCGATGAAAACGGGATGGAGACGCCCGTGGGCGAGATCGGTGAGCTGTGGGTCGCGGGGCGGGCACTCCTATGGGGCTATTACAAGCGCCCCGAAGCGAACGCGGAAAGTTTCCGCGGCCGTTGGTTTCGCACCGGCGACCTTTTTCGACGCGACGAGAACGGGTATTATTTCATCGTCGGACGAATCAAGGACATGATCAAGCGCGGCGGCGAGAACATCGCGGCCAATGAAGTGGAGGCCGCGCTTCGCGACCTGCCAGAGATTGAAGAGGCCGCAGTGATTCCCGTTCCGGACCCGCTGCGCCGCGAGGAGGTCAAGGCCTATCTTAAGCTTCGCGGGGGGCTTACCAAACTCGACGTCCCGCCGGATAAGGTTTTCGCCCATTGCGAAACGCGGCTCGCGAAATTCAAGATCCCTCGCTATCTGGCCTATGTCGACGATTTCCCGCGCACCCCTTCTCGAAAGATCCAAAAGAAAGTCTTGATCGCCAGCGCGGAGGATCTTCGCGCCGAGGCATACGATAGGCAGGATGGGTGCTGGAGGTAGCGGCGGCGCCATTTTGTCGCGACAAACGTAATCGCTCACGCCCCCGGCGGCGTCTTCAAGCGACGCATGCGATCGGGTGGCCTTTGAGCATGGGACGCCGACGGAACGGATTCGCTCCGTCGGAGGAGCGACTCGCGCGATGACCTGCTCGGCGCCCGCCACGTCGGTTCCGAGCCCGCCGGGATGCGCGGGATCGAAGAAGGAGTCGCCGCCCATGCCGGCGGCGAGGTTGACGACGACGTCGACACTCGCCTCACTGATATAACCCACGGTTTCCCGATAGCGGGCCGGATCCCGCGCGGCCTTGCCGGTCTAGGGATCGCGCACGTGCAGATGGACGATCGCCGCGCCGGCGCGCGCCGCCTCCAGCGCCGAATCGGCGATCTGGCGCGGCGTGACGGGAATGGCGGGATGCTTGCCGACCGTGTCGCCCGCGCCCGTCACGGCGCAGGAGATGATGACCTCGTTGTTCACGCGCGCCTCCCGCCCAGGGTCTGAATCCTCGGCTGCGAAACTGCGCCATCCCGGCCGCGCGCACAACGGCCGCGAGGCCCGGAGCCGAGCGGCAAATTGTTATCGCGCGATAAGAAAAAGACGCGACGGCTTGCCAACAGCCGTCTCGGCGCCCGACAACGCGCCAGCCCGCGCGTCGAATCGAGGGTCGGGGCCGAGGCGCGCCCGGCCGGCCGGGAGAAGAAGAACGCCCGCGTGAGCCTGCTCGCCGTCAAACTGATCGTCACGCCGCTGATGATTCTCGCCGCCAGCGTCGTCGGGCGGCGATGGGGCGCCGCCGTGGGCGGTTGGCTCGTCGGCCTGCCGCTCACCTCGGGGCCCGTCGCGGTGTTTCTGGCGATCGAACACGGCGCGAGTTTCGCCGCCGAAGCGAGCGCCGGTTCGCTCGCCGGCGTGATCGCGCAGGCCGGTTTCGTTCTGGGCTATGCGCTGGCGGCGCCGTGGGGTTGGCCGGCCGGCCTCGTCGGCGGCGCCGGCGCCTTCGCGGCGAGCGCGCTCGCGTTGCAGGCCGGCCGCCTCGCGCCGGCGATCCTGTTCGCGCTGGCGCTCGGCGCGCTCGTCGTCACGCTCCGCCTGCTGCCGCGCGACTTTCGCGCTCCCGCGCCGACCTCGGCGCCTTGGTGGGAAATCCCGGCGCGCATGGCCTTGGTGACCGCGCTGGTGGTGGCCGTGACCGGCTTCGCCTCGCTGCTCGGCGCGCGGGCCAGCGGCGTCGTCGCCACTTTTCCGCTGATGGGCGCCGCGCTCGGCGTCTTCGCCCATCGCGCTCACGGGCCGCGCGCCGGCGTCGCGGTCCTCAGGGGCATGACGAGCGCGCTGTTCGCCTTCGCGTTTTTCTTTTTCGTCGTCGGTCTGGCGATCGCGCGCGCCGGAATCGTTCCCGCCTTCACCGCCGCGACGCTCGCGGCGCTGTTGGTGCAGGCCGCGACCCTGAGGCTCGTGCGCGGCGCGAGCGCGTCTCCCCTCGCTTGACCCGCCTTTGACGAAATGGCCGGGAGCATAGGGCGTCCGGAAGGACGCCCGTCCCGAGACGGGCTACGGGGCGTCCGGAAGGACGCCCGTCCCGAGACGGGCTACGACCCGGCCATTCCCGCGCGTCGGAGATTGCGCGCGGCGTCACTTCGCCTCGTCGCCGTGCTCGCGATGCTCCCCGCGACCCTTGTCCCAACCACCCACCATGTGGCCCTCATGGGGTCCGCGCTCGATGAGGGTCATCAGCAGCGGGCCGAAATGATGCTTCTGCGTTTCGTCGAGGCTGTCGAAGAGCGGCTTGGCGGCGGCGGCGATCGCCTTGATGTTCGCGGAAACCTTGGCCATGCGATCGGCCATCGCGTTCATGTGGTCGATCGCCGAGGGGCGCTCTTCGCCGCGCATCGCCTCGCGCATCGCGTGCATCTCTTCCATTTGCGCCTTGGCGGCGTCGCGCACGGCCGCTTCGAACGGCGCCCAATTCTTCTCCTGCTCGGGCGTGAGTTTCAGCGCCGCCTTCATGCCGGCCAGATGCGCGTCGAGCATGAAGCCGCGGTCCGCCATGGCCCGCATATGTCCCGCGGGCGGCGACGCATCGCCTGGCGCCGCGGCGGCGCCGAGCGCAAAGACGGAACCCGCCAGCGCCGCGGCGGCAACGGAACTAAGTAAGAGCTTTTTCATCGGATCGCCTTTCCCTTTGGAATCGACGGCCGAGGCTGTATCGCGGCCACATTACTTGCAAGTTACATCCGTGTAACCGCGCCGACGAACCCCGGGCGCCATTGACGAAGGCCCGCGCATCGCTCAAAGCTCGGGTTGCGCGGAGGCACGGGCATGAGCGAGGGCGGCGTCATCGGCAAACTGGCTCGCGGCCTGGCGGCCCGGAGCGGCGTCCTCAGCGCCTGGATCGGCGTCAACGACGCGGCGGTCGCCGACGCGCTGGCGCGCGAATCCTTCGACGCGGTGACCCTCGACATGCAGCACGGCGGGGTCGACTTCGTCGGCGCCGCGAGGTCGATCCTCGCCGTCGCGCTCGCGGGGAAGCCGACGATCGCAAGAGTTCCCGTCGGCGATTTCGCCGGCGCGAGCCGTCTCGCCGACGCCGGCGCGGCGGCGGTCATCGCCCCGATGATCAACAGCGCCGAGGACGCGCGCCGCTTCGCCGAATTCATGAAGTTCCCGCCGCTCGGGCGGCGCTCGTGGGGGCCGCGCGCGGCGCTCGCCCTGACCGGCCTGATCGGCCCCGCCTATCTCCACAGCGCCAACGCGATGACCCTGGCGATCGCGATGATCGAGACGCGCGAGGCGCTCGAGGCGCTGGACGACATCCTGGCGACGCCGGGGATCGACGGCGTCTTCGTCGGGCCGTCCGATCTTTCGATCGCGCTCAATCGCGGCGCGGTCGTCGATCCTCACGGCGCCGACGTCGAGGCCGCGCTGTCGCGAATCGCCGAGCGCGCTCACGCGCACGGCAAGTTCGCCGGGCTCTTCTGTCTCGACGGGGCCCGCGCCAAGGCGGCGCTGGCGCGCGGCTTCGGCTTGTGCTCCGTGTCGACCGACTTGATCCTGTTGCGCGCGGCGGCGCGCCTCGAACTGGCGGCGGCGCGCTGACGCTTTCGCGCCCGACGGCGCGCCGCGGGAAAAGTCTCGCGCGTTTCCTCGAACGGCGTCGCGGCGCAATTTGCGGCCGTCGCGCCTCTTGACGCTCGACTCTTGCGAGCCGATCCCTTTCATTGGTCCGGGGATCGGCTCTCGACGGTCGGTCGGTCCCGAACGGCAGGGGGAACGGACATGACGAAATTGTTCAGCCAAAGCGCTTGCTGGGTTTCCTTGGCGCTCGCCGCGCTGGCGTCAACGCCGTCGCCGGCGTTGTCCCGGACTTGGTCGCCGACGCCGATCAATTTGGCTCAGGACTACGCCATCATCAACGACAACCGCGGCAGCGGCGAAATCGTGTTGGTTATTTGGCTGGCCCCTCCCATGTTCCCGCAGGACGCGTCGACGCAAGCGGTCCGAGACATGCTCGACAAGTACATCGTCATCGGCGTCGCTCACGCCCATATCGCTTCGGACGCAACGATGACGTTCGATCAGGTCGCCACGCTGGACGTCGTCGACGGAAGCGACAAACCTTTGAACGCCCTGAATGTGAGTACGATGCCTCCGACGGTCGTCGGCGCCCTTGCAGCGTTGCAGAGCGCATTTGGACGTTCAATCGGAGCGTTGGGACAAGGGGTGCATTGGTTCGCGTTCGACAGCGGTTCGGTGCACGCGTGCGCGAAAGGAGGCCTGGCGGTTTCGTTCGCCAGCGTGAAGTATACGTACGGCACCCCCATACCGGGCTGCCAGTGAGCTCGTTCGCCGGGTTCGCGCCGGTTGCCTGAGGGAACTCACTGCGGCGCGCGTGCCAAGGTTCGCCTTGCGCGCGTCCGAGACATTCCACTCGGCCTTCCCTCACCCGAACCTCACCGCCTCACCCTGGGCCGGCGTCACGATCTCCCCGTCCCACATCACCCGCCGGCCGCGCACGAATGTTCCGACCGGCCAGCCCACGACTTCGCGCCCGTCGTAGGGCGTCCAGCCGCAGCGCGAGGCGATCCAGGCGTCGCGGATCGTCTCGCGGCGCTTGAGGTCGACGACGGTGAAGTCGGCGTCGTAGCCGGCGGCGATGCGGCCCTTGCCGACGATTCCGAAGACGCGCGCCGGGCCGGCGCTGGTGAGATCGACGAGGCGTTGCAGGGTCAGGCGGCCCGCCGCGACGTGGTCGAGCATGATCGGCACCAGCGTCTGCACGCCGGTCATCCCCGAGGGGCTTTCGGGGTAGGGCTTGGCCTTCTCGGCGAGCGTGTGCGGCGCATGGTCGGAGCCGAGGACGTCGATGACGCCCTGGGCGAGGCCGCGCCAGATCCCGTCGCGGTGCTCGGGGCCGCGCACCGGAGGGTTCATCTGCAGTTTCGTTCCGAGCCGCGCATAGTCCTCGGCGCTGAAGGTCAGATGGTGCGTCGTCGCCTCGCAGGTCGCGACGTCCTTGGCGTCTTGCAGCAGCGGTATTTCCTCGCGCGTCGAAATGTGCAGCACGTGCACCTGCGCGCGCGCCTGCCGCGCCAGGCGGATCAGCCGCTCGGTGCAGCGCAGCGCGGCGATCTCGTCGCGCCAAACCGGATGCGAAGCGGGATCGCCGGGCACGCGCAGGCTCCTGCGCTCGGCGAGCCGCGCTTCGTCCTCGCTGTGGAACGCCGAGCGCCGGCGCGTCGCCTCGAGGATGGCGAGCACGCCGGCGTCGTCGGCGACGAGCAGCTTGCCGGTCGAAGAGCCCATGAACACCTTGATTCCCGCCGCGCCGGGCAGGCGCTCGAGTTCGGGAATGTCGGCGATGTTGTCGTACGTCCCGCCGACCCAGAACGCGAAGTCGCAATGCATGCGCCCCTTGGCGCGCGCGACCTTGTCGGCGAGCGCGGTGGCGGAGGTCGTCGGTGGATCGGTGTTGGGCATTTCGAACACCGCGGTGACGCCGCCCAGCACCGCCGCGCGCGATCCGGTCTCGAGATCCTCTTTGTGAGTCAGGCCGGGCTCGCGGAAATGAACCTGGCTGTCGATCACGCCGGGCAGGATGTGCAGGCCGCGGCAATCGATCCGCTCGCCCGCGCCCGCCGAGTTCAGAGCGCCGATCTCGGCGATCCTGCCGTCGAAGACGCCGATGTCGCGCTTTGCCACGCCGTCCTGGTTGACGACGGTCGCGCCGGCGAGAATGCAATCGAATATCCGGGCCATCGGCACTCCCTTCCTTGCGCGGCGGCTCGATCGGCCTAATTAACAAGTTCGCGCATGGCAAGCGCTGGAGGCCCCCCATGACGAAACGAGCCGCCTTCCTCGACGACCGCGGGGTCATTCGCGTCAGCGGCGAGGATGCGGCGGGCTTTCTGCAGGGGCTGCTGACCAACGACGTCGCGCGTCTCGGCCCGCATGAGGCGCGCTACGCCGCTCTGCTGTCGCCGCAAGGCAAGGTGCTGTTCGATTTCCTCGTCGTGCGCGCGCCCGTCGCCGCGGAAGAATTCCTGCTCGATTGTCCGGCCGCGCTCGCGGGCGACCTCGCCAAGCGGCTCGCGCTCTATAGGCTGCGCGCCAAGATCGTCATCGCCGACGAAAGCGCCGACCACGGCGTCATCGCCTATTGGCAGGGCGAGCCGGAGAACGCGCCGGGCGGGGTGTTCTACGCCGATCCGCGCGTTCCCGCTCTCGGGCTTCGCGCCATCCTGCCGCGCGCCAAGGCGCTCGCGGTCGGGGAGGCGAGCGTCGGCGAATACGAGGCGCTGCGCATCAGCCTCGGCGTCCCCAAGGGCGGCGTCGATTTCGCCTACAGCGAGGCCTTTCCCCACGACGCCGACATGGACCTCTTCCACGGCCTCGACTTCGAAAAGGGATGCTACGTCGGCCAGGAGGTCGTTTCGCGCATGAAGCACCGCGGCGAGGCGCGCAAGCGCGTGGTGCGCGTGCGCCTGACCGGGGAGGCGCCGGCGCCCGGCGCGCCGGTCGCCGACGGCGAACTTCCCGTCGGCGTCCTCGGCTCGTCCTCCGGGCGCAACGCGCTCGCCCTGTTGCGGCTCGACCGCGTCGAGGACGCCAAGGCGGCGGGGCGGACGTTGAGCGCGGGGGGAGTGGGCGTCGTCGTGGCGCCGGGCGAGGACGCCGGCCGCCCCTGATGACGAGCGTCGGGCGGCGGAGTCGCCGAGCGCCCGCCTGAACGGCGGCGCCTGCCAGGAATCGGCTTGACATGATATTGCATATACAACTATATCGATCGCGACCCCGGGGTTAGCGGAACGAAACGTCTATGCTGGAAAAGCGGCTGGTCGACGAGATCGCGTGCAACTGCCTGATGGGGCGGGCGCGACTGGTGGCGCGGGTGGTCACCGCGATCTACGACGAGGAATTGCGCCCCTTCGGCTTGAAGGCTTCGCAGCTCAATCTTCTCGTCGTCGTCGCGCAACTCGGTCCCGTGCGCCGCACGGAGATCGGCCGCGTCCTCAGCCTCGACGCGTCGACGCTGACGCGAAACTTGCGGGTCATGCTGAACAACGGCTGGATCGAAGAAGCGCAGGACCATAGCGACGGACGCGGCCTGCCCTTGCGGATCGCGCAGAGCGGGGCGGCGCTGCTCGAAAGGATGGCGCCGGCTTGGCGCGAAGCCCAGCGCCGCGCGGGCGCGTTGCTCGGGGCGCAGGGATCGTCGGTTCTGACGCAAATGTCGAACGAACTGCTGGGAGCCGCCGCGCCATGAATCGAAATTTTCTCATGTTGTTGCATATACAATTTGTGCGAGGCGACCGGTCGGCGCTTCGCGCGATGGACCTGGCGATCGACCCGAGGAGGCAAGCATGATTCGTCCGACGATTCTGGTGACCGGCGCGGCCGGCAAGACCGGGGGCGCGGTGGTCTCGCAGTTGCGCGAGGCAGGCTGGCCCGTGCGGGCGCTCGTGCGCAAGCTCGACGCGCGCGCCGAGCGCCTGCGCGGCGAGGGGGCGGACGTCGTCGTCGCCGACCTGTTCGATCCGCAGCAATTGCTGGAGGCGATGCGGGGCGCCTCGCGCGCCTATTACTGCCCGCCCTGGCATCCCTACATGATCCAGAGCGCCGCCGCCTTCGCGGCCGCCGCCCGGCAGGCGAAGCTCGAAGCCATCGTCGGCTTGAGCCAGTGGCTCGCCAGTCCCGCGCATCCCTCGCTGGCGACGCGCCAGAACTGGCTCGCCGACCAGATGTTCTCCCTGGCTCCCGGCCTCGCGCACGTGATCGTCAATCCCGGCTTCTTCGCCGACAATTATCTGCGCCTGATCGGCTTCGCGGCGCAGCTCAGAATCTTTCCCATGCCGATCGGGGCCAGCCGCAACGCGCCGCCCTCCAACGAAGACATCGCGCGAGTCGCCGTCGCGGCGCTGACCGAGCCCGAGCGCCACGCGGGCAAGAGCTATCGGCCGACCGGACCGACGCTGCTCGACGCGCGGGATATGGCCGCCATCCCGCAGCGCGCGCTGGGGCGCCGGGTGCGCCACGTCGACATGCCGGTGTGGATGTTCTTGAAGGCCGCGCGCATGCTCGGCGTCAGCGCCTTCGAGCAGAGCGGCGTTCGCCGCTACATCGAGGAGCACAAGCGCGGCGCCTTCGCGTTCGGCGCCCCGACGAACGACGTCCTCGAGGTCGCCGGCCGCGCGCCGGAGGATTTCGAGACGATCGCGCGCCGCTACGCCGCGCGGCCCGAGGCGCGCCGCACGCTCGCCAACAGGCTCGGCGCCCTCGGCGCATTCATGCGCATCGGCCTCACGCCCGCTTACGACCTCGACCGTTTCGAGCGCGAGCGGCAGCATCCGTCGGTCGCCGATCCCGAGCTCGTTCTCGATTCGCAGGTCTGGCGGGCCGAGCACGGCGCGGCTGCGCTTCCCGTCGCGGCGCCGCTGAAACGCCTAGCGCAAGCGTGAGCGCCACCCCGATGCCTCGACCCGTCGACGGCGCCGCCCTCACAAAACCATCACCGTGACGCGTTAGCGTCGCAACGGGCGGCCGCACATAGGCCTATGGCCTTGCGCTTGCGGCGGCGCTACAGTCGCCGCCGTCCCGTAAGCGCCGGAGTGCGCTTCGGCGGATAGGCCGAGGTCGGAGGGGGAGACTTGCGCCAATGATCGAAGGATTCAGCGTCGTCGCCATCGTCATCGTGCTGTTCGTCATCATGACGGTGTTGATGGGCGTGCGGCAGGTGCCGCAGGGCTACAACTACACCGTCGAGCGCTTCGGCCGCTACAACAAGACCCTGACGCCCGGGCTCGGGCTGGTCATTCCCTATATCGACCGCGTCGGGCGCAAGCTCAACGTGATGGAGCAGGTGCTCGACGTTCCCAGCCAGGAGATCATCACCAAG
>Ga0181524_10003456_pt1 | contig 15270 bp, 13 predicted proteins | sample PEATcosm2014_Bin_34_FD_119761 | JGI IMG/M metagenome (GOLD analysis project Ga0181524, IMG submission 119761) | Peatland microbial communities from MTU Mesocosm Facility, Houghton, MI, USA - PEATcosm2014_Bin05_60_metaG | ecosystem: Environmental > Terrestrial > Soil > Wetlands > Peat | place...
CCGTCGTCGCCTAAATCCCCATAGCCCGCCCGCCACCCCGCGGTTCAGTTCAATCAGGCTTCAATGTGGTCGCGCACCGTGCGAGACCAACCCGTCGCGCCGCGCGACCACACAGAACCCTCTAGAATCAGATTCGCGCGCTCCGTTCAACAAAAAAATGGCGCGCCAAATCGCCCCCAAAAAACCGGGGAGGTGAGCAATTACCGTGGACTTCCTCCCAATCCTCACTCGCGCTCATTTCCCCTCCTCGTAACGAGTGCGCTGGCCGGTCAATTTTGTCGGGTCGGGCGAAACCACGTGGACTCTCACGCTTGGCACAGGCGGCGTACCGAGTTCTATTGCGATTTGATTCATAGCTGTATCATGCCTTGAGTTTGGGGGCTCACGGTGAACACAGAGTTGCGTCCGGCATCTGACGGGACGAGTCAACCTGTGACGTTTCCGCGGAGAAACAATCGTCCCAACCGGGCGAGGAGAAACGATGGCCTTAGGGCTGAGCGGGTCGACCATCAAGTCCTGGTTTCAGTATCGCTGTGAACGAAAGACGCGATACGAGATCATGGATCCGTCCGAACTGGCGGCGATTCCGGTCGCGAAGGATAACCGCGAGCAGCCCTGGGCAAAACTGGGCGTCGACTATGAAGATCGTGTCGTGTCTCGCCTTGCGCGCGAGACTGTCGTGCTCCGACCCGGCCCGGGCTACGAAGGCCTGCTCGAGCGTCATGCCATCGCATTTCTGAAGGGACAGGGTTCCGCCGAATTCGCGGCGCAAGTCAACCTCCGTCCAAGGAGCCGACCCTCCTTTATCGGTGGCAATGGCGATATCCAGCCGCGGCGGAGCTTCGCGGACCTAATCCGACGCGAAGTGACCGCAGATGGACGACGTTTCCGCGTGATCGACATAAAGGCGACACGGTCTGCCCGTGCCTTTCACAAGACGCAGGTCGCGTTCTACGCACTGCTCTTGCGCACGACCCTCTCCGAACTCGACAGCGCCGGATCAGTCGATCCCCGGGGAGAAATTTGGCGCATTCCTGACGATGGCAATGCCGAGGGCGATGCTTGGGAGATCGAGGAGTTTGCGCTCGCGCCCTATCTGCGGCTCGTCGAGGATTTCTGCGGGACGACGTTGCCGGCGATCGCGAGCAAGGTCGTGGCGCCTGGGCGCGACGAGACCTTCTTTCACGTCTACTTCAAATGTGAACAGTGCGCCTATCTCCCCCACTGCATCGAGGCGGTGGGTCCCGGACGCTCCCCTCGGGTCCGCGACGTTTCCGCCATTGCCGGCCTCAGCCATGAAGCGAAGCGAACCCTGCTTTCCATCGGGGTCCGATCGGTAGCGCAACTCGCGGAGATGGGCGCGGGCGTCGGCCGTATAGATGGCGCCGGTTGGTCCCTCTCTCGCCGCGCCGATATACTCGTCAGTCGCGCCCGGGCGTTGCGAGAAGGTTCCATACAACTTGGCCCCGAACCGCACACCTTCCTAATGCCGCCGCGTGCCGATGCGGCGATCTACCTCGTCGCGGATCACGATCCGGTCGACGACACGCTCGTGACGCTCGGGTATCGCTACGTTGATCGGTCAGGGATTCGAGACTGCAAAATCGCTTGCAATAACGACCCGCTGTTATTCGGGCCGGAGGCCGACAAAGAGGTAATTTCCGCGCATGTTTGCGCCACGGGTATCTCCGGCCTCGGTCCTCTCGTCGCATCCTCCATCCTCGTCGGCGCCGGCGGCCCTCCGAACGTGTACGGCGTCGTCCTGGTCGTCATCGTGACCGGCGCTCTAAACGCGACAGGAGCGCTCCTGGCTCCAGATAAGGCTCGGCGCGATCTCTCCCGCTTTGAATGACTATTAATCATCCCTCCAGGAACCCTAGGCGGCCTGGAGAACACGAGGCCGCTCTTTGCCGGAAGCAGGGCGCTGGATCTCGGAATTGAAAACCGCTCGCCGGGCCGCGCCCCGACCCAGCCAACTCTGAAGGGCTCGATTTTCCGCAAGTGAGGCGCCTAACGCCCCAATTGCCGCGCTGCTGATCGCTTGCTGCTGGCGGCGCAGATGGTCCTCAAGAAGCTTGTGCCGAGTGATGTAGCCGGCGTTCACGCCAGAAATGGAGTGGTTCATCAGGAGTTTGGCGTCGATCTCCGAAACACCTGCGGCCGTAGCGAGGGTTCTGAAGGTTTGCCGAAGATCGTTGCCCCACTTGGAGAGCTCACTGCGATCTTCTTTTGTTTCGGCGAGATGCCCCGATTCGCTATCGGCCGGAAATACCCACTCTCTCGCCTGCAATGGGTCCATTTCCCTGCCGAACCGAATGGCCCGCGCGAGACACAGAATCATCTCGCGCGACAACGGGATATCAAATGCGCGCTTGCTGCCGCCCTTCGGCTTGGTCACGTGCAATGTGCGCTTTCGGAAGTCTATGTGAATCGGCTTGATCCCCTGCAGAGCGGTCGGCCGCGAACCGGACAGCAACATGAATAGATGAAACTCACGACGCACAGGGTTCTCCAGCAACGCCAATTCCGAGAACCATCCTTTCAGGTCACGCGCGCCCATCCCAGTGTCGCGGCGCTTCTCGTCGTTCCAATCGACAGCGTCTGCGGGATTGTCTGACGGAAGCTGTTTGTTCGTCTTCCGTGCGTGATTGTAAATCGCCCGCAAGGTGCGCATCGCCCCGTTCGCGAGATAGGGTCCGTTTTCCTTCGTGACATCGTCGTGCTTTTTCGCCACGCGAGCTGGGTCGGCGCCAAGCTCACCCAAAGGGGTGTCAAGCCATTCCGCGAAAATGCGCTCCACATGATCGCGATAGCCGGCGATGGTCTTCTCGCTGCGATTTTTCCGGACCAGATGGGCTTCCAGATACCGCTGCCACGCCTGCTTGAGCGTGACCTCTGCTGACGCCGCTGTGTTCTCAACGTTCTCACTTGAGCCGCTGAGCCCGTTCTGTGGGGGCCTCGGGTGCTGCCCCCGACTGATCTGAGCCAAATATTCCTTCGCGGTGGCGCGGGCGGTTCGCGTCGAGATTTCACTCGTGTCGCCGATCGAGACCCGGATCGACGACACCCGCTTGCCACCTTTTCTGAGGTCACCCTGGACGGTGAACGTCCGCTTACGTTTTCCGACGACGACAAAGAAGCCCTTCAACTCGCTGTCGCGAGCCAAATACCAACCATCGTCTGGCGCGGGCAACTGAGCGATCGTTTTGTCAGTCAGCAGAGTTCGGACGTCAGCCATATTCGAAGCCCAGGCAAGCTAAAACGGTTTTCAAACGGTTTTGTCGAACCGAGAGGTTTGAAGGTTTCTGTTCGACGGACCGCGACGCTATGCGACAAGCTTCTATAAACAAAGAGCTTCTTTGGTGGTGTCGCAGTCTGGCGTGCATTTAGAAACTGCGGCGAAGAGCTAAATTCGAACTCTTAATCAGCGGGTCCAAGGTTCGAGCCCTTGTGCGCCCACCATCGAAATCAACGCGCGAGCCTCACCGTCATGGCCGCCCCGGACTTCATGCGAGGGTTGTCGCGCCCATGACGGCGGTCGGTGATTTCGGCCGTTGGCGTAGGCGGGGGCAGGAGGAGAGGATCGCGTTCCGCCTGCCGGCGCCTCGCGCCCCGTCTAATTGTCGCTGTGCGCCGGCTCCTTGGCGCTCGCCGTCGGCGAGCGGCCGTGCAGGAACTCGACCGCCGCGATCAACTGCGTGTCGTTGGCCGGGTCGGGCGGGACGTAGGCCTCCGATCCGGTCTTTTCGTCGTCGCCGTTCTTCAGGTGACCGGCCAGCGAGGCCTCGCCCTTCGTGTCGACCTTGCCCTTCAGATCGTCGGGAACGTTCTCCCTGATCTTGATGTCCGGCTCGATGCCTTTGGCCTGGATCGAACGGCCGGACGGCGTGTAATAACGCGCCGTGGTCAGTTTCAAGGCGCCGTTCTCGCCCAGCGACAGCACGGTCTGGACCGAGCCCTTGCCGAACGAGCGCGTGCCGATCAGAGTGGCGCGCCCGAGGTCCTGCAGGGCGCCCGAGACGATTTCGGAGGCCGAGGCCGACCCGCCGTTGATCAGCACCACCAAGGGCTTGCCCTGCGACAAATCGGCCCCGGCCCGGGCGTCGTACTCCTGGAACTGATCCACGGTGCGCCCGCGCGTCGACACGATCTGGCCGTGGTCGACGAAGGCGTTGACGACCTCGATCGACTGCGTGAGCAAGCCGCCCGGATTGTTGCGCAGATCGAGGATGTAGCCCTTCAGCTTGTCGCCGCCGGGAGCGAAGCGGAACTTGGCGATCGCCGTTTGCAGCCCGTCGAAGGTCTGCTGGTTGAACTGGGTGATGCGGATATAGCCGATGTCGCCGCTTTCGAGCCGCGAACGCACCGGCAGCACCTTGATGATCTCGCGAACGATGGTGAATTCCCGGGTCTCCTTGGCGGCGCCCCGGCTCACTTCCAGACGAACCGAGGTATTGGCCGGCCCGCGCATCTTGTCGACCGCTTCTTTCAGCGTCAGGCCCTTTACCGGCGTATCGTCGATGCGGGTGATGATGTCGCCCGACATCATCCCGGCGCGGGCGGCGGGCGTGTCGTCGATCGGGCTGACCACGCGCACCAGCCCGCCCTCCTGCATGACTTCGAGCCCGAGGCCGCCGAACTCCTCGCCTTTCATCGTCGTTTGAAAGTCGTTCAAGGCCTTGGCGTCGAGATACGCCGAATGCGGGTCCAGCGAGGCGAGCATGCCGTTGATCGCCGCCACGACCATTTTGTTGTCGTCCGGTTTGTCGACGTAAAATTCCCTGGCCTTGTCGAAGACTCGCGAAAACAGCGCGAGTTCATCGACGCCCGAAGGCGCGGCCGGCGTCGCGCCGCCCGGCGCGAACGAAGCGACCGCCGCGCCGAAAGCGACGCCCAACGCCAAGTAAGAAATGCCGCGCGCCATCCGGCGGTTCCTCGTTCGCGATCAGTTCGGCGCGGCGGCGTCCGGCTTGGCCGGCGCCGGAGCGTCCTTGGGAGCGTCGGACGGCGCCGGCGTCGGCGCCGGCGACGCGCCGGCCGCGTCGGCCTTCGCTGGAACGATATCGGCGCGCTTGACGCCGTGCAGCAGATCGACGGCGGCGATCAACTGCTTGTCGTCCTTCGGGTCCGTCGGCACGTAGGCCTGCGAGCCGGACTTTTCCTCGGCGCCGTTGGTGAGATGGCCTTTGAGCGAGGCCTCCCCCTTGGTGTCGTCCTTACCCTTCAGATCGGGCGGCACGTCTTCCAGGATCTCGATGTCGGGATCGATGCCCTTGGCCTGGATCGAGCGGCCGGACGGCGTGTAATAGCGCGCCGTCGTCAATCTCAGGGCGCCGTCCTGGCCGAGCGGCATGATGGTCTGCACCGACCCCTTGCCGAAAGAGCGGGTGCCGATCAGCGTCGCGCGCTTGTGGTCCTGCAAGGCGCCCGAAACGATCTCCGAGGCCGAGGCCGAGCCGCCGTTGATGAGCACCACCAGTGGGTTGCCGCCCGAGAGATCGCCGCCCGGCCGCGCATTGAAACGCTGCGCGTCGTCGGGATTGCGCCCGCGCGTCGAGACGATCTCGCCCTTGTCGAGAAAGGCGTTGGCGACGTCGATCGACTGATCGAGCAACCCGCCGGGATTGTTGCGCAGGTCGAGGATGTAGCCCTTGAACTTGTCGGCGGGGACATCGGCGCGGAGTTTCTCCATCGCGCTCTTCAGGCCGTCGGCGGTCTGCTCGGTGAACTGCGTGATCCTGATGTAGCCGATGTCGTCGGCCTCGACGTGCGAGCGCACCGACTGAACCTTGATGATGTCGCGGACGATCTTGAACTCCTTGACCGTCTTTGTCGGGCCGCGCAGGATTTTGAGCCGGACGCTCGAATTCACCGAGCCGCGCATCTTGTCGACCGCCTGGTCGAGCGTCATGCCTTGCGTCGGCGTGTCGTCGATCCCGGCGATGATGTCGCCGGACATGATCCCGGCCTTGGCCGCAGGCGTATCGTCGATCGGGCTGACGACCTTGATCAAGCCGTCTTCTTCGGTGACTTCGATTCCCAGCCCGCCGAATTCGCCCTTGGTCTGCACCTGCATGTCGCGGTAGGCCTTGGCGTCCATGTAGCTCGAATGCGGATCGAGCGAACTCAACATCCCGTTGATCGCCGCTTCGATCAGCTTCGATTCGTCGGGCTTCTCGACATAATCGTTGCGGATCTTGTCGAAGACGTCGCCGAACAGGTTGAGCTCGCGGTAGGTGTCGGCCGCGGCGGCGAGGGCGCTCTGGCCGAACGCGGAAACCGTCTGCGGAGTCCACCCCGCGCAAACGGCGCCGATTGCGACCCCCACCGCCAAATAGGAAACCTTGCGTATCATCCGCGCGCCTTTTCGATGTCTGACTTCGCCCACCACGGCTCCGGATCGATCGCCGCTCCGTCTTTCCTCAATTCGATATAGAGAACGGGCTGCGTGGCGCCAATAGCCGCTGCTGCGGCCGTTCTCGCCGATCCGTCGCCCATGACCGCGACTGGCTCTCCGGCCAGCACGAACTGACCGACAGTTACGTTGATTCGTTCCATGCCGGCCAACACGATATAGTATCCTCCTCCAGCGTTGATGATCAAGAGTTGTCCATAGGACCGATACGGTCCGGAAAACACCACCGAACCATCGGCCGGCGAGGACACCGTCGCGCCGGCGGGCGCGGCGACGGACACGCCCTTCTCCGACCCGCCGAACGCGTCGGCCGAGCCGAACGCCTTGAGAATGGCGCCGGCGACGGGCAGGGAAACCAACCCTTTGGCGTCGGCGAAGGCGATCGCCGGCTTCAGTTGCGCGGGGTCCGCCCCCCGCGCCGCGGCGGCTTTGGCGGCGACGTCGGCCGCGATCGCCTGGTCGGCGCTCTTCGTCGCGCCGATTTCGCTTTCCATGCGGCCGATCAAATCTTTGAGATTGGCCGCCTGGTCGGCGAGTTGCGCGTCGCGCTCGCGCTGGGCCGCCAACGCCTGCTCGGCGGCGGACAAGGATTGCTGGCGCGCGTCGATGAGCGCGGTCAGGCGAGTCTTGTCGAGCGCCAGATCGGCCGAGCGCCTGGCGAGCGCGTCGCGCTCCGTGCCGATCGAGGCGCGAAGGCCCGCCAGTTGGTCCAGATCTCTCCTCAGGGCTTCCGTCTCGCTCTTGAGTTCGCCGACCGTCGAGCTCAGAAGCGTCGCGGCGCGGATCGCCTCGGCCATGTCCTGCGGCCGAACCAGGATCGCCGGTGGCGGGTTGCGCCCCATTCGCTGCAGCACCGCCAGAACGTCGGCGATGACGCCGCGCCGGTTCTCGAGCGACCGGTTCAGGGCGTCGGCGTTGGCGTTGAGCGCAGCGAGCCGTTCGTTGGCCGCTCCGATCTGCCGTTCCGCCTCCTGCACCTTCGCCGTCGTGTCGATCAGGGCGGCGCTGAGTCGCGCGCGGTCGGCGCGAAACGTCTCGATATCGGCTTCGATGCGCCGGCGCTGCTCGTCGGACGCGCGCATCGTGTCTTCGACGCCCCGCAACCGGAGCTCTTGCGCGCCTTTCTCATCGATCTTCGCGCCGACGCCGTCGGGATCGGCGCGCGCGGAAGGGCCGGCGAAAAGAAGCGCGGCGGCGAGCGCCAGCGCGCGCGCCCCTCTCGCCGCCGCCTTGATGTTCGTTCGATTTCGGTTCGCCATCGCCGACGCTGGTTTGCCGTGAACCGGCCGAATCCTACGCGATCAGCCGCGATGATAGGGGCGCCCGCCCAGAATGGAAAGCGCGCGGTAGAGCTGCTCGCTCGCCATCGCGCGCACCAATTGATGCGGCCAGGTCATCGCGCCGAAGCTCAGGATCGTGCGCGCCTCGGAGCGCAAGGCCGGATCGAGCCCGTCCGGCCCGCCGATCACGACGGCGTAAGCGGGCGCCGCTCCATCGCGCGCCTTGCCGATTTCGGCCGCCCATTGCGCGCTGGTCATCGCCGCGCCACGTTCGTCCAGCAGCGCCAGCCAAGCCCCCTTGGGGGCGGCGGCGAGAATGGCGCGCGCTTCCTCGGCCCGGCGATCCTCGGCGCGCCGCGCGCGGCCCTCCTCGACCTCGCGCAGTTCAACCGCGGCAATCCCTTGCGAGCGCGCGAGATCGGCCGCCCGCTTGAAATAGCGATCGAACAATTCCCGTTCGGGGCCGGACTTCAATCGGCCGACGCCGATCAGCGTCAGGCGCACCCAGGGCTATCCCTGCCTCGCGGGACGCGTCTCGCCGGGGCGATCGGCGCTCCACATCTTCTCGAGATTGTAGAATTGACGCACGTCGGGCTTGAAGACGTGGACGATGGCGTCGCCGATATCGAGCAAAACCCAATCGCAATTGGGGATTCCCTCGATCCGCGGCGCCGGATAGCCCGCCGCCTTGCAGGCCTTGGCCACGTGATCGGCGATCGCGCCGACATGCACGTTCGAGCGCCCGCTGGCGATGATCATGATGTCGGCGAGCGTCGTCTTGCCTTCGAGGTCGATGGCGACGACATCCTCGGCTTTGGAATTCTCCAAGCTGGCGAGGATCGTTCGGGGGAGGAGTTCGTCCCTTGTCGGAGTCCGGGGGACGGCTGGTTTGCGGCGGCGCGGCGCCGCGGAGGTCTGGGACGTTAGGGTCAGTGTCGCTGTCCTTTCGGGTCGGCCGGCCGATTCGCCGGGCCGATAGCCGAAAGATGATCCGTGCGTGTTAATTTTTCAAGACAATCCGCGGCCGCGGACGAGCGGCCTGACGCAGCTCCGTCGAGGAAAGGCTGGAGCGCGGCCCGTGCAGGAACATGAACGCCGGCGCACCGAGGCGGGCGAACAGCGCCGCGTCGCGCTCCGGTCGCCGGCGCCGCGCCAGAACGACGCCGGCGCGGCTGGCGAGCGCCCGCAACGTCGATCCCGGACGGTCGACGACCAGGATCGGCACGAGGTCGGCGATCATGCGCCAGTGCCGCCAAAGGTGAAATTGGCGCAAGTTGTCCGCGCCCATGATCCAGACGAAATGCGCGCCCGGCGCCCGGCGTTTGAGCCAAACGATGGTTTCGTAGGTGTAGCGCGCCCCGATCTCGGCCTCGAATCCGGTGACGGCGATGCGCGGATCGCGCGTCAGGCGCCGCGCCGCTTCGATGCGCGCGCGCATCTCGGCGAGGCCCGCCGACGGCTTCAGCGGGTTGCCCGGCGTCGCCAGCCACCACAAGCGATCGAGCCGCAGCCGCCGCAGCGCGAGCTGAGAAATCAGCCGATGCCCTTCGTGCGGCGGGTTGAAGGAGCCGCCGAGCAGGCCGATCGTTTGGCGCGGCGCGAAGGGCGGCAGGCGCACGATCATCGCGTCGCCTGCGCGGCGAGCAGTTGCGCCTGACGCTCGGCGGTCAGCGCGTCGATGATTTCGTCGAGTCCCTCGCCCGCCATCACCCGCTCCAGCGTGTAGAGCGTCAGATTGATGCGGTGATCGGTCACGCGCCCCTGCGGAAAATTATAGGTCCGGATGCGCTGCGAGCGATCGCCGGAGCCGACCTGGGCGCGCCGCTCCTGCGCGCGTTCGTCACTCGCCCGCTGGTTCTGCGCGTCGAGAAGGCGCGAGCGCAGAACCGCCATCGCCTTGGCGCGATTGCGGTGTTGCGAGCGTTCCTCCTGCACCGCGACGACAAAGCCGGTGGGCAAATGGGTGATGCGAATCGCCGATTCCGTCTTGTTGACGTGCTGTCCGCCGGCGCCGCTCGAACGCATGGTGTCGATCTTCAAATCCGCTTCGTTGATCACGAAGTCGACTTCCTGCGCTTCGGGGAGAACGGCGACGGTGGCGGCCGAGGTGTGGATGCGCCCTTGCGTCTCCGTCGCGGGCACGCGCTGCACGCGGTGAACGCCGCTCTCGAACTTCAGCCGCGCGAACGCGCCGCGCCCGGCGATTTCCGCGACGATTTCCTTGTAGCCGCCCGCGGTTCCCTCGCTCGCCGAGAGAATCTCGACCTTCCAGCCCTTGGATTCGGCGTACTTGAGGTACATGCGGAAGAGATCGCCGGCGAACAGGGCCGCCTCGTCGCCGCCCGTGCCGGCGCGCACCTCCAGGATGACGTTGCCCTCGTCCGCCGCGTCCTTGGGCAGCAGCGCGATGCGGATCGCCCGAGCCATCGCCTCGACGTCTTCGGCGACGCGCTCGCGCTCCGCCACCGCCATCTCACGCACCTCGGGATCGAGCGTGGAGTCGTCGAGCATCGTCGCGAGATCGCGGCGTTCCCTATCCTTGGCGCGCCAAGCCTTGATCGCGCCGACGACCGGATCGAGCTCGGCCAGTTCGCGCGACAGCGCGGCGTATTCGCTTCCCGCCACGCCCTCGGTCAGGCGCGCGCCGATTTCATCGTGGCGGCGCAGGATGATGTCGAAATTGTCGTTGACTGCCATGGCTGGGGTTCGGGAAGGAGCGGGAAAGGCGATGGGGAAAGAGGCGCGAGGCCGCTACAGGCGAACGGCGAGGCGATCGGCCAGCTCCTGCAACGGCCCGCGCAGCGATTCGCGATGGTCGGGCGCCGCCAGCATGGCGTTCAGCCCTTCCGTCGCGGCCCGCGCGTCGAGCGAAAGGACCATGGCCTTCATCGGGCCGATCGCCGTCGCCGCCATGGAGAAATGGCGATAGCCGAGCGCGATCAGCGCCATCGCCTCGAGCGGGCGCCCCCCCATTTCGCCGCACAGCGTCACCGTCTTGCCGCGACGCGCCCCCGCATCGGCGATCGCCTTCAGCGCCCGCAGGAATCCCGGCGAAAGCGGGTCGAAGCGGCTGGCGACGCGCTTGTTGTCGCGGTCGGCGGCGTAGAGATATTGCATGAGATCGTTGGAGCCGACGGAAAGGAAGTCCGCTTCGACGGCGATTTCGTCGATCTGCCAGAGCAGCGCCGGCACTTCGATCATCACGCCGATCTCGACGCTGCGCGGTCGTTCGCGCCCGCGCCGATCGCTGAAAGCGATTTCCTTTTGCAGGAGATCGCGCGCCGCGGCGAATTCGCCGACCGTCGAGACCATCGGCAGCATCACGCGCAGTTCGCGTCCCGCGGCGGCGCGCAGCATCGCACGCAACTGCGTGCGCAGCAGCGCCGGACGATCGAGCCCGATGCGGATCGCGCGCCATCCGAGCGCGGGATTCTCCTCCTCGAGCCCCTTCATGTAAGGCAGCACCTTGTCGCCGCCGATATCGAGGGTGCGAAAGGTGACGGACCGCTCGCCCGCGGCGTCGAGAACGGACCGATAGAGCGCTTCCTGCGCGCTCAGGCGCGGAAAGCGCGACGCCAGCATGAACTGCAACTCGGTGCGGAACAGCCCGATCGAACGGGCGCCGGTCTCGCTCAGGTGCGGCAAATCGATGAGCAGGCCGGCGTTCATGTGCAGGCCGATCTCGACGCCGTCCAGGGTGAGGCCCGGCAGATCGCGCAGCGCGCGGTACTGGTCCTGCCGGCGCGCGCGCAGGCGCGCCTTTTCGGCGTAAGAGGCCTCGAGATCGGGCGGCGGGCGCAATTGCACTTCGCCGGTGACGCCGTCGACGATGATCGCGTCGCCCTGCTCGACGATCTCGGAGATATTCGGGATGTCGCTGACCACCGGGATCGCCAGCGCGCGCGCCACGATGGCGATGTGGCTCGAAGCGCCCGCTTCCTCCAGCACCACGCCGCGCAATCGCGCGCGGTCGTAGTCGAGCAGCGCCGCCGGGCTCATCGAGCGCGCGACCAGAATGGCGTTTTCCGGCAGCTCGCTGGGCAGCAGAACGAGGCTCTGCCCGGCCAATTGATGCAGCAGCCGATTGGCGATGTCGGTCAAATCGTGCAGACGGTCGCGCAAATAGGGGTCGGTTTGGCGCTGCAACTTGGCGCGCGCGTCGTTTTGCACGCGCTCGACCGCCGCTTCGGCCGTCAGCCCGCTGGCGACCGCCTCGCGCAACCGGCGCAGCCAGCCGCGATCGTGGGCGATCATGCGGAACGCCTCGAGCACTTCGCGATGTTCGCCGCTGACCCCGTCGTCGCTGCGATCGATGAGATCGTCGACCGAGGCGCGCATCGCGTCGATCGCCATCTCCAGGCGACCGAGTTCGAGCGCGACGTCGTCGGCGACGATCTTGGACACCACGACGCGCGGCTGATGCAGGACGGCATGGCCGAGGCCGAGGCCGTCGGCGATCGGCGCGCCGACCAGGGAGACCGGCCGACGCACCGCGATCGCCGCGCCCTGACCCGCGATGGCCTGCAATCCGCCCGAAGCGATCATCTCCGCCAGCAGCATCGCGGTGGTCTGCAGCGCCTCGACTTCCTCCTCGGAATAGGTGCGGCGGGCGCGGTTCTGCACGACCAGCACGCCGAGCGTCGCGCCGCCGCGCAGCACGGGCACGCCGAGGAACGACTGATAGATTTCCTCGCCGGTCTCCGGCTTGTAGGAAAAGGCGGGATGGCTTTGCGCGTCCGACAGGGCGAGCGGTTCGGCCGTCGCGGCGATCAAGCCGACGAGGCCTTCGCCCGGACGCATGGTGGTCAGATGCACGGCCTCGCGATTGAGGCCTTCGGTCGCGAACAACTCGAACGGCCCATCGGCGCGCGCGACATAGAGCGAGCAGACCTCGGCGACCATGTTCGAGGCGATGAGAACGACGATGCGGTCGAGGCGCGCCTGGGCGGTGACGGGCTCCGCCATGACCTCCCGGAGCCGTCGCAGCAACAGTCGCGGTCCGCCCGGCGCGCGCATCAAAGATTCCTTAGTGTCTTTTCACGCCAAACGCATGATTTTCACGCCCATCCGCACGTCGATGCGCCCCGATGTCGCGCCTCGCCCCCCTCAACGCGGGCGCCGGCGCTCCGTCGGTCGCCTGTGAGCGGTATAGCCAATGACCTGGCTGCGCGGCAAGAGCGCCGCCAAGGGCGCGCTCCTGCGGCGCACGTCTCCGGCGGAAGGCGAAGGTCATCGTTCGGACGCCGCGCCGGCCAGACGCATGGGCAGCACGAGTCGAAGCGAATCGGGCAACCGAACGAACCCGTGCGCGGCGTAGAAGCCGGCCGCCGCTTCGTCGAGCGCGTCGACTACGATCATCGACGATCCGACCGTCGCGGCGCTCTCGAAGGCGCGCAACGACGCATCGGCCAGCAGGATCGCGCCCAACCCTCGACCCTGGCGGTCCCTGGAAACGGCCAGGCGCCCGATCAACGTGGCGCTCACCAGGGGATATCGCGGGATGTATTTGCGGGCCGCCTCCGGGACGTCGCCCTGAGAGAGCGCCATCGCGCAGAGCGTATAATAGCCGAGGATACGGGTCGGCTCATCCCGCTCGCTCAGCACGAACACGGCGTTCGCCTTCCGGCGGACGTCCTGGCCGGCTCGGGTCCTGATATATTCGTCCAGGCTCGCCGCTCCGCAGGTGAAACCGGCGCGATCGTGTCGGTCGTCGAGCGGCGTCACCTGAAGATCGTCGGACGGCCGCTTCGCCATTCACGGCGCGACCCGGCGCCTATGCTCCGCAAACGCTCGCCGCAGCCGCTCGCTCGGCGCCGGCGGAGAGACCAGGGCGTCGAAGAAAGCGGCCCGGTCCCGTTCGGTCAGGACGAGCGTCTCGTGTTCCGCGATCGTCCGCCGCGCGGCTTCCGTGAGGGCCGTCGTGCAGAAATCCGTCAGCTTTCGCCGTTCGAGCCGGGCGGCCCGTTCGATCAGGGCCTTCGTCGGCTCGTCGATGCGAAACCCGAGCCGCTCGGCGCGAAGCCGCCGGTCGCCCTTGGCTATGGTGGCCATGCTCACCTCCGGGGGCAAATGTACGTCGATCGGACTAACTTTTCAAGCCGCCCGATCCGCGGGCAGTGGGTCCATTTGAATTTCGGCTTTCGACCCAAAGCAGGCATTCCGGGCGGCGCAGAAATCAAGAATTTTGACGAAGCGCCTTTCGCCCGAATTTCGGGGACTTTTGAGAAATCGTCGGCGACCGCTATCGACCCGCAGCCGAAGTTGCCATTGGGACAGACGGCGAGTGCGTTGGGCGCCTTCGTCACTTGTGTCTCGCTATTGCTGAGACGAAGGCCGGCGCAGTTCCGGATGGTGATATTGCGTCCACTCGGCCTCTACAGTTTTTACCTCCACTTCCGTCAGCAACACGCGCTGTCGATCGAAGGGACGAGTTCTGACAAAAATAAATCCGCCACAATGTTGGCACCTGGTCTTGCTGCCGGGGCGCTTCGCCAAGGCCACCCCGCAATTCGGGCATACATTATCGAGGCGGCCGATTTTGCTGAATCGCTTGTCGCGCTTGATCGGTTTAGCGATTCCCGTTCCCCTGATCTCGATCGGAAAGTCGATATCAAGCCGAACGCCGAAGCTCCCTGTGTCGCCGCCCCGGTCCCATCCGCCGACAATCTTCGCCTTGCATTGCACGTCGCTGGCAACGCCGAACTTTTCGAAGCTCTTGTGAAAGCGATCAGTGTCGGACTTCTTGATGTAGCCTATCGTCTCCCCGGCGATCCGGACGGCGATCGCGTACGGATCGTGCGGATTTTCTGGCTCAAGCGATAGGATGGCGATCGCCCGGAAATAGACCGACTCCTCTCGTTTGCCTCCGACAATTGTTTCGAGGATATTCTGATAGCGTGACGCGCCCGCGATCTCGTATGCGAACGAAATCCCGTCGCCGCGGATGTCTGGTAGGTCTGCGAGCCAAGCCGGCATCGGATTCGAGTAATAGTATCTTCCCGGATGGCCTCGGCTTTCGATCCGAGCGAGGCCATTAGTCTCGCGAGAAGGGACTTGCTCCGGAAGTGTCTGAGGCGGCGCGGCACTTGGAGCGGCAGGCTGAAAACCCGCCGCCCGCTCTCCCGGTTTCACGCCCATCAGGCGTCGCAAAAATCCTAGCATATTGGTCCCCCGTAACCCCGAGCAACTAGGGTGACGTGCCCTTCAACTCTGTAATAGTAAGTCCGCTCGGCGATCCATGAAAGCCGACTCTCTCAAAAAGGAAGGTTTTTGAGAGGGTGGAGAAGCGGCGAGGGGATCACCGCCGAACGCTCCGAAATCGCCTCTCAAAACTCATTCTCGATTCCTACCTCGCAAAAGGTCGCAGACCCGTGAGTTTCGAGGGGTGCAGAATTCAAGATTTTTGCACCACAAATTGACGTCAATAAAATCAATGGGTTACGCGGTGCAGAAGGTAACCGGGGCAAATTCCCGGGCAGGCTTGGGTTGGCTCAAGCGGGGGCGGGCCTGACGAGGTTTGCGAGGTCTGGGATTTTGGGCCCTGGGATTCCCAGTCGGTCGCCGATAAAGTCGTAG
>Ga0181524_10003460_pt1 | contig 15265 bp, 11 predicted proteins | sample PEATcosm2014_Bin_34_FD_119761 | JGI IMG/M metagenome (GOLD analysis project Ga0181524, IMG submission 119761) | Peatland microbial communities from MTU Mesocosm Facility, Houghton, MI, USA - PEATcosm2014_Bin05_60_metaG | ecosystem: Environmental > Terrestrial > Soil > Wetlands > Peat | place...
GATCCGATTACGGTCGAGACGGGGATCGCGAACATGAAGAGGCCGACGATGCGGGCGCGGTAGGCGGAGGGGAACCAGAGCGTCAGGAAGAAAATGATGCCGGGGAAGAAGCCCGCTTCCGCCACGCCGAGCAACAGGCGCACGATATTGAAACTGAGTTCTCCCGTGACGAAGGCCTGCGCGCCGGAAACCAGCCCCCAGGTGAACATGATGCGGGCGATCCAGCGGCGGGCGCCGAAGGCGTTGAGCAGCAGGTTGCTGGGAACCTCGAAAAAGAAATAGGCGATGAAGAATATGCCGGCCGCTCCGCCAAAGGCGGCGGCGGAGAAATTCAAATCCTTGCTCATCGTCGCGCCGGCGAATCCGACGTTGACGCGATCGACGTAAGCGATGAAATAGCAAAAGACCAGGAACGGCACGAGGCGCCGGGTGACTTTGCTCATTGTTCGCTGTTCTATGACGTTCGTCGATAGAGCGGTCATGTTCCCTCCAATTTTATTTTATAGTTGTTCTCGCTACGCCTAGAGGGCCGGGCGGCTGGCTAGGCGTCGGTCTGATCTGGCGTTGTTGGAAAGATCGGGATTCGCGTCGGTCCTGGCGATGCCGAATTTGAGCATCAAGACAAGCGCGATGCAATGGCTCCGTCGGATCGTCTTCGCGCCCTCTACGGCCGTGAGACGCTCGACGACGTCGAGGCCTCGTGGCGTCGCGTCGGCGCCGAAGTGCAGCTGGAGATCGAATTCCGCCGGAGCGATCGCGAATGCGAGATCGCCGGCGGGATTGACGAGGCTCGGGAGCGGGCGCTCGGCGCGGCTATTCCGCCGCTCGCCGGCCGCCCGGGACGATCTCGCGCGGCGCGAAGGCTTCGTCGGCCTCGGTCGGCCTGCCGATGAGATAGCCCTGCGCCAAATTGCAGCCTTCCATCCGCAGGCGCATCAACTGATCCTCCGTTTCGACGCCTTCGGCGGTGACCGACATACGGAGTCTGGCGGCCAGATCGATGATCGCATGCACGATCGCGGCGGTGTCGTGACACTCGATCCCCTGCACGAACGAACGATCGATCTTGATCGTGTCGAAGGGGAAGCGCCGGAGATAGCTGAGCGACGAATAGCCCGTGCCGAAGTCGTCGAGCGCGACTTGCACGCCGATTTTGCGCAATTGCCGCAAACTGTCCAGCAACGAGTCGCTTTCGCCGAGCAGCGTGGTTTCGGTGATCTCCAGTTCGAGCCGGCGCGGCGCCAGTCCCGACGATGCGAGGGCGCGCATGACGCTCAGCGCGAACTGGGGGCTTTGCAATTGCACCGCCGATACGTTCACGGCGATTCGCGCCGTGTCCGACCGCGCGGCCGCGGCGGCGCAGGCCTCCTGCATGACCCAATCGCCGATCGGCGCGATGAGGCCGCTCTCTTCCGCGATCGAGATGAATTCGCCCGGCTGCACGAGGCCGCGCTTCGCGCTGCGCCACCGCAACAGAGCTTCGAACCCGACGATCCCGTCGCTGGCGAGATCGAGGATCGGCTGGTAGTGCAACGTGAATTCTTCGCGCGACAGCGCGCCGCGCAGATCGAGTTCGAGCGCGCGGCGCCTGCGCACCCGAGCGTCCATTTCGGCTTCGAAGAATCGATAGGCGTTGCGGCCTTCCTGCTTGGCTCGATAGAGCGCGAGGTCCGCGACCCGCAACAGATGTTCGGGATCCAGGCCGTCATCCGGCGCGATCGCGATGCCTACGCTGGCGCCGACCGAAATGTGGTTTCCGTCGAGGCAGAGCGGCTCGCCGATCGTCTCGATGATGCGCATCGCCAACGCTTCGGCGTCCGACGGATCGCGAAGGTCGGTCTGCAGAATAGCGAATTCATCGCCGCCGAATCGTGCGACCGCGTCCGTGGCGCCGCGAACGCATGTGCGCAGGCGCTCCGCCATGCCTTTCAGCAGGGCGTCGCCGATCGGATGGCCGAGCGTGTCGTTCACCGCCTTGAAGCGGTCGAGGTCGACGCAAAGCACCGCGAAGGCTCTGCGATGGCGTCGGCAGTCGGCGAGGGCGCGCTCCAGCTGCTCGCAGAAGACCATGCGGTTGATGAGATCGGTCAGCGGGTCGTGGCGCGCCATATGGGCGATGCGCGCCTCGGCGCGCCGCCGGCCGATTTGACTGTTGACGCGGGCCAGCGCGACGGAAAAGTCCACCGGCTTCGTCACATAGTCGTTGGCGCCGTTCTTGAGGGCCTCGACGATGTCCTCCGATTGGCTCTTGGCGGTCACCATGACGACCGGCAGAAGCGAGGGCGAGAATTTCTCGCGAATCTGGCGCAGGACCTCCGTTCCATCCATGCCCGGCATCATCACGTCGAGAAGCACGCAGTCAAAACTCTGCTCATCGACAAGTCGCAAAGCCTGGGGACCACAATCGGCTTCGACAATTTCAAAGCCGCGCCGTTCAAAGCGGCGCGTGAGCACGGCGCGATTGTCGGGGAGGTCGTCGACGATCAGAAGCTTTCCGGCCGGAAACCGGCTCTCGTCCGGTTCCGCTTGGCGCGTCGCCAAAGCCGTTTGCGAGAAATGGCTCATAAGGATCGACTTTCCCTGGGGGTTCGCTAAGCCGCTGCGGCGATCGCCGTCGCATTGTCCCGGTCTCGTTCCATTGGGTCGGCGCCGATCCGCAAGATCGCCGGGACGCGAATGGTGAAGCAGGCGCCGTGGCCAAGCTCGCTATCGGCGAAAATGGCCCCGCCCATCATCGTGCAAAGCTTCTGGCTCAGCGCGAGACCCAGGCCGGTGCCCTTGCGCTTGCGCGCCTCGCGCGAATTCACCTGCTTGAAGTCCTGGAAGAGGGTAGCCAGATCCTCGGGCGCGATTCCGATTCCCGTGTCGCGCACCGCGATCTCGATCCAGTCGCCTGCCTCCGCCTGAAAGCGTCGGGCGGAGAGACCGACCACGCCGCGGGACGTAAACTTCGCGGCGTTGCTCATGAGATTGAGGGCGGCCTGGCGCAGGCGCAACTCGTCGGAGGTCATGCGCCCGACGTTGGGATCGACGCGCACAACGAGCTGATTTCCATTGGCTTCAACCAGCTGCCCCGATGTCGCGGCGACATCCTCGATCAGACGTCTGACGTCGAATGCGGCGACCTGCAGCTCCATCTCATTGGATTCGATGCGGGTGATATCCAAGATGTCCGTCACGAGCGAAAGCAGGTGCTTGCCGGCGGCGCTTATTCTCGAAAGATCCTTGGCGCGCTGCGCGTCGGCGGCCATCTCCGCGTCTTCTTGCAGGATTTCACTGTAGCCGATGACGGCATTGAGCGGCGTCCTCAATTCATGGCTCATTTTGGCCAGGAAGATCGACTTGTCGCGGCTCGCCTTCTCCGCCTTGTCCTTCGCTTCGGCGAGCCGCGTCGCCGTTTGACGATGCCGTTGGACCTCTCGCTCGAGGGCGGACTCGGAAGTGAGCAGGAGACCGTAGTAGATCGCAAGCCCGGCCATGTATAAGGTCGCGCTGGCGACCGACACGATTCCGACTTCCGACAGGTGCTCCATCGGAACCCGGGTGGGAAGATCGCCATTCGCCCACCAGATCGCCACGTAGGCCGCCACGTTCAGGACGAAGTCGACCACGACGGCGGCCGGGCTGTCGCTTAGGTAGAAGAATCCGTTGGCGAGCGCGATCAGCAGCCACGGCAGGAACGGCGAACTGACGCCGCCATAGTTGTATACGCCAAACAGCGTGACGCCGATCAGCGTCTGCACCGAGATCGCCGCGACGAGCCGAAGGTTCCCGGTCCAACGCAACAGAAACGGCAGCAGCCAGAAACTCGCGATTCCGGCCGCTATGATCGGGACGTGGATCCTCGGCGACGGATCCGCCATGAAGAGGAAGGCGATGATCGAGGCCCCGCTGGTCGGCCCCACGATATGCGTGAAGACGAAGATGCGCGCCCGCCCGAGGTCGGACTTGCTACGCCGGCATGGCTCGGGAATGAACCAGTCGATGCACGTTAGACCGATGGAGAGCATGTCGCTGAGTCTCGGCGGCGGCGGATTTTCGCCGGGGCCACCATCGGGAGGGCGAGTGAAGAATGTGTTGCGGCCGGGCGGCTCTCCGGTATTTTTGCGGGCGGTTTGCGTGCAATCAGAAATTTGGGTTAACCCAGCGTAAGCCTATCGGATGAAGCCTCATGTTTAAGTAATTATATGAATATCGTTTACTATGCCGCTTAGATCGGCGGTAACATGTGACTTATACGACTGCGCGGCCGGAAACGGGGACCGCCCATGTCGTTCAACGCCACGCTCACGCGCACAATCGACTGGTTCATACCGGCCGAGCTGCTGAACGACCGCGAGATGCGCGCGCGCGCGCGGATGTTCCTCCTTAGTCATATGTTCGGCCCGATCCTGGGCAACGTCATTCCCGCCTACTTGTTGTGGATCGATCCGGGATCGGCGCGAACGCTCGCGGTGCTCGGCGGCTCGATCTGCTGTTTTTGGATTTTTCCTTTTTTGCTCAAATACACGGGACGTTACGCGCTGCTGTCGTTCGTCTCGATCCAAAATTTGCTGTTCGCGATTTTGTGGGGTTGCTATTTCTACGGCGGCCTTTCCTCGCCTTTCCTGCCTTGGCTCGTTACGGTTCCGCTGCTCGCGTTCTTCTACCTCGGCGCCAGCGTCAAGACCTGCGTCACGATCCTGCTGCAGATAACGCTGAGCCTGTCGGCGTTCATCGCTCAATTCATGTTCGGGGGAGAATTTCCCCACACGGTCGCGCTCGCGGACATGCAGGGCATCGGCATCATCTCGATCATCAGCGCCGCGATCTACGTTTCGATGATGGCGCTGTACTATGCCGGCATATTGGCCTCGCAGAGCGATTTCGAAAGGGAGGTGCGCAAGCATCTCGAGACGGCGGACCAATTGCGCAAGGCGGCGTCCGAGGCGGAGCGCGCGAGCGCCGCCAAGGCTGAATTTCTGGCGAAGATGAGCCACGAATTGAGGACCCCTCTCAATGCGGTGATTGGCTACAGCCAGATGCTGCTCGAGGACGCCGACCCCGGCGTCGATCCGCAGGGCGTCGACGACCTGAAAAAAATTCATGCCGCCGGGCATCATCTTCTCGGTCTCGTGAACTCGATCCTCGATCTGTCGAAGATCGAGGCCGGCAAGATGGGAGTGTTTTCCGAGCCGGTCGATTTGGCCGGCTTGTTGAAGCGGGTCGCCGACCGCTGGAGTCGCGACGACCGGGCGAGCGGACGCGCGATCAACCTTGGGCTCGACGGTTCCGTCGGCGTGATCGAGGTCGACGCCGGCAAGCTCGAGCAGATCCTGGACGCGCTGATCGACAACGCCCTGCGCTATGCGCCTCGCAGCGACGTGGACATCGCCGCCCGCGCGCCGGCCTCGAGCGAGGCGGTCGGGGCCGTGGAGATTTCGGTGAGCGACAACGGGCCGGGCATCGCAAGGGAGCTCCTGCCGACGCTGTTCGAAACGTTCAACGATTTCGACGACGTGAGCGCGACCAAGTACGGAGGCGCCGGCCTTGGGCTGCCGCTTTGCCACAGACTCTGTGGCTTGATCCACGCCTCGCTGTCGGTGCAGACGACTTCGAGCGCCGGCACGACCATCAACGTCGCGCTGCCGCGCGGTGGGTCGCAAACGGGCCGCGCCGATCCGCTTGTCGCCGATCTCGCCGAAGCCGCCTGACAGGACAAGAACCGTGCCGCGCATCCTTCTCGTCGAAGACAACGAATTCAACCGCGACATGCTGAGTCGGCGACTGACGCGCGCGGGATACGAGGTGCTGTGCGCCGAGGACGGGCCGCAGGGCGTGCGCATGACCGCCGAGTGGAAACCCGATCTCGTGCTGATGGACGTCGCGCTCGGAGCCATGGACGGCTGGGAAGCGACGCTGCTCATCCGATCGAACCCGTCGATCGCCGCCACGCCGGTCATCGCGCTGACCGCGCACGCGCTGGAGAGCGATCGCCGTCGCAGCGTCGAGGTCGGCTGCTGCGACTTCGACACCAAGCCGATCGACCTCGCAAGGCTCATCGGAAAAATCGAACGGCGCCTTTCCGCGGCCGCGTGAGGCGCCGCTGCTCGACATCCAACCCGTTAGACACAAAAACTGGAGAGGCTGGCAATGAATAAGTCCCAAGCGTCCACGCTGCCGTCGACTTTGAAGGGGAGCCTGCGTGAATATCGCGTTATGCAAGGCTCCGACCTGCTCAAGCGCGTCGAGGGTTTTTACAATTGGCAGAATGAGCGCTTTCAGGAGGGGTTCTGGCCCTATTCTCGTTCGACTGACGCGGGCCCACGTTCGGCCTGCGCCGTTTGCGACGATCTCGGGCGCAAGGCCGAGGGCGTGAACTTCGGCTCGCAGGATTATCTCAGCCTTTCGAGCCATCCCGCGATTCGACAGGCCGCGCACGAGGCGATCGAGCGCTACGGCGTCCACAGCGCGGGGTCGCCGGCGTTCATCGGCAACACCACGCATTCGATCGCCCTCGAGCGCAAGATCTCGGAATTCCTGTGCATGGAGCGAACCGTGTTGTTTCCCACCGGTTTCGCGGCGGGCTTTGGCGCGATCAAGGGATTGGTGCGATCGAGCGATTACATCGTGATGGACAGTCTCGCGCACGCGTGCTTGCAGGAAGGCGCGGCCGCATCGACCAAGAACGTATACCTGTTCCGCCATCTCGAAACGGAGTCGGTGCGCCGCTGGCTCTCCAACATTCGTTCCAAGGATACGACGAACGCCATCCTCGTCGTGACCGAAGGCTTGTTCTCAATGGAGTCCGACACGCCGGACCTCGGCGCGCTGGCGGACCTTTGTCACGAATATGACGCGACGCTGATGGTCGACGTGGCGCATGACCTCGGCTGCATCGGCGAAGACGGCCGAGGCCATATCGGCCTGCAGAAGATGCTCGGCAAGGTCGACATCGTCATGGGCAGTTTCTCGAAGACATTCGCCTCCAACGGCGGCTTTGTCGCGACGCGGTCGCGGGGCGTTCAGCAATATCTTCGTTATTTCAGCACGCCGGGCACGTTCTCGAATGCGTTGTCTCCCATTCAGGCTGCGGTGGCGCTGAAGGCCTTCGAAATCGTCGAGTCGCAGGAAGGAAGCGACCGGCGCCGCGCGCTGATGGGAAATATTCTTTCTCTTCGCGAGAAACTGGTCGCTTGCGGAATGGAGGTCTACGGGGACCCTTCTGCGATCGTCGCCGTGAAGATGGGCACCGAAGCGCTCGCCCGCCTTGTCAGCCGGCAATTGGCGCATGCGGGGCTCGTCGCCAATCTCGTCGAATTTCCTGCCGTTCCCAAGGGCGCCGCGCGCTTTCGTCTTCAGGTCATGGCCGACCACACGGAAGCGCAGACCGCGGAAGCCGCCGCCATCATCCAAGAATCCTATCACGTGGCGGCTGCGGAACTCGAGGCGATCGTAAATCCAAAGTATCGCGCGATCGCGTAAGCGGTTCGGGAGCAGGGCGCGGCGGCGCCGTCTTGCCCGCGCGAGACGCGTCGATATCGTGTCCGACGGGGCCTGCGCGAAAGCGCGGGCGCTCGACTCGCCCTTTCCCGCCGTCGCCGAGCGGATCGCGGCTAATAGTTTCGCGCGCGCGCCAAAGCGTCGGCGTGAAAAGCGTGGTCGCCGAACAATTCTTCGGCGACCCGCGCGCGCTTCATGAAGAATCCGATGTCGAACGCGTCGGTCATACCGACGCCGCCGTGCATCTGCACGGCCTCCTGCACGGCAAGGGTCGCGGTCCTGCCCGCGCGCGCCTTTGCGACGGCGACGGCCGGCCCCGCCTTGTCGAAGTTCAGGTCGAGCGTTTGCAGCGCCTTCAGCACGGCGGCGCGCGTGATCTCAATCTCGCTGTAGAGATGGGCGGCGCGATGCTGCAAGGCCTGAAACTCGCCGATGGTCTTGCCGAACTGCTTGCGTTCGCGCAGGTAGGCGACGGTGCGGCCGAAAGCCGCTTCGCCGACCCCGGAGAGTTCGGCCGCGACGGCCGCTCTACCGACGTTCAAGACGCCTTCGAGCAAGCTCCAGCCGTGATCGACTTCGCCGAGCGCCGCGTCGGCGTCGACGGCGACCGACTCGAAACGGATGCGCGCGCCATTGTGCGCGTCCACCATGATCGTTCGTTCGATCTCGACGCCTTTGGCGCGGCGGTCGACAAGAAATAACGTCAGGCCGTCGGCTTCGCCGGGCGCGCCGGCCGTCCGCGCGGCGACGATCAGGCGATCGGCGACGTGACCGTCGACGACGAAGGTCTTGGCGCCGGTGAGCGTGAATCCATTGCCTGACCTCTTCGCCTCCATCGCGATTTCGCGCGGGCGGTGTTTGGCGCGCTCGTCGACGGCGAGCGCGACGAGGAGATCGCCGGAGGCGATCTTCGCCAGTATTTCGCCAGCGCGCTCGGCGCTCGCGCCTCGCGTCAGCGCGGCGACGCCGAGGAGCGAGGTCGACAGGAACGGCGAGGGCGTCAGATTGGCGCCGATCGCCTCCATGACGACGCCGGCTTCGACGTGGCCGAGGCCGGAGCCGCCATGCGCTTCCGGGACCAGAAGGCCGCAGAAGCCCATTTCCGCGAATCCCTTCCAAAGTTCGCGCGAGAAGCCCGAGGGGTCGCGGTCATCGCGTAATTTGCGCAGATGCGCGACGGGCGCTTTGTCCGAGAGGAAACCTTGCGCGCTGTCGCGCAGTTGCGATTGTTCTTCGTTGAGAATGAGCGCCATGTCAGTTTCTCCGGCCTCAAGCGCCTGGCAGATCGAGAATGCGTTTGGCGATGATATTCAGTTGCACCTCGCTGGTGCCGCCCTCGATCGAATTGGCCTTGGTGCGCAGCCAGGAACGCGCCGCCTCGCCGCCGCGCGAACGCTCGCTCTCCCATTCCAGCGCGTCCGAACCGCCGGCCGACATCGCCAGTTCTTGGCGGCGTTTGTTGAGTTCCGCGCCGTAGTATTTGAGCATGGAGGACATCGCCGGGTGCGCTTGCCCTGCTTTGGTCATGTCGCCGAAGCGCTCGAGAGCCAGTTGGAAGGCGGCGGCGTCAATGTCGAAGCGCGCGATGTCGGCGCGCAGGATCGGGTCGGCGAGCGCCCCGTCGCGCGTGCCCAAGGCGTCCGCGGCGATTTGGCCGAGCGGGCGACCCAAGGTGAGGCCTACGCCGCTGATCATCTCGCGCTCGTGCGTCAGCAGATATTTGGCGACGTCCCAGCCCTTGTCGATCTCGCCGACGAGATTTTCCTTCTCGACGCGCACGTCGTCGAAAAAGGTCTCGCAGAACGGAGACTTGCCCGAAATGAGCGAGATCGGTCGCGTCGTGACGCCCTTTGTCGCCATGTCGAACAGGACGAAGCTGATGCCCTTGTGCTTGGGCGCGGACGCGTTGGTGCGCACCAGGCAGAAAATCCAGTCGGCCTCGTCGGCGTAGCTTGTCCAGATCTTCTGCCCGTTGACGATGAAATGATCGCCTTTGTCCTCTGCGCGAGTGGCGAGCGAGGCCAGATCGGAACCGGCGTTCGGCTCGGAATAGCCTTGGCACCAACGGATTTCGCCGCGCACGATCGGGGGCAGGAATTTCTGCTTCTGCTCTTCGGTTCCGTACTTCAACAGAGCGGGCCCGAGCATCCAGATGCCGAATGAGCTGAGCGGCAGGCGAGCGCCGATGGCGCTCATCTCCTGACGGAGGATCTTGTGTTCCTCGCGTGTGAGACCGCCCCCGCCGTAGGCCTTCGGCCATTCCGGCGCGGTCCAGCCGCGCGCCGCCATGCGCTGCAGCCAAAGCCGCTGTCCCTCGGATTGAAAGACCCAGTTGCGCCCGCCCCAGCAGCGATCTTCGTCGCGTTCGACTGGACCGCGCATGTCGGGAGGACAATTCTCCACGAGCCAGGCGCGCGCCTCGGCGCGAAAATTCTCCAGTTCGGGCATCGCCTCGTCCCTCCTTGATGCAGCCGCCGCCGCGAGCTCGTCGACGGCGCGTCGTCCCGATGGCCCCGCAGTCGCGACGCCAACGACGCGCGCGTCCTTGTAAGCGTATCAATCAGCCTGGCCAAATGCGGCCCGCAATTCGCGCTTGAGCACTTTGCCGATCGAGCTGCGCGGCAGGCTCGGCGCGAAGCGCAAGGCCGCGAGGCGCTGGGTCTTGCCGACGCGGGAATTGACCCAATTTCTCAACTCTTCCTCGTCCAATTGGACGCCGGGCTTCAATACCACGAATGCGACCGGCGTTTCCCCCCATGCCGCCGACGGCGCCCCGACGACGCTGGCCTCGCCGACTTCGGGATGTTCGTGCAGCACGGCTTCGATGTCGCTCGGATAGATATTAAAGCCGCCCGAAATGATCATGTCCTTGCGTCGGTCCATCAGCGTCAGAAACCCGTCGGCGTCGAACCGTCCGACGTCCCCACTGCGGATGAAGCGTTTGCCGGTCGCGTCGCGCCATTCGGCGGCCCGCGTCTGCTCGGGCAGATTGTGATAGCCGACCATGGTCGCGCCGGAATGGCCGACGACCTCGCCGATTTCGCCACGGAGCAGTTCGCGCCCCTCTTCATCGATAAGCCGAATGTCGTGTCCTTCCGCCGGTCGGCCGACCGTGTGCAGCTTGTCCGGATTTTCGTGCGCGACGAGGATGCAGGTCCCACCGCCTTCGGTCATGCCGTAATATTCCACCAGCCCGCCCGGCCAGCGCTGCAGGATATCGCGTTTTAGCGCGGCGCTGAACGGCGCGCTGGTCGAGAATTTCATCCGGAAGCTCGACAGGTCGAAGTCGCCGAAATCGGGCAGCGCCATGATGCGGTTGTATTGCACCGGCACCAGCATGGCATGGGTGGCGCGATGCGTCTGCGCGAGACGAAGGAGCTCGCGCGCGTCGAACTTCTTCATCAACACCAAGGCGCCGCCCTGCGCGAGCGAGGGAAACACGCTGACGAGCGTTGTGTTCGAATATAGCGGCGTCGAGACAAGCGTGACCGCGTCTGGCCCATAGCCAAATAGACCCGCGCGTTGAACATGCAGCCAGCGCATGAAATGCGGCTGCGCGATGCCTTTGGGCGCTCCGGTCGTGCCGGAGGAATAGATGATGTTGAAGGTCCAGTCCGGCGCGATGGCGACTGGAGACGGCTTCGCGCCGACCGGCGCCAGCCAATGGCTAAGGCTCTCGCCGGCGCGATCGTCATCGAGCGAGATCCTGGGACAAGGGAGTTCCAGGGTGTCGAAAATTTCCCGCGTCGTCGCATCCAGGAATAGCAGCTCGGCGGCGCAGTCCGCGATCATCGCCGCCAGGCTGGCGGGCGTCGAGGAGGGCGCCAGAGGCGCGACGACGACCCCGGCGCGCAGGGCGCCGACGAAGACCGCGAGGTATTCGATCGACGTCGCCGCGCAGACGGCGACGGCGCTCTGCGGCGCGACTTGTCGGCGTTGCAGGCTCGCCGCGACGCGATCGACGAGCGCGTCGAATTCGCCATAGGCGATGCGTCGGCGGTCGTCGACGAGGCAGAGGCGCGAAGGCGCTTCGCGTGCGGTCGCAGCGACGGTTTCAGCGATGGTGGCGAAATCCGGCAGGGGCGGCGGGCTCGTCGTCATCTCGTCAGTCCCCGGAATTGGGTTGGTCGGGCGCCCGAGGTCGTTTCCGGACATCAAACTTCGAGCCACTCTTTGCGAACCGCCGACGCGGCTTCCAGCGTCGCGGGCGCGCCTTCGTAGACGATCTTTCCGTGCCCCATGACATAGAGCCGGTTGCTGACCTTCAGCGCGATCGTGAGCTTTTGCTCCACAAGCAGGATGGCGACGCCGCGGCCGGCGATTTCCTCCAGAAGCCGGCCGACATGCTCCACCATCATCGGCGAAAGTCCTTCGGTCGGCTCGTCGATCATGATGAGGTCGGGATCTCCCATCAGCGTTCGGCATACCGTCAGCATCTGCTGCTCGCCCCCGGAAAGGACTCCGCCCGGCATGTCGGCGCGTTCTTCCAGTTGCGGGAACATGCGGAACATGTCGCGCATCGTCCAGCGCGCTCCGACCTTGCCGGACTTCTCGCCGAGTTGAAGATTTTGCCGCACGGTCAGCCCCGGGAAGATGTCGCGCGTCTCCGGCACGAACCCGAGCCCTCTGCGCGCCGTCTGATGCGGCTTCAAACCGGCGATCTCTTCGCCCTTGAAACGGATCGAGCCTTTGGGCGGAACGTCGCCCATGATCGCCTTGATGGTCGTCGAGCGACCGACGCCGTTGCGGCCGAGCAGGCTGACGATTTCGCCCTGGCCGACGTGGAAGGTGACGCCGTGCAGGATATGGCTCTTGCCGTAGTAGGCATGGAGATCGTCGACTTCGAGCAACGGCGCGCGCATCAATGACTCGTTTGTCCGAGATAGGCTTCGCGTACGGCGGCGTTCTCGCGAATTCGGTCGGGCGTATCGGTGGCGATGATCTGGCCATAGACCAGCACCGAGATGCGATCGGCCAGGTTGAACACGACGCCCATGTCGTGCTCGACCATCACCAGCGTCTTGCCTTCCGTCACCTTGCGAATCAGGGCCACGGCCTGTTCCGTTTCGCTGTTGTTCATGCCCGCCGTGGGTTCGTCGAGCATCACGACGTCCGCGCCGCCGCCGATCGTCACGCCGATTTCCAGCGCGCGCTGCTCGGCGTAGGTCAACACGCCCGCCGGCACGTTGCGGCGCGCGGTCAGGCCGACCTGCTCCATCAGCCATTCCGAGCGTTCCCGAACGTCTCGCAGGCGGTCGATCGACGTCCAGAACGCGTATTTGTAGCCGAGCGACCACAGCGTGGCGCAGCGCAGATTCTCGTAGACCGACAATCTGGGAAAGATGTTGGTGATCTGGAAGCTGCGCGACAGGCCGCGGCGATTGATCTCGAACGGATGCAGGCCGGTGATGCGCTCGCCATGCAGACGCACCTCGCCGGACGTCGAGCGGATGCGCCCGCTGACCAGATGGAACAGCGTCGATTTGCCCGCGCCGTTCGGACCGATGATCGCGTGCCGCTCGCCGCTGGCGATTTCGAGCGAGACGCCGCGAATGATCGGCGTGGCGCCGAAGCTCTTGCGCAGGTCGCGCAGCGAGAGAGCGGCGGTCATGCCGGGCCTCGCGCATGCAGGCGCGCATTGACGGCGCCCCAGGCGTCGCCCACGCGAGGCCACAACAAGCGGACCATGAGGACGCCGACGCCGAACAGCAGAACGGCGACAATCCAGGGCGCCGCGGTCGACGCGTCGACGTCGAAACCGAACAGGCGCATCGCCGACCCCTCGCTGCGCGCCAGCGCCAGCTGACGGTTGGCCAATTCGATCAACATGATCGCGCCCATGCAGGCGGCGGCGAGCGCCGGCGCCACGAGGGCGTAGGCGGGCGCAAGCCGCCACGCCTCGCCTTGGAGCGCCGCCTGCCGATGCAGCATCAGCCACCCGACGACGCCGCCGGGCGCATAGAGCACGACGCCGATGAACATCAGGCCGAAATAGAGCTGCCAGGCGCTCGAAACGTCGGAGAGCGTGATCTGCAGGAACGTGATGATCACGGCGCCGACGATCGGCCCGGCGAAAGAGCCGATCCCGCCGATATAGGCCATCAGCAACACCAGGCTCGATTGCTGCGCGCCGAGCTGCTGCGAATTCATGATTTCGAAATTGATCGCCGCGAGCCCGCCGGCGATCCCGGCGAAAAACGCCGAGAAGCAGAATGCGATCAGGCGCAGCGTGCGCGGGGAATAGCCGACGAATTCGACCCGCTCGGGATTGTCGCGCACCGCGTTGCACATGCGTCCGAACGGCGTCCGCGTCAGGGCGTACATCGAGACGATGCAAACGAAGCACCACGCGGCGACGAGATAATAGACCTCGATCTGCAGGCCGAACTTGTGCCCGAACAGCGGCGCCAACTTGGCGCGATTGGTGGTGATTCCCTCCTCGCCGCCAAAAAACGTGCGCAGGATGAACGAACTCGACGAAACGAGCTCGCCGAGGCCGAGCGAAATCATGGAGAAGACGATGCCGGCGCGCTTGGTCGAGACAAGGCCGAACAGGAAGCCGAAACCGAGCCCGGCGAGCCCGCCGACTAGCGGAATGATCGGGACCGAAACGCCGAGCTTGGCGTGGATCACGGCGTTCATCGCGTGGATGGCGACGAAACCGCCAAGTCCAAAATAGACCGCGTGACCGAACGACAACAGGCCGGTCTGCCCGAGCAACATGTTATAGGACAGGGCGAAAATGATCATCGTGCCCATGACGCTCATCATCGTCAGCGCGCCGCCCGACGCGAAGACCTGCGGCGCCAGGACGAACAGCGCGGCCAATGCCAGCCACGGCGTGAGCGAGCGCGCGGCCGACATCATGTTTCGCGGGTTCCCATCAGGCCGGTCGGCCGCACGATGAGCACGAGCACAAGCAAGAGATAGGGAATGACCGGCGCCAGTTCCGCGATGGTCACTTGCCAGAGATCGCCGAGAAAGGGCGGCGCCGCGGCGCCGAAAATCTCCGACAGCGAATAGTTCATCGCCACGGCGAAGGTCTGCACCACGCCGATCAGCAGCGAGGCGACGAAGGCGCCGGTGAGCGAACCCAGGCCCCCGACGACGATGACGACGAACAGGATCGGCCCGAGCATGGCGGCCATGGACGGCTGCGTCACCAGGGCGGGGCCGGCGATGACGCCCGCAAGGCCGGCCAGCGCCGCGCCCGCGCCGAACACCAGCATGAATATTCTCGGGACGTTGTGGCCCAGCATCGCCACCATGTCGGGATGGGTCAAGGCGGCCTGAATGATCAGCCCGACGCGCGTGCGGGTCAGCGTGGCGAGGAGCGCGGCGAACATCGCCACCGCCGTCAGCAGCATGAACATGCGGTAGGCGGGATAAGTGGTGTCGAACAGGCGAAAGGCGACAAAATCGAGCGAAGGCGGCACGCGATAGTCGACCGGCAATTTGCCCCAGACCATCTGCACGACTTCCTCGATGACGAAGGCGAGCCCGAACGTGAACAGAAGTTCGGAGACATGGCCGAGGCGGTGCAGGCGCCGCAGGCCGTATCGCTCGACGATCGCCCCGATCACGCCGACGAGGAGCGGCGCGACGACGAGCCCGGGCCAGAAGCCGACGTGACGGCTGATCTCGAAGCCGAAATAGGCGCCCAGCATGTAGAAGCTCGCGTGCGCGAAATTGAGCACCCCCATCATGCTGAAAATCAGCGTGAGGCCGCTCGCCATCATGAACAGCAACATGCCGTAGAGCACGCCGTTCAACGTCGAGAAGA
>Ga0181524_10003461_pt1 | contig 15265 bp, 13 predicted proteins | sample PEATcosm2014_Bin_34_FD_119761 | JGI IMG/M metagenome (GOLD analysis project Ga0181524, IMG submission 119761) | Peatland microbial communities from MTU Mesocosm Facility, Houghton, MI, USA - PEATcosm2014_Bin05_60_metaG | ecosystem: Environmental > Terrestrial > Soil > Wetlands > Peat | place...
GAATTCATCTTCATCGTTCAAACGCGTTACAACCGGGTAAGGCGTCAGGCTATAACTTCTCACTTCGAGGCGGACCGCGAAAGGGGCCCCTTCAACGGCCCAGCGGGTCACCGTGAGGCCGTTCAGAAGCTGCGCGCACGCGAACCAGTGCGCCGCTTCCACACTCCGACGTGCTTGTGGCTCGCCAAATGTCCGCCCCGGCAGTGTGACGTTCCTGCTCGACCACGACGTGCCGGATGACGCCGGCTGCGGGAGAGCCTTCTGAAGCGCACTCCTTGAACCCCATGGTTGACGGCGTGGCGGCGTTTTGCAAAGCTCGGGGCGCTTCACATATCAACGAAAGCGATTGCTGTGGAAATCAAGAACGCCATCATTACGGCGGCGGGCAAGACCCAACGGACCTTGCCGCTGCAAGCCCTGGTGGACCGGGACGGCCAGTCCAAAGCGGCGCTGCGAATCCTGATCGAGGAGGTCCTCTCGGCCGGCATCGAGGAAATCTGCGTGGTCGTCTGCCCCGGCGACCAGGCGGCTTATGCCGCCGCGGCAGGCGGCTTGGGGAGCCGCCTGCATTTCGTGGAGCAACGCGCCGCCCTGGGTTACGGGCACGCCGTGTCATGCGCCAGGGAATTCGCGGGCGCCAAGCCGTTCCTGCTCCTGGTCGGCGACCACCTCTATGTCAGCGGCACCCAAAAGCGGTCCGCCCAGCAACTGGTCGAAGTGGCGGCGGCGGAGAACTGCGCCGTGTCGGCCGTCCAGGCGACCCACGAGAGCAAGCTGCCCTATTACGGGGCCGTGGGCGGCCACCTGGCGCCGGGACGAAAGGGCCTGTATCAAATCTCGGAGGTGCTCGAGAAACCGACGCCCACGGAGGCCGAGCAGCGGTTGATCGTCCCGGGATTGCGGGCCGGCCATTATCTCTGTTTCTTCGGAATGCACGTCCTGACCCCGGCGGTGATGGAATTACTCGAGGAAGACATCCGTCAGGCCGATGGCCGGAGTGTCGCCCTGACGCGCGCCTTGGCCGCGCTGGCCCGGCGCGAGCGTTACCTGGCCTGCGAATTGCAGGGCCACCGCTACGACATCGGCGTCAAATACGGCCTGCTCGCCGCCCAGTTGGCCCTGGCCCTCGATGGACAGGACCGGGAAGAGGTCCTGAGCGGCCTGGTGGAATTGCTGGCCCGGCGGGCCGCCAGGGGTGAGGGATGAAGTAGGAATTATGAATTATGAAGTATGAAACTCGGCGAGCGGCCAGGTCGCGAGGGTTCTTGCTGACGCCCTCTTCAGTTCCATGCTTTATGACTTTCGACCTTCATTTTCGTTGCCGCCCTGCTGAATCGCATGCCCTATGACGGAGTTGCTTTCCATCATCACCACCACTGACCCGGCCCTGCGCGACCGCGCGCTGGATGCCGCTTGCGCCGAGTTGCCGCTCCAGGCATTGCTCGGTCAATGCGCGGCCCTGGACGCCTTCCGCCGCCGCAGCGAGAATCTCTATGAACGGGTTCGCGCGCTGTTCTTTCTCTACGCGATTCACCGGTTCCACTTGCCGGGCAGGCTCCTTGGCGAGCCGCCCCCGGGGCTTTGCCCTTCGCGCTCCCTCATCCCATTCGCCGGCTACGAACACCTCCTCCGCCGGCGGTTTGAAGAAGCCATCGACCATTTCCTGTCTGTGCAGCAGGCCGGCGGCCCCAGCGACGCCATCTCGAGCGCCCTGGCGGCGGCCTATCACCGCCTGGCCTTCCAGACGCTCGCCGACCAGGTGCGCCGCAGCGTCCGCTCGGTGCGCGGCAACCAGTGGATGTTTCGCATGGGCCACCCGTCCGACCAACCTCTGCGCCTTCGCCCCGAACTCCTCCAGCCCCATCCCTCCGACGGCACACACCCCATTCTTCGCGAAAGCACCCCGGTGCGGATGGACCTCACCCACTGCGGCTGGAGCGACATTTTCTTCCTGGGCATGGATTACCCCGAGGGCGCCAAAGTGCTCAATGTGTCCATCGATCTCGGCGTGCATGGCCGCGATTCCGCCCCGCGGCCCCCGGTGGAGGCTTACCTGCGGGTGATCGAAGAACCCTTGCTCCGCCTGGCAAGCGTGGACCTCGGCGCCTCGGCGGACATCACCAACCTGGCCGAAGTCTTCGACTTCGCCAAAGACTACCTCGGCCTGCTCAAGGCGGCGGTCATCGCCTCGGGCATCGTGCCGCCGGGCATCGAAGGCTCCGGGCACAGCCTGGCGGAGTTGCTGGCGCGCATCGCCGGCCCGGGGCGCGGCTTGGAACTGGTCAGCAGCGTCAACAACATCCCCAAAGGCTCGCGCCTGGCCGTCTCGACTACGCTCCTTGCCGCCCTGGTCAGTGTCTGCATGCGCGCGACCTGCCAGGCCGCCTCCCTCACCGGCCCCCTCCAGGAACACGAGCGCCGCCTCGTCCTGGCCCGCGCCTTGCTTGGCGAGTGGCTGGGCGGCTCGGGCGGCGGCTGGCAGGACTCCGGCGGCGTTTGGCCCGGCATGAAGCTCATCCAAGGCGTCCTGGCCGGGGAAGGGGACCCCGAGTTCGGCATCAGCCGCGGGCGGCTCATGCCCCAACACCGCATCCTCGATCACCACGACGCCTCCGCCGACACCCGGCGCAAACTCCAGGACAGCCTCGTCCTGGTCCACGGCGGCATGGCGCAGAATGTCGGTCCCATCCTCGAAATGGTCACCGAAAAGTATCTGCTTCGCTCCCAGGCCGAATGGAGAGCCCGCCAAGGCATGCTCGGAATCCTTGACGAAATCCTCGATGCCTTGCGCCGGGGCGACGTGCAGGCGGTTGGCGGCGCCACGACGCGCAACTTCACCCAGCCCATCCAGACCATCATTCCCTGGGCCACGAATTACTTCACCGAAACCCTCCTCCAGCAGGTCCGGGAGGAATTCCGCGAGGCATTTTGGGGATTCTGGATGCTCGGCGGAATGTCCGGCGGTGGAATGGGGTTTATCTTCGCCCCGGACAAAAAGGCCCTGGCCCAACGGCGCCTTCAGGAGATGATGTCCAACACCAAGCACGCCCTCGAGCACGCGCTGCCCTTTGCGATGGAGCCTGTGGTCTATGATTTCGCCATCAACGAACGCGGCACTTTTGCCGAATTGCTCACCGGTGAAACGGCCCTCATGCCCGCGGGCTATTACACCCTGACCGTTCCAGCGCTCTTGCGGCAGGAGCGGCAAGCCCTTTCCCTTTTGCGCCGCGCCGAACTGGACAAATTCGGCGCGGCCTGCCGGACCCGGCCGGAGTTGCGCGGCGTCGTGCAGACCCTTTTTGACATCATGCTGCCGCGGGGCAAGGCCGAGTCCGCCAGCCAGCCCTCCCTGGCAGCACTGTTGGAACAACACGGGTTCGACCGTATGCAGCATGAGCAAATACGGACCGATCTCAAGGAAAGCCGCATCGGCCTGGCTCAGAATCGCCTGGCTGCAAGCGCGGTGATTGAAGATGTCCGGCCCGAGGACGTCCTGGACGCCACGCGATGGAGCGGGGCGGCCCTCACGCCCGGGAGGAATACCAGTCGGCCCACTGGCCGAGGGCAAGCCGCCGCCGATGCGGCCGAGGCGCTGGACCTTGGTCTGGCCTCCCTCAGGAACGGCGAAGTGGCCGTCGTGACGCTGGCCGCGGGCGCCGGCAGCCGCTGGACGCAAGGGGCCGGCGTCGTCAAGGCCCTTCATCCCTTCTGCCAACTCGCCGGCCGGCATCGGACCTTCATCGAGACTCATCTGGCCAAGAGCCGCCGCGTCTCACGCCAGGCCGGCGCGCCCGTGCCGCACATCTTCACCACCAGCTACCTCACTCACGCCCCCACGGAGGAATTCCTCGCCCGGCAGGATCGTTACGGTTACGAAGGGCCGCTTTTCCTCTCCTCCGGCAAAGCGGTCGGCCTGCGCCTGGTCCCCACCGTGCGCGACCTGCGTTTCGCCTGGGAAGAAATGCCGCAGCAGATACTCGACGAGCAGCAGCAAAAGGTGCGCGACAGCCTGCGCCACGCCCTCATCGATTGGGCGCGCGGCGCGGGCGAGGCCAGCGACTACACCGATAACGTCCCCCTCCAATGCCTCCATCCCGTCGGCCACTGGTACGAGGTGCCCAACCTCTTTCGCAACGGCATCCTGGCCCGCCTGCTGGGCCTGCGCCCGCAACTCAAATACCTGCTCCTCCACAACATTGACACCCTGGGCGCCGACCTCGACCCGGCCCTCCTGGGCCAGCACATCCGCAGCGGCGCCTGCCTCTCCTTCGAGGTCATTACCCGCCGTCTCGAGGACCGCGGCGGCGGCCTGGCCCGCGTCAATGGCGCCGTCCGCCTCATCGAGGGCCTGGCCATGCCCCGAGAGGAAGCCGAGTTCGCCCTGAGCTATTATAACTCCAATACCTGCTGGATACACCTGGACCGGCTCCTGGCCGCCTTTGCCCTCACCCGCGCCGATCTCGCCGACGAGCCAAAAGTCACCGCCGCCATCCGCCTCCTGGGCGCGAAAATGCCCACCTACATCACCCTCAAAGAGGTCAAAAAACGATGGGGCCACGGGCAGGAGGACATCTTCCCAATCACTCAGTTCGAGAAACTGTGGGTCGATATGACCGGGCTGCCCGAAATTGACTCGCAGTTCCTCGTCGTGCCCCGCCTGCGCGGCCAGCAGCTCAAGGACCAGGCCCAACTCGATGGCTGGCTGCGCGACGGCTCCGCAGCCTACGTCGAGAGCCTCTGCCAGTGGGGGTGAACGGAAACCGCTTGCGAGCCTGATGACTCGCGGCAAGAGTGTCCTTATGACGAGACAGCAAATTGAGTCCGCAGTGGCGAGCGGCGTTCCTTTCACGTTGCGCATGGCCGATGGCAAGGAGTACCCCGTGCCGCACCGGGATTACATTTCGGTGTCGCCCAAGGCATCCTACGTGATTGTCTATGACGACGCGGGGCACTTCACCGTGCTGCCGCTGCTCACGATGACGGGGCTGCACTCGCTCGCGACGGAGGGCGGCGCCAAACAGGAATAGGTGCCTTCGGGGCCGTCCTCCCCCTTTCCTGTCAGCCGAAAGGCAGGAGGGAGTCCATCGGTTTGGTCGTCTGTTCCCCTGTTCGCTGCCAGCGATGCCGGCGTTCGTCATAAGTCCAGCCGCGTTCCCTCAACCGTGAAGCGAATTCGCGGCGGTCGAGTTGCAAGCAGCCGAGGGCCCGCTGTTCCCAGAGTTCCAGGATGAGCCGGTTGAACAATGCCTCGCTCGTGAAAGTGGCTTGGCCGTTGCGTAAACAGGAGTCGAATGCCTTCTCAAGCGTGGCGGCGCGGTCACGGTCTGTCGCGAGAGCGAGGGACTGGATTCTCAGCTTCGGTTTCTTTGCAGGCTTATAGAAGGTCAGGATCATCTCGCCGGCGAGGACGGTTTCAGAGTGTTTTTTCTTATGCATCGACCAGATCACGTCGCCGGTTTGGGTGATGGCGGCTTTCAGTTCGGCTCCGTTCTCGGTGGCCGACTCCAGAATGGCTGCGAAATAGGCGACGTCCCAGTGCTGGAAAACGATGGAAAACCAGCGGTCGGGCTTTAGCAGTTTCAGGCAGACGGCGATACTCTCGGCCAGTTTGGCCTTGTAATGTTCCTCAGTCAGATTGCAATCCCCGCCGACGATGGCCTCGGCGCGGCGCTTGGACTCGCCGACGTCAAAGCCCAGCCAGTGATTCCAAAGAATGGAGAGATCGAGGTAGGTGATGAAACCGCCGTAGGGTGGATCGGTGAAAATGTAATCAACGCTGCCGGGCTTGAGGATGTCGCCCAGGGCGGCGGCGTCACAAGCCAGCACGCGGAAGTGCCTCCGGCTGTCAATCACGTCAGGACGACCCGTCTTGGCCCGGAAATAGTCCCGTAATCTCAACACTTCCTTTTTGGCCTCGATCACATTTTCGGACCGTCCGGCAAATGTTCCCCACAGCGGCAGTTCGACACACCGGGACGCCAGCTTGTAGCGGTAGATGCTGAAGATGGAGGAGCCGCCGCGGCTGGCCAGCCTGCCCTTGGTTGAGAGCCATGTTTTGTTCAGCTTCGCGAGCGCGGCCGACCAGGCCAGCAGCAGGCAGTTCCGGACCGCGCCTTCCGCTTGCTCGTCAATCGCTTGTTTCAGAATGGCAAGGCCGGCGAGTTGCCGGGGTGTGAACATGTCATGGTAAAACTCGGCATCGGAGCTCCTCGGGAGGCGCATATTCCCCGGAAGCGGCAGCTTTCGAAGCAAGCCCCGGACCTCCGAATCGGAGGACTTCTCGACGTCCTCGAGCTCGCGCCGGCAGCGCGTTTCAATCCCGTGGAAGGCGTCCCGGAGCGGTGCGATCGAAGGGAGCGTGGTTTCCGCGATACCCGCCGCGATGAAATTGGCAAACGGATTCAGGTCGTTTTGAATTGCCTCCCGTCCCAGCAAAAAGGCCTCGATTGCAGTGACCCCGGTTCCGCCGAATGGATCAAGAACCACATCGCCCGTTCGCGAGTATCGCTCGATGTATGCGCGAACCACGTTGGCGGGCCGGCGCGTGAAATAGGGATGCACCCCATAATGCCGGGCGTCTTCCTGGCGCGCGGCCGGAATGGCCTCCAGAATCGGCTGAATTTCACCACGCTGCGTCATGGGAAAAAGTAGCTCGAGATTGCTCCAGCTTCGAGGAAATCGACGTGTTCAGGTGGATGAACCATATCATGAAGATGCATCGTCGCGCCATACTGAGGAAGCGCCATTTCCGGAAGAATTCTCTCGCAAAGACAAGCCCTGGAGGTAATCTGCGTTGCAGGCTATGAAATTAGAATTGTCTCTCTGCGATCTTTGCGTTCTCTGCGGTTAGATTCCTTTTGCCACAATGAACACCGAGCAACTCTACCAGGAACGTCTGAACCGATACGTCACTGCGCTGCGCAATGAGAAGCCGGACATGGTTCCGGTCCGGCCCTTTGTCGCCGAGTTCACCGCCAAGTATGCCGGCTATACCTGCCAGGAAGTGGCCCATGATTATTCAAAGGCCTTCGAGGCCGCCGTTATCACGGCCAGGGACTTCGGCTGGGAAGCGGTGGTGCCGAACATGGTCTATGTGTGGACCGGCCTGGCCCAGGCCGTCGGTCTGCGCTACTACGGCATCCCCGGCATCGGCATCCCCCATACCACCGGCTTCAACTACATCGAGCCGCCCGAGGACGCCGCCTTCATGCGCGGCGATGAATATGACGCCTTGATTGATGACCCGACGGGATTCCTTTACAATGTCTGGCTGCCCCGCGTCTCCACCGAGGTCAGCCGCATCGGCCAGCCCTCCACCTACCGCAACAACCTTGCCCTGGTGAAGGGCGCCATGGCCATGCTCTCCTACTTCTATGCCTTCGGCCCCCAGGTGGCGCGCCTCCGCTCCGAGTGCGCCACCGCCTCCGCCATCGCCGGCATCTTCAAGGCCCCGTTCGACATTATCGCCGATAAACTGCGCGGCTATGTCGGCCTGACGATGGACATGCATACACAGCCCGCCAAAGTGCTGGCCGCCTGCGAAGCCCTCATGCCCCACCTCTGCCACGTGGGATTGACCACCTCCGACCCGGGCTGCCAGGTCCCGATCGGCTTCTGGATGCACCGCGGCTGCGTGCCCTTCATCAACCCCAATCAATTCGCCTCTCACTATTGGCCGACCCTCAAGCCCATCATCCAGGAATTCTGGAAACACGGCCGCCAAACCATGTTCTATGCCGAAGGCAAATGGCACTCTCATTTTGACGCCTTCCGCGAACTGCCCGACCGCAGCATCCTCTTTCACTGCGACCAGGATGACATCTTCCTGGCCCATCGAAAACTCCACGACAAATTCGCTATCAGCGGCGGCATCCCCAATGTCCTGCTCAGCTACGGCCAACCCGAGCAGGTCCGCGCCTTCTGCCGCCGCGTGCTCGACGAAGTGGCCCGCGACGGCGGCTACATCATGGACGCTGGCGCCATCATGCAGGATGACACGAGCATCGAGAACCTCCGCATCATGACCCAGACCGCCCGCGAATACGGCGTCTATCCTGGCGGCGCCTATCAACCCCCGACCGCCGTCCCGCCCAGCCAAGTGCCTGCCTCTGTGGCCGAGCGCCAGAACCTGCCCGGCCTCACCGGCCGACCCCAACCCCGCCCGCGCCCCGGGACCTGCTTCCCTTGGGAAGAGCGCGCCAAAGAACTGCCCGAAATCACCGGCAACCCCGACCTCGTCCGCAAGATTTGGGAGGACATCGACAGCTTCGGAAACATGTTCATCTGGCAGCTCCTGCTGAGTTTCTAAACCGCCCCGATCACCCTCTCATCAAACGTCGCCACGATTCTCTGGCCGGGCTGCACGACCAGGAATGCCGATTCGTCCCACCGGCCCTCCAGCATCGCCTCCAGCAGCCCCAGGTCGCCCTGGATTTCATCGTATTGCCAGCCTTTCTCGGCGCAGATCTGCCGGACCTGCTCGTGGAGCTTGAGGGGCCTGGCAAACTCGAAATCAATGAGAGTCCCGTGCGAATAGGATTGCGCCCAGCGGCTCATCTCCTCGACCAGGTATTTGGCCTGGTCTTCGCCGTATTTTCGAGCCCACTCCTCGTAGGCGTTCCCAAGACCCTGGTTGGCCCCCGCAGGCAGCGACGCCCCACCCCACACCGGACCCTTGTCGCCGCGCCGCTTCGGACATTCCAGCCAGCCTGAGGTGTAGTAATAAGTCCCGGGCCGTTCGGCAAAACACCGCTGGTAACGCTCCTTCGAGCCAAGAAAAAAGGTGATGCAGTCATGGGCCCGCGGCACCACCAACGGGGTCTGTCCCGCCGTCAAGCCGGCGAGGATGCTGCTGCACAACCCGTAGCCAAGGGCGATGGCGTCATACTTCCCCGCCGGCGCCGCCGCGATCCGCTTCTGGAGTTCCTCCCGCCCCCGCGCGGGCGTATCGTGGTATCCTTGCGCCAGCAGCTCCAGATCAACCAGGTTGCTCGACCGCGCCGCGACATAATACAACTCCCGCGCGGCAATTTCGCACGCAATCACTTTCAAAAACATCGCGGCAGATTACAGCCTTTCACCGCCAATGGACAGCCCCTTGCTGTAGCGTGGAGCGTGGAGCGTCGGAGCGTAGAGCGTCGGAGCGTGAGGGCATCGTAGCACTTGCCACGCTCTGATCCTCTGACGCTCCACGCTCTGACGCTCTCCACGCTCCGACGCTCTCCACGCTCCGACGCTCTCCACGCTCCGACGCTCTCCACGCTCCGACGCTCTCCACGCTCTCACGCTCTCCACGCTCTCACGCTCTCCACGCTCTCACGCTCTACGCTCCACGCCTTCATTTCACCCCTGCCCTAGCGGCGGCTTCGGGGTCGATTCGCCGCAATGCCTTGGCCGCCTGCGTCCGCACAAAACCGTCCGGGTCGTTAAGACTTCGGATAAGCTCCGATACAACAGCCCCTTGCCTGGCGGCAGTGCCAAAGGCGAGGAGGGCATCCACCGAGGCTTCGCGCACGTGGTTGTTTGTGGATTGGAGAAACGGCGTGATTGCGGCGACGCACGATTCAGGGCGTGCGTGGACCTTGCCGAGGACTTCAATCGCTCGTTCCTGAATGTCGGTGTTTGTCTGTTGCAAGGCCCCAAGGAGAACCGGAATGAGGGGTTCGGCATTGGTGCCCAAATAGAGGAGGGCATTGCCTCCCCTCTCGCAACACCACCTTGCCGAGTCGGAGGTATCCTTGAGTGCCTCAGCGAGCGGCAGCAGGCTATCCCCCCGGATCCTGATTAGTGCTGCCTGCGCGCAGGCTCGAGCTTGCCAATCCGAGTCATTGGTAAGTGTGGTGAGAGCGGTGAGTTGAGGAATGGCTGGACGCGCCGCCGGGCCGATTTGGCAGAGGGCGTAGGCCGCGAAGTACCTCCCGTGCGAGTCCCACCGGCTCGCCGGCTTCGTTTTCAATCCATGGCTCAGGTACGCGGCCAGGGCCGGAACAGCACCCTGAGAGGCGGGACCGAGATTCCCCAGGCAAGCCGCGGCGACGCATCGGACTTCGAGGTCGTCATCATCGAGCAGCTTGGCCAATTTGCGCACGGCGGGTTTGGCCGCCGGGCCCAGCACCATGAACGCGCAATAAGCCTTTCCGTGAATTTCATCCGCCGAGCGGATACGGATCGGAGACCACTTTAGTTTGCTGGATAGTTCCAAGGCCTTCCTCACCGGTCCATCCCTGAGCCGGACCATTTTCAATAACGCCGGAAGTGCATCCGTTCCCATTGCACGAAGGGCGGTTTCGGTCTCCGGGCTGATCGAATCCTTGGAAGCTATCCCGTCCAGCCAAACACTTAACGCCTTGCCGTGATAAACTGGCTCGCGTTCGCTCAGGACCTCCCAAGCGATCGTGCCAACGATCAGGAGGAACGCTACAGCCAAACCGATGCCGATCCGCTTTTGCATCGTCGTAGTATGGCCGGCCTCGAGTGCGATGGCCAGGACTTCTAATCGCGTCGGGAGCGTCGGGAGCGTGGAGCGTCGGGAGCGTGGAGCGTGAGGGCATCGTAGCTGCCACGCTATCACGCTCCACGCTCTGACGCTCCGCGCGGGCGCGATTAAAAGTGTCGGTCAGTTCACGGCGCCTCTTTGCCCCGAAGGGGCTTCCGAGAATAGCCCGGCGTTTCAACGCCGGGTGAGCGAACCGAAAGAGTAGGTCCGTCCCGAAGGGACGGCTGAAAGCAAGGAGTGTTCTCAATCGTCCCTCCGGGACGAGAATCTCTTTTCCCACCTCCCCGGCGTTGAAACGCCGGGCTATTGTCGGATGTCCCTCCGGGACAGAGCTTCCGGTATGCATGCCCGACACTTTTAATCGCACCCTCTCCACGCTCTCACGCTCCACGCTCCCCCAGGGCCCCAACTCCGCCTCACTTTCTCGGAGGCTCCTCTTCCTCCAGCAGTATCTTGCGCTGCAGGATGAATTCGAGTTGGGAGTTGAGTTGCTTTTCGTCGCCCGCGCCGACCACCGTGGCACCCAGCTTCTTGAGCGGCTCGAACTGCCTGGCATCCACGTCGAACGCGACGAAGTGAACGCCCAGGCTAACCTGGCTCCGGGCAGCTTGCCGCTTCAGGTCAGGCATGACCGACTCCGGCGGCGGCCCGACGGTATTCAGGCCGTCAGTGATGACGAGGACGTGCTTGCGTGAGAGGGGCGAGTTCAGGACGGACTGGCCCGCTGTGCGGAGGGCATTGCCTAAAGGCGTGCCGCCCTGGGGTGAGGAGAAGCGCCGGGCCCAGTCTTGAAGCGCGCCGGCGTCAAAGGGCCCGAGCGGGATCGCGGCCCGGGCCTCGCCGCCTCTAAACACGAAAAGGGCGGTCTGGATTTTGTGTGGCGTGGTGGCAGAGCCGGCGTTGGTCGCGAACGCCTGGACCTGGTTGGCAATCGCCTCGAGTGCGCGGTTGGCAATCACGTATTTCGGGGCGCGCTTGCCCGCCCTGTCGGGCACAGAATCCCTCATGCTGCCGGAGGTGTCATAGACAATGGCCAGCGCTACCCCGTCTTCGTGGGTCGCGGCGCGGACGGCAGTGTCCGGCCCGAGCAGTGCCAAAGCGGCCAGTACGGCAAGAGATAGTTTCGTTTTCATAAGCAGGAACTTGCGTTGGCGCCAATATACACCTCGTCGTCCAGGCCGCGCAGCTATAGAACATGCGCCTGATTGTAATTATCTACTCCCGCGTCTTCGAGTCAATGATGAGGGTGACCGGGCCGTCATTGATGAGATGCACGAGCATTTGCGCCCCGAATTCGCCCGTCTGGACCGGCTTGCCCAGGTCCTGGGCGAGGCGGCCAACGAACCGCTGGTAAAGCGGCGCCGCGATTGGGGGCCCGGCCGACCGGCTGTAGGAAGGGCGGTTGCCCTTGCGTGTGCTGGCAAACAGGGTGAATTGGCTGACCACCAGCACTTCCCCCTGCGCGTCCCGGACGGACAGATTCATCACGCCTTTCTCGTCATCGAAAACTCGCAGACGAACGATCTTCCCGCTGAGCCATTCAATATCTTCTTCGCTGTCGGTCTCCTCGATGGCCACCAGGACCAGCAGTCCATTCTTAATGCCGCTCTTGATGGAGTCCGCAATAGTGACGCTGGCCTCGGCGACTCGCTGAATAACTGCGCGCATAATCGGTTAGCGAGAGAAAACCTGACCCGCAGGCTCCCGGCAAGCCGGAAAAAAGGCAAAAAGAGGGCTTGCGGAGTCCGGAGGATGGGGCTAGGCTCCCCTCTCTTTTTCGCGGAGCCTGGACGGTGGCGCCGGAGAGGCAGGTTGTGGCCGTCAAACGAAATGATGATTTATGGCAGTTAGAATTCGCATGAAGCGGGTCGGGGCAAAGAACACGCCCGTGTTCCGCATCGTCGTGGCGGATGCGCGCAGTCCTCGGGATGGCAAGTTTATCGAGGAACTGGGGACGTATCACCCGCTCAACAAAGGTGACAATTTCTCGCTGGACCTGGAGCGGGCCAAGTACTGGCTGAGCAAAGGCGCGCAGCCGACTGAAACGGTCGCCAGTTTCATCAAGAAGGCGAGCAAAGCCGCGGCCCCGGCCCCGGCGTAACTCCGAAGCCGGCTTATGCAGGCCTTTCTCGAATACGTCGTCAAAGGGTTGGTGCAGCACCCGGATGCGGTCACGGTCACCCCTGTGGAGCGCGAGGGCACGACCGTGTATGAACTGCGCCTGCATCCTCAGGACGTAGGGAAGGTCATCGGCCGGCAAGGAATGACCATCAACGCGATTCGCTCGCTCTTGCTGGCCGGCAGCGCCCGCAAGGGCTTGCGCTGCACGCTGGAAATCGTCGAGGAACAGCCGGGGGGGTGAGCCGGGCCGGGGGCTGAGTGTGGGCCGGCCGCCCTGCGCTCCGGTGGCGCGCGGGCCGGCGCCCTCTGCCCCAACGCACATGAGAATTGACGTCCTCACCCTGTTTCCGGCAATGTTTGCGGGGCCGCTGGATGAGAGCATCATCAAACGGGCGCGCGAGACGGGGCGGCTGGATTTAAGAATCCATAACTTGCGCGATTATGCGCATAACCGCCACAAAACGGTGGATGACCGCCCCTTTGGCGGAGGACCGGGCATGTTGCTGAAGCCCGAACCGATCTTTGAAGCTGTGGAAGAATTGGGGCTCGAGTCAACGCGTGTCATCTTGTTTTCGCCTGCGGGCCGAACCTTCAACCAGGCGATCGCCTGCGAGTTGGCCGGGCAAGAGCACCTGCTCCTGATCTCGGGGCACTACGAAGGTTTTGACGAGCGGGTGCGCGAGCAGTTGGCGGACGATGAGTTATCGATCGGCGACTACGTGCTGACCAACGGCGGTTTGCCGGTGATGGTCGTTATTGACACGGTGGCGCGTTTGTTGCCGGGCGTGCTGGGGGACGAGGATAGCGCGCAGGAAGAATCGTTCAGCCACGGTTTGCTCGAGTACCCGCAATACACGCGGCCGGCGGAGTTTCGAGGGATGAAGGTCCCGGAAGTGCTGCTGTCGGGCAACCATGCCGAGATTGCGCGCTGGCGCGCCGAGCAAGCCCGGCTCCGAACGCAAGAGCGCAGACCGGACCTGTTGTGAAAAACCGGACAATGAATTTATGAACCAGGCATTACTTGATAAAATCGAATCGGGACAGTTTCGCAAAGACGCTCTGGATTTCGCCGTGGGCGATACCGTGCGAGTACATACCAAGGTCGTGGAAGGCGACAAAGAGCGCATCCAGATTTTCAGCGGCGTGGTCATTGGCCGGCGCGGGCACGGCCTTAACGAGATGTTTACCGTCCGCCGCATCAGCTACGGCGAAGGAGTCGAGCGCATCTTTCCGGTCCATTCACCCCGTGTCGACAAGGTTGAAGTCGAGCGCAAAGGCTCAGTGCGCCGCGCCAAGCTGACTTACCTGCGCAAGCGCCTGGGCAAAGGCGCCACGCTCGTCAAAGAGAAGGAAGGCAAGGCCGCAGCCGCGCCAGCGGCTGCGCCGGCGCCGGCTGCCGCCTCCGCTCCCGCCGCCGAAAAGGCCTGAATTCCGGATGCGTTCTAACCCGCCGCAAAGGCGCGCACCTGGGCTGCGGCCTGAGCAGGAGCGACAGTCTTCTCCTCGCGGGTCTTGAGGTTCTTGATTGTGGCGAGCAATTCGCCGGTCGGCGAGCGGTCCAGCCTTAGCGTGCAGGCGGCTTCGAGCTCCTGGGCGCGCTTGAACTGCTTGTCGGATTTGGCGGGAGTCAGGCTGTAATCCACCGCCAGGCCGGCGGAACGCAGGTCCTGAATCACTTTGAGGGAAGCCCCGCGCAAGCTCGGGTCCTCGATGAGGCAAAATGCATCGAGGGACATGTCAAATTGGGGCAGGCGCCCCCGGGCCTTGAGCAGTTCGAGCAGGACCACGTCACCCATGCCGAAGCCCAGGGCGGGGAGATTGACTTTGCCGTTGCTGATGAGCTTGACCAGGTTGTCATAGCGGCCGCCCCCGGCGATGGCGCGAAACTCGCCATGACGGTCGAAGGCCTCGAAGACGACGCCCGTATAATAGGCCAGGCCGCGGATGACTCCGTAGTCAACCTTCGCGTACTCGCGCAATCCGCGCGCTTCCAGGTTGTCGAGAATCTGTTGCAGTTCAGTGGTGGGCTTTGCCTGCCCGATAAACGCGTTGACCTCCTCGAGGGAAAGGCCCAACGCCGCCAGTTTTGGGCCGCTGGATTCCGGCCCCTCCCGCTCGAGTTTGTCGATGAGCTGATAAAAGGCGTATTCGGCGGCGTCCTCGCCGTGCTGTCCGCTGAAGAAGTCGTGCCAGGCGTTCCGGCTGCTCAAGCGCACCACGAAGTCCTCCGCCGTCAGGCCGAACGAACGCAGGGTGTCGATCAGCAAGGCTATCAACTCCGCGTCGGCCGCCGGATCGGCTTCGCCGACGATGTCGGCATTGAACTGGAAGTGCTCTCGCAAGCGGCCCTTTTGCTGGCGTTCGTAACGAAAGAGCTGCGGCAGCGCGAACCACTTGATGGGCTTCTTGTAACTCCGCTCGTGGGCGGCTATCATCCGGGCCAGGGTAGGGGTCATCTCCGGACGGAGTGACACCTCGCGTTGGCCTTTGTCGCGGAAGTTGTAGAGTTGGCCGAGGATTTCTTCGCCGCTCTTGGTGGTAAACAGTTCGAGGGCTTCCAGGGGCGGGCCGTCGTATTCGCGGAACCCATAGCGGCGCGCCGCCGCGCGCCACTGCTCGAGGATGAACCGGCGCGCCTCTGCGCTCCAA
>Ga0181524_10003465_pt1 | contig 15258 bp, 14 predicted proteins | sample PEATcosm2014_Bin_34_FD_119761 | JGI IMG/M metagenome (GOLD analysis project Ga0181524, IMG submission 119761) | Peatland microbial communities from MTU Mesocosm Facility, Houghton, MI, USA - PEATcosm2014_Bin05_60_metaG | ecosystem: Environmental > Terrestrial > Soil > Wetlands > Peat | place...
CGGTAGCCTCCAACAATAACTCCGCCAGCCGGCAGCAGAACCGGAGAGTGGAACTTCTCGTCTCTGGTGAAGCCATTGGCGATTCGGTCAACGTGACGACAGGAAGCTTGCGTTAGAGCAAGCGTACGTAACGAGTAGTAATGAGGTAACACCTATGAAAGTAATTGGAATTACCAGCACAGCTATTCTGTGCTTGCTTCTTGGAATCGCTGCTCCTGGCTACGCACAGCATGAGCAGCAGGGCGAAAAACAGCGCGAACCTGAGAAGCAAGCCCAGCCTGAAAGACAAGCCAAACCCGAACAGCAACATGCTCAGCAACAAAAGCAAGCCGAGCCTGCCAAGCAATCCAAGCCCGAGCAACAGCATGCTCAGCAACAGAAGCAAGCCAAACCAGAACAGCAGCAACAGCATGCTCAGCAGCAGAAGCAGCAGGAACAGAACAAGCAGCAGCAACAGCATGCTCAGCAACAAAAGCAGCAGGAACAGAACAAGCAGCAGCAACAGCATGCTCAGCAGCAAAAGCAGCAGGAACAGAACAAGCAGCAGCATGCTCAACAGCAAAAGCGGCAGGACCAGCGAGCCGGTGCTCGCGGTGGTGGCCGCATTCCTGAAGACCGTTACCGGGCCAACTTTGGACGGGAGCACACGTTCCGTGTCAGCCAAGCCGACTACAGGGGGCGCCGCTTCCATTACGGTGGCTATTGGTTCGGATTTGTTGACCCATGGCCAAGCAACTGGCTCTACACGCAAAACGTCTATGTTGTCGACATGAACGGCGTGTATTACCTGTGCAACCCGATGTATCCTGGCGTTAACATTGCACTCAGCTTCACACTATAGCGGCCCATATGGGTGTCGTCTGGAGGCGCAGCCAGCTTAACTGCTTACCGGCGCGGGTCCACCGCTTGGGCTCGCACCGCTTTCAGTAACGTGTGAACGTCGTCAGTGCAAGGAAAAGGAGTGCAATATGCTTGGAACTTTATTGATTGTGATTTTGATCTTAGCGCTCTGTGGTGCGCTACCAAGATGGTCTCATAGCAGAGACTGGGGGTATTACCCGAGCGGCGGAGTGGGGCTGGTCCTCTTGATCGTTGTCATTTTGTTGGTTCTCGGGCGGATCTAAACCATGCGTCACTCGCCAACATCGCCAGGCGCCATAGCCACGGTTTGGCGCCTGTTCTCTCTCCGTGCGGCGGCGCTTCTTCTGGTCGTGCTCATGTGCAGCGGCGGTGTGTTCGCATACTCCGTGCTGACGCACGAGGAAATCGTCGATCTGCTCTGGACCGATGAGATCCGGCCCCTTTTGCTCAAGCGATATCCGGGGCTGTCGGAAGACCAGATCAGGGAGGCGCATGCCTACGCCTACGGAGGCGCCGTCATCCAGGACCTTGGCTACTACCCGTTCGGCAATAAAGGATTCAGCAACCTGGTGCATTACGTCCGCAGTGGAGACTTTGTTCGTGAGCTGCTGCTCGAAAGCCAGGATGTCAACGAGTATGCCTTCGCCTTGGGAGCCCTGTCGCACTATGCGTCGGATATCGCCGGCCACCCGGCGGTCAACCAAGCCGTCGCGATCGAGTACCCGAAGCTACGAGCGAAGTTTGGCAAGTCAGTTCGCTATGCCGAGGACAAGACAGCGCATTTGAAGACGGAGTTTGGGTTCGACACGGTGCAGGTCGCGAAGAATCGTTATGCGTCGCAGCAGTACCACGATTTCATCGGATTCAAGGTTTCCAAATCCTTGCTGGAGCGGGTCTTTCCCGTCGTGTACGGATTGGAGCTGAAAGACGTGCTTACCCACGAAGATCTAGCCGTGGGTTCGTACCGTTTTGCGGTCAGCCGGTTGATTCCACAAATGACACAGGTCGCGCTGCAAACCCATAAGAAGGAGCTGATACACGAAACACCGGATTTTGCGAAACGGAAATTCTTGTACCGTTTATCGCGCTCCGGATATGAGAAGGAGTGGGGAAAGGACTACGTGAAGCCAGGCTTAGGCACGCGCATTTTGTCAACACTCCTGCGATACATGCCAAAGATCGGTCCCTTCAAAGGGTTAGCGTTCAATAACCCGACTCCCCAAACTGAGGACCTGTATTTCAAAAGCATCAACACGACCGTCGATCAATACCGAGCCTTTCTGAAAAGTGTGCGCACTGACTCACTCGTGCTTCCTAATTGTGATCTTGATAGCGGCAACAAAACCAAGGCAGCGGAATACTCGCTCACGGACGACACCTACGCAAAGTTACTGGCTCAACTGTCGGAGCGGAAGTTCGATCGGACGTCGCCTGAGCTGCGCGATAACATCCTGCAGTTTTATTCCGACCTCTCGCTACCGATCGAGACGAAGAAGGACGAGGTTCGCTGGCAGGGCGTACTGACATCGCTTGATCAGTTGAAGTCGCTGACTCCGAATGCGACTGTGGCGGGCAGCCCTGCACAGCACTCGCTATTCGTGCCCATGTCGAGTGTCGCCCGCACGATGCCGCCCATGATCGTCATCGGCTTCGTCGGCGGGTTCATCAAGCACGATAATCTCGTCCACAGCGAGGTGCAGCTCGCAGCACGACTGCGCAAGGCGTACCCCTTGGGCGTAGATGTGGAGACCTTTGAGGGTTCCCGCGGGGAAGAAGCTCGAAAGAAAATCCTCGGCCTGCTGGACACAAACCATGATGGGACTCTAACAGCCGACGAGAAACAGACTGCCCACATCATCATTTACGGACATAGCTGGGGAGGCTCGGAAGCCATTGCCTTGGCGCGTGAACTGGAAAAAGATGGCATCCCAGTGCGCCTTACCATTCAAGTGGATAGTATCTCCAAGATTCATCAAAATGATGCCGTCATCCCCGCGAATGTAGTCCGAGCCGCCAATTTCTATCAGCCGAATGGTCTTCTCCACGGCCAGCCCGCGATTCGCGCTGCCGATCCAACACGCACGAGTATCATCGGGAATTTTCGATTCGACTACAAAGCGAGCCCTTATAACTGCGGCGAATATCCTTGGTACGACCGCGCCTTCGTGAAGCCCCACACCCAGATTGAATGCGATCCAACTGTGTGGAAACAAGTGGAAATTCTGATACGGTCGGACCTGCCCCCAACAACAGGGAGTGGATTAGAACACTGATCGTGTGTGGACTTAAGGAATCTCTGAACAAGCACCGCTTTCGGAATAGCGGATACGTGCAGGCCAGAGATTCCGTCGAGTTCATACGATTCTTTACGGAATCAGGCTGCTAAATTCGCTGCCGGTCGGCTTCGGACGCCCCTTGGCGATCTATGCCGCCGAGCAGAGCAGCCGCTTGCGAACCAGAAACAGGTTCACCAATTGGCCCCCGGTCACGCAACTGTTCCGAACAATGCCCCGACACCTGCGGTCAGCGCCATGGCAAGCGCACCCCAGAACGTGACGCGGATTGCTCCTACCGTGACGCCAGCGCCACCCGCGCCTGCTGCCAACCCGCCTAAAAGCGCGAGGAACGCCAGTGAGGTCCCGGAGACAAGGGGTATCAAACCGGCCGCCGGGGCTATGGCTGTGACCAACAGAGGCATGGCTGCTCCAACAGCGAAGCTGCCAGCCGACGCCAACGCAGCCTGAATCGGACGCGCACGGAGAGTCCCGGAGATACCGAGTTCATCGCGGGCATGCGCGCCGATCGCATCATGGACCATCAACTGCTCGGCGACCTGTTTCGCGAGCGAAGGATCGAGTCCGCGAGCGACGTAGATTGCTACCAGTTCGCGATGCTCACCCGCATAATCTGTTTTGAGTTCCACGCGCTCACGTTCGAGGTCGGCATGCTCGGTGTCTGCCTGTGAGTGGACAGACACGTACTCTCCCGCAGCCATCGACATAGACCCCGCGACCAGACCGGCGACCCCTGCGACCAATACGTTGCTGTGAGTCGCATGCGCAGCCGCGACACCAAGCACCAGACTCGCTGTTGAAAGGATGCCGTCGTTCGCGCCCAATACCGCCGCGCGTAGCCAGCCGATGCGTTCTGTGCGATGTTGTTCCTGGTGGCGTGCAGACATGCTTGAGGCCTCCTTGATCTGGGACCCGCTAGAAACCACGGAACATACTCTCTTGTTCGGACGGCCGACTCTCGGATTCCCAGCCAGCGGGCTAACCGTGGGCTAAACCGCAACCCAACCACTGTTTGGGCTGTCCTGGATAATACTTTGAGCGCCTGCGAATAGTGCCGTCGCCGGAAATGCCGGGTTAGATCCATTGCTTTCGCAGCAGCCACACTTTGATGATTTGCGTAAGGCCCATGTAACCGAGCAGCGTGACCATAAGGATTGGCCAGTACATCCGCGGCAGGTGAGTGAAGCCCAGAGCAGAGGCCAAAGGAGAATACGGCAGCCACATCCCAAGAGCCATGATTGATAGTGTTGTGACCGTCAGCGCCCAACTTGCTCGACTCTGCAGGAAGGGGATCTTATTTGTACGAATGACGTGGATGATGAGCGTCTGCGTCATCAAGGACTCGACGAACCAGCCGGTCTGAAATAGCGACGCTCGGGATGGATCCCAGCAGTTGAAAACCCAGAGCATGACGAAGAAAGTCGTATAGTCGAAAAGCGAGCTGATGGGGCCGATAAAGAGAATGAACCGCTTGATTTCCCCGATGTTCCAGGGCCGCGGCCTAGTTACTTGCTCTTCGTCCACGGCGTCCGCTGGAATCGGCACCTGCGAGAAGTCATACAGCAGGTTGTTCGTCAACACCTGAATCGGGGCCATCGGCAGGAACGGGAGGAAGGCACTCGCCCCTAGCACGCTGAACATGTTCCCGAAGTTGGAACTCGCTCCCATCCGAATGTACTTAACGATATTCGCGAAGACCTTACGGCCTTCGATAACGCCGCCTCCCAGCACCATGAGGTCCTTCTCAAGCAAGATCAGATCCGCCGACTCCTTGGCGATGTCAGTGGCGGTGTCTACCGAGATGCCGACGTCCGCCGCTCGCAGGGCGGGAGCGTCGTTGATTCCGTCGCCCATGTATCCGACGACGTGCCCCTTGCCCCGGAGGATACGGATGACCCGCTCTTTGTGCGCCGGAGAGAGGCGCGCGAACAGCACAGCCTTTTCCGCTGCCTCGGCCAGTTCCGCGTCAGACATTTTCTCCACGTCGCCGCCCAGCAGCATGGGGTCGGCTAAGAGGCCAACGTCTTTGCACACCTTGCGGCTGATAAGGTGGTTATCCCCCGTGAGGATTTTTACGGCCACGCCATGCTTGTGCAAGGCCGCAAGGGCGCTGGCTGCGGTGCCCTTGGGCGGGTCGAGAAACGCGACGTACCCTCTGAGTACGAGGTCGTGCTCGTCGTCCAACGCGCAAATTTGCTTCCCAGGCAGGACCTTTGTGGCCACTGCCAGCACTCGGAAGCCGTCGTTGCTGAGGCTGTCGTACTCTTGCTTCAGCCCGACCATCAGGGCTGGTTCCATTGCGGACAATTTACCGTCGAGTTCAAAATGCGAGCAGCGGAGGAATACCTCTTCCGGTGCCCCCTTAGTGAAAAGGGTTGCTTTACCTTCGGCGGCCTCCACTAAGACCGACATCATGCGTCGAGTGAAGTCAAACGGGAGTTCATCCAGCTTTTTATACTTCTCGACATCCGCCTTCCCGTGGAAGTCGGAGCTATCCAAAATCGCCCGGTCGAGCAGGTTCTTTAGGCCCGTCTGGAAGTAGCTGATCAGATACCCGTCCAGGAGCACGTCATCAGTTTCACGCCCAGCGACGTTGCAATGCCGCATCAGGACGACGCGGTCCTCGGTGAGCGTACCCGTTTTGTCAGTGCACAACACGTCCATGGCCCCGAAGTTCTGGATTGAGTTAAGCCGCTTGACGATCACCTTCTTGCGGCTCATGGCGAGCGCGCCATTGGAGAGGCAGACGGAGACGATCATAGGCAGCATCTCGGGAGTGAGTCCTACGGCCACAGCCATTGCGAAGAAGAAGGCTCCCTTCCAATCGTGCTTGGTGAAACCGTTGATGAGGAACACCAGAGGCACCATCACGGCCATAAACTGCATCATGAGCCATGTAAAGCGGTTGAGGCCCTGGTCGAAGCTCGTCAGCGCTCGTTCCCCGGTGATCGAGCGGGCCATACTGCCCAAGTAGGTTTGTACCCCCGTCGTGACCACGGCTGCCGTCGCCGTGCCGCTCTCAACGCTCGTCCCCATGAAGCATGTGTTCTTGAGCTCAGTGGGTGAACTCTCCTCTTTGGTTTCGGGGTCGTGGCACTTCTCGATCGGAAGCGACTCACCCGTGAGGCTGCCTTGGCTCACGAAGAGGTCTTTCGAAGACAGCAGCCGCACGTCGCCGGGAATCATGTCGCCGGCGGCCAGCTTGATGATGTCACCGGGCACCAAGTCCCGGAGTGGTATCTCCCTCGCCGCGCCGTCCCGAACGACCGTAGCGGTCACATGGATCATGGCCTTTAGCTTCTGTGCGGCGGTATCCGCCCGGGCCTCCTGCCAAAAGCGGAGTATCACACTCAGCGCCACCATACCCACCATCACGGAGCCGGCGCGCGTGTCGCCTGTAAGAAAGGAAACTGTCGACAAAATCGTCAGCAGGATCACCAGCGGGTTGCGGATTATTTTCAAAACGCGGACGGGCCAGCCTTGCTTCCGCTCTTGTGCAACCTCATTCGGACCCGTTGTGCGCGCCCGCTGTTCGGCCTCAGTCTGCGTTAGGCCACCCAAAGAGGTTCGCAAGTCCCGGAGCAGCTCTTCGCCGTCCTTCCGGGCGGCGTCGAGGACTGCAGGGGAAACACGAATATTCTGGTTCTTCGTCTTGGTTGGAATCGGCGGCTCGTTCGGGCGAGCCGGTGGCCCCGCGAGCTCAGAGCCAGCCGTTTCAGGGGCGTCAACCAAAGCCCCTGCCGCGCTATCCGTGTTCGGTGTTGTCATCGTTTCGTTGACCGTTTTATGGGTGAAGCTCTCGCGCCGAAGCCATGGTTACTCAACTCGAATCGGTCTGTTGTTAAAGCTACCGTCTCTTCATTGCCCAACCGATCAATATTCCTACGACGACACCTACTGCCAATGAAGCGACAACTGTTTCGGTAGGATGTCGCTGTAGCCGCTTGGTCGTGTCATCAAGAAATTCCTCGGCAGTATCGCAGCCTTGTTTTGCGACGCGTTTCGCCACTCCAACACCATCTTCAATTGCATCAGCAACGGCCGATGTCGTTCGTGAAGCCTTGCGCGCTGATTCGGCGATGTGCTCGCCCGCCCGTTCCAACACTGATTGCGGCATTATTTTTAACCTCTCTTGGATTTCGTTGTTGATTCGCTTATTGCCCGACAGCCTTCTCGGCACCTCTCGTGTTATGCAACTTCTCTTTTGCCCCCAGGCGTTTGTACCTGCACGAGCTCTTCGAACAGCGAGCGGTAGTGGATCATCGCCGTTCTAAGATCTTCAGTACTTGCTTCGCCTTTCCGCAGCCGCAAAGCAATCTCCCGCGCAGACCGGTAATGATCTACCACCAGGGGATGATCGACAGATATGTCCGCGACGCGCTGATCAAAATCGGCTACGGGATACCCACGCGTCTGCATTAAGGTAGACACGAGTTCATCAGCTTCTGTCACTGCCCCCTTCGGATAATCGATAAAGCGAGACTGCACTGATTGCCACTGGCCCATAAAGCGTTCACGTTCCGTCGGATCAAGATCGCGGATCTTAAGCTTTTCAACCCGTTTCTCACGATCCACCAATTTTGCTTCCGCTCGGCGTTCGGACCCATGCGTTTGCACCGCTCGCTTGTACTCAGGGCCAAACCGCTGTCGCAGCTCCGCCGAAGTAGCCCTGCGTTTTCGTAGGTACAACCAAACAAGAAGCACCATGAAGACCAAAGTCACCACGACGGCAAGCACAATCAGTATGGGATTCATCAGTTGTTGTAGATTCATATGAGACCTCCTTGCACTAACGTTAGACGACAGCTCAGAAGTGACCCTCTCGCACACCAAAAGGGCCGCATATTGGGCAGACCCACGCTGTCGTGTGGTTCCGCCCACTGCGGCTACGGACTGCAGTGGCGTCAGAAGCGAGTCCCTCGCTTTCGCGGAGCAGCAGGACGCGCATGGCGAGAATTGTCATTTCGATTGCGGCGCAGCCGTAGCACGCCGCCGTGCATGGCGATTCGTTACCTGTTATCTGGATTATTGTGGCGCCAGTTAAAGTAGACCGTCTGCTGCCGAGTGCTTAACTGAACGAAAGCACGCTTCTCGTGGTGCTCGGCCTGGTACCGCTGGTACGCGCGGTCTTCATTGCTGTCCCAGGTGTGATAGTCCTTGTGGCCCTTGTCATAGTAACGCTTGTTGTTCTCGCCCTGCCTATTTTCTTGGTCCCTATTGTCTTGCGGGCTGGGGGCGGCCATCATCGCAACGGGTGCGGCAAGGGCCGCAGTCAGAAGTAGTGAACTGAGGAATCGGTACCCACGGTGCATGTTGTTCTCCTTAGCGCGAGATTCATATCCATAGAATCCCGTTAATATCACTATCTACTCGGGGCGCTATAGAGTCTGGTCAATACGGCTCACTCCGGCATGCGGCTATGGGGTATCAGGGGTATATGCCTTCTTCTCATCGCGTATCGGCATGATTAGTGCCGGCGGGAAGAGGCTTTCGCCCTGAGCATCGTCAGGCCTGTTGTGCAGCATTCCGGTCCTGCTACCTTGCCGGAGTTGAAACCAGTACGGCCGGCGTCGGATCCATGGCAATTCGGCCTTCGTTTCTTTGCAGGGCTTTCAGCGTATGCCCCCCGAGTGTTTGGTGAATGCGGGGCCAGAACTGCTGAAGGATGTTCCTGCCTGCGTCGCCGCCGACGGTAGACCCGAAATTGCCGAAAGTGTTCGAGACGTGTTGCGTAGGCCCGATATTGCCGAAAGTGCCTGGAACGTGTTGCGTCCGATACAGACGGTAAGTTGTGCTAGAAGCAGCCGCTGAGGCTAGTGCCGCGAGCAGGTACGACGCGTTGAACTTTCTCTTCCCGGAATCGTCGCGTGTGATAAAGAGGCGGGAAGCAGCGTAGCTGGCACGACCCAGAAAGCTGTCACTCGTTGACGGGTGATACCGCATGCCTTCCCTCAGCAGCGATGAATTAAGATATTTATCGAAAGAGACGTTCGATTCCTTTTGAACCACCGGCGCACCATACAACGCGCTATAGCTGGGCGTTGCTCCGGGCGCGAGGTACTCCGGCGATTCGCGTGCCATAGTGGCAGTGATGGCGGCACCGTCGAAGACTAACGGAGTTATTGTTTCCGTAAACGCCTGAAATTTCTCTCGCTGCTTCGCTGGCACCGCCGACGGCGCATCAGGCAGCGAGCTTTGCACACTACGCAACTCCGGCCGCTGCTCCTGTGCCGGGCGGAACGTCGTGGAACGCAAGTTCTGAGGCAAGCCAGGCGATGGCAAACCGTTCTGGGACCATGCTCCTATACCGGCCAGCAGCAGAAAAAGGGCTAGGATCACCGCCGGTCGGTTTACCTCTGCATGGACCCGATCTAATGCCGTGGCCATAATTCACGATTCCATTTCTGCCCGACGAGTCGCCGGACGCAAATCTCCCATGAGTGGCCGACAATAGTCTGAATGTGGGTGTTCGGTCAGCCAGGACTACCCGCGTGCGAGAGCCTCATCGAGAGGGTAGGCGGTTATTCTCCGCAGCGATACACTCATCAAGAGCGAGAATAGCGGATTGAAGAAGCTATGTCTGAGCTAGATCGCTCACATAGTTTCAACGAGAACCCATCTTGAAGCCCCCATCTCTCACCCCAAGTGGTTCGACAGCTATCGGAACCTGGCGATGGACGGCCTAAGATATTTCATACTGGAAGGTAGTAGGCCAGTTTTGTAATGTTCGGGCCTTGTGAGCCTTTAAAGTGCTATGAGTGAGGTACGGTATCTTGTGGCGCCGCGGCGAGCCGTCTACGCAGCATGCTTGTCTTCCACGTACGGATGCGATGCATGATCGTGCGCCACATGCACCATGGTGGCGTGCCCGCCTGAGTAAACCATCCAAGTGTGCGGGTAGTATCTCTCACGTCTGGGTGCCGGGTTCCTCGTGATGATCGTCAGATCAACTCTATTGTCGATCATGGTAGCTCTCCCTTCTTCAACTTTTTGCTAATCTTCAATGTGCGCATTCGCTTCTCCTCTTCACTCAGTTACAGGCCGTTCTATACTGCTAGCCGCTCCAGAGATATACGAAACTCCAGGTTTCACTGGTTGTATAACAAAACACAATCCATCAGCGACCGATACACTGTCTATTTCCTCTTTCCCAACAGCCCGCCCAGCATGCCGCTCAAGCCCTGTTGACCCGCTTGCTGCTGTGGTTGGAGCGAAGTGACCAGACTACTGCTAACCATACCGGCCACATCCGGCACGAAGACCGGTGACGATGTTGTTCCTTGGATCATGAAAGGGATGGTTCCCTTGGTGTTTTGCCCGAGAATGGGGATACCGGAAGCCATCTGCCCCAGCATGCTGCCCTGGCCCGGGTTCGCCAGAGTCGCCACCATGTGAAAGTCGAGCGCGTTGTTAGCTCCGATGGTTCCTCGCCCCGTCATCGTTCCTATCGTGGGGACAATCAGTTTCAAGTTGTCCGCCCGGATACCTTCTGGTGAGATGCGGAGGTCCGAACTGAGCGTCTGTATGACCGTGTCTGACCCTCCCTTCAACCCCGTCAAGGCAGACAAGGCGGACATCTTTGAGGCCAGGTCGAATCCGGTCAGACGCGCGTTCGAAACTTTCAGATCGCCAGTCGTTACCAGCTGTTCCACCGCTCCTTCAATCGCCAGATTGGCATCCGCGGTGCCGCCCTGCAGCCCAGCGCCAGAAGGCAGTATCACGCCAAGCGCGGGCAGTAGGCCTTCGATGTCCGCCACCGGCAGCGCCGATCCGTTCAGCTTCAAATGGACCACGGTGGACTGCCCCTGTGTGTTGTAATTGCCCGATAGGTGCACCGTACTTTTGCCAGTATGGATTTCTCCGCGGGAAAGTACGCCGGCCTGTTGGACCAGATCATAGTCGGACGCGTAATCGACTGTCACCGGCGCCTTGGCTGGCCCGCCGTTACGTGTTAACTGCAGCCTTTCCGCCTTCACTGTGGCCTCGGTGTGCGCTTTCTTGCCGTCGGACCTCAAGGTGCCCGTGTAGTCGAGCACGCCACCCAGACCGGAAGACGTATCAATAAAACCGGTGGTGGCGAGGTCTAAGTGCTGCAACGTGATGGCTGCCGAAAGAGGCGTCTCCGCGGTATCCACACGGTTGATCGGTCCCGCCGTGCCTTCCACCTTCACCTCGCCGCCGCCGGGCGTGTTGGCTGCAACCGTAAACGGAATCTGGGATTCGTAGGAGACGTTGCGCGCGGTGACGTTCACCGCCGCATATGTACTCGGTTTGTCCCGGGTTAACCAGTTGCCGACCGTTACCCGACCATTGACGATCTGCAGTTTTTTAATCGCCAACTCCGGTGGCGTGGAGGTCGTTGCCGTCTTCGGCCCGCCGCCCAGGCTGGAGAAGTTCCACTTGCCCGAGGATGAACGCAGCAAGACGAGCTCCGGTTCTTTGAGTGTCAGGGCGGTCAGGCGCACGGAACGTGAAAGCAACAGAGGCATCAGTTCCACACTGACGTCGACCGATTTTGCGCTCAGAAATGGTGCCTGGCTAAATGCGGGGTCGTCCGCAATGCTGATGTCTCGCGCAGAGATTCCACCCGAGAACAGCGACAGGCTCAAATCACCTACCTGCACTTTCCTGTTTAGTGAGTTACTGAGTTGTGCCTCGATGGTAGGACGAAAGCTGTTGGCATCGATCAACAAGTATGCAGTGATAACGAGAATCACCACCGCGCCGGCTAGTCCCCCGGCAATGTACAATAGTTTCGTTTTCATAAGGTTCTCCGAGTGTCGCCTGACCAGCGAACCTGGTTGCGGGCGACCTCCAGCGCGATCTTCATGCAGCGCCCCCCAGAATCACAATTGCCGTTCCGCCGGTGTCGCCGGCATAGAGGAAACCTCTGCCAGTACCATTTAAGGCGACTTGTGTTAGTAAAACTGGTCAGAAGTGACCATCAGTGAAGGAAAAGGTGCAGGAGCATTGCCGGCTCGGACATGCAGCTCTCTTTATTTGAATATCCCCGCGAGGAAAGCGTCTGCCGCTGCGGCTGTTTCGACCGGACCGGGATTCAGATAAATGGTGATGCTCCGTTCGATTTCGGGTGGAAACTCCGGCACAGATCCTACCAGTTTCTCACCGTATACTTTGAGCATGATCTCTTTGAACACCGGGAGCGCAACCCTGCCGCCGGTTTCTTGTTGTCCGAGGGAACGGTTATCGTCAAAGCCGATGCGGACGGCGACGGTGATTCCTTCGGGACCGTAAGTGGAGCCCACAAATATTGCATCCCTGAAGTTGTTCGTCGTTCCTGTCTTGCCCATAACAGCTACCGGAAATCCGTGCGAATCAAGCGCGTGTGCCGTGCCGCTCGGCAAACGCACGACACCGCGCAGCCCTTCCTGAATGAGCACGAGCGCGTTGTCGTCCACATTGATTTGAGGCCATCCATCTTCGTTGTCCAAGACCACCTTTCCAGATTCGAGAAGAACTCTTTGGATCACATGAGGCTCGGCGAAAATGCCTGACGCCATCGTGCGGTAGGCATTCGCCAGTTCCAACAAGCTTACTTCGGATGCGCCTAATGCCGTGGTGGCGTACGGCTGCAATGCTGTGCGGAGTCCTAAGCTGCGTGATGTTTGGAGCACACTTTCAATTCCAATCTGCGTCGTGATCCAAATCGCAACCGCATTCCGGGATTCGGCGAGCGCCTCCCGAAGGGAAATCATGCCTCTAAATTGGCCGTCGTAATTTGAGATCCATTTCGTAATCTGCTTACCTCGGTCGGGCACGCTGATGGGTGCGTCGGGAACCATACTTTCAAGGTTGAATACTCCCTGGCGAAAAGCAGCGAGATAGACGAAGGGCTTCATTGCGGAACCAGGTTGCCGCAGGGACTTTGTGGCACGATTAAAGTCGCTGTAGGAGTTGGAACGCTCCTTGTAGAACTCACGTCCTCCGCTCTCGGCGAGGATACTGGCATTACGGTTTCGCAGCACAACAACAGAGCCTTGGATTACCCCCCTTGCGCTTGGGTGTCGCTTCTCATACATCAAGAGGCCACGCTCCAGCGCCTCGTTTACAATGTGCTGAACGCGCGTATCCACAGTGGAGTAAACCTGGATACGTCCCAGAAGCAAGTGTTGAACACTCAGTTCGGGGTCGTCGCTTGTCAGCTCTCTGAGCACGCTTTCAACGACAGCCGGCGCCTGCGGCATATTGTCCTTGCCCGGCGCGACCACCAGTATTGGGCGCTGTTCGGCCACTCGGGCGATATGCTGGGATATGAAACCGCGCTTTACCATGAGGCCAAGGATCTGGTTTCGGCGATGCAAGATGTTCTCGACGTCAGGTGCGCTGGGGGCATAGACACGAGGCGATTTTGCGATTCCTGCCAGCAGGGCTGCCTTGTCGGCGTCGGCTACGGTGAAGCTGGCGAGGGGGCGCCCAAAATAGTGTTCGGCAGCCGCCCCAAACCCGTACTGCCCATCTCCCATATAAAGAAAGCTGGCATATCGGGCGAGAATTTCTTCCTTAGCGCGGCGTTTTGAACCGAAACGCTCTCGCATCTGCCGTTCCATCCACAACGACAGTCGAATCTCCTCGAGTTTCCGAACCAGTTTTTTGGCACTGCGAGCGCCAATCACATACGAAAGCGCGCCCGGCCGAAGCTCGTTGCTGTTTTCTGCGTCCGTGAGATCTCGCAGAAAGAATGCCCGCACAAGCTGCTGCGAGATCGTCGAGCCGCCCTGCCGCAACATGGCAAGGCTATCAGATTCGTCTAGCTGCCCGATCCGTGTAATGCGTGTCAGCAGCGTCCCAACTCTCACCCTACTCAGCACCCGGGGGATTCTGGAATAGTCAACCCCGTTATGGGAGAAGAAGTTCTTGTCCTCGGCGGCGAGAATTGCGTCCCGGACTATGGGCGGAATGTCCCCATACTGCATGATCTGGCGGTGCTCTTTTGCCAGCTCGATCAGCGGCTGTCCGTTGGTGTCGTAGACGTGTCCAATGGCAGGAAACTCAAAGCGGGCGAATGGCTCGATGTCAGGCAGGTTGGTCCGGTCACAATAGACGTGACAAAGTCCCACAAGAAGCACAAGGACAACAATTATGGCAGCGGTGCCGGTTGTGCCGATTACAACGCGAACCGCCCAACGCAGCCCGCCTGAGTGGTTGTGACGAAGTTGCCTCGCCGCCAAGGTGCGCGCCCGCATACGCTTGAACCAAATAACAGCAAGGCTCTCCCAGTCTGCCACGTACGTGAGTAATGCCCTATCGTGCCGGTTACGTATTCGCAGCATGCTCTTCCATCTTTCAACTGCTCAGTCTTGGGCCGCTTTCAAGCTGTTCGTATGCGGACTGCGGCGCGGGGGCCGAGGTATTAGCCGGTCTGTTCGCATACATACCTCTTCTTCTCGGCTCAATTACCGCCATACCTCGTTCTAGTGCCCAAACTTAGCAGCTCAGAATCAAGTTGTATGCTCAAGATTGCACACGACGGCACTGCATTGGTAAAAGATGAGCAGACACTCATTTTCGTCACCTAGTGGGATTCCCCATAACGACACCCCATCGGTGCTGGAGCTGATGGGGAGTTGCTCATGTGAAAGAAGCATCCGGTTGTTAAGAATCAATCAGAGATCGGTCGCAGGGCTAGATATGCCTGACGTTCAGCGTATGCAACATGGAACCAGCAGTAGCGACGCGACCTTGGGCAAGATCACGCTGAATCTGGCTAAACTCACTTAATGAAACCAACCTAAGCGGCTCAGCCAATTCAGTGATGGTTGGGGTGACTGGGCCAAACGGCTCCGGTTTGCCCCAATTAGGATTGCCGCGTCTTTTTGCCATAAACTCAGTTCTCCGCGATAAGATCGATCAAAAGTGAATTTTCTGGGGGGTTATTTACCGAAGCTCGATCAGCCGCACGATAAGCGCCGAGTTTCTTTCTTAGCGTTGTGAAGGACTGTTCTTATGTCGCAGCCACTAATCATGAAGCACGACGCTGACGAGTGAGCTGTGGACGTGCATGCCGCCGCCGTTGTAATCAATGAAGCCCAAGTCCCTGAAACGATTCATAAAGAAACTCACTCGCGAGCGCGTTGTGCCGATC
>Ga0181524_10003474_pt1 | contig 15240 bp, 16 predicted proteins | sample PEATcosm2014_Bin_34_FD_119761 | JGI IMG/M metagenome (GOLD analysis project Ga0181524, IMG submission 119761) | Peatland microbial communities from MTU Mesocosm Facility, Houghton, MI, USA - PEATcosm2014_Bin05_60_metaG | ecosystem: Environmental > Terrestrial > Soil > Wetlands > Peat | place...
GTCCTCTTTAGGGCGTCCGGCATTGCCACACCGAGAATCGATGATGGTCACCTTCGAGTGTACATTCCTCGAAAAACGGGGGGAGTTTACAAAGATGACCGGTTTTCAGAAAAGATCTAGCGCGAGGATTACGAATACTGGGAGCGTGAGTTCCTCGATCACGCCAATGCAGTGACAGCCAGAGATATCAGCGAGAATCGGGACGAGTATATCTTCAGCTGCGATTTTTTTTGAGCTTAAAGAACTTATTGATGTCAAGCCCGAAGCAGGCAGCAGTTATATTCGGAGCGTGTGTGAACCTTTCGATATTGAGATGGAGCTGGATTTGAAGAAGGCTGAGAACTGGCTGGCACATTTTGGCCTGTATCCCTATACCCACATCCACGCGTCAGGGCACTTTAATTATGACCAGATACGAGAGGTGGTCAAGACCGTACAGCCGAAAGTGCTGATTCCGGTGCATACGCAGCACCCTGAGGTGTTTCAGAACTTCCACGATAATGTGATTCTTCCAGAAAAGGTGATTGAGATTCGCTTTTGAATGTGATGAACAAGGAATCTCAGCACTTTAAAGTTCGTTCTTAGCAGAGGATGAAAACGGTATATTTTTAAAATTCAAAGAGCGCGCGTCAAATGAGATGATTAACCGTGACATTGGTTGTTGTCGTGAAGTGCACTGACGGGTTAGTCCTTGCCGCAGATCGCAGAAGCACGGGGTATAGATTCGACCCAGCTGCCAGAATCCAGCAGAACTGTGTTCAACGATAGGAATCGCAAGCTATTCTCTTTTAGAACACCAGTTGACAAAATAGGTGTCCTCACTTTCGATCTGCACGGGATTTACGTGGGGATCGGTAGAGATGAAACCGAGATATCTGCTCAGATACAGCGATATTCGATCGATGCGTGCATCAGAAGGTTCAAGGACCGGCTCTACAAAACGAATTCAAAAAAGCGAATAACGGTTAACGAGTTTAGAGTGAACCTCTACAGATTCCTCATCAAGTATTGGCAATATTACAGAGAAAGGCGACGCAGCGTTCTGCACAAGATGAACCAGTACTCGCAAGAAATCGCATCAAAGCAGTCTGAATTCGTGCCCCCTTCAACGTTTGAAGTCAAGCTGTTGGTGGCGGGTTTCAACGAGGGCGAGCAGGAAGGGCACGTTTTTCCAATTTGGCTCACTGATCACGACCAAGAATGGTTAGGTCCACAATATCGCGGTACTCTCGACTCTGTTGAAATGATACCCAGCTCCTGCGGCGTATACTGCGATGGCGTGAAAAACTTCGCAATGCCCGTATTAGCTGCAGACAACCCAATGGAAAGCTTCAAACAATTCCAGCAAGATGAGGTGAAAGCAATTGTCGCCGAAATAGCAGATATCAAGACGCGTCTAAGCATTAACTGTGTTAATCCGCCCGATCAACGACCATTATTCTCCGGCATTGATATACCGATGCGCGACGGTGTGCGCATTGCCCAGCTATTGATAGGAGGGACAGAACATTATTTGGGCGAAAAAGGCGGGGTAGGCGGCGCGACTAGAATCTGCACTATAAATCAACTTCGAGGGACTAAGTGTCGCAGCCGAGCCTGAACTGACACAGGAAGATTGTTCTGCCTCATCGCCTTGAACTGCGCTCCCCGCGATAACCGTCTTCGTAGATTTCGAGCACAGAAATCGCAAGCTTTTCTGCGTCATGTTTGCACATCACCTGCTGCAACACATCAATGATCTGGAGGAGAGGTGGTTTCGCAGCACTTTCCGTATCTAGGCGCCTACGCGGCTGAGTCAGAATCGATGTGACAAATGCAGCGAGCGTCTGGGCAAGCTGCTCTTTCAACTCAAGCGCAAAAGTCCGCAGGTACGACCCTTCCAGCCGTTCTGCTCTAGCGAGGCAGTAGCTGCAGGCCGCCCCGTATATTACTACATACCTTAGTTTAGCGTCTAGCCGCGCTCGTTCGACGCTTTCTAGCAGCTCTGCGAGCGGCATTGTGTGAACGTAAGCAGCAAGAGGTTGTATAGGGCCTGAACGCAAACACACTCCACTTGTTCCGTGGCGAGATTAAAGGCTATGGTTTTCAGCAGCGCCTCTGCCACGACGCAGATAATTTCTCGTCATAAATCAACATGCTTAAGCACGTATTCCAAACATTTCATTATGCGTAATCAATAAAGGGGTATGAAAGCATGTCCCATAAGTCCAAAAGAGAGATAAGGAGTGAAGCTCTACACTACGTCGGCGATGCGAAGATAGGTAAGCTGACCGGAAACCGCGGGACGTACCCGCAGTTCCGTCTGCCTAAAACGCATGCCTACTTAATAGGGAAGAAGGCCCACATCTTTGAGATTACCAAAGGTGGGCAAAGTGCATTCCTTATTTCGACAAGTGATGGTTTAAACCAATCCACAGAAGGTTTAAACCAAAGTGAAGATGCTAAACTCCCAAAAAGGGAGAATCCGCACGGGACTATACACCTTTCGAGGCTGTGCCGAGGTGGGGTAGCTTGGTTATCCTATGGCCCTGTGGAGGCCACGACGCGGGTTCGAATCTCGCCCTCGGCCTTTTGTTTTCTGTTTTCGTGCTCGAAAGAGCTTTTATTTAAAAGAAGAGCTGATTTTAGATCTCTAATCTCAGATTCAATGGTAGAGAGGCGAGCTTCCACTTGACTTTGTTCTAGATTTGCACAAAATTTGCCAACGGATTTATCAACAGCTATGAAAAATGCCAGCTTCCCTTCGTGCTCTGTCTGATAAATGTGTGCCGCCTCTCCCGCGAGAGCAGCGTACTCGCGTGGGAGTCTGATGACGGGATACGCGTGTGACGCGGTTGCGCTGTGGACGCCTATCTTGTGCGTGCAGATCGGTTGCATGCGTCACTGGAGGAGGCATTCAAGCATAACCGTTGTGATTCGCCGTAGCTGCGTTTCGAGGGCCTTTTCAAGGCAAACCAACGTGCTTTTACCACCACGCTTCTGAACGGGCCTCAGAAATCAAAGGAAATCTAAAAAAGGACTAATGAGTTAAGAGCTAGGCAATAAGGCAGTGCAGCCCCCTAGATATCGTCCTGTTACCTCATCTCACCTAAATGGGGGGGATCAATGCACAAGTTAGCACTTTTAATGTGTTCATGATCTATCGAGAATATAATGCACATTTTGTCGCAAAGATGACCGTCGTCTGCAAGCCAATGACTGTATACTTCGGGTTTTAAATCGAAACAGAAGTTGATTCGTATAGGTTTTCTAGATGCCTTTGTAAATTCAAGCGCGGCGTCATATTTTCCCACCGGAAGTAAATCGACTAATTTCTCATATCCTCCCGCATAGAATTCATCGCTCTTTTCCATCGATACAAAAGCAATCTCACAGATCTCCTCGGATCGCGGTTTAAGCAAAATGGGCCTGAAACTTTCTTTGGTAGTAATAGTGCGATTTGCATCATTTCTCATCAAGCTGGATGGATTAAAATCTTCCATTATAGCCCACGGGCTGAGTTTGTAATTATTAGTGCTACCCAGCTTCTTGAGACTGAGTAACGTATCAACAATGACTACAGTGAATATGCTGGGATTAACGAGCGCAATCCGAATGCTAATTGTAGGGCGCTGCTCTTCGTTACCTTCTAAAGTTCTGTATCTATATGATCCAGTTATCCCTTTCGACCAGTAAGTGAGGCGCCATATCCACCAACTGCCTTCTTTGTTGTCGCGTAACCAGCGGCAGAAAACATATGCGCCTACCAGCCATGCACCAATGAAAAGCATACCGCTAATAAGCGCGGTTATTGCTGATGCACTTCCTAGTATGTCTGCACACGTAAACAAGTTCAGCAACACCGTTACACGTTTTTAGTCCCTGTCTTTTTCGATCAAAAAAGTCTTTTGGCCGCGCTTGGGGGAACGCAGTGCGATAGGCCCAATTTGTCTTCGAAGCATAGTCTTATCATCCGTTGCCTGATTTGAAACAGGCTCCTTGCTGTTCACCAGAGCGTTCACGGAGCACGTATCGTGTAGAGAGCAGCAGAGATAAAAAAGAAAAAAGACGGGCTTCTGGTGTAGCCCATCCCTCGCAGGTTCGTAACGCTCTCCAAGAGCGCGTTCATTGCGTATGGCTGGCAGGGCAACCCATTCCGACTACAAGCCCCATTGCACTCGCTTGAGCGACGTTCGCTGTAGAAGTACTCGCCCTTTTCGGCATTATCGTTGACGTCGGCGGGGGCCAGTTACGATACTTGTATCAGTATACTTGTAGCTCCACTCCGACACTTATTCCATCGCAGTTAACCGAGACATAATGAGTACCTGTTCCGCAAAAAGTAACCCCCATTCTCCACGTGCCATCTGTATTGGTATAGAAATTAGTATTTGAGATATGATATCCGTTGTCCGTTAGATACCCAGGCATGCCGCCGATTCCGTAGCCGGTGTAGTGGTTAGTGAGAAATCCTGAAAAATAAACAGTGCTGCCGACAGGTACGCTATTATAGTCACAGTGTATGTAGAGCGTGTCGTATCCTACCAGCTTAGGCGCGGTTGTCGGGGTAGTCGCCGACGCTACTGCAACATTTAGCAGACATACGGTCAGGATTGCTAAAATTGATAGACTTATTATCCTCGTTTTCATTCCTCTTATCATTCCTTTCGCCTTCTTCCGTTTAGTTGAGTTTGAGAATTTGACAAACTACGTATCCAAGCAGCTCTGCGAAGACTTGTCTCCGTGCTGGTACGTTATTTCTTACTGTTGTCAAAGTATTTAACTATTACTAAAGATAATCAATAATTTTAATTTATATCAACATAATAATTAAGAGTTAATTTGACATCACCTCATGCTGTTCGCCAAAGACTTGTGTCCAATACCGCAGCTAAAACGACAAACTGCATATCAAGCAGCTCTTGATAGCTTAAGTGTGTCGTGTAGCTCTTAAGGGTCAACGAGGCGTATTTGTGTGAACAACCACTTTTGGCAATCACCAATTATTGATTTTCCTTATTCATGGAGGGGTGTGTTCAGACGTGTTTTTGTCCCTTCTAGCGCGATTCTCTGCCATGCTGGTCAGTGCTGGTTACTGTGAGAAACTGATATTGTTCCAGCATTTAATATACACATCATAAGCGTTCTCAGGCAGCGGATGCTTGTAATACCGCCAATCGACTCCAGACACGCCGTGTGTCACTAAATAGTTCTTATTTGACTGATCCCACTGGATAACGTCGCCCCACTGCTCAGCGACCTTACGCAGATCTGACGTTGCGTTGAACGTCTCACCAGGGGTATTTTCTAGCTTACCTCACCACACCTGCCATCACTGACGCAGGATAATACTGGTTACTTCCCAGCGAAAGCCGCCATTAGGTGTGACACAAACGCGCTGTCACGCTTTCCCCCACAAACATCCTGTCACGCTTTCCCACACAATCGCTGCCTCACGCGGCCTTATGAAACCACTTTGTGTATTCCTGATCGGAGATGAACGTGATGGCAACAAATGCAACGACCATAAAAAACGGGGCCTGTCTGTATGGACTTCGCTTCGGCTGCGTGAACACGACCAACGATCCGAACTGCAACAAGTGTGCAGAGCGCCTCGCCGACGCCGTGAACAGCGTGCTTCGCCCCCGGATAAGTAGCGTTAACTGAGTTTAACGTCCTTCCAATACTGCATATACACATCGTAGACCTGCTCGGGAAGCGGATGCTTGTAAAACCGCCAATCGACTCCAGAAACGCCGTGTGTAAGTATATAATTCTTGTTCGACTGATCCCACTGCAGTATGTCGCCCATTTGTTCGCAGAATTTCCTTAGATCACCACAAACGAAATGTCCTCCATACAATAAAGGAATTTTTTTCCTCCTCGCCCACTTGTCGAAGTATTCATGTGCAAATATGCGGGTGTCATCTTTTCGATTTCTGCCGCCCAGAAGCGGCATTACTGCGTCAATGACGCAGGGGTGCAACGGCACGTAGTGTTGCATCCTAATTTTATCTTGTTGTGGCAGCACGTCAAGCACAGGAGGATCGCGTTGTAGAGCGGCGCAAAACTGCCCGACGGTAAGTTTGCGGATGGTGGCGATAGGACGTTGCCCAGTGTACGCACCGAACAGAACAAGCGCCGTGTAGTTTTGGTGCTGTCGCGTGGTAAACTCGCGGTTCTCACCGCCTTCTTCTATAGCGCCTAGCACATCTTTTATATCCTCTGTCGTGATAATCCGTTGTGTTATCCGTTTGCTTTCCTTGATCGCTTTGGGCATCTCCAAAAACAGGTCAAACTCCTTGTATCGCATGTCGAACCGCGTCTTAGAGAGATACTTAAGAAACGCCTTCGCAAAGTTCATCACCTTGCGCTTTGCGTAGACATCGCCGTATCTAGCCATGGCCTGCTCTCGGAGTAAGTCCAACCTCTCTTTACTTACAACTCCTTTCGTAGCGCTCCAGAAAGTACGAGAACATTTGTTTATCCACGGAAGGGATTCAATGCTCAGTCCAACTTTGCGAAAATCGGTGTAACTGCTCAACTCTTGTTTGGTGAAATGCAGCTCCAGCGAATCCAAGGCTGCTTTGAGGACGCGAAGGACGAGATGCCGTGTCCGTGCGATCAACCTGCGACAGCTCCTTAGCTCCAGCAGGACTATCAGAAAAAGAGCTTATTTTGCCGCTTATATTCAAAAAGCTGCCCTGTGGAGGCCACGACGCGGGTTCGAATCTCGCCCTCGGCCTTTTGTTTTCTGTTTTGACGCTGCAGAGCTAGCGGTTTCAGGAAAATGATGTGTCAACTCGTCTATCTTTGATTCCAAAGAGGCTAGGCGTTTTTCTGTAGCGGCGTGGTCGTCTGCTGTATGCATAAGTGTATCTACGGCCTTACTCAACGTTTTTCCTTCACAAAAGGCACGGGCTTTTAAGGCAAAATAAACGTCTTCATCGAGGCGGACCATCTTTGACATAGTGTATGCGTCCTGTATGCATCGCGTTCCAAGTGATAAGACGATGTTATAGAGTAAAAAGATTCTTAAATTTTCGTAAATTTATCAGAACGGCATTGCTCGAACTGCAGAGTTTCTAGAGCACTACCACAAGCGGAGCAATGCTGAGACGACGTTTCACATGATTAAAAGTAAATTTGGGGATTCAGTAAGGAGCAAGACGGAAGTGGCACAGATTAACGAGGTGCTGCTAAAAGTGCTGTGCCATAACATCTGCGTGGTTATTTAAGAGATGTTTGAGCTTGGGATTGAATTCAGCTTTTAGCTCCTTACTCAATCTAGCCTTTCGTTCTTAGTTATGTGTTCCTTTAGGATTTTATAAAGGAAGTCACAGTTCTTTCCTGCAGCCTTAAATCTTAAAGTCTGCTCGTTTGTCAGTATTACCGACAGAGAGAGTGTTGATGACGCGGATGCGGCGGTGTTGTTGTAGTAGTCACCCTCAAAATCTTTAAAATCGTAGTCATTTTTTTGCACGGTCCAAGATTGAACTTGGTTTTTCAGGTTGACCAGAGTTATCTGGTCTTCGGTAAGGAAGTCCTGCATTTCCCACCAGCGCTTTTCTGAAAAGAACCACAAGTTCTCAAAATGGGTTTTGTCATCTTTAACGTAGTTTGCAATGAAGATATCACCAATTTCATCGCCATAAAGTGTCTCGTACTGCCTCATGAAATCTGAAACGCGACTTGAACATTGGATGGCTGCTCCAATCTTAAGCATATACTCGTTCAATGCAAGTACCGTAGCCTTATCCATAATATCTTAAACAATCGCTTGCAAAGCGCTTAAACTTACCTGTAAGTTTTTTTACGTCAATCATGCATCGCTCCCGCGCGTTCTGTCGAAAAAGCAGTCGGCGCCCGCAAAGAATTTGACGCCTAAAAACGTGTCAGAAGATACGATAAAGGCTGCGGTCTGAAACTGATGGCGAGAGGCAGCGCATTCCGTGTTTTGAAGAATAACTTTGTCCGCGCACTATCCTAGACTAGTTGCGGCGACCTTCTAGCTATTGAAGCTTGTTCTCGGCTCGCCTCTAGGAACAACGGCCATTTTAACGCTAATATCGCAATCAGAAAAAACCGAACATGCATTATGCCATGCAGCCTATGTGATTAGCACCGAGCAGGAGGGAGAAAATGCTCACCAAGGCGTTAGTTTTGACGGACGGCGAAGCGGACTTGCTAAGTCGTGTGCTTGAAGCTGTGAAGACAAAAGCCTATGAGGAGTCCCAGATTAGCCTAGACGATGTGGGAGCTCTCAACGCTCTTGTTTCACATTTCAGGGACGCAGAGAAGATAGAACCGGATAACGAAGCACGTCAAATATCTGTTAACCCATTGAGCAAACGCCTCTTCTTAGGTACTATTATCGCTAGACAAGGCGGTGCGGACACAGCGAGCGGGTTTCGGCAGAGCTAGGCGAGGTTTATATTCCCCACAGCTCCTAGCCCGTCATTTCTTTTTTCGATTTGCTTTCACTGAGGCTCGGGGATCCGCCCGTCGATTAGTAACGTCCTGCGTGTTGACGCAATCGTTAAATAGCGACAAGAAGATCTACCACGTATTTTACGCTGCTATAAATAATCATATGTGGAACTGTGGAAAGCTCGACGATAGTTTGGGGGTTGTATGTCAAAACCGTTTAAAGGCGTTATTAACGTGGATATTAGAGATTCGATCCCAGATTCGGAACTATGTGAAGAGCCAAAGGCACCGAAGGGTGCACCTAACGTGCTTTACATAGTTTGGGATGATACTGGTTTCGCATCGTGGTCGCCATTCGGCGGGCTGATTGAGATGCCTACCTTGCAGCGCCTCTGCGACATGGGTCTGCGCTACACTCAGTTTCACACGACGGCTTTATGCTCGCCGACCCGCTCGTGTTTGCTCACTGGTCGTAACCACCACATGAACGGAATGGCGAGCGTCGCTGAGATGTCGAGCGGATATCCGGGCTCGAACGCCAAAATCCCGTTTGAAAATGCGCTGATCTCAGAAATCCTCAGCGAGCGCGGCTGGAACACCTACGCCGTGGGCAAGTGGCACCTGTGTCCGATTTACGAATGGAACATGGCATCGAACAAGCGCAACTGGCCTATCGGGCGCGGCTTTGAGCGCTACTACGGTTTTCTCGGTGGCGAAACCAACCAGTGGTACCCCGATCTCGTAGAGGATCAACATTACGTAGAGCAGCCCTACTACCCAGAGGATGGATACCATCTAAGCAAAGACTTGGTGGACAAAGCCATCCAGTTCATCCAGGACGCCAAGCAGGTCGCCCCAGACAAGCCCTTTATGCTGTACCTCTGCCTTGGTGCAACCCACGCGCCGCACCATGCGCCCAAGGAGTGGATCGAGAAGTACAAGGGTAAGTTCGACATGGGCTATGAGAAGTACCGCGAGATCGCCGTCGCAAATATGAAAAGGCTGGGTCTTCTTCCCGAGAATACCGATTTATCACCCATCAACCCGATGCCACGGGGTACATTCTCTCCGCTTGATGCGGTGCGTCCGTGGGATTCGTTGAACGACGACGAAAAACGGCTCTTTGCTCGTATGGCGGAGGTCTTCGCAGCCTTCTCCAGTTATACCGACTACGAGATCGGCAGGTTGATCGATTACTTGGAGCAGTCGGGTGAGCTTGACAATACGCTGATCATCTGGGTCTCTGACAATGGCGCCAGTGGCGAGGGCAGCCCCAACGGATCCGTCAATGAAAATAAGCTGTTCAATAATTGGCCGACTAACCTCGCCGAGAACCTAAAACACATTAACGATTTGGGGGGCCCCAATACCTATAATCACTATCCCACGGGCTGGGCGTGGGCGTTTAACACACCGTTCAAGATGTTCAAGCGCTTCTCTTACAACGGGGGGATCTGTGATCCGTTGGTCATCACCTTTCCCGCAGGCATCGAAGATCGGGGTGGCATTCGTCACCAGTACCACCACGCTATCGATATCATTCCAACGATTCTGGAATGTTGCGGGATCGAGCTGCCCGCATACGTCAAAGGCTACCCGCAGACGCCGATTCAAGGCGTTAGCATGAAGTACACCTTTAACAATCCGAACGCGCCTACCCGCAAAGAGACCCAGTATTACGCCATGTTAGGTACGCGCGGCATATGGCACAAAGGCTGGAAAGTGGTTACGGTTCACGGGCCATTTTCGGGCATCGGTAATTTCATGCACGACGAGTGGGAACTTTACCACGTAGACGAAGATCGCTCAGAATCGCACAACCTCGCCGATAAGTACCCCGAAAAGCTGCAGGAATTGATTGCCCTGTGGTGGATGGAAGCGGGCAAGAATAATGTCTTGCCACTTGATGATCGCTCTCCGTTCGAGATTCTTTTGAGCATTGTCAAGGAACGGTCGGCGACTGCCGCGCCTCGCACTACGTATACTTACTACCCACACACACTTGAGGTGCCGGAAGCGGCAGCTCCCAACATCCGTAATCGTTCATACACTGTTCAAGCCGAGGTGGACATCGATGCTCCGAATGCAGAGGGAGTAGTGTTCGCGCAAGGTTCACGATTCGGCGGGCACAGCTTGTTCATCAAGAACAATGCGCTATACTATGTGTACAACTTTCTCGGTATTACCGAGCAGAGGTTCATCTCCAACGTGAATGTGCCGATGGGCAAAGTCATTCTGAGCGCTGAGTTCACAAAGGAGACGGAGGAGCCCTTATTTGTTGCCAACGGCACACTGAAACTATACATCAACAATGATGTGGTCGATGAGGGCAAAATGAAGACCCAACCTGGAGCCTTCGGATTGGCCGGTGGGGGCCTCGTTGTTGGACGGCAGAGCACAGATCCAGTGAGCACTGAGTATATGCCACCTTTCAAGTTCACCGGCGGCACCATCCAGCAGGTGAGGATCAATGTAAGCGGCGAAGGCCTCCTCGATCTTGAAACCGAAGCAAAGGTGATGTTCGAACGCGACTAACCGAGTGGGAGCCCCCAGCAATTAAGCGAGGTTCGTAGCAACAAGCTCGTCTTCACAGCGCCGTTGACCCCGTAATTACAGGTATAGTTTCAAAATAGAGTAGTGATTGGCTTGCATTGCTATTCACAAGACAACACACGGTGGGACAGCTAAGACAAAATAGGTAATTTTACAATAATGGAGCTCGAGCGTTAAGAAGCCGCGCTACACGCGGGCATCGCCCACAGAGCTTCGCGATGAGTTTGCGTTCGACCTCGAAGCTCGCTGAACACGAAGAGGAGGAGCAAGGTCTGGCTGTGAACACAACGTGGTTAGCGCATGAATAAGTCAAAACTTCAAAAAAACGGGGGCAATCGCGGGAAAGTAGATTACTCAGCCCGTATTTTTCGCGCAACGTGAACAACTGAACTTTCGTGCGCTTACATCTGCCTGAATTCGCATGCCATCAACAGACGCCCCGCCCTCCTTCCACGTGCTTGCAAAGCCTACTGGTGCTATCTGTAACCTCAGCTGTTCGTACTGTTTTTACGCGGCGAAGAAGCGACTCTATCCCAATAGCCGCTTTCGCATGACGGATGAGGTCATGGAGTCGTACATTCGGCAGTACCTGGCCGCTCAGCGCGGTGGTCGAGCGACGATATCGTGGCAAGGGGGAGAGCCAACGCTTATGGGCCTGGACTTCTTCCGTCGTTCTATCGCTTGCGAGCGGCAGTATGCACCTCCCGGCATAACCATTGAGCACACGATACAAACGAACGGCACACTCTTAAATACAGAATGGTGCTCGTTTCTCAGCGAGCACAAGTTTCTGGTCGGTTTGAGTCTTGATGGGCCGCGCGAACTGCATGACACATACCGCTTAGACAAAATGGGGCGGCCTACTTTTGAGCGCGTAATGCGTGCCGCTGAAATGTTGCAAGCTCACGATGTGAACTTCAACATCTTGTGTGCCGTCAGCGCGGCCAACGCCGAGCATCCGTTGGAAGTGTATCGGTTTTTGCGCGATGAAGTCGGGGCGACGTTCATTCAGTTTATACCGGTCGTTGAACACAACGGCCAAACAGAGCGCCACGAGGCCGCGGTAACCGACCGTTCTGTGACCCCGAACCAATGGGGTCGCTTCCTTATCGCTGTTTTTGACGAATGGGTGTGCAACGACGTCGGCCGTATGTTCGTGCAGCACTTCGACGCGGCGTTGGCCGCCTGGGTGCGGGCGCCCCCTGAAATGTGCATTTTCGCGCCGACCTGTGGAACGGCTCTCGCGCTTGAACATAACGGTGATCTGTTCTCGTGCGACCACTTCGTGCAGTTAAACCACCTGCTCGGTAATATCCTCGAAACGCCGCTTGTCGAACTCGTAGCATCTGCTATGCAGCAGCGGTTCGGCCTTGCCAAGCGCGACTCGCTTCCACAGTATTGTCTGAAGTGTCCGGTGCGTTTTGCGTGTCACGGGGAGTGCCCTAGAAATCGTTTCACTTCCACTCCCGCCGGTGTGCCCGGTCTCAATTACCTGTGCGCCGGATACCGCGCGTTTTTCGCTCACGCTGACTCGCCCATGCGACGTATGGCGCTGCTTTTTCTGCAGGGACGTGCTCCGGCCGAAATAATGTCAAGGCGCGGTCGAGCAAAGGTACTGGCGAAGGTCGGCCGAAACGACCCTTGTCCGTGCGGCAGCGGTCTAAAGTACAAAAAATGTCACGGAGCCCAACGCATTTAAAAACACAGAGCTATGTAAGAAACGGAATTCGCTGTTTTCGCCGTCGTTGTTTCGTTGTTTCCGTGTTCGCGCTCGTCTCGCGTCGTGTAGAAAGATTCAATGTCACGGCGCCTATGGCGTTCGTCGCTGCGGGCCTGTTGATCGGCGCCACACGCACAGAACTTAGTCTCCGGCAGATTTGCCGCACGTTACTCGAATGCGGTTTGAATTCGACAGCGCGACGGAGTACACCACGCCCGCTAAATCGAAAAAAGAAACAAAGATCTAGGAGCTACGCAGAGGCTAAACGAAACACGCTGGCTTATCCTGTAGCTGCGATCAGTGACGCAGAGAAGGTAGAACCGGATAAAGAAGCACGTCAAATATCTGTTAACCCATTGAGCAAACGCCTTTTCTGGGGCATATTATCGGTAGGGAAGGCATCACGGACACAGCAAGCGGCTCGCGGCAGAGCTGACCTCGTGATTTGATTTTTATCCTTGCTCCGGATCCCTCTCTTGCACGGGTATATTATGCTCGAAACGGAGGGGGGACGTACCGATACGGGTCCTGCGCACGCCTGATCGGTGGCGTATCCGCATTCGTCGAGTCTGAGCCGCTGCTTTTCCGCGAGCTGGCGGTTTACGGCAGCAGATTCGATCGGGTCGAAATCGTATCAGTTCGCAAATTTTTTCGCTTTTTTGATTTAGACGGCGCATCGCGTGCATTGCTCCTTATAGCATGCGCGAAACGAAAAACAATGCAGCGCCCTTCGTTATTTGACAAAATTAGCTTTGTCCAGTCTAGTTGCCACGGAAAGAAAGCCGATAAACAGTTTATGAATGCTGTTCATATGATTAGTTGCAGTATCAAATGAGATGTGACGGAGGTAATTTTTTGAATACGAAAACCCTTATGATGGGTATAGTCCTGCCACTAGTGTTCTGCTTGGTCCTCGGCTTGCTGTTATTTATTGCAGCCGGCACTGTGTTTTGGCTCTACGGCTGGATCTTCCTGATTTTGCTCTACAGTTTTGAGGTTGCTCTCTTTATATGGTTGGTCAGATACGATCCTGGACTGATAGAAGAGCGCACAGGGTTAAAATCTGATCAACCCACCTGGGACAAGGAGTCCAACGTACTGGCATACCCCCTCATTGCTATCTTGTTGATCGTTATGCCACTCGATGCCGTTCGATTTCACTGGTCCCAGATGCCGACATGGCTCCACGTCGTGGGAGCGATTGTCTTGCTGTCGTCATTCTACCTCATATACCTCACCTACCGGGAGAATCCTTACCTGTCATCAGCAGTGCGCATCCAGGAGGAGCGAGGGCAAACGGTCGTGTCGACGGGACCGTATCGATACGTCCGCCACCCTCTGTATACGAGCGCTCTCCTCTTCTTTCTGGGATCTACCCTGTTGCTGGGGTCGTGGATCGGAGTAATCCTGGGGCTGGTTCTCGAGGGCACACTTGCGATACGGGCGGCGCGGGAGGAGCAGGTGTTACTGAAGGGACTCAAAGGCTATGACGCCTATATGGCTCGGGTGAGATGGCGTCTCATTCCGCATGTCTGGTAATAGGTGTATTTCGGTTTGGCTAGTGTGTAAGAAGGGCAGAATATGGCAGAATACTGCAAAGAATGCGGTACTACCCGGCGTATTACGGGGACCTACGATGAAGACAAAAATAGCGTCAAAAGCGTAAGGGGACCCTTACGCTTAATGTCCTGTGCTTGTTAGGTTTCGTCTGTTTTTATTGCAGTAGGCATCTTTTACCACGCTTTTGACGGGGAGTTGGCTTTTCTAACACACGCGATTATGCCACGAAATATTGCCCCATTCAGGCTGCTATAAGGCGTTGTTTCGTTTAAAAAAGTCTCTTACTCTAAGGTTATGTTGCTTAGGGATAGGCTCACTTGTGCAGCTACAGCGTCTCTCTCATAAAATTGGTCTGTATCAAAGCGTAGGAATGCCGCAGGAACGTCTAAAACATGAAAGATCGAGCACACACTCTTATTTCTAAGTATATCGAGATCGAATTGAACCGACGTACAAGCAAACTTGGACAAACGATGGCCACCGTTCTATAAAAAAGAAAAAAACAGCTCCACAGGGCCATAGGATAACCAAGCTACCCCACCTCGGCGCAGCCTCGAAAGACGTATAGTCCCGTGCGGATTCGAACCGCAGTCGCGGGCTTTCTTCTATCAGTGGTCAACGTACCACGACCACGTGAATCCAAAGGCCCGCATGATTGACCACTACACCACGGGACTCTCGAACTAGAGTAAGATTTATACATACTTAACGTTTTGGTCACTTTACAGCTCACAAGAGCGCATTCGTCGACATCGAAGGCTTCAATTCAAAAACAACTTATTGATGCGGATGCTACGAAGCAATGCGCTACGAGGCTTTACTAAAAAGCCTCAGCCGATTTATACAGAGCCAAGCGCCAACTCGGCGTGTTCGCCGCAAAAAAATGGGGCTGGAGAGATTTGAACTCTCGATCGACGGGTCTCTCCGATCAGTGCTCCAACGGGACATCACCTGACTCAAGCGTCCCCGAGTCATCAGTTGACCCGTTGCTCATCATA
>Ga0181524_10003476_pt1 | contig 15233 bp, 11 predicted proteins | sample PEATcosm2014_Bin_34_FD_119761 | JGI IMG/M metagenome (GOLD analysis project Ga0181524, IMG submission 119761) | Peatland microbial communities from MTU Mesocosm Facility, Houghton, MI, USA - PEATcosm2014_Bin05_60_metaG | ecosystem: Environmental > Terrestrial > Soil > Wetlands > Peat | place...
CGAGCCGGCCGCCGCCGACCGGTCCCATGACCACGATCCCCATCCCGCACTTGTCGCCGACGAATTCGAACGCCGGCTCGTTCGAGCGGTCGAGGAGGTTGTACTGGAGCGTGACGGACTCGAAGCGGCCCGTGGCGGCGATCTTCTTCAGGTTCTCCGCCGTATCATGGAAGCTGAAGCCGATGTGGCGGATCCGCCCGTCGTCCTTCGCGCGCTGCATCCACCGGAGCTGGCCGTCGGGCCCGTCCACGTGCTCCTGGAACGCCTTCCAGTTCAGCCCGTGGAAGTGATAGACATCGATGTGGTCGGTGCGCAGGCGCTCCAGCGAATTCTCCAGGTTCGTCCACCAGGTTTTTTCGTCCCGCTTGTTGTAGAACGGGTTCTTGGTGGAGAGGATCACGCGGTCGCGCATGCCCTCGAACGCCTCGCCGATGACGCTCTGGCTCTCCTGGTTGCAGTAGCCCACGGCCGAGTCGAAGTAGTTGACCCCGAGCTCGACGGCGCGCCGGAGCAGCGGAATGGACAGGTCGCGATCCACGTGCTCGCCGCGCATAGGGAAGCGCATGCACCCGAAGCCGAGACGCGAAACGCGCAAGTTCGTCTTTCCAAGAATGGCGTACTGCATCCGACTCTCCCGTAGATAATGAAAAGCGGCTCTTTCCCATTAACGGTTCATCAGGCGCGTTTTCTGCGTATCCTTCTGGACTAATATGGACATGAGGGGCTGTTGAAAAATGATCCTTGTCATTCCCGCGAAGGCGGGAATCCAGACCCGCGCGCCGAAATCCTGGATTCCCGCTTGCGCGGGAATGACCCAGTGGAGAAGCACGCCGTCTTCGGCGTCGCTGACGCCTTTTTCAACAGCCCCGCTGTCCCTACTAAACGTGTCTCCACTAAGCGCAATTGTGTGCTCAACTCTCTTTTTCCTTGGGCTGCCTTACAACTACCCAAAGGCAGAATACGAGGTGGAGGCAACATAGCGTCATTAAAGCTCCCATCCAAAGCACCACACACAGAAGCTTGTGCTCGGCCGTTAATAAATCCCTGGAGACCCACGTCATGTCCTGGGGCCGGTACACCCATTGTGCCAGGGCGCCGGCCGTAGCAAATACGGCGAACATTAGAATAGTTACCGTGGGAAGAGCCACGTAAAAAGGCGAGCGAACCTCTTTAATTAACCATGTGCGATAGCGATCAATAAAAGGCATGATGTTCCCCTAAACAACGTGAGTTGCCAGCTATTATCTGGCAATTCATAATGCTGGCCAGTTCCCTAATATGGTGCTCGTTGGTAATCTCTTTCAACAGCACCGGTCTTTCCCGTCAACGGTTCGTCAGGCGCGTTCTTGTGTATTCTTCTTGAGTTCCGGCGCGGACGAACAATGCACCTGCCCGCGCAGTTTCCGGCCCGAGGCCAGCGCCCTGGCCGCCCAGCCGGGATCGAAGCTGATGAGTTTGATGCCTTTGTCAATGGTGTTCCGGTAGATGACTTCCATGTCGTTGAGCTCCGGCTGGCTCATGGCGATGGCGTTGATGCCGCGCATGGCGGACATGCTCTCGATGTAGTGGTCGCCGTGCCCGCAGAAATGGACCGCGCCGCCGCCGAAGGCGTCGAAGAGCCGCTGCTCGTATGGCCGGATGAACTCGTCGAACATCCCCGGCGAGAAGTTCATTGCCGAGTCGGTCCGCAGCATGATCCGGCCCTTGTGCATCAGGCCCCAGTGGAAACCGTAGCCGTCCATCGCCGAGGGGACGATGCGGTGCCACTCGGTCAGGAAGCTGATGTAGGTCCGGCAGACCAGGTCGAGGAAGCTCTTGACGAGGTCGGGATAGTCGGCGACGTCCGTGAAGAGCCGGCTGCCCCAGATGACCTCGCAGACATCCATGGCGCCCTGCAAGTCCGGGTGATAGACCTGGACGTACTTGCCGATTTTGGGGTAGCGCTCCTTGATCGCCACGAGCCGCTTGCCCATCTCGAGGGCCTTCGCCCCGAGGCTCTGGCGAAGCTCGGGGACTCCGAGGTCAACGAGACGCCGGATCGAGTCCAGGTTCTGCAGCGGCATGGAGGTCGGCAGCGTGTCCAGGTCGCGCTCCATGATGAAGAGCCGGACGCCGAAAAGGCTGGGCAGGATGCTGGTCCCGTAGTCGGACCGGACCATCATGACGGAGCCGGCCGCCTTCTCCAGCATTTGCGAGCAGTCGCCGAATTGCGCCAGCGCCATGAGGTCGTAGTCCTCAAGCGCATCATTAATCAGGACCTTCGGCCAGGCGACTTTCGGAGCGGCGGCCTTCCTGCGCGCCGGGACGAAGACCTCGCCCTGAAAGCGGTTGTCGGTGAACTCTTTCCAACTCGTGAGAAGCTCTTCCTCAACCCCTTCGTCAATGCGGTCTTCCAGGTCTTGAAGGTACTTGTCGAGTTGCATGGTCCTTAGCTTCTCTCATAAACCGCAAAAGGAATTCTCTCGCCAAGACGCCAGGAACGCAAAGGACGAAAAACAACCTGATTATTCTGTTCTTGGCGCGCTTTGCGCCTTTGCGAGAGACCTTTCTTTTTCTTCATGAGGATCAATCAGTGCCGCGTTTTGCCTCCGCATAGCTCCAGGCCAACTCGCGCGCCATCGCGCGGACCTTGTCGCCGGTGAACCCTTTCGGATAGATGGGCCACTCGTAGCGGAAGTCGTTCAGAACCTGAACATAGGGGCAACCGGCGTCGGCTTCCCGCAGAGGCAGCTTTCCCGCTTCGCCGGGCTTCAGTTTATTTTCGTCCAGCAGGCATTGCAGGTCCCGCCGGTGCGCCGATCGGTCCGAATAGACCGTGGCATAATCGGCAAACTCGACATCGCGCTTTTCTCGAATCCAATCGAGCAGCCGCCGCATTCGCTCTTTTAAGACCTGGATATGCGCGGCCGGGCGAAGTGGGGCGGGCGGCGCCGGCGGCGGATACGCCTCCCGGTAGAGCGGGTGGTCCCAGAAGCGCGTCGTCACCAGCCGACACGGATGGGTATAGACCACCATCACGCCGTCCTGCGCCTTTCGCGCAAGAGTCTCCTCGAACGTCCGCTTGAAGCGCTCCTCCTCGGTGGATTCCTCGCCCATGAAGGAGTCGAAGGCGAAATCGTAGTTGAGGGACAATAGCCCGCAGTACCAGGCGGGATTGAGATTTTTCGCAGGGACGGAGGCGCACCAGACCTTGACTCCGGCGGCGGCCATCGCCAGCAGCACGTGCGGGGTCCAGGAATCGCCCGGCGGACAGAAGCTGATCGGAACCCGCCGAAACGTCTCCATCACCAGCGCCCAGCCGGCCGCCTGCCGCCGCAAGACCCACTCGATCCCCTCGGCCAGCCCGACTCCCTCGAGAGCCGTTGGAGGAACAGGAGGCTCGGAATGCCGGTCGGTGTGGTAGCCGATCTCGTGCTGGCCCAGCGCCTCGATCACGTCCTCGCGGCCCTGGCGCCGCAGGACGCGGATGACCTCGGCCACGCACTGGAAAGATCCGCGCATGCCGCGCGCGGAAAGCTCGTCGGCCCAGAATTTCTCGGCATCCAGCGCCTCGGGCGTGACGTAGTCTTCCGTGTCGAAAGACAGGACCACCTGCACCATCTCGCGCCTCCCCAAAGGACGCCTCCACAGGGCGATCAGGCATCGAATATCGTATTCTGACGCCTGGGGCCATTCCCGTCAAGCGATTCCTCCACTCCTTGATTTTCTCCGGGGCAGGTGCTAAAAGCGTGAAGAGTTGAGCCGGGCGGCGCGGGTGCGGCCGCCTCTGGACTGTCTTGAAACCGCGAAAGGTCCACCGCGCCGATGGCTGAACCTGTTGCGCCGGGCGATGGCCGGGCCGGCGAATCACCCGCGCCGTTCAACGCGCGCGCGGTGCTGGCGGCCGCGCTGCTCCTGGGCCTGGTCTTCGCCTTCTGGCAGCTCGACTTCCCGCTGCAGGGCTCCGAAGGCCGCTGGGCGATGGTCAGCCGCGAAATGGCCTCCTCGCACAATCTGTTCTCCATGACGATCGGCGGGCGGCCGTACGACGACAAGCCGTTCGGGAGCTACTGGCTGATCCTGCTGGCCTCGAAGCTCACCGGCTCCATGAGCGAGTTCACGCTGCGGTTGCCGAGCGTGATCAGCTTCCTGCTGACGCTGCTGCTGATCTACGCGATCGGGCGGCGGACGGCCGGCTCGCCGGCTACGGCGGCGTTGGCGGCGTTCATCTACGCGACGATGTTCCGCATCCTGTACTTCAGCCGCGAGGCCAGCGCCGACGCGCAGACGGTGCTGGGCATCGCCGCGGCGCTGCTGCTGGTGCTTGAGGCGGGTGAGAAGCCGCGCTGGTTCATTTTCCCGCTCATCGGACTGGTCATGGGGCTTTCGTCGCTGATGAAGGGGCTTTCGGGGTTCGCGGCGCCGTGCTTCGCCGCGTTCCTCTGGTGCCTGCTCGTCCGCGGCTTCCGGTGGCTGCGGCCGATTCCCGTGCTGCTCGGAATCGCCGTGTTCGCGGCGACGCTCGTCCCGCCGTTCCTGATCGCGCACGCGCAGCAGGGCGGCTGGCATCCGGTGGAGTGCCTGTGGCGCGAATCGGTGGGCCGGGCGGTCAGTCCGTCGGACCATCGGGAGCCCTTCTATTTTTACCTCTGGAACCAGTTCGAACTGCTCTCGCCGTGGTCGGTGTTCCTGCCGGCGGCGATCGGCCTGTGGGTCGTCCGCGTCCGCGCGCGCGCCGCGAAGCGAAGCGGCTCCGCGCTGCGGATGTTCGATCAGGAAGCGGACCGCCGGCGGCTCTTCCCGTTCTTCTGCTATGCGGCGATTTTCCTGTTCTTCACGCTCTCCGGCTCGCGGCGGACGTACTACCTGATGCCGGTGGCGCCGTTCGTCAGCGTGGCGCTGGCGCAGGCGCTGCTCGAGGATTTGCCGCGATGGGCGCGAAAGTTCGAGCGCGTCCTGTTCTGGGCCTTCGCAGTCGTCATGATCCTGGGGGGCGCCGCGGCGATTTTGGCGGGATGCGTGAGGCTCTCGCAGAACGCGCTGGCGCTCCTGCTCCGCCTCGACGGCGCGATCGCCCCGGAGATGGAGATGTGGCGCGCCGTGCCGCCGTGGCTTGTGCTGACCGGCTCGCTGATGATTTTCGGAGCGGCGCTCGCCCTGCGGACGCTGCGGAACCGGCCGGCGCTCGCGCCGTTGATGTGCGGCGTGGCGGTCGCTGCGCTGACGATGGTGGGAACGCTCGACCGTTTCCGCGCGGTGGACCAGTCCCGGCCGATCTTCGGCTGGAAGGTGGACGCGATCGTGCCACCCGGCGAGTGCATCGAACTGACCGGCACCGAAGATAAAGAGACGGGCGCTTACACGGGCATTGCGGCCGAGCTCTACTATATCCATCGCGAGCCGGCCTCGGTCGCAAAGCGGCCGGCGCGCTACCGGATCGTCTACTCGCGGGCGCTGCCGCAGGTGCTCGCCGAAGCGAAATACGTCGTCTGCTGCAAGGAGTTCGAGAACCTTTCGCCGGTGGAGGAGCAATCCACGAAGAACGCGACGCTGTTGGAAAGGATGAAGGATGAATGATGAAGGATGAACGGGAGCGCTTGCGCGCCCCTCTTGTACTTCATCACTCATCATTCCTAGTTCTGACTTCAGTCAGCGCCTTCATCGCCGCCGCCAGCCGCGCGCGGTGCTTGCGTTCGGCCGCCTGGAGCGCGGCCTTGACGAGGCGTTCCTGGCGGAGCGTGAAGAGCACCGCTTCGCCCTTGGCGGGCATCTGCGGATAAGCGGCCGCGAGGATCCGCTCCTCCAGTTCGCCGAGGCCGGCGCCGCTCGCGGCGGAGACGACCACGGGCCGGCAGCCGGTTTTCTCCTCGATCAACCCGGCCGGAACCGCGGCGGGCAGATCGCTCTTGTTGAGCACCGGCAGGCGCATCCGCGTTCCGCCGCGCGCGAGGATGCGGCGGTCCTCTTCCTGGAGCGGCACGGAGGCGTCGAAGACCAGCAGGGCGAGGTCCGCGCGCCGGAGCGCCTGCGCGCCCCTGCGGACGCCCTCGCGCTCGATTTCGCTTTGCGCCTCGCGGAGTCCGGCGGTGTCCACGAGCGTGAAGGGCAGGCCGCGCAGCGACAGGCCCTCCTCGATCGTGTCGCGCGTGGTGCCCGGTTCCGGGTGGACCAGCATGCGGTCGAAGCGGAGCAGGGCGTTCGCCAGCGTGGACTTGCCGACGTTGGGCCGGCCGGCGATGACGAGGCGGGGCGGCCGGACCATGCCGCGCCCGAAAGCCGCCGTCGCGAGGAGCCGCCGCAGCCGTTCGGCGACCCAGGGCCAGTCCGTCGGCCGCAATCCCGCGCGCCGGAGCAGTTCGTCGCGCACGGCCGCGAGCGCGCCTTCGTGCTGGGCGACCAGCGCTTGCGCCGCGCGGAGCGTGAGCGCGCGCGGGATTCGGAGCGCGGCTTCTTCCTGGATTCGGTCCAGCAGCCCGAGCCGCCGCTGCCGGGCGAGGTATTCCTTCTCCCGCGCCGGCCGCGCGCCCGCGGCCGCGAGCGCGGCCATCGTTCGCTGCGAGGCGAGCGCGCCGCCGTGGCAATTGATGACGAACACGCCGCGCCCGCCGGTCTGAACGCATTCGAGCAATACTTCGTCGAGCGGAGCGCCGTCGCGGACGAGACGCCCGTAGAGCAGCCGGCCCGGCTCCATTTGCGCGACGCGCACTCCGCGCGGGTTCTGGAACAGGCGGTCGAGGATGGCGCAGGAATCGGGGCCGGAGAGTTCAATCAGGCTGATGCCGCCTTCGCCGACCGGCGTCAGGCGGCAGGCGAGCGTGCGGCGGGTGGAGTCGCGCGCGGCCACTTTCAGTCGAGGACGAGGAAGTAGGCCATGTTCTCCCGGTGCGGACGGTACTTGGCCATTTCATCATCGAATGAAGTCTGCGCGTGGGCCTTCTTGCCGAAGAGCGCTTCGTATTCTGCGACGTGCGCGCTGAGGTCCATTTCGAGCTTCGTGATAAAGGCGTGCGATTCGTTCATGCGCTTGCCGTACGTCTCTTCATACTTGAACTCGGCCAGGCGCGCCAGTTGGTGCTCCAGGCGGGTCACGCGGCTCTGAAAGTAGGCGGCCTGTTCCGTCTGTCCCTTGCGCTTCGCTTCGTCGAGCAGGGCCCTTTCCACGGTGAGCTGTTTCTGCGTCAGCGCTTTGGCCGAGCGGCAGAGGTCCAGGTTATACTGCGCATCCGTCGCGAACCGGTGGTAATAGCGCAGGACCGCGACGATGTCATTGATGCCGTCGAGGCAATTCTTCTCGGTCAGTGCGGCGTACGACGCGGAGCCGCACGCCAGGACGAGCATGAGAGCGGCCACCGACCAGCGCGTTGTGCGTGAGCGCATATGGGCTCCTCCGGTCAGAACTGTGCAATAGGAAGTATCGTACATGGGCTTGGCCCGCAAGTCAAGCCCCTAAGCAGCCTCGAAATGGCGAGACTTTTCCCCGGCGGATCATTAGAATCATTCCGGCGCGATGGGAGAGAGAAGTCGGATGAAACCCCGGATTCTGCTGGTCAACCCGCCGATCTACGATTTCGCCGCCCATGACTTCTGGCTGCGGCCGTTCGGGCTGCTGCGCGTGGCCGGCTATCTGCGCGGCCGGGCGGAACTGCGGCTGTTCGACTACCTCGACCCGCTGCGCGCTCCGGCGCCGCGCGACGCGGAGGATTCGCCGGACCGTTGGGGACGCCGCCGCATCCGCCGGACGCCGGCGGCGAAGCCCGCCGCCTTCGGCGCGCTCCGGCGCCGCTATCACCGGTTCGGATTCGCCGGCCGCGAGCGCTTCCGCGAGTTCCTCGCCGGGCAGCCGCCGTTCGACGCCGCGCTCGTCCAGACCGGCATGACTTACTGGTATCCGGGCGTCGCGGAGGTCATCGAGGACCTTCGGCGGTCTTCTCCGGCGACGCGCATCGTCCTCGGCGGCGTCTACGCCACGCTCTGCCCGCAGCACGCGCGCGGGCTTTTTTCGCCGGACCTGGTCGTCGCCGGCGCAGAGCTGGAGCCGCTGTGGCGCGCGCTCGGTCTCGCGCCGGACCTGAATGCGCCCGCGTTCTGGGAGGCGTACGAGCGGCTGGAGACGGGCGTCATGAAGCTGACCGACGGCTGCCCATTCCGCTGCACGTACTGCGCGGCGTCGCGGCTCGCTCCGCAGTTTGCGCCCCGGCCGCTCGAGGTCGCCCTGGCGGAGATGGACCTGCTGCTCCGGCTGGGCGCGCGGGATGTGGCGTTCTATGACGATGCGCTGCTCTTCCGGCCGGAGCACGCGCTGCTGCCCTTCCTGGAGCGGATCGCCTCGCAAAAAAATCGGGTGAATTTCCATACGCCCAACGCGCTGCACGCGCGGCTGCTCACGCGCGACATCGCCCGCCTCATGGTGCGCGCGGGCGTTCGGACGTTCTACCTGGGGTTCGAGAGCCTGTCCGATGCGTGGCAGCGCGGGACGAACGGAGATTCGGCGGGCAAGGTCACCCCCGATGATCTGGCCCGGGCCGTGGCGTATTTGCGAGAGGCGGGCGCCGACCCGCGCGAGGTCACCGCGTACCTGATCCTCGGCCATCCGCGGTCGGACACGCAGGAACTGGAGACCTCGATGCGGTTCGCGCACGGCCTGGGCGTGCGGCTGATGCTGGCGGACTTCTCGCCGATTCCCGGAACCCCGGACGGCGAGCTGTGCCGCCGGTGGGTGGACATGGACGAGCCGCTCTGCCACAACAAGTCGGCGTTCCCGGTGGCGCTGCTGGGCGAGCGCGAGGTGGACCGGCTCAAGGAGCTTTGCCGGCGCTTGAACCGCCGGTTGCCGCCTCCGCCGGATGCCATCCCTGCAGGCGGAGCTTCATGAGCATCCGCAGCGCGCTGAACGATTCGCCGATGTTGATCTTCGACTGGCCCGCCCTGCGCTCCGAGAAAATGATCGGGTGCTCCGCGGGCGTCACGCCGAGGATGCGGCAGCGCAGGAGCAGCTCCTCGAGCACGGCGTATCCGCGCGCCGTCAGGGTGGCCGGCTGCAACTTTTCGAGCACGTCTCTGCGATAGCATCGGAACCCGCTGGTGCAGTCGCGCAGCTTGACGCCGAGGAAGAGGCGCGTGAGGAAGTTCGCGCAGGCGCTGTTGACCTTGCGGCCGAAGCCCCAGCCGATGGTGGCGCCGCCGGGGACATAGCGCGAACCGTGCGCCGCGCCGCGCGCCTCGGCGAGCTCGCGCAGCTTCGGCAGGGCCTTCGGGTCGTGCGAGAAATCGCTGTCCATGGTGCAGGCGTAATCGCACCCGAGCGCCAGGGCGCGGCTCAGCCCGTCGCGATAAGCCGTGCCCAGCCCGAGCTTGCCGGCGCGGTGAAGCACGTTCACGCGCGGGTCATCAGCCGCCAGCGCGTCGGCCGCTTCGCCCGTGCCGTCCGGCGAGCCGTCATCCACAATCAGCACGCGCCAGTCCGGCCCGTTCGCGAGCACCGCGGGGACGATCGCCTCGATATTCGGCCGCTCGTTGTACGTCGGCATCACCACGATGCAGTTCATCTGGCGCACCTCGCAAGTTCAGCCCAGCCCGCCGTCCGTTCTTCATATTCCACGCTATCGCGCCGCGTTGTCGGACAGGCAGTCGCCGATCGTTCCGTCGCTGAACAGCGCTATCTGCCGCATCTGGCCGAAGGGCCAGGGTCCGGCGCGGTAAGGCGCCGGCTGCCAGACCACGGGCACGCGCTGCGTTCCGTCCGGCGGCTGCTGCGCCCAGGCGAAATTCTTGCCCGACAGAGTATCCACGAGCATATCCGGCTGCAGGCCGAGCTCTTCGGCGCCCCGCGGAAAGCGGCCCTGGGTCGCTCGGAACTCGGCCATTTTCCGCCCGATCGAACTCAGGTTCGTGCGGGTGACCTCCGCCCGCGCCTCGATGATGGATTCTCCCACCAGGTCATAGGCGCCGAGGCCGACCGCGACGAGCAGCAGTACGCCGGCGGCGACGAACAGAGGTTTGAACCTGGCCACTCCCGCGCCTTCCCGTCAGTTTGCCGCGACGCGCTCGGCCTGCCGCGTGAACCGGGCCGCCAGGTCGCTGATTCGGAACTTCGGCTTGCCGTTGAGGTACGAAAGAACGGTGTTGTGGTAATTTCGATGCCAATGGCCCGGCACGCCTTTGCGGCCGACGACCGCGCCGACGATGCTGCCGGCGGTTGCGGCGGTGCAGTCGTTGTCATACCCCATCGCGACGGTCTGCCCGATCACCCGCGTCACGTCGGCGCCGCCGATGGAAAGGCCCCAGATCGTCAGCACGGCGTTGTTGATGGTGTGCACGGGATGCATTCCCCTGTACCGCCGGTCCACCGCCTCGCGCGCCTGTCGGTAATCGCGGATAACAGGAGCTTTCTTCAGCGCCCAGCGGACCTCGCGCGCGAGGGCGCAACGGCGCGGAATCTCCGTCAGGCCGATCTCCAGCGCCTCGAGCGGATGGTCCGCGGTGAAGGCCGCCGAAATCGCGGCGGCGAAGAACATCTCGCCGTAGATGCCGTTTCGGCGGTGGCTGAGGTACGCGTCGCGCCAGGCCATCTCGGCGGCTTTCTCCGGCCAGCCCGGCGCGAGGTAGCCCCAGGGATCGGCGCGGATGTCGGCGCCGATCCATTCGCAGAACGGGTTCTCCTTCTCCGCCGCGCGCTCGGCCGCGATTCCGTTCCGGAGATTCGCCAGCGCCGCTTCCTCCGCGGTGCAGGCGTACGGCAGGTACTTCAGCCACGCCCGGCCGACGTCCGCGATGGTGAAGTCCGGCCCGAAATCCTCGACGACCAGCAGCCCGAGCAGCGTGTACATGACGTCGTCATCCACCGGAACGCCGTTCATCTTCCGGCGCGTGTACGCCTCGCGCGGGCTCATCCGGTATCGCTTCTCGAAGGGCTCCGGGACGCGCCTCCAGTAATCCACCGGCGGGAACGGCTCGCCGTTCTCCCTGGCGAGGTCCTCCATCTTCGCGACGGGCCAGCCCTCGACGGGCGCGCCGAGCGTGCAGCCGGCCATGCGGGCCAGCAGCGCGCCCTCGAGCTTCTCGCGGTAGGTTTCCCGGTCGAGGCCGCGCCCCAGCCTGCGCGGGCCGGACGGGCGGAGGCGGCGGATGAGCTGCAGGTCGTCCGGCTCGCACCGCGCGAGCGCCGGGTCCGGCCGGAGTCGCTGGAGTCTTGCCAGCGCCGCCTTCAGTCGCGCTTCCGCCTCGGCGAGGACCGGCGCAACGCCGCGGGCGCCGTGCTCGTGCTGGAGTTCCGCATAGCGCGCGATGAAGTGGGTCCACCGATGGAAATCCGGCATTTTCGGATAGGCCATTCCGCCGCTCCCGGCTGAAGAACGCTGGTTCGGCCGCCGGCGGACCATGATAAGGAATTTGCGCGCACAGGGCAAGCAGTGGATTTCGGCGGGAAAGATATTGACATGCCGCTCGGAAAAACGTAAACTCCTGCGTTCAAACCGGCTTCCGTAATTTCCAGCACATTGCAACGGCAACGGGCGGGGAAACTCTATACTTTTTCCGCACCGCCGGCGCGGAGAGCGCGCGACGAAAGGCGAGGACGATGAAACGGACGGTACAGTCAATTCTCCGGAGCAAGTTGCGCGGCGACAACTACGGAAAGCTGGTGCGCCTGCAGAACGCGAAGCTGAACGAGTTGCTCGCCGACGCCATCACGCTCTGCGAGCCGGAGTCGGTTTTCGTCTGCTCCGATTCCGAGGAGGAGGTCCGCTTCATCCGCGAACAGGCGGTCGCCATCGGCGAAGAGAAGCCGCTGAAAATCCCCGGCCATACGGTCCACTTCGACGGACCGAGCGACCAGGGCCGCGACCGCGAGGTGACCAAGTACCTCGTCCCGAAATCCGGCTTCCTCGGCAAGGCGCTCAAGCAACTGGATCGCGACAAGGGCCTCGCCGAAATCCGCGGGCTTCTCAAGGGCAGCATGAAGGGGCGGACGATGATCGTCCGCCTGCTGTCGCTGGGGCCGACCGGGTCGGTCTTCAGCATACCGTGCGCGCAGTTCACCGACTCCTTCTACGTGGCGCACAGCGAGGACCTGCTCTACCGGCCCGCGTACGATCATTTCCTGCGGACGCACGGCGAGGGCGAGTTCTTCTGCATCCTGCACTCCTCCGGGCCGATGGACGAGCGGAAAGTCAGCGTGGATGCGGACCACAAGCGGATTTACATTGATTACACCGCCGATATGATCTACACCGTCAACACGCAGTACGCCGGCAACTCGATCGGCCTGAAGAAGCTGGCGCTGCGCCTGACCATCCGCAAGGCCGACCGCGAAGGCTGGCTGGCCGAGCACATGTTCCTGATGGGCGTGCACGGTCCGAACGGGCGCAAGACGTACATCAGCGGCGCCTTCCCGAGCGCCTGCGGGAAAACTTCCACCGCCATGCTCCCGGGCGAGACGATCCTCGGCGACGACATCGCGTACCTGCGCAACATCAACGCCGAGGCCCGCGCCGTCAACGCCGAGCGCGGCATCTTCGGCATCGTTCAGAATGTGAACCCCGCGGACGACCCGGCGATCTACCGCGCGCTGACGAACCCGGGCGAGGTCGTCTTCTCCAACGTCCTCGTCGCCGACGGGCGGCCGTACTGGCTCGGCATGGGCTGCGACCTGCCCAAGGCGGGCGAGAATTTCACCGGCGCCTGGCACGCCGGGAAGACCGACGCGCAGGGCAGCCCGGTCCCGCCGGCCCACAAGAACGCGCGCTACGCCATCTCGCTCCACGCGCTGGAGAATGCCGACCCGCAACTCGACAATCCCTCCGGCGTGGTCGTCCACGCCGTCATGTACGGCGGCCGCGACGCGCGCGCCTACATGCCCGTGCAGCAGGGCTTCGACTGGGCGCACGGCATCTGCGCCTACGGCGCATGGCTCGAGACGGAAACCACCTTCGCCACCGTCGGCAAGGAGGGCGTTCCGGAAATCAATATCATGAGCATCCAGGACTTCGTCGCCATTCCGCTGGGCAAATACATCGCGAACAACCTGGAATTCGGCCGCCGCCTGAAGAAGCCGCCGCTCGTCTTCGGCGTGAACTACTTCCTGCGCGACAAGGACGGCCAGTTCGTCAACGCCGTCCGCGACAAGGCCGTCTGGGTCAAATGGATGGAACTGCGCGTGCATGGCGAGGCGGGCGCGGTCCGCACCGCCACCGGCCTGATCCCGCAATACGCCGACCTCCAGCGGCTCTTCCGCCAGGTGCTCGGCAAGGAGTACGCGAAGGAGGACTACGTCCGCCAATTCACCCTGCGCGTGCAGGAGAACCTGGCGAAACTCGTGCGGGTCGAGAAGTTCTACCACACCGAGGTGCTCGAGACGCCGCCGGCGCTGATGGACATCCTGCGCGAGCAGCGCCGCCGCCTGCTCGATACGCAGAAGCGCTTCGGCGACTGGGTGTCGCCGTTTGATCTGAAGGCGGAAGTATGAGTGATGAATGATGAACGGGAGCGCTTACGCGCCCCTCTTGTGCTTCTTCATTCATCATTCGCACTTCTGACTTGGAGTCTGCCGGCTTACACCCCCGGAACCTTCGTCCGCGCCGAGCAACTGGAGCAAATGAGTTCTTCCCCCGCGCGCTTGCGCGGCGCGCGGAGTTCCACGCCGCACGCGCAGGGGAATGACACGAAGTATTCTTCAGGCGGCGCCAGCGACAGCGCCCAGGGCGCAGTGGGAGGCGCGACCGGCGCCGTCGCTGTCCTGGGCGTAACCGGCCCGAGTTCGTCATCGGGGTCCGTGCGCGGCCCGAGAACCTGCAGCAGCGATTTTTCATCCGGCGCCATCCGGACCCAGCCGAACTGGAGCAGGAGAACGGCCAGCCCGAACCCCGCCGCGAACCCGCCCACGTGCGCCCAGTATGCCACGCCGTTCCAGCCGAGGGCCGCGCCGAGAATGTCGAAGATCAGCCAGAGCAGGATCATCCAGTAACTTCGGATCCGGAAGGTGCCCATGCGGACGAACCAGACGTAGAAGAGGCTGATGTTGTTCGTCGGGAACCAGACCAGGAACATGCCCACGATGCCGTTGATCGCGCCGCTCGCGCCGATGGCCGGCCCGCCGTTCAGGGTAAGATGCGCGATCCCCGACACGGCGCCGAGCGCGAGAAAGATGAACGCGTACGCCGGGTTCCCCACTTTCACGCAGACCGCGTTCCCGAAAACCCACAGGAACAGCATGTTCCCGGCCAAGTGCAGGATGCCGCCGTGGAGAAAGATGTGGCCGACCAGGCCGAGAGGATTCCCCTTGGCCAGGACGAACGGGACGAGGCTGTCAATGTTGTCCTGAATCTGCGCGCGTTCGACCAGATAGCAGAGGAGCAGGAGCGCCAGGATGGCGAAATTCGCGATGGGCCATCGGCGGATCGGAACGTCCACGCGGTAAGGGATGAACAGCACGACGGACTCCCTCTTTCCGACGCGTCCTGGCCGCGCGCCGGTTGCTAACGTAAGCCTACCATGTCCTGCGCAAAAGTCAACCGGTCCGCGCGTGAAAACCGCTTGTAGTGGCGCCGTAAGGCGCTACTTCGTATGCCCTGACGGGCACACTACGAGCAGCCAGAGCGCGCAGCGTACTGCGCGCGACATGACGCGGGCCAGACTTTTGAATGACTCGCGCGTGACAGCGCCGGCCGGCCGCGATAGGATAGCGGCATGGACCATCCGGTTGAAGTCGAGATTCGCGACATCGCGTACGGCGGCGACGGCGTCGGCCGGCTGGCCGACGGGCGGGCCGTCTTCGTGCCCTTCTCGGCGGTCGGCGACCGGCTGCTCGTGCGGCTGGCGACGCGGCATCGCCGTTTCGCGCGCGGGACCATCGCGGAGGTGCTCGAACCCGGCCCGAACCGCGCCGAGCCGCGCTGCCCGTACTACGGCGAGTGCGGCGGATGCTGCGGCCAGCACCTGGCCGCCGGCGAGCAGGTCCGCCTGAAGGCCGCGCAGCTCCGCGGCCTGCTGGAGCGCATCGGCGGAGTCCGCCCCTTGCCGCCTCTGGACGAGGCGCGGCCCGCGCCGGAGGTTTACGGCTATCGCAACAAGATCTCGCTGAAGCCGGTCCCGTCCGGCGCGCCGGGATCGGCCTGGGGATACACGCGGCGGGAGGACCGCTCCATTCTGCCGATCGAGCGCTGCCCGATCGCGCGGCCGGAGCTGAACGCAAAACTCGCCGAGCTGCGGGCCTCCGGCGAGGCGGCGAGATGGCCGTCGCGCGGGCCGGAAACCGACAA
>Ga0181524_10003482_pt1 | contig 15187 bp, 11 predicted proteins | sample PEATcosm2014_Bin_34_FD_119761 | JGI IMG/M metagenome (GOLD analysis project Ga0181524, IMG submission 119761) | Peatland microbial communities from MTU Mesocosm Facility, Houghton, MI, USA - PEATcosm2014_Bin05_60_metaG | ecosystem: Environmental > Terrestrial > Soil > Wetlands > Peat | place...
ATTTTATTTGTCGTATGATTTGGACTGAAAACGTCGGACTTAACCTGGGAGTTGCCGATCCGTCAAATCATCTACCCCCTAAAAATCGCTGCCGTTGGGGTTGCAGATTTCCGCCATGTTCCAGCCCGTCCTAAGCCCGATAGACAAAGTGCCTGCAAAGCCGGGGAATTTCCGAAAGGCATTGCGTTTAGGCTCGGCTACGCTGGATCGTGCCCCATATCACCGCCAAGCCCCCTGCAAAATCCTCCGGCCGCTCGGCCAGCCAGCGGGTGACTTCATCAGGGGCAAACCACCCGCCGCGCTCGATCTCCTCGGGGTCCAGGCTGAAGGGCCCCTGGCCCTCGCACCGATAGACCCAGACGTGTTCCTGGTCGGTCTGTGGCGAGGCGGCCAGTTTGAAGAGGCGCTCGGGCGGCTCGGGTGGTTTCCAGCCCAGTTCCTCGCCCAACTCCCGCACCGCGCACGCATCATAATCTTCGCCCGCAGCCAGATGCCCCGAAGACGAGGAATCCCAGAGGCCGGGCTGGCGGTCCTTGTTGAGGGAGCGTTTTTGGAGAAACACCTCCCCGCGCGAGTTGAAGACCAGCACATGCGTGGCCCGGTGCATAAGCCCCAGCCGATGCACTTCGCTGCGCCGCGCGCGGCCTACGACCTCGTCGCGCTCGTTGACCACATCGAAAATCTCTTCTTCCATCCGAGTCAATCTGCGGACAGCAAGCGCGTGAGTCCAACAAATTGTCGGAGAGTGACCGTTTCGGCGCGGGCCTGCGGCGGGAGCGGCCCCGGGTCCAGGCGCGCAAAGGCGCGGTCCACCTCCTCGGCCGGCCAGTCGGCCTGGAGGAGTTTGCGCATCATTTTGCGGCGCTGAGAAAAGCTGCGTTTGACGATTGCGGCGAAGGCCGGGGCGCGTTCCGGCGGCAGCAGCGGCTCGGGGCGGCGTTTCAGGCAGATACAGGCCGAATCGACCTCCGGCTCCGGGAAGAAGCACCCGGCGGGGATTTTGAACCACCCGCGCGGTTCGTAATTCAATTGCACGAGCAGGGTCAGCAGCCCGTAATCGCGGTCGCCCGCTTGCGCCATAAGCCGCCGGGCTGCCTCGAGCTGCACGGTTCCCACCATCCTTTGCGGGCCGGATCGCGCCAGCGCCAGCTCGACCAGGAGCGGCGAGGCCACCGAATAGGGCAGATTGGCGACCAGCTTCCAATCATGCCAATCCCGCGCCGAGCGCCGCAACCATTCCAGCGCGTCGTCATGAACAAGCTGGAGGCCGGACGCGGCCCCAAGGCCCAGGTGAAAACGCTCCCGGAGCACGGCCACCAGCCGGGCGTCCTTCTCGATGGCGAGCACCTGGCCCGCCCGCTCGGCCAGGAGTTCCGTCAACGGTCCAAGCCCCGGCCCGATTTCCAGCACCTTGTCCGCTTTGGTCAACTCCGCCGCATCGACGATGCGTCGGAGTTGATTGGCGTCATGGAGAAAATTCTGGCCGAGCGATTTGGTCAGTTGAATGCCCCTCGCCGCCAAAATCGCCTTCATTTCGCTTCGTTTCACGATCTCCGGTCCCAAAGGAAGTGTGTGCTACGCCCTCACCGAGCACAAGAACCGAGTAAGTGGTCCCGTCCTCTTACAAACGATTTACAATTGGAGGATTGAATTGCGTTCGGTTCGTCGCAAAGGTGGACCCATGAAGAGAACCAGGCAGACCCTTCTCACCACTGGATTGTCAGCATTCGTGTTGCTCACGGCGGGGACACGCTCCCGCGCCGCCGACCCCGGCGCCAACACCGCCCCACCACAAGATGACATCCCGAACACTGCGCCGAGCAATATCGCGCGACGATACGGCATAACATTCGGCCCTTCGCCGCCAAATACCATCCCGTACCTGCCCACCCGGCACCACACCGTCAAGGACCTGCTCTGGCTGGCCGACGCCGGAACCAACGACGTCGTCTATGACCTGGGGTCCGGGAATGGAAGAATTGTCATTGCCGCCGTTCGGGATTTTGGCGCGCGCAAAGCCGTCGGCATAGAGCTGGATCCGCAGCTCGTTCGTGAAAGCCGGGAGAAGGCCGCGCAAGCCGGCCTGGCGGACCGGGTTCAATTCATCCAAGGCGACTTGTTCACCAACGATTTCAGCGAGGCCAGCGTGGTTGTGCTCTATCTCGGCCAGTGGGTCAACCTGGATTTGCGCGCGCAGCTCCTCCGCGCCTTGAAGCCCGGCGCCCGCGTGGTCTCTCATCAGTTCGGCATGGGTGAGTGGAAGGCGGACAAGTTGCTCGACGCTCGGACGATGTACATGGGCATGCATAGCGAGATGTGGAATCAATTCAAAACCAATCCCGATGTGCCCGATTTCGACGGCACGGGGAGCCGGTTCGACCACGATGTGCTCTCGGCATGGATAGTTCCGGCGCCTGTGGCCGGCGTCTGGCGCGGAAAAGTCCCCCTCGAATCGCGCGAGGGAGATTTTGAGATGACCTTGCATCAGCGCCTGTCGGAAGTGAGCGGCTCGTTCCAGTTTCACGGATTCACCAACCTCGAGGGCCACGTCACAGCCGATCTGTGGGGCGGCTACTTGCGCTGCTGGTGCGTCCCCACCAATGCGTGGCTTCAGTGGTCTTGGATTTGGTTTGAAGGCCACGCCACCGATGACACAGTGAACGGCGCCTTATGGGTGCCCGAGGGCCGCGGAACACGCGAGGTCAAATGGGCCGGCCGCCGGACCAGGGCCGATTTCACCGGAACTTGGGAATGGGCCGGGCCGTCCAACTCTCCCGTGCAACTCAAGATCGAGCGGTGCGACGGGCAATTGGCCGCCACTTATGTGGACAAGAGCCGCACAATGGCCGCCCGCCAGGGAGGAAACAAACCGATCCCCGTAACCGATATTTACGACTTTGGCGGAGGCTTCTACTTCACGCTGCTGCTGGGGCGCCAGAGCAATGGCAGTCGCGAGCTGGGTCCCGAAAATGGCTGGCTGATCGGCGAGGCAGCGGCCAGCGATGACAGGCTCGCCGGCACGATCGCGTTCTATCCTTATGACGCCAGCAGCAACGTCCACCCCGGCATGCTTGGGCCCTTGCCACGCAACACAACGCCGGAGCCACAACCGGGACGCCGCGATTGGCAGCCCACCCGCGTTGCTCCCTGAACCGGCCGATGCGGCTTGACCTCCTCCCTCCCGTCTCGCATGATGCGGCCACAATGAGTGCGAGCGGACATCAATTCTCCCCCGCGCGCGACGCCTCAACAAAGGGGCGGAACGTCAAAAAGCAAATTCGTTTGTTCATTGCTGGCCGACCACACGTCGCCTGGCTTTTCCGGCTCCTGCTCCTTCTGCTGCTCGCCTGCCATTGCTCGGCGGCCGAATTGCGCGACCTTAAAGTTTTTTACGTGGGGAACACCCGCTCCGCAAGAGCCGCCGAGTTCAAGACATTTCTTCGGGCCAATTTCGCCCAGGCGGCCGTGGCCGAGCGTACCGCCTTCGACCCGGCCCAGGCCAATGGGTTCGACGTCGTCCTCCTCGACTGGCCGCAATCCGAGGAGCGCGGCAAGATGCCGACGAAATCCCCCTTGGGCGAGCGGAGCGCCTGGAACAAGCCAACCGTGCTCCTGGGCAGCGCCGGACTGCATTCGGCCATGGTCTGGGATGTCAAAGGCGGTTTCGGTTGAACCTGCCTTTATCCTTTCGCACACGGTGTGCGAGCGCATCCCATTTTTGAAGGCCCGCGCCCGGTCAACACGACCAACCTCATGCGCAGACCGACTCCCGCTGCGTGGCTTGGCGAGATCAAAGAAGCCCAGGTGCTCGTCCTGCCCCTCGTCAAGGACGTCTCCAAGGAGTACCCGCCCGGGTGGATCAGTTACCGCGAGTTCCTGGTTGATTCGCCCGAAGTCGAGATCATCTGCGGTGGTCTCAGCCAAAGGAAGCCGGATGGCGCCGCCTTGTGGCGCCAAGGCCATCTGCTGCACTTTGCCTTCGACCTCTCACCCGCCGAGATGAACGAGACCGGGAAGGCCCTGCTCATCAATTCCATCGCCTATATCGCCCGGTTCACCGAGGACCGCCCCATCGCCCGAACCCCTTCCCCCTGGAGCAGCGCCGGCGATATGCCGAGGCCCCGAAGCTGGGCCGAGAACCTGTTTGCCTCCCAAAAACCCTCGATGGTCGCGCTCAACTCTTATCTCAGTCCTGCCACCGTCTCAGTGGTTGCGAACTTCGATCGTGCCTCCTATAGCAACTGGTTCAAAGAGAACTCCCCCTTCCTGACATGCGACACGAAAGGCCGGCTCCTGGTGGATGCTGCCGCCAAAGAGTTGGGCATCCGCTTTGACCAGCCCGAGTTCTTCCCGAGAATCATCGAGAGACTCAAAGACCGGGCCAGTGCCGCCAAGGCCCGCGAATTACTGAACCGCTACGCGCCGGACGGGCCGCCGGCCGGCTCCCCTGAGCAATGGGACCAATGGTGGCAGGCCAACCGCCCTTATCTCTTTTTCTCGGAACAGGGCAGCTACCGCTGGTATATCGATCCCCTGGCCAAACACCGCGCCAATCCAAGCGTCCAGTTGCGAGGATCCGCCCGCGCCTCGTTGCCGCGGTAGCACCATGCCGCCCCTCCGGGGCTTGGGAAGGTCACAGAGGGGCGTGGGTACTATAAGCATGTCGCTCCTCTGGAGCTTGGCTTGGCCCGCCGGGTTCGGGCGGGCAGGATCCGCCACCCGGCAAAGCCCATACCCGTCAGGCTATGAAGATAAATTGTGCGTCGCTTCAACCGCAACGCGGGTGTGTAACAAAGCCGGGGGGAATCAGGCAGCGCGAGCCAACGGGCGGGCCAGACGGCTGCTCTCCTCAACGATTTTTTGGTTAGCCAACCGGGCCGTATCCGGTTCGTAGCGCGATTGCAGGTTAAGCCAGAACTGCGGCGTGGTGTTGAAGTATCTGATATAGTTACTATCTCAAGGGCCTATGCCGCAACGCCGCCAATTTCAACTTTGGGCCGGCGACGGAAACGATATCACAACAAATAACCAATGCAGCCTATATAGCCAATGGAGCAGTTGCTTTCCCGCCCCTGATTATGCGATAACCCCCATCAATGAATGCGGCAACAGTCCACAGGACTGAAAACCCAAGGCGCGATGTTCAAGGGTGTCCGGACGCAGGTGTCGAGTGTCGAGCGGCGGCGCTTGGTCCCTCGACACTCGACGCTCGACACTCGCCCCTGGACGTCGGCTGGCCCACGAACCTGGCTCCCATGCCCGATTTTAACCAGTTTTAACCAACTATGACCTCTCGCCCCCCCCCAGCGCCGGGAATGCTTGACTTTGCCCGGGGTTCCGAGCCAAGAATCCAGCCGACATGAAAACATTCTTGATGAGGTTATTCTCGCCCGTTCTCCTTCTCTGCCTGATTCTGGTTCGGCCTTGCGCCGCCGCGGAGGCACCGAAGGACGAGGGTTGGGTCTCGCTGTTCAACGGCAAGGACTTGAGCGGCTGGGCGCCCGTACATGATGTGACTTTCGTGGTCACCAACGGCAATCTGCGCCTGGTGGACGGCATGGGCTGGCTGCGCACCGAAAAACAATATGCTGATTTCATCCTGGAGGCCGAATGGCGGGCCTTGGTCCCGCAATATGACAGCGGCTTTTTCGTCCGCGCCGGCCTCGAGGGCAAACCGTGGCCCACAGACGGCTGGCAAATCAACCTCGCCTCCAGCGCCCTGGGCGCCTTGGTCAAGGGCTACAAGACGGTAGTGCCCGCCGAGACGCCTCGGATGCCCCTGAACAAATGGGTCAAGTTCCGCATGGAAGTGCGCGGCAAGAAGATCACCCTCGACGTCGATGGCGAGCGGGCCTGGGAATTCAACGCACTCGACGCTCAGCGCGGCTACATCGGCATCCAGGCCGAAGGCAAGTCCTTCGACTTCCGCAACATCCGCGTCAGGGAACTCGGCAACTGATGTGAATCATTCCCCCTTGAACCAGGTCGCGGGACGCCCGGAATGCCGGCTTCAGCCGGCAGCGCGTAGTTGATGTGAACGATTCCTCCTTGAACCAGGCCCCTGTGACCGCCTCCTCAGACGGCCATTCGAGCCCGGCCCCGCAGGCCCAAGGGAGTCTCCTTTATGTGACGCTCCTCAGCCTGGTGGCCGCCCTCGGGGGATTACTCTTCGGCTACGACACGGCTGTCATCTCCGGGGCCATCGGCTTCATGGAGACCCATTTTCAGCTCAGCGCGGTCCAGACCGGGTGGGCCGCCAGTTGCACGCTCCTGGGATGCGGGCTTGGGGCCTGGCTCGCCGGGACCCTGAGCGACCGGTGGGGACGCAAGAACGTGCTCATCCTCTCAGCCGTCCTGTTTTTCGTCTCCGCCATCGGCACCGCGCTGCCGGCCAACCTGACCCAATTCGTCATCTTCCGCATCATCTGCGGGCTGGCGGTCGGCGCCGCCTCGATTACCAGCCCGATGTATATCGCCGAAATCAGCCCGGCCCGCATTCGCGGGCGCATGGTCTCCGTGAACCAGTTTGCCATTGTGTCCGGAATGTTGCTCGTCTATTTCGCCAACTACTTCATAGCCGGGTTGGGAGACCCCGCCTGGAACCAGACCACCGGCTGGCGCTGGATGTTCGCTTCGGAGGCCGTCCCGGCGGTCCTGTTGCTGGCCTTGCTCTTTTTCGTGCCCGAGACCCCCCGCTTCCTGCTTGCCAAAGACCGCCCCCGTGAGGCCCTGCGCATCCTCAGCCGCGTCAACGGCCCTGCCGCTGCCGCGCAGGAGATGCGTGAAATCACCGACGCCATCGCCCATGAAGGCGCCGCCCTGGGCGACCTCTTCAAACCGGGCGCGCGGACGGTGCTTCTCATCGGCATCGCCCTGGCTGTCTTGCAGCAGGTCACCGGCATCAACGTTTTCCTCTACTACGCGCCCGATATTTTCAGAAAGCTCGGCGCGCATACCGACGCCGCGTTATTGCAAACCGTGATCGTCGGGGCGGTGAACCTGCTCTTTACTATAGTCGCCATTTGGACCGTGGATCGGTTGGGACGCAAGCCGCTCATGATATTCGGTTCATTGGGCATGGGCGTCTGCCTGGTGGCGATCGGCCTGGCCGCTTGCTTCGAGAAAACCGAGGTCTGGGTGCTTGTATTCATTCTCGGCTATATCGCCAGCTTCGCCCTGGCGGTCGGCCCCGTGACGTGGGTCATCCTCTCGGAAATCTTTCCCACGCGGATTCGCGGACGGGGCATGGCCGTGGCAACCGTATGCTTGTGGGCCGCCAATTTCATCGTCTCCCAGACCTTCCCCATGATGGACCGCAACCCGTGGCTCCTGGCCTGGTTTCATCACGGCTTCCCCTTCTTCCTCTACGCCGCCTTCTGCGCAGTGACCATCGCCCTGGTGTGGCGGTGGGTGCCGGAGACCAAAGGCCAGTCGCTCGAGAGGATTGAGAATTATTGGTTGAAGGGTTGAGACACATGGCAAACCTGATCCACCACGTGAACAGTTGCAAAAAATCATAACGACGAATCCGCGGATAACAAACTACTCCCACGCTCCACGCTCCAACGCTCCACGCTCCGCACCCTCCACACACTCGACGCTCCATGCGCTCCCCACGCTCCCCACGCTGCCTTCCCTCCCTGCTGGCCGCCCTGCTCGCCGCCGCCGGTTGCACCCCTGCCCGGCACTCAACCGCCGTCTCCGCGGCGCCGGCCGCTGCGCAGGTCACTTGGCCCGGCAAGCAGCCCGACGGCTCGGTCCAACTCCACAACCAATGGTCGCTCCGGCCAACCGGACGGCAGGTTGAACTGGCCGATTTCCCGGTCAACATGGCCGTGCATCCGGGCGGCAAATTCGCCGCCGTGCTGCATTGCGGCTACAGCGCCCACCAGATACTGGTCGTGGACCTGGCCGCCGCCAAGGTCGTTTCCCGCACGCCCGTCCATGAGGCCTTTTATGGCATCGAATTCTCCAGCGACGGCAAGCGCCTGTTCTGCAGCGGCGCCGGCGACGAGGTCATCCACGTCTATGATTTCCAGGATGGCGCCCTGTCCACGGACCGCCCGGTGCGCCTGCGGGATGCCAAGCAGCGTGGCGTGCCTGCCGGGTTGGCGCTGGACAGCGTGGGAAACCGCTTGTTCGTCGCCAATCTCTGGGGGCATTCCATCTCCAGCGTCCGGATGCTCCCCGAGCCGGCGGTGTCCGACATTGGCCTCGGCACCAATGTGCCCGGCGCCTGGGCAGCCCCCGCCCCGGCATCCCCCGACGTTGACACCGCCGCTGCCACCAAACGAGCCGAAGCAGTCCTCTTCCAGGCCGATGCGAAGGACTCTTACCCTTTTGCCTGCCGGTTCGACGAAAAACGCGGACGACTTTACGCGAGCCTCTGGGCCCAGGCCTCCGTGGCGGTCATTGATGTGAATTCCCAGCGCGTCCTCACCCGATGGCCCGCTCAGGAACATCCGTGCGAGATGACATTGAACCGCTCGGGCAAACTGCTCTTTGTCGCCAACGCCAGCCGCAATACCGTGACGGTCTTCGACACCGTGAGGGGCACGGCGATCGAGACCATCTGGGCCGCCCTTTATCCCAAAGCGCCGCCAGGCTCCACTCCCAACAGCTTGGCGCTGGCGCCTGATGAGAAGACGCTTTTTGTGGCTAATGCGGACAATAACTCCGTGGCGGTATTTGATGTCAGCCTCCCCGGCAAGAGCCGTCCGCTCGGCTTCATCCCCGCGGGCTGGTACCCCACCTCTATCCGAGTGACGCCTGACGGCAAACATCTCCTGGTCATGAACGGCAGGGGATTGACGCCCAAGGCCAACCCGCTTGGCCCTCAGCCTGTCCCCAAGGGTTCAGAGGAGTATTACATCGGGCAGCTCTTCCAAGGCACGCTCAGCGTTATCGACCTGCCGGCGCGCAAACAGTTTGAGCGGCAACTCCACGCCTTGACCGCCCTGGCCTACCGTTGCAGCCCGCTCAAGTCCGATGCCTCGGTCCCCGTGCCACGCCCCGCCGAAAGCCCTATCCCTGCCCAACCCGGCCAGTCCAGCCCCATCAAATACTGCCTTTATATCATCAAGGAAAACCGCACTTACGACCAGGTCCTCGGCGACCTTCCCCAAGCCAACGGCGACCCCAAGCTCTGCCTGTTCCCCGAGCGCGTTACCCCCAACCTCCATCAGCTCGCGCGCCAGTTCGTCTTGCTGGATAATTTCTACGTCGATGCCGAAGTCAGCGCCGACGGCCACGAATGGAGCATGGGCGCTTACGCGACGGATTTCGTCAAGAAGATGTGGCCTCTCAGTTACGGCCACAATGCTTCGGACAAGTTCCCCTATCCCTCCGAGGGCAACTTCGCGGTGGCCTGTCCGGCCGGCGGCTATCTGTGGGACCGGGCTCTGGCCGCGGGCGTGACCTACCGCAGCTACGGCGAGTTCGTTCAGGACAATGGCACCACCCGCATGCCTGCCCTCCGCGGCCACTTCGACCCCCAGTATCGCGGCTGGGACTTGGATTATCCCGATGTCAAACGCGCCGCCCGCTTCATCGCCGAACTCCACCGCTTCGAGGCCGAGGGAGATATGCCGCGCCTGCAAATCCTGCGGCTGCCCAACGACCACACCTACGGCGCCACCCCGGGCAAGCTCACCCCGACCGCCCTGGTGGCCGATAACGACCTGGCCCTGGGCCAACTCGTCGAGGCCGTCAGCCACTCGAAGTTCTGGCCCCAAACTGCCCTCTTCGTCATCGAGGACGACGCCCAAAACGGCCCCGACCACGTGGACGCCCATCGCACAACCGCTTACGTCGTCAGCCCTTATACCAAACGCCGCGCCGTCGATTCCACGCTCTACTCGACCACCAGCATGGTCCGGACCATTGAGCTTATCCTCGGGCTTGGCCCGATGTCCCAGTTCGATGCCGCCGCCACCCCCATGTTCAACGCCTTCCAGCCGCAACCGGACCTGGGCCCTTACCAGGCCCTCCCGGCCAATGTCGACCTGCACGAGCGCAGCCCAGCCACTGCCTGGGGCGGACAACTCCCCATGAACTTCGCCCGCGAGGATGCCGCCGACGACCACCTCCTCAACGAGGTCGTCTGGCGCTCCGTCCGCGGCCCGGACAGCCCCATGCCCGCCCCCGTCCGCGCCGCCTTCGTCTTCCCACATCCTGAAAAAGACAACGATTAGGGCTTGCGCACCTTCTGGAACGTGGCAGAAAGCTACAACCCCACCGGGGTTGTGGAGCAAAGCCCAGGGTTGGCGCAGCGCCAACCCTGGGTAATCGGGTTGCGATGCCCCTCAACCCCAACGGGGGAATGGCGCTTACTTAAGCCCATTTCAGGCCGGAAACATCCAGAAAACCCCAATGATTCTCGCGCCGTATGGTCTTAAGTAAGCGCCATTCCCCCAACGGGGTTGCGGCCCAGTGGCCGGACAACCGGTCGCCTCTGATCCCCGTTGGCCACAACCCCGTTGGGGTTGAGGGCCCCCTCACTGCCGGGACCCAGGGTTGTCCCTTTGGTCCAACCCTGGGCTTTGTTACAAAACCGCTTTGCGGTTGAAGCCGCGCATGCTGCTTTGGGCTGGAAGTCCTGCATGCTCTCGGACAGTCCGGCTTCCATGCCACACTCACTGTCCGCCGTTTACATTCACCTCGTTTTCTCGACCAGGAATCGCGAACCCTCTTTTCGCGACAAACAACTACGGCAAGAGATCATCGAACTCTTTAAGGTTTTGCCTCCGGCGGAACGAGCGCAGGTGACCAAGTTTGTCGTCGAAAACGACGACTCCTGGGTTCCGGCGAATTCAAGGAATCGATGAAAGACGCCGAGGCCGGACGGCTTGTTGACATGGAAACCGCCCTGCGCGAAACACCGCCGCCGCGCCTGCGATGAAGTATCACTACCGGGCACCGCTTGCTGCCCCGCTGCCTTTCCTGCTTGACGTGCGGCATGAGACCGGTTAACCCGTTCACCAGATTAACCCAAAAGCCAGCAAAGGTTCAAAATGAAATCCCTTGCATCCGTCACCGGCAGCGCAGCCCTCGCATTGCTCTCCTCGGCGCTCACCGCCGCAGCCGACGACACCCCCGTTAACGCTTATCTCTCGCTTACAAACAATTCCGTCCAGGTCTTGTGGGTGGCGACGCCCAGCAATGTTTATGTCCTCAAGACGAGCACGAACCTGGCGCAGCCGTGGCAACTGCCGTCCGGGCAACCGCCCACGCTTACGGCCACGTCCAATCGCCTGGCAGTGACCCTGCCGATTGACGCGGCCGCGCGCTTCTTTACGGTCGTGCAACTGGACACGCAAGGACCGGAAGTTTATGACCTCTCGCCGGCGAACCACGCCATTGCCGTCAGCCAGAAGGCGCCGGTGCAGGCGTGGCTGAGGGACGCAACGGGCGTCAACACCAAGACCATCAGCATGGCCATCGGAACAAATCCGCCCGTGAACCTAAGCGACCCGCGTCTGGCGTGGTCCAACGGGCAACTGACCTACACCCCCGCAACCAACGAGGTCCTGGGCGCCTTGGGCCAAACCGTCACGGTCGGCATCTCGGCGGCGGACACCCTGGGCAATCTAACCACCAACTTCACCTGGTCATTCCAACTGGCGCTGCCAACGGCAACCAGTTCGAACCTTGTTTTCGTAGGGACCAACCTGAACTTGATCTCCACCAACGGCGACACCTTCACCTACGGCTACAGTGGCAGCGCGCCGGGCCTGGCCGTGGGGATGCAGCTTGTGGATCCGAATCGGTCGAACGGCTACACCCGCACAGTTCTCAGCTTCACCAGTAATCCGGCCGCCAAGACCGTGGTGGTTGCCACCCGGATCGCCACCTTGGCTGAGTTGCTCCAGCAGGGCACTATGGATTCCGACACTTTCACGGAGGTAACGCCCTCAGGGCAAATAAGAGCGAACGACCTCAGCACCGGGATTGCCCTCAACTACTCGCTGCCGCTCGACCAGGTTCTGTACCAAAACGATTATGTCACCATCCAAACGCTCCCCGGCAGCCACTTGAACTTGAGCGCCAGCCTGAAGGTGGCGGCCAATTTTAACTGGTTCAGGCTCACCGAGTTTGAGGCCACACTGACGGGAACGGCGGACTACGAGCTGGATGCACAGGCCATGGCCTCGGTGTCGGGGGATTACAGCCGCGAAACGGCCTTGATCACGCCGATTCACCGGCCTTTTTTTGGTGTCATCGCAGGCGTGCCGGTCTGGGTGGACGTGGTTTTTGAGATCAATGGCGGGTACTCGGCCCATTGTGATGCCTCCGCGGAAATGACGGCGGGCACTCACAAAACCAAGGAAATTGTCGTGGGCCGGCATTTCGACCAGGCCAACGGGTGGCTGCCCGTTTATCAGAACCCGGATGCGACGTGCGATTTTGTCGGCCCGAACTGGCAGATCCAGGGGAATGGAGATTTGCGGGTTTATCTGGAACCTAAGGTGAGTCTCCTGGTTTACAGTGTTGCCGGTGTGTCTGCAGATCTCGAGCCCTACTACGAGTTGACGGGGCATGTCCAGGCGAACCCATACCAGTGGGACATGGAGCTTTACGACGGGCTGGACAGCACCGTCGGCCTGAATTTGAGCGTGTGGGACAAGACCTGGGGGCAGCAGCCCTCGACCACGTTCTATCTGATCCCGCAGACGCTGCTTTGGCAGACCAACTACCCGCCGGACGTGCCCGCCATTATTGCTCAACCGCAGGACCTGGAGGTGGCCGGCGGCTCGACGGCGGTATTTGCCGTTCAGGCCACCGGGGGGACGCCCATGAGCTATTGGTGGCAGTGCGACGGCCTTTACCTGACGGACGACGGACGAATCAGCGGCTCCCAGAGTAGCACCTTGAGCATTGCCAATGTGCATGATTACGATGCGGGCGGTTATTCGGTTGTGATTGCCAACCCTTGGGGCTCGACCAACAGCCGGAGCGCCGCCTTGACGGTTGCCCCGCCTCCGCCGTCACCCGAAATGGTGTGGATTCCTCCAGGGACCTTTGTGATGGGCAGCCCGCCCAGCGAGGCGGATCGCTATTCGGATGAAACTCAGCATACGGTGACGCTTACCCAGGGGTTCTACATGGGCGAGTTCCTGGTAACGCAGGCAGATTATCTGGCGGTGCTCGGGAGCAATCCGAGCTACTTCACGCCTGCCTACGGGTACATTCTGGATCTGAGCCGGCCCGTCGAGCAGGTGAGCTGGGATGATGCGACGGCCTACTGCGCTCAACTGACGGCCAAGGAGCGAGCGGCGGGGCGGTTGCCGGCGGGCTGGGTGTATCGGCTGCCGACGGAGTCAGAGTGGGAGTATGCGTGCCGGGCAGGGACGACTACCGCGTTTTATTGCGGGAGCGCGTTGCGGTCGGGCATGGCGAACTTTGACGGCCTGTGGGAGTACGACGCGTCTGTTGGCGATATTTACAACCCGAACGGGATTTGCCTCGCGTGTACGACGCCGGTGGGCAGCTATCAACCCAATGCGTGGGGATTGTATGATATGGTTGGAAATGTGTGGGAGTGGTGCTTGGATTGGTATGGAACCTACCCCACCGGAAGCGTGACCGACCCGGCCGGGCCGGCTTCGGGCTCGTTCCGCGTGTTTCGCGGCGGCTACTGGGACTTCTACGCCTGGTTCTGCCGGTCGGCGTACCGCTACGGCTACGACCCGTCGCTTAGGGACTCCGGCATCGGGTTCCGGGTCGTCTTGGCCCCAGGTCAGCCATGACAGAACAGAAACAGCAGATGCGAGCGAAGCAGCCTGATGAGGAAAGGCGGAGCGGAGCGGAGCCGGTCCTCATCGGGGCTGCGGAGCGGGGGATAAGCAAGAGCGCATGAATGAAGAAAAGAAAAGCCCGCGCAGCGGTCGATTTTTTTGAGTTCCGGGGAGCATGGAAGGTGGCCAATGCAACTGAAGGTGTTTATTGTGCCGGTGAAGAGCCTCGCGGAGGCGGAGGGCGAGATGAACGGGTTCCTGCGGTCGCACCGGGTGCTGGCGGTGAAGAAGGAATTCGTTGTCGACGGGGAGAACTCCTTTTGGACTTTTTGTGTGGAATATCTTGAGTCGGCCGGCACAGCGGGGGCTTGGCCGGGGAAGGGGCCTAAGGTGGACTACAAGGAGGTCCTGCAACCGGCGGAGTTCGAGGTCTTCAGCCGGCTGCGGGAATGGCGGAAGATGGCGGCGGAAAAGGAGGGGGTGCCGGTTTATACTGTGTTGACGGGTGGCCGCCATCGGGCTCGAACCGCGTGATTCGCGGCGGCAACTGGAACAACAACGCCAGGAACTGCCGGTCGGCGAACCGCAACAACAACAACCCGTCGAATAGGAACAACAACATCGGGTTTCGGGTTGTCTTGGCCCCAGCTCAACCGGCGTGCCGGAGGGCGCATTGGCTGACCCGGCGGCCATCCCGTCCTGCGCGGCTTGATGCGCGCAGGCAAACAGACAGGGCGAGCCGCCCGGTGCGAGTCGGAGAATGGAGTTCTCCAAAAGCTCCGGGCGGCGCATCTTTTTGGTTTCGGCTTCGTTGGTCGCTCCGCTGTCCAGGCCGGCGCCATCGTCGCCTCTCGCCTCACGCTGACCAGGAGATTCAATAGGAGCAAGCAGAGGAAACGGAGATCGGAATGAAGATCTCTGCTCTCTCCGCGTGCTCCTGTTCAATTCCGGAAAACACGACGATGAGCCTGGGTTTCCACGGAGAATAGGGCGCCTGTGTTTTTGGCCTGTTGCAGGGCGTCAGGCGCGCAACCCGGAGGGGTGCCAGATGGTAGCACCTCAGCCGCCCAAGGGCGGCGGGCGGAAGAGGGTAACTTTCTATGCCGAGCCGCTGTGCTAATTTGGAGGCTGGTGCGTGCCAGCGGAAGCACAGGCCGGTCTGTCAATGGTGCGTCAGTGCCCGTTAGGTAGCGTGGTCCCTTTGGTTGGCGGCGCGGACTTTGGCGAGTCCGCAGCCATCGCTTGCGGTGGCGGCGGTGATCCCGTTCAGAAGAGTGTGTTGTTTGCGCCCAAAGGCCGGACTGGCACGTGCCGAAAAGGCAATTCAACCACGATTCAATTATGGCAAAACCGGTCCAGTCCAAATCCGTTTCCACCGGCCAGATCAAGCCGGCCAAGCAAATGCCCACGGTGCATCCGCACGCTGCGGGGATTGATTTGGGCAATGCGGC
>Ga0181524_10003492_pt1 | contig 15158 bp, 12 predicted proteins | sample PEATcosm2014_Bin_34_FD_119761 | JGI IMG/M metagenome (GOLD analysis project Ga0181524, IMG submission 119761) | Peatland microbial communities from MTU Mesocosm Facility, Houghton, MI, USA - PEATcosm2014_Bin05_60_metaG | ecosystem: Environmental > Terrestrial > Soil > Wetlands > Peat | place...
ACACTTACCCCGGTGATGTGGATGCCGAAGATGTGAATGACCACCAGCGTAATGCCGATGGCCAGGCCGGCAAAGCCGGCCGGCGCGCTCTTCTGCGTCGAGCCCAGGATCACGATCACGAAGATCAGCGTGGCCACAAACTCGAAAAGGATGGCAGACGTGATGTTGTATCCGCCCTGATAGCCCGGACCCCACCCATTCTGACCAAGCCCGTTCGCAGCGATGCTATAGCCCGCTGCACCGTTGGCGATCGCCGACAGCACCCAGGCTGCCAGAATCGCACCCATAAACTGCCCTACCCAATAGCCGATCATGTCCTTGGCGGACATCCGTCCCGCGGTCCAGACGCCGAAGCTCACCGCCGGGTTCACGTGGCCACCCGAGATGGGGCCGATCCCGTAGATCGCCGCGACCTGCGCCAACCCGAATGCGAACGCGATGCCCAGAATGCCTACCTTATCGCCGGCAATCACCGCCGTTCCACAGCCAAACAGCACCAGAATGAACGTGCCCACAAACTCCGCGAAGTATTTCTTCATAGTTCCTCCCTGGTGAAGTGGATTGAATCCGATGCTCTTGCATCGCCTTCACCGCCGCGTATTGCTATCCATGCCGGCCGCCGTGCCATCGTCCACGGCAGGGCACAACACCCTCACGTGGAGGGTCATCCACGACGCCCGCAAAATGCGCCAGCGCAGTCTTGCAGAAGCGCTCTAGCGGAGTCAAGCAAAAATCCGATCTCAGGCAACGGCCCGGCTTTCATGGGGATACGCGTGCCTCTTGCCCGCCTTGTTTAACAGCAGATGTTGGAAGCGCAGCCCCGGGCAATTCACCGTCTTTTGGGCCTCCCGTTGTGCTAACTTTCCAACGTGAGCGTTGGCGCGCCAGTCAATACTGAAACGAAAGTACCGATGCCGCGCATTCTGCCGGGGCTTGCAGCAAAAGACGGCTTGATCCGCCATCCTTTCGACCTGGAATTTGGCGTGCGGACAAGTGGTCTGGTTGCCGGCCGGCACCTTGGCGCCGGCCACCGGCACGACCGCCATATCACGGCCTACTATGCCGTCGCGCCTTCCGTGTTTCAAGGCATCGTTGTGCGCTGGCGGCGATGCCGTCCGCTCGCGCCCATCGACGCGTATACGTTCGTCGATCTTGGTGCGGGCATGGGACGAGCCATGTTGCTCGCCTGCGCCTATCCCTTTCGCGCGGTCGTGGGCGTTGAGCTGCACCCCGCGCTGGCGCGCATTGCCCGCAAAAATCTTGCGCTGTGGCGTGCCGCCGGGCACGCGCATTCCCCCATGTGCATCCACTGCCGCGATGCCGCTGAGTTCCCTCTTCCTTCCGGCCCCTGCGTAGCCTTTCTCTTTAACCCGTTTGGCGCGCCTGTGTTGAGGCGGACCCTGCGCGCATGGAGCCGCAGTCTTGTCCAGCGGGCGGGGCAACTGGATATCCTGTACGTCAATAACGAGCAGGAGAGCGTGTTGCAACGCGAACCGGGATTTGAGCGGCTCTTCCGGGGCCAGATCCGGCGTTCGCGTACGGATACCGTCGCCGACCGCACGATTCTCAAGCGCCAGCCGGGCGCCGAATACGCGGCCACCAGTTGGGAGGACTGTTCGATCTACCGCTGGGTGGGAACAGACAGGAAGTAGACAATAGGGACCAGGAAAATGAAAGAGCCGCATCTCATCCTGGGCATTGGCGAGCTGTTATGGGACGTTTTTCCGGACGGCATGAGTCTGGGTGGCGCGCCCGCCAATTTTGCCGTCATGGCCGGACGCTTGGGCGATCGCGCCGTAATCTTGAGCCGCATCGGCCGCGACGAGCTGGGCCGTCAGGCCATGGACCGCCTGGATCCCCTTCCCGTTGAAACCGGCTCCCTCCAGGTTGACCCTGCCCACGAAACCGGCCGCGTCACGGTCAGCTTCGTGGACCATGAGCCGCGCTTCACCATTCACGAGCCCGCCGCGTGGGACTTCTTAGAGCTGACAGATGCGTGGGTCCAGTTGGCCGGGCGGGCTGACGCTTTCTGTTTTGGTTCGCTCGCGCAGCGCAATCCGCAGTCGCGGCAAACCATCCGGACCTTGGCTGCGGAAACCTCCGTCGCCTGCATTCGCATCTTCGACGTGAACCTGCGCGCGCCGTTTTACTCTTCCGAGGTGCTTCAGGAGTCGCTGGAATTGGCTACCGTAGTCAAGATGAACGCGGCTGAGGCGTTGTTGCTGCTTGATCTGCTGGGTCTGGCCGTGAACGATCATTTGGCTGGCGATGCAGCGGAAATGAGCTCCGAGCGCCTGCGTTGGGCCGCGCAGCGCCTGCTCGGAGAGTTTCCCGCCCTGCAGATGGTCGCCATCACTCGGGGCGCTCATGGCAGCCTGTTGGTCAACCGTGACGAATGGGATAAGCATCCCGAGTTCCCCGTCAGGGTGGCCGATGCCATCGGCTCCGGGGATGCGTTTACCGCCGCCATCACCCACTACCTGTTGCGTGGCGCCGGCCTGGCCACTCTGAATGAGGCAGGAAACCGGTGGGGCGGTTGGATGGCCTCGCAGTCCGGCGCCATGCCCGCCCTGCCGGACTCAGTGCGCGACGCCATTGCCGCGGCCATCGAGAGAACCATGTGATGGCGCGGCCAATCCGCCCAGCCTGCTCGCGCAGGCGCCTTCGCCACAGAGCATCTATCGGCTTCCAGCCTCCCGCGCAACTCGAGTAAAGTAGGGTCAACGTGATGATCGATCTCGTCCGGCGCGCGCACGATCACAACTGGGAGATGGATCCCATCACCCGCTCCCTGCTCGACACCGATTTCTACAAGCTCCTCATGCTCCAGTTCATATGGAAGCATTTCCGGCAAACGCGCGCCACTTTCACCCTCATCAATCGCACTTCCTCCATTCGCCTGGGTGAAATTGTCGGAGTGGAAGACCTGCGCGAGCAACTCGAAGCCGCGCGGCGGCTCCGCTTTCGCAAATCCGAGCTGGTCTGGCTCGCCGGCAACACCTTCTTCGGCCGCCGCGGCATCTTCGAACCCGCCTTCCTTGACTGGCTCGAACACGATTTCCGCCTTTCCGAATACGAGCTCTCCGTGCGCGACGGCCAGCTTCAGCTCCGCTTCGAGGGCCTCTGGTCGGGAACCTCAATGTGGGAGATCTATGCGCTGGCCGAGATCTGCGAATTGAAGACGCGCGCCGCGCTCAAGCAACTTAGCGAACTCGAACTCGACATTCTCTACGCCCGCGCCAAAACGCGCCTCTGGGAAAAGATAGAACGCCTGCGCGGCGTTCCCGATCTAAGCATTAGCGATTTCGGCACGCGCCGCCGCCACAGCTTTCTCTGGCACGAGTACGTGGTCAACGCCATGCGCGATACGCTCGGCGAAAGTTTCACCGGCACCTCCAACGCCTACCTGGCCTACAAGCACGATCTCGAAGCCATCGGCACCAACGGTCACGAACTGCCCATGGCCATGGCCGCGCTCGCCCGCGACGACGAGGAGCTGCGATCCGCACAGTACCGGCTGCTGGAGCTATGGCAGCAAAGTTATCAGGGCGAGTTGCTCATTCTCCTGCCCGACACCTTCGGCACCACGCAATTCCTGCGCGACGCCCCCGCCTGGGTGGCCAATTGGACGGGCCAGCGCATCGACAGCAAAGACGCCTACGTGGCCGGCGACGAATACATCGCCTGGCTCGAGCGCCATGGCCGCGATCCGCGACAGAAGCGCCTGATCGCCAGCGACGCGCTCGACGTGGAGCAGATTCTCGGCCTGCACGCCTACTTCGCCGGAACCCTGCTGAACGGCGCCTCGCCCGGCGATTTCCGTTCTGCCAGCGGCTTCCACGATCCCAATCGCTGGATTCCCGAGCGTCGCATCCGCTTCAGCGCCGGCTGGGGTACCCTGCTCACGAACGACTTTCGCAATTGCAACCCGAAAGGTGCCGACAGCTTCAATCCCGTCGGCCTGGTCTGTAAGCTCACTGAGGTGGACGGCAGGCCGGCCGTCAAACTGTCTGACAATTATTCCAAAGCCCTGGGCGATCCCAGGGAAGCCGAGCGCTACCGGCGCATCTTCGGTGTGGCCGGCGTAACGGATGTTCCCGTGCTGACGTGATGCCCACAGGTTCGTATGCTACGCAGCTTCGTCAGGAGCTAACCCTCCGCAACCGCGTCTACGCGCGCGGCCGCGCCCATGTCGAGAGTTACGGAAGCGCGCCGGTCATCGTGTACGAACCCGACGGCGGCTGCCACGGGAACTTCTTCGACCCGGCCTACTACGCCATCCTCGCGCGCCCCGATTGGATGCGCCGCTTCGACAAGGTCCACGCGCAAGCGGCGCGCTCGTTGCCGCGCCCGCAACTCGACCCCACCCGCCGCTGGCGCGAACTCGATTCTTCCATGAGCTCCGATGCCCTCTTGATGAACATCTTCTGCACGCCCGGAGTCGCGGAATCCGATGAGGTCCGCAATGCGCTTGGCGTCGAGGATGAGGCCGTCCCCATCTTCGGTTGGAAGGCCCGCGTTCCCCTTGCCAACGGCCGCTTCGACCGCACTGAGGTCGATCTGCGCCTCGGTTCTCTGCTGGTCGAAGCCAAACTAACGGAAGTCGGCTTCCAATCGCGCGCCGCCGCCATCGTTGAGGCCTACAGGGACTTCGACCTCGTCTTTGACCGCGATCGCCTCCCCCGCGTTGAGATCGCCACCTCGCGCTGGATAAAGGCCAGCGAATTTCCCGAAAACGATTCGCAGGAATTCGAGAGCATCATGGGCGACCCCGCGCTCGTCACCCGCGTCGATCCCATCTTTCGCCCTCCCGGCGAGCCCGGCTATGCCGGCTATCAACTCATCCGCAGCGTGCTCGCCGCGCACTCTACCGGTTCAAGCTTCTGCGTCATCCATGACGAACGCCGTCCCGATTTGCGCGAAGAGTGGTTCTCCGTAATGACGGCAGTGAAGAGCGCAGCCATGCGCGTCCGGCTCAAAGTGCTCACGTGGCAGGAACTGGCCGCGCTTCTTCCCGCCGCACTCGAGGAGTTCCTCGATGGGAAATACGGCATCGTCGCGCCGGGAAAGACGGCCTCGCCGGTCGGCGCTCTGGCCGGATACCCTGATTGACGCGCCCGCGGCGCCCTACAATCCCAGGATCTTCCGATTGTCTTCCGCGTCCACGCTGCCGCCGGCAAAGTCGTCAAAGGCCCGGTCCGTTACGCGAATAATCTGCCGGTTGACAAACTCCGCCCCCTCCACCGCGCCCTGCTCCGGATGCTTGAGGCAACACTCCCACTCCACCACGGCCCACCCCGGATAGTCGTACTGCGCCAGCTTGCTGAAGATCTGCCGGAAATCGACCTGCCCGTCGCCCAGCGAGCGGAAGCGCCCCGGCCGGTCGATCCAATCCTGGTAGCCGCCATAAACGCCCGAGCGCCCGTTCGGCCGGAACTCCGCGTCCTTCACGTGAAAAGCGCGCACCCGCTCGTGATAAAGATCGAGGAACGCCAGATAATCCATTTGCTGCAACACCATGTGGCTCGGATCGTACAGAATGTTGGCCCGCGGATGATCTCCGACCGCGCCGAGAAAACGCTCGAAGGTCGCGCCGTCGTGCAGATCCTCGCAAGGATGCAGCTCAAAGCACACATCCACCCCGGCTTCGTCGAACGCATTGAGTATCGGCAGCCACCGTCGCCCTAATTCTTTGAAGGCTTCGTCGATCAGCCCCGCCGGCCGCTGCGGCCACGGATAAAAGAACGGCCACGCCAGCGCTCCGGAAAACGTGGCGTGCGCCTTCAGTCCCAAGTTCCTGCTGGCCTTCGCCGCCCGCCACAACTGGTCCACGGCCCACGCGGTCCGCGCCTTCACGTTTCCGGCGATCTCCGCCGGCGCAAACGCATCAAGCAGCGTGTCGAACGCCGGATGGCTCGCCACCAGTTGCCCTTGCAGATGCGTCGAGAGTTCTGTGACGGCGATCCCTGCTCTCGCAGTAATGCCCTTCACCTCTTCGCAATACTCCTGGCTCTCGGCGGCGCGCTCAAGATCGAAGAGCCTCTCGTCCCAGGTCGGAATCTGGATGCCCACATAGCCGTGGCCCGCTGCCCACTCGGCCAGGCCTTCCAGCGTGTTGTAGGGCGCGTCATCTCCGGCAAACTGCGCCAGACAAAGCCCCGGTCCTTTGATCGTTTTCATCGTTCCTCCCCATGGCGGCGCATGACGCTAAAAATCGACCCACCTCTCCTTTTGATGGCTCTCGATCGCGCGCTCGATGAACCGCATCCCTCGCACGCCCGCTTGAATACCCGGCAGCGTGGCCGGCAGTCCGCTGTGGCGGGCCGTCCCCTGCTTCCACGCTGTCAGCGCATCGGCAAACTCGCGATAGAGTACCGCGAACGCCTCCAGATATCCCTCCGGATGTCCGGCCGGGGTGCGCGCCACCGCCTGCGCATCGCCGCTCAGGTAACCCATCGATGCGTGATGAATCTCCTCCGGCCGGTCGAGCTGCTTCACGATCAGCCGGTTCGGATCCTGCTGCCGCCACGCGAGCGACCCCTCCTCGCCATAGATGCGCAGATGAATCCCGTTCATCTCGCCCGCGGCCACCTGCGAGCAGGCCAGTGTACCCGCCGCTCCGTTGCTCATCCGCACAAACGCGTTGCAATCGTCGTCGAGCCTGCGGTTTTCCACCACCCTGCGCAGCGTGGCGTTGATCTCCGTCACGTCATGGCCGCTGACGTATTCCAGCAGGTGAAAGGCATGGGTGCCAATATCGCCGATCGCGCCGCCCGCTCCGCTGCGCTTCGGATCGGTCCTCCATTCCGCCTGCTTATGCCCCGCCGCCTCAATCGGCCGGCTTAACCATCCCTGAAAGTACTCGACGGCAACCTTGCGAATCTTCCCCAGTTTGCCCGCCGCGCACATTGCCCTGGCCTCGCGCGCCATCTGGTAGCCCGCGTAGGTATACGTCAATCCGTACGGCAGCCCGGACCTCGCGACCGCGGCCTCCAGCTTCAACGCCTCCTCATAAGTCGCTGTCGCCGGCTTGTCGCTCATCACCGGAATTCCCGCTTCCAGCGCCGCCATTGCAACCGGCAGGTGCAGATCGTTCGGCGTCACGATCGCCGCAAAGTCGATCCCGTCCGGCCTCTTCCTCTCTGCCTCGATCATCTGACGGTAATCCGCGTACGCGCGCGCGGGATCGATATGGTACATTGCGCCGGCCTCGCGCGAACGCTCCGCCGACTGCGAAAATGCCCCCGCAACCAACTCGATCTTTCCGTCCAGTTCCGCCGCGATGCGGTGCACCGGCCCGATAAACGCACCCGGCCCTCCACCCACCATGCCCATCCGCAACTTGCGCCCTGCCGGCTTACTTTGCTCTGCCATCGCTCCCCTTCTCTTGGCTCGCGCGATCCTCGCGCTTCGGGTGTTTTCACCCGGCCTGGCAGTTCACGTCACTGGCCAGATAGCCGCCATCCACCGCGCTGACTCCTGGCCACGCTACCCCGCCGCCTCGCCCGCCTTCGCCTCCGCAAACAGCCAAGCGTACAGCGCCACGCCTACGTAACATACCACCGGTACAAGGTATGCCGCGCGCAGCGGCAGCATACCCATCAGCTTCGTCAGCAAGGCTCCGCCCAGAAGCGCCATCACCAGGAACGATCCCGCGGTCTTGGTCTTCTCGCCCATCCCCTTCAGCCCCAATGCAAAAATCGTTGGGAACATGATCGACATGAACAGACTCGTCGTCAGCAGGCAGCCGACGCCCAGCCAGCTCGGATGCACCACGGCGTACAGGCACAGAACCACGTTGATAACCGAATATGTCACCAGCATCAGCCGCGCGTGGAAGTGCCGCATGAGCCACGCCGAACTGAATCGGCCCACGGCGAACGCCGCCAGTGTGCCTGTCAGCATGTATCCGGCGGCCTTATCTCCCACGCCTGTCGCCGACTCGACGTAACTGATAAAGTAACTCCACGTGCCGATCTGCGCGCCCACATAAAGGAACTGCGCCAGCACAGCAAACACAAAGTGCGGTTGCATCAGGCGCACGTGCTCCGCCGGCGCCCCAGACGCCGCAGGTTCTTCCCCGCCCAGTGCGGGAAACCTGGTCAACAAGATCAGCAGTGCCCAGAAGAACGCGATGCAGCCCAGCACCAGGTACGGCGTCACCACGCGCAGTGTCTCCGAATGCAGATACGACTGATACGTTCCCGCCGCCTGCATGGCCGCCACCTGCGCATCGCTCAGCTTCACGCCGGAAAAGATAAACACGGTCCCGATCAGGCCGGCGCTGATCGAGCCCAGCGGATTGAACGCCTGTGACAAGTTCAGCCTGCGCTCGCTCGATCCCGCCGGCCCCAGCTGCGCAATGAACGAATTCGATCCCGTCTCAAGAAATGACAATCCGCTCGCAATAACAAACTGCGCCACAAGAAAGAACGTGTACTGCCCCACTTGAGCCGCCGGATAAAACAGCAGGCATCCGCTACCCAGCAGGCACAATCCGGTCACAATGCCCGCTTTGTAGCCGAAACGCCGCATCAACTGCCCCGCCGGCCAGGCCAGCAAGCAGTAGGCGACGTAAAACCACATCTGGATCGCGGCCGCGGTCGACCGGCTGATGTTGAACGACTTCATGAACTGACGGATCAGGATGTCGTTCAGGTTGTTGGGAATCGCCCACAGAAAGAACAACACTGTGACCACCAGAAACGGCAGTAGCCTGCCTGCCGGAATCAGCGGCGCTTCAATGTCTTCATTGTTCTGCAAAGATTCGTTTCCTTGCCCAATCGGCCCGGCGGAGATGCTCAAGGTGGTTTCTTCCTTCCTGGAATACGAGCTGCGGTGAGGCGCCCTTTCGCCGGAAAGCAACGCTGCTTTCGGAGCCCCGTCTGTCTCCGTTGAAAAGGCTTTCACCTTTCTACCGAATCTGTGGCCCTGCTGGCAAATCCATCCGTTGCGCGCGCCTGACCCTCCTGCGATCCGCCGTCCGCTGATGCGCCTATAATGCCTGCGTAAGGCGGCGCTGTCCCTGTTCAAGGTCGCAGCTACGGCGCCGGTCAGCGCGATGCAAACTACCACGGCCGATCCGATCGAATCCGCGCGGCGCATGTATGCGGAGGAACTGTGCCGCACCAACCACATCTCCTCGCCCGCCATCCTCGCCGCCTTCGCCACGGTGCCGCGCGAGCGCTTCGTTGGTCCCGGCCCGTGGCTCATTCAAAGCAGAGGCGCTCACTGGTTCACGGAAAGTTCCGACCCCCGGCAGGTCTATCGCGACTCGCTCATCGTTCTCGACGAGGCCAAGCGCCTGAACAACGGCCAGCCCAGTCTGTGGGCATATCATCTCAGTCTGCTCGACGTCCGCCCCGGCGATCGCATTCTTCATCTCGGTTGCGGCGCAGGATATTACACGGCAATCCTGGCCGAGCTCGCCGGCCCGCAGGGCAATGTCATCGCCATCGAGATTGACGAAGGCCTCGCAGCCCGTGCCCTGATCGCGCTCAAGCCCTGGCCGCGGGTCACCGTGATCCAGGCCGATGGCGCCCATGGCCCATTCGATCCAGCCGATGTCATTGTCGTCAGCGCCGGAGCAACCCACCCGCTCCCCGCATGGCTCTCGGCTCTCAGGCCCGGAGGCAAGCTCCTCTTTCCGCTCACGTCCACGCATGGGCCCGGCACGATGGCCTACCTCGCGCGCAAGAGCGCCGATCGTTTCGCAGCCATGCTCTGCGGCTCGGTCTTCTTTGTCGACTTTACCGGCGCGCGAGACCCTGCCGTCAGCAGCGATCTTGCTCGTGCGCTCATGCGCGACGACGGCGCCGGCGTGCGCAGCCTGCGCTGCGATGTGCACGAAAAAGACGGCTTTTGCTGGCTGCACGGCAGCGGCTGGTGCTTCTCGCGGCTCCCTGCGGCCGAGGCGGAAGCGGACTGACGCGCTCACAGCATCCGCGCCAGCCACTTCCCTGTGTACGAATGCAGATTGCTCGCAATTTCTTCGGGAGGGCCTTCGGCCACAATGCGTCCGCCAGCCTCGCCGCCCTCCGGCCCCAAATCGATCACCCAATCCGCGCTCTTGATCACGTCCAGATTGTGCTCGATTACAATCAGCGACCCGCCGCCGTCGATCAGCTTGCGAAACGCCGTCAGCAGCTTCGATACATCGTCGAAGTGCAGGCCCGTCGTCGGCTCGTCCAGAATGTACAGCACGCGGCTGGCCTGCGAGGGCTTCGCTGTCGCGTTCACCGCGCGTACCGCGGCCAGATGCGCGGCCAGCTTCACGCGCTGCGCCTCGCCGCCCGAAAGTGTCGTCGCCGACTGTCCAAGCCGCAAATACCCCAGCCCGATCTCATCCAGCACCGCCAGCTTTTCCAGCAGCCTGGTCTGCCCGGCAAAAAAGCGCAGCGCCTCTTTCACCGTCATCTGCAGCACGTCGTGGATGTTCTTTCCCTTGTACCGCACATCGAGAATCTTCGCCTGGTAGCGTGTGCCGTTGCAGTCCTCGCAGGGCAGCTCCACGTCGGCCAGGAACTGCATCTCCACCGTCACCGTTCCATCGCCTTCGCACGTGTTGCAGCGCCCGCCCGGCACGTTGAACGAAAAGTGTCCCGGCGTCAGCGAAAGCCGCTTCGCCTCAGGCTGTGCCGCAAACAGCTCGCGAACCAGATCGAAGCCCTTGATGTACGTGATCGGATTTGAGCGCGGCGTGCGCCCGATCGGCGTCTGATCCACCAGCACCACGTCGTTGAGCCGCTCCACGCCGCTCAGAGAAGTGAAAACCCTGGACGGATCGCCGCCGTCAGTCTGCCCCAGCGCCCGCGCCACGGCGCGATACAACACCTGGTGCACCAGCGTGGACTTCCCCGAGCCCGAAACCCCTGTCACCGCAACCAGCAGTCCCAGTGGAATCTCCACGTCCAGTCCGTGCAGATTGTTCGCCCTCGCCCCGCGCAGCACTAACTTTTCGCGCCCAGGCGCGCGCCGCCGCGTGGGCACGGGAATCGCAATCTTCCCGCTCAAATATCGACCCGTCAGCGACGCCGGATTCGCCTCGATCTCCGCCAGCACGCCCTCGCCCAGCAGCTTCCCGCCGAACTCGCCCGCGCCCGGTCCCAGATCGAGCAGATGATCCGCTGCGCGCAGAATGTCGGCGTCGTGTTCCACCACGAGGATCGTATTGCCCAGGTCGCGCAGCTCCTTCAAAATGCGAATCAGCCGCGCGGTATCGCGCGTATGCAATCCGATCGAAGGTTCATCCAATACATACAGCGCGCCCACCAGTTGCGACCCTAGCGATGTGGCCAGTTGAATCCGCTGTGCCTCACCGCCCGAGAGTGACGACGCCAGCCGGTCCAGCGTCAGATACTCGAGCCCCACAGCCACCAGAAAACTCAGCCGCTGCCGCACCTCGGTCAGAATCGGCCCGGCGATCTCCTCCTGCATCGGCGAAAGTTTGAGCGTATCGAAGAACTCCTTCGCCTGCGCAATCGTCATCGCCGTTGCCTGGCAAATGTTCTTGCCCCCTGTCTTTTCAGATCCGACGCGCACGGCCCGCGCCTCGGCTCTCAACCGCTGGCCGCGGCAATCCGGGCACTCCGCGTAGCCGCGATATTTGCTCAGCATCACGCGCACGTGCAGCTTGTACTTCTTGCGTTCCAACTGCGCAAAGAATCCCATCACCCCCGCAAACCCGTCTTTGCCGCGCAGCACCGTCTCCCGCGCCGCATCCGGCAGCTCGCGCCACGGCACGTCCAGCGGCACTCCCAGTTCCGCCGCGCGCTTGCGCAGCTCGCCAAACCACGCCCGGTACTTCGGCCGGTTCCACGGATCGATCGCGCCGCCAAGCAGGCTCAACCCTTGGTCGGGAATCACCAGGCTCAAATCGTAATCCACCGTGTTGCCGAATCCCTGGCACCGTGGGCACGCGCCAAAAGGATTGTTGAAGCTGAACAGCCGCGGCTCCGGCTCGCGCCCCGGCCGATGGCAGTTCGTGCATTCATACGATCCCGAGAACCGCAGCCGCCTGCGCTCCGCGGATTCCTCTCGCGGCTGTTCCTCGAAGATCACCTCGCCCGCCTCGCGATACGCCGTCTCTACCGCGTCCACAATCCGCGCGCGATTGTCTGCATTGACTTGAACCCTGTCCAAAAGCACAAACACCGGAGCCGCCAGATCCAGATCGATGAGCGACTCCGGCGCCGAGAACTCGAAGAGTTTTCCCTCTTGCCACAACCGGTTGAACCCGCCGGCCCGCAACTCTGCTAACCGGGCCTTCACCGCTTCAATGTGCAGAGACTCGGCCGCCTTCCCCGCCGGCCGGGTCTTTGCCGCCGCTTTCGCCGCGCGCGCCGAGGCCTTCCCCGTCTTCTCTTCGGTCTCCGCCACAGGCGCCGCGCTCATCGCCGGAAACAGCACATTCAGCCGCGTTCCCTCGCCCAGCGCCAAAATTGCCTCGGCCGCCTCGTCTACCGAATTGCGTTTCACCAGCCCGTCGCAGTAGACGCAGTGCACCTCTCCGCACCGAGCGTACAGCAGCCGCAGATAATCGTAGATCTCCGTCGCCGTCGCCACCGTCGACCGCGGATTGCGCGTCGTGTTCTTCTGCTTGATGGCGATGGCCGGCGCCATCCCGTCGATCTCGTCCGCGTCCGGCTTCTCGATCCGCTCCAGAAACTGCCGCGCGTAGGCCGACAGCGACTCCACATACCGCCGCTGCCCCTCGGCATAAATGGTGTCGAAGGCCAGCGAACTCTTGCCCGAGCCCGACACGCCGCTGATCACCGTCAGCTTGCCGTGCGGTATCTCGCACGAGAGGTTTTTCAGGTTGTGTGTCCGCGCGCCGCGGATGACGATGGCATCGTTCAAAGGGAAGGCACCGCGCAAAATCTTCGGGCAGCGCCACAGTCCGCTTCGCGAGCCTGGGGGCGCAACCGTCCATCTTCATTATAAATTGCGCTGCAACCCCCCTTCGCGAGAACGATACAACACAAGCGCTCCGGCAAGCGCGCATCGATGCGTCGCCGGATCGATCGAATTCCGAAAAGTCATGCTGCCAAGGCGCGCCCGCGTGCGGATGCAAATTCGATCGAATTGCTTTCCGCCTCGCGGTCGAGAATACTGGCGAGTCCCAACAGAACCCGTGACGCACATGCCGGGCAGTGCTCCGCGCAGTTGCCGATGCAGTTGCAATCCGGGCACAGGTAGGCATACGCCAAGGGGATATGCTGCATGGTGATGAGTTTCATGACTTCACCTGAACATTTTTGGCGTTCGGCGCGAGCATGCACCTTCTGACCTCCGCACACTCTTGCACTAGGATTAGGATGCCACGCAATATTCCAAAGATGCACTCACAATGGAACCCGCACCTGATCCTTTACTAACCAAATCGTTACTGTTGCGCGCTTGGCCGGTTACGCAAGTGACGTCCACCGCCAGACCACTCTTGCGCCATTTAAACTAGGGTCAGGCTGCTAACACACCTTATTTCTTGAGGTTTTGCTTGGTTCGCTTTGTTTTTCTTGCGTTCCTCTCTGCCGCGCTTCTCGCCCCTGCCGGCGCAGTCGCGCAGCAATCCTCTTCGCCCTCCGGTGCTCTGCCGCCCGCTTCAAGCGCCTCCGCCGCATCCACCCAGCCCGTCCCCGCCGAAGTCGCCGCCGCCGAAGCCGCCATCGCCGGCTCCGACTGGAAAGCCGCCGAGGCCAAACTGGATCCGTACCTCGCCGCCCACCCCGCCGACGCGCGCGCCCTCTTCGATGCCGGCTACGTCGCCGACGCGCAAGACCGTCTCGACGACGCCGCCACTCTCTATCGCCGCGCCGTCGCCGCCAACCCCAAATCGTTCGAGGCTCACATCTCGCTTGGCCTGCTTCTTGCCCGTCAAAACAAACTGGACGAGGCGCGTCCGGAACTCGTCACCGCCACCACTCTCGATCCCGGCCTGGCCGATCCTACGCTCAAGGCCCGCGCCTGGCGCGCCCTCGCCCGCATCGATCGCGATTCCGATCCCGCTGCCGCCTCCAACGACCTGCTCGAAGCTCTCAAGCTCACGCCGGAGACGCCCTCTGACACCCTGCTCGCCGCCGAGCTGGCTGAAAAAACAGGCCAATACGATGCCGCCGCGGCCGCCTATCGCCGCGTCCTGGACAAAGATCCGCAATCCGTCCCCGCCAGCGCCGGCCTCGCCCACCTCCTTATCCTGAGCAAACGATATCCCGAGGCCGAGACCCTCCTGCGTGCCGCCCTCGCCAAAAACCCCGATGACCCCACGCTCACCGCGCAGCTCGCCACTGTGCTCGCCGATCAGGACAAGGCCGAAGCTCTCCCCCTCCTCCAGAAGCTCCACGCCGCCCACCCCGATGACACCGACATCACGCATATGTTGGCCGCCGTCCTTGCCGAAGCTGGCGACTTAGCCGGTTCTGACCAGCTCTACCTCCATCTCCTCGCCGCCGCTCCCGAGGATCCCAATCTGCTCGTCGCTCACGGCCAGAATCTTGTTCGCCAGGCGCAGCTTGACAAGGCCTACGCTGTCTTCGACAGGGCCACGCAAATCGATCCGGCCAACGTCGACGGCTGGAGCGGCCTTGCCTTCACCGCATCGCGCACCGGCCATCCCGACGTCACCCTGCACGCGCTCGCCATGCGCTCCCGCTACTCGCCGGAGAACGCCTCTACTCTCTTCCTCTGGGCCACCGCCTACGACTCCTTGCACCAGAAAAGTCAAGCCGCCGCCTATTACCATCGCTTCCTCGACGCCGCGGGCGACAAGTTCCCAAATCAGGAATGGCAGGCCCACCAGCGCCTGCTAATCCTCGAAAAATAGCTTCCGCGCACTACGCCATCTCGTCCCAGCCAATTCTTCCCCGTTTGGGTCAGCCCATCTGGCGGTACCCGCGCTATTCGCCCCATCAAAATCCTGCATCTTAGTTCTTGCGGTTCGTTGCGTAATGTGGGTACTATAGGCACAATTCGGGGGCAGAACCGCATCGGTGGAGGTTCCTTATGCGGATTGTGGTTCCCATTGCCGCGTGGCTCGTGCTCAGCCTGAACGCCGGCTCCGTGCTCGCCTCGTCCGCCGATAATGCCGAGCCCACCCAGCAAAGCATCGATGCTCTCGAGGCTCGAGCCAGCCAGGCGCAACCGCGCGAGCAGTGCTTCCTCTA
>Ga0181524_10003493_pt1 | contig 15157 bp, 12 predicted proteins | sample PEATcosm2014_Bin_34_FD_119761 | JGI IMG/M metagenome (GOLD analysis project Ga0181524, IMG submission 119761) | Peatland microbial communities from MTU Mesocosm Facility, Houghton, MI, USA - PEATcosm2014_Bin05_60_metaG | ecosystem: Environmental > Terrestrial > Soil > Wetlands > Peat | place...
GCCGAGCGCGCCGATGGCGAGGCCGCCGAGCGCCGGCCCGACGGCGCGACTGAGGTTGTAGGCGGCGCCGTTCGCCGCCACGGCGGCGCCGAGTTCGCGCATCGGCACGAGCAGCGGGGTGATCTTCAACCAGACCGGCGCCGTCAAGGCGCCGCCCGCGCCCAGCACGAAGGTCGTCGCCAACAGCGCGGCGGGCGTCGCCAGGCCGAAGGACACCAGCGCGGCGAACGCCGCCGACGCCAACATCGTGACGATCGCGACGGCGATCAGAAGCCGGCGCGGATCGACGATGTCCGCCAGCGCTCCGGCCGGCAGCGTCAAGAGAAACATCGGCAGCGTGGTGGCGATCTGGACGGTCGACACCGCCATCGGATCGGCGTTGAGGCTGGTCATCAGCCAGGCCGAGGACGTGTCGAAAACCGCGATGCCGACGTTGGCGATCGTGCTGGCGATCAGGATGACGGTGAACGCGGCGCTGTCGAAAGGGCCCCAGCGACTGGGCGCAAAATCGCTCGGCTTGGCGGAAGCATCGAGTTCGGCGCTCAATTCAATCTCCCCGGGCCGGCCCGAGGGGGCGCCCCGAACCTCTTTCGGACCGCACAGATGGCTTCGCAAGACGGCGCTTTCAAGGTCTTCAATTCAACGTGACGGCGGCCTATGGGCCGCCTGGCGCACGCCCGGCCCGACGTCCGAGGCGCTCTTTCAGCGTCCATCGGGCGAAAAGATGCGGCGCGAACTCGCCGGAGTTTTCAAATTCGGCGGGCGAACCGTGGCGACGGTCAGGCTTCCGAGTCCGAATTGACCAGCGACAGGAACTCCGAGCGCGTCATCGGCTGATCGCGGAAACAGCCGAGCATGCGACTGGTGACGAGATCCGTTCCTCGCTTGCGAATTCCGCGGCTCATCATGCAGTGATGCGCCGCCTTGACCACCACGGCGACGCCGCGCGGTTGCAACACGCTTTCGATCGTGTTGGCGATCTGGGCGGTCAGACGCTCCTGGATTTGCAGGCGCTTCGCGTAAATCTCGACGACGCGGGCCAGTTTCGAGATGCCGACGACCCGCCGGTCGGGGACGTAACCGACCCATGCGCGGCCGATGATCGGTGCGACGTGGTGCTCGCAGTGGCTTTCGAAGCTGACGCTGCGCAGCACGATCATCTCGTCGTAGCCTTCGACCTCCTCGAACGTCTTTCTCAAGACCTCTTCCGGCTCCTCGTCGTATCCGCAGAAATACTCGCGAAACGCCCGAACGAGGCGCTTCGGCGTTTCCCGCAGGCCGTCGCGATCGGGATCCTCGCCGATCCAGCGCAGGATTTCGCGAAAGGCGCTCTCGGCCTGCGCGTCGGTCGGCGCCGTCGCGCCGGCGTCGGCGCCGCGGCCGGTCGCGGATTGTTCAACGAACGTCGCGTCGACTTTCATGGACATTTTCCATAATCGCGGCCGCGCCGAGGCGAGGCCGCTGACCTGTAGCCGCCCGGCTCGGCCCGCGTCAACTTCAGCGGGCGCCGCCGGGTCGCCGGGGAGCGCACGTTGACCCAGATCAAAGCGCCGGCGCCGACCCCCGCGCAGATGTTCCCTCGTCGTTCCGCCGATATCCCGGGCGTTCGCCAAAGGGTGAGATCTTGGCTGTGACTTTTGCGACCATGATGGTGTGTCTGCGGCTCGGACGATCGAACGCCGATCTTCTCGCCGTTACGGGCGCTCTGGCGGAGCGGTTTCAGGCGAGCGTCGTCGGCGTCGCGACCCGACAACCCATGCAATTCATGTTCACCGGCGGACTTGTTCCCGAAGAGTTGATCGAACAGGAGGAAGAAGAATTTCGCGACGAAGTCGAGACTCTCGAGGCCGAATTTCGCGCCGCGCTCGACGGACGGGCCAGCGACCTGCAATGGCGTGCGAAGATGGAGCTCGGCCCGCTGTCCGACTATATCGCCAGCGAGGCGCGAAGCGCCGACCTTGTCGTCACAGACTTCGACCGTGGCGGCGCGTTCTCCCATCCCTCGACCCACATCGACGTCGGCGATCTCTTGATGCGCGTCGGGCGGCCGGTTCTCGTGGCGCCGCCGTCCGCGAAGCATCTCAATCTCGAACGCGCCGTCGTCGGCTGGAAAGAGACGCCCGAGGCGCGCCGCGCCGTCTTCGACGCGCTGCCGTTCCTGAAGGCGGCCGCCAGCGTCGCGGTCGTCGCGATCGTCGGCCAGGCCGAATTGGAGGCGGCGCGCTTTCGTCTCGAGGACGTCGCAGCCTGGCTCGGCCGCCACGGCGTCGCCGCGGAGCCCCTCGTGACGGCCTCGAGGGGCGACGACGCGAGCCGGTTGACGGCGGTGGCGCGCGAGCAGGGGGCCGACCTGATCGTCGCTGGCGCTTTCGGCCACAGCCGACTGCGCGAGTGGGTGTTCGGCGGCGTGACGAGAGACTTGCTGCTGCGTTCGGACCGATTCACGCTTCTGTCGCATTGACCGCGATTTCGGGCGCCGCCACATTGACTTCCGCCAGGAAGGAATTCGCAACCGGGGGCGCCGGTCTTCGAGCGGGAATTCTCCTTCGCAAGGGCGGCTGGCGGCGGACGCCGCCGAGGTTGCCGTGAGCATGGAAGCGAATTCCTCCGCGACGTCCCAAGCGCCCGACCCCTCGCCGTGGGGCGCGTTCGGCCACCTGCCGTTCACGGTGATATGGATCGCCAGCACGATCGGCCTGATCGGCATCGCGATGTACGACACCGCTTCGGGCTGGCTGATGACGACGCTCAACGCGGATCCGTTGGCCGTGTCGTCGGTGCAGATCGCCACCAGCTTGCCGATGTTTCTGTTCACCTTGCCGGCCGGCGCGCTCGCGGACGTCATCGACGCGCGCCGGTTTCTCATCGTCGTCTCGAGCGCGATAGCGGCGCTGATGGCGACATTCGGCGCGTTGGTTTTCCTCGATCTGGCGACGCCGTTCTCGTTGTTGGCGACGACGTTCGTGCTGAGCAGCGCCTGGGCGCTGAACGCGCCGGCCTGGCTGTCGATCACGCCGGCCCTGGTGCCCCGGTCGGACTTGGACGCGGCCATCGCCGCCGGCGGCGTCGGCTACAACATCAGCCGGGTGGTCGGCCCGGCGCTGGGCGGCCTGGCGATCGTCGAATTGGGAATGGCGGCGCCGTTCTGGGCGTTCGCGGCGAGCAACCTCGCGGCGATCGCGGCCCTGGTCTGGTGGCGTTCGCCGCGACGGAGCGCGGAAAGCCTGCCGGCGGAACGGCTGACCAGCGCGGTCCGCACCGGCTTCCGCCACGCCGCGAACAATCAGCCGCTGCGCGCGACGATGGTTCGCACGGTCGCGATCTACCCGTTCGCCAGCGCCTATCTGGCGCTGCTGCCGCTCATCGCCCGCAGCCAGATCGGCCAGGGGCCGGAATTCTACGGCGTTCTGCTCGGCGCGATCAGCGCCGGCGCGATCGCGGGTTCGTTCGCCATCAACCGGCTCAAGGACAAGCTGGGCCCCGACCGCGTCGTCGCCCTCGGGTCGATCGCGACGGCGATCGCGCTCGTCCTGTTCGGGCTGGCGCGCGGGCCGTTGCTCGCCCTAGGCGCCTCGTTCCTCGCCGGCGGTTCGTGGATCGTCGTCCTGGCGAGCCTTTACGTTTCGGCCCAGGAGGCCCTGCCCGATTGGGTGCGCGGGCGCGGGCTTTCGATCTTCCTCACCGTCATCTTCGGCGCCATGACGGTGGGGAGCGCGGTATGGGGAAAAGTCGCGGCGATGGCGGGCCTTCCCACGGCGCAATTCGTCGCGGCGGCCGGCGCGATCCTCGCCATTCCGCTGACCTGGAGCTGGAAACTTCAGACCGCCGCCCAGCTCGACCTCAGCCCGTCGCTGCACTGGCAGGTTCCGCCTTTCACGCTCAAGGTCGAGAACGATCAAGGGCCGGTCCTGGTGAGCGTCGAATACCGCGTCGACTCGAAGAACCGGTCCGAGTTCCTCGCGGCGCTCGAGGAGATGGGGCACGAACGCAAGCGCGACGGCGCGTTCGCGTGGGGAGTTTTCGAGGATGCCGTGCTGGAGGGCCGATACGTGGAGACGTTCCTGATCGAATCGTGGCTCGAACTCAGGCATCTGCGCCAGCGCGTGACCAACGCCGATCGCATGATCGAGGACCGCATTCTCGGGCTGCTGAACGATGCGCCGCAAATCGCCATTCTCGTCGCCCCGGAACGTCGCGGCGGTTCGAGAAAGTGGCGCTTCGCCGGGGCGGGGGGCTGAGCGATGCGCATCCTCGTTCTCTTCGCGCACCCCGTGGAGACCAGCTTCGTGGCGGCGCTGCACCGGCGCGTCGTCGAGACCTTGCGCGCGCGCGGCCACGAGGTCGACGATCTCGATCTCTACGCCGAAAAGTTCGATCCGGTGCTGTCGCGCGCGACGCTCCTCGACTATCTCGACGTTTCGAAGAACCGGGCGGAGGTGCTCCCCTATGTCGAGCGGGTGCTCGCCGCCGACGCGCTGGCGCTGGTCTTCCCCGTGTGGTTCGACGGCCTTCCGGCGATCCTGCACGGCTTTTTCGAACGCGTTTTCCTGCCCGGCGTGAGTTTCAAGATCGACGAGAACAACCTGTTTCATCCGATCCTGTGGAACGTCAAGCGGCTCGCCGCGGTGTGCACCTACGGCGAGAGCCGCCGCCACATCGCGCTGAAGGGCGATCCGCCGCGTCGCTTCGTCAAACACAATATCGGCGGGGTGATCGCCCCCGGCGGGCGCTTCGACTACCTCGCGCACTACGATATGAACTTCACCACGGCGCCACAGCGCGCGCGATTCCTCCAGCGCGTGGCGCGCGCGTTCCGCGCCTGGTAGGTCGAGCGCGAGGCCGTGCCGCGAACGCCTCAGCCGGCCTTGCGCGCAAGGCCGCCCTCGCCTGCGCCGACGCCTCGTGGCAGAAAATCGGCGCCCTGAGCCTCGGCGAAATCGCGGAATGCGCTCGCTGCCGGCGATAGCGGGCGGTCGGTGCGGTGCATGACGAACCACTGACGGACGATCGGCAAGCCCTCGACGTCGAGACAGACGAGCCGTCCGTCGGCGAGTTCGGCGTCGATCGTATGGGCGGAGATCAGGGCGATGCCGAGCCCGGCCATCACCGCCTGCTTGATGGTCTCGTTGGAGCCGAGCTCCATGCCGAGTTGCACGCGCCGGATCTCGGTGTCGCCGATGAAATACTCGAACAGCGAGCGCGTTCCCGAACCCGGTTCGCGAAAGAGAAACGCTTCGCCCGCCAATTGCTGACGGACGATGCGGCCGGCGCCGGCGAGCGGGTGATCGGGCGGAGCGATCATGACGTAGGGGTGCGGGCCGAGCGGGACCTTGGCGGTGGGCAGGTCGGCCGGCGGGCGTCCGGAGAGCGCAATTTCGACGTCCATGGTCTTCAGCGACTCGATCGTTTGCGCGCGATTGCCGATCAGGAAGCGCAATTCGAGCTTGGGATGACGCGCCAGGAAGGCGGCGATCAGGCGCGGCGCGAAATACTTGGCGGTGGAGACCGCGCCGACCGACAGCCGGCCGCCCTGGCCGGTCTTGACCGCGTGCATCGCCTCGACGAATTCGCGCACCGCGCGTTCGATTCCCGCCGCCGATTCGAGCGCCACCCGCCCCGCCGGGTTGAGGCGCAAGCCCGCCGACGTGCGGTCGAACAGGGGCAATCCGACCGCGCTCTCCAGCCCTTTGAGCCGCGCGGAGAGCGCCGCCGGGGTCATGTTGAGATGGGTCGCGGCGCCGACCAGGGAGCCGGCCTCGGCGATGGCCTTCAGCGTCTGAATTTGTTGCAGCGTCAAAGTGCGAATGGCGACGGTCCTCTGCGGGATATTCAAAATTTTCTAATGGAATTCAAAAATAAGTCAGTTTCATTTGAGTTGCAAGTCGTCATATTCGCATATGTCAAGCAACTGGCCCGACGAGGCCGGCCGGGAGGCGGGAAGGGGGGAGCCATGACCGAATTCGAAACGTTGGGTCAGGACGTGGGCGAGTACCTGGATCGCCACGCGAAGCCCGAACTGGCGTGCGTCGTGAAGGCGATCGCGCGGGTCGCGATCCCGGTGTCGCAGATCATTCGACGCGGCCGGCTGGCCGGGGGGCCGGAGGCCGCAGCCGGCGCCGCCGATCTCGACGCCGCCGCCCAGAAGGTGCTCGACTGCTTCGCCGAAAAGGCGTTCGAGCAGGGTTTGCGCGGCTGCGGCGCGCGCGCCTTGGTGACCGAGGCGCGCGACGCGCCGACGATGCTCGATCCCGACGGCGAGGCGCTGGTCGCGCTCGATCCGCTCGACGGATCGTCCAATATCGACGCCAACGTTGCGGTCGGCTCGATCTTTTCGGTGCTCGACGCCCCGGCGGGCGGCGGCGCGAGCGCCCAGGATTTCCTGCAGCCGGGCAATCGCCAACGCGCCGCGGGCTTCGTCGTCTACGGGCCGCAGACCTGTCTGGTCTTCACCACCGGCGCGGGAACGCAGGCGGCGACGCTCGACCCGGACACCGGAACGTTCCGGATTTCGCGGCTGAATCTTCAAGTGCGCGAGGGCTCGGCCGAATTCGCGATCAACGCGTCGAACTCGCGCCATTGGCCTGAGCCGGTGCGCGCCTATATCGACGATTGCGTGATGGGCGACGAAGGGCCGCGCGGCAAGAATTTCAATATGCGCTGGTTCGCCTCGACGGTGGCCGACGCCTACTGGATCTTGGTGCGCGGCGGCGTCTATCTCTGCCCCGACGACGCGCGCGCCGGCTTCGCCAAAGGGCGGCTGCGGCTGCTCTACGAGGCCAATCCGATCGCCATGCTGGTCGAGCAGGCGGGCGGGCTGGCCATCGACGGCGTCAATCGCATCCTCGACATCGCGCCGACGAGCCTGCACGCGCGCACGCCCTTCATCTTCGGTTCGACCGACAAGGTCGAGCGGGTCAAGCGCTATTTTCTCGAAGGCGACCACTCCGCGGAACGCTCGCCGCTGTTCGGCAAGCGCGGCCTGTTGCGCAACTGACGTTCAATTCTGGGGGAAAGTCCGATGTCTCTCAAGCATCCGATCATCGCGATCACCGGGTCGTCCGGCGCCGGCACGACGTCGGTCAAGCGCACCTTCGAGCAGATCTTTCGGCGCGAGAAGGTCGAGCCCGTCTACATCGAGGGCGACGCCTTCCACCGCTGGAACCGCATGGAGATGCGCGAGCAGATGAAGGAGGCGGCGAAGAAGGGCGACAACCACTACAGCCACTTCGGCGCCGACGCGAACCTGCTCGAAGAGCTGGGGAAGACCTTCGCCGAATACGCCGCCACCGGCGGCGGCAAGACGCGCACCTACGTCCACGACGCGGAGGAAGCCGAAATCCACGGCTGTCCGCCCGGCACGTTCACGCCGTGGCGCGAATTCGAACCTGGATCGGACCTCCTCTTCTACGAGGGCCTGCACGGCTGCGTCGTCTCCGAAACGGTGAACATCGCCCAGCACGTCGACCTGAAGATCGGCGTCGTTCCCGTCATCAATCTCGAATGGATTCAGAAGCTGTTTCGCGACCGCTCGGCGCGCGGTTATTCGACCGAGGCGGTGACCGACACCATCCTCCGGCGCATGCCCGACTACCTCACCTACATCTGTCCGCAATTCTCGGAGACGAACATCAATTTCCAGCGCGTGCCGACCGTCGACACCTCCAATCCGTTCATCGCACGCTGGATTCCGACGCCCGACGAATCGATGGTGGTCATCCGCTTCGCCAATCCGCGCGGCATCGACTTTCCCTATCTGCTCTCCATGATCGACGGCAGCTTCATGAGCCGCGCCAATTCGATCGTCATTCCCGGCGGCAGGCTCGACATCGCGATGCAGCTCATCCTGACGCCGATGATCCTGAAACTCGTCGAGCGCCGTCGGCGCGCGATGTGAACGAACAACGCGGAAAGGTCTGTTCATGAACGCGATGGAAAAGACGATGGCGCCAGCGGTCTCGCACGCGGTCATGGCCAATGCGGTGCGCTTCCTGGCGATCGACGCGGTGGAGCGCGCCAAGTCCGGGCATCCCGGCATGCCGATGGGCATGGCCGACGTCGCCACGGCGCTGTTCACGCGGGTGATGAAATTCGATCCCGCGGCGCCCTATTGGCCCGACCGCGACCGCTTCGTGCTGTCGGCCGGGCACGGCTCGATGCTGCAGTACGCGATCCACTACCTCGTCGGCTATCCCGACATGACCATCGACGAGATCAAGCGCTTTCGCCAGCTCGGCGCGATAACGGCGGGGCATCCCGAATACGGCCACGCGCTTGGGGTCGAGACGACGACCGGGCCGCTCGGCCAGGGCCTGGCGACGGCGGTCGGCATGGCGATCGCCGAGCGCGCGATGGCCGCCCGTTTCGGCGCCGAGCTCGTCGATCACCACACCTGGGTCATCGCCGGCGACGGCTGCCTGATGGAAGGCGTCAGCCAGGAGGCGATCGACCTCGCCGGGCACTTGAAGCTGAGCCGGCTCATCGTGCTCTGGGACGACAACAAGATCACGATCGACGGCAGCGCGTCGCTGTCCACCAGCACGGACCAACGCGCACGATTCGAGGCCTCCGGCTGGCACACGCTGGCGGTCGACGGTCACGATTCGGGCGCGGTGAAAGCGGCGCTCGACGCCGCCAAGAAACAGTCGCGCCCGACCCTCATCGCCTGCCGCACCACCATCGGCTTCGGCGCGCCCGGCAAGCAGGGATCGGAATCGACCCACGGCGCGCCGCTCGGGGCGGCCGAGATCGAAGCGGCGCGGGCCAATCTCGCCTGGCCGTGGCCGCCCTTCGAGATTCCCGCCGAGTGCCTCGCCGCCTGGCGGGCCGCCGGCCGACGCGCCGGGCGCCAGCGCGAGCTGTGGGAGGCGCGGCTCGCCGCCAGCCCGCAGCGCGAGCGCTTCCAGCGCGCGCTGTCGGGCGAGATTCCCGCGGAGTTCTCCGCGCGCATGGCCGAATTCAAGGCCGGCCTCGTCGCCGAGGCGCCGTCGGTGGCGACGCGCAAGGCTTCGGAAATGACGCTTGAGGTCGTCAACGCCACAGTGCCGACGACCATGGGCGGTTCGGCCGATCTCACCCATTCCAACCTGACGATCACCAAGGGCATGGCGTCGCTGACCGCGGGCGATTTCTCCGGCCGCTACGTGCGCTACGGCATCCGCGAATTCGGCATGGCGGCGGCGATGAACGGCATCGCGCTGCACGGCGGGTTCATTCCCTACGGCGGAACGTTCCTCGTCTTTTCCGACTATGCGCGCGGCGCCATCCGCCTCTCCGCGCTGATGGGCAAGCAGGTGATCTACGTCCTCACCCACGATTCCATCGGCCTGGGCGAAGACGGCCCGACGCATCAGCCGGTCGAACATGTCGCGATGCTGCGCGCGACGCCGAACCTGCACGTGTTCCGCCCCTGCGACGCGGTGGAGACCGCCGAGTGCTGGGAGCTGGCGCTCGAGGCGAGCGAGACGCCGTCCGCGCTCATCCTTTCGCGCCAAAACCTGCCGACACTGCGCAAGGCGCACGAGGTCAACCAATGCGCGCTCGGCGCCTACGTCCTGCGCGAAGCCGAGGGCCCGCGCGATCTGACCCTCATCGCGACGGGATCGGAAGTCGCGCTCGCTGTCGAAGCCGCGGCCGTCCTTCGCGAGCGCGGCAAGCGCGCGGCGGTCGTCTCGATGCCGTGCTGGGATCTCTTCGAGAGCCAGCCCGAAGGCTATCGCCGCCAAGTGCTGGGAACGGCGCCGCGCATCGCGATCGAAGCCCTCTGTCGGTTCGGCTGGGATCGCTGGATCGGCGAACGCGGCGCCTTCGTCGGCATGCCGGGCTTCGGCGCCAGCGCGCCGGCGTCCGATCTCTACAAGCATTTCGGCATCACCGTCGACTCGATCGTCGCCACGGCGGCGACGCTGACGCCCTAGAGGGGGTCGCGCGACCGCCGACCCGCCCGCAACTCGGCCGTTCGACGACGGCCCAACGATCGGAGAGAAAATCATGGACCAGTCGGATCGCTACGCCAATCTGAAGCTCACGGAAAAGGAGCTGATCGAAGGCGGCCGCCACGTTCTGTGCGCCTACGTCATGAAGCCCAAGCCCGGCTTCGGCAATTACCTGCAGACGGCGGCGCACTTCGCCGCCGAATCGTCCACCGGCACCAATGTCGAGGTCTCGACCACCGACGACTTCACCCGCGGCGTCGACGCGCTCGTCTACGAGATCGACGAGGCCAAGCAGGTCACGAAGATCGCCTACCCAATCGAATTGTTCGACCGCAACGTCATCGACGGGCGGGCGATGATCGCCTCCTTCCTGACCCTGACGATCGGCAACAACCAGGGCATGGGCGACGTCGAATACGCCAAGATGCACGATTTCTACGTGCCGCCGGCCTATCTCAAATTGTTCGACGGCCCTGCGACCACCATCAAGGATCTCTGGCGCGTGCTCGGCCGTCCAGTGGTGAACGGCGGCTTCATCGTCGGCACGATCATCAAGCCCAAGCTCGGCCTCAGGCCGCAGCCCTTCGCCGACGCCTGCTACGATTTCTGGCTCGGCGGCGATTTCATCAAGAACGACGAGCCGCAGGGCAACCAGGTCTTCGCGCCGTTCATGGAGACCGTGCGCGCGGTCGACGACGCCATGCGCCGCGCCCAGGACAAGACCGGCCAGGCCAAGTTGTTTTCGTTCAACATCACCGCCGACGATCACTACGAAATGATCGCGCGCGGCGAATATATCCTCGAGACTTTCGCCGACAACGCCGACCACATCGCCTTCCTGGTCGACGGCTATGTCGCGGGCCCGGCCGCGATCACTACGGCGCGCCGGAGATTCCCGAAGCAGTACCTGCACTATCACCGCGCCGGCCACGGCGCCGTGACCTCGCCGAATTCGAAGCGCGGCTACACCGCCTTCGTCCTGTCGAAGATGGCGCGCCTGCAAGGCGCCTCGGGCATCCACACCGGCACGATGGGCTACGGCAAGATGGAGGGCGAAGCGGCCGACAAGGCGATCGCCTATATGCTCACCGAGGACAGCGCCGACGGGCCGTTCTACCATCAGGAATGGCTGGGCGTGAACCCGACCACGCCGATCATTTCGGGCGGCATGAACGCGCTGAGAATGCCGGGCTTCTTCAAGAACCTCGGCCATTCCAACCTGATCATGACGGCGGGCGGCGGCGCCTTCGGCCATATCGACGGCGGCGCGGCGGGCGCGCTGTCCCTGCGCCAGGCGGAACAATGCTGGCGCTCCGGCGCCGATCCGGTGGAATTCGCCAGGGAGCACCGCGAATTCGCGCGCGCCTTCGAGAGCTTCCCGCACGACGCCGACGCGCTGTTCCCGGGCTGGCGCGCCAAGCTCGGCAAGGCCGCCGCCTGAGGCGCCTCGCCGCGCCGGGCGGCGATTTGACAATCGATCGGCTGACGACCATCGAAGCCGAGGACATCCGCCGGAGCCGCGGCTCTCGAGCAACAGGAGAAGAGCGAATGACGCTGCCGGTTCTCATCGCGCCGTCGATCCTGTCGGCCGATTTTTCCAAGCTCGGCGAGGAGGTGCGCGCCATCGATGCGGCCGGCGCGGATTGGATCCATCTCGACGTGATGGACGGGCATTTCGTCCCCAACATCACCTTCGGCCCGCCGGTCGTCGCGGCGCTGCGTCCGCACTCGAAAAAGACCTTCGACTGCCATCTGATGATCGAGCCGGCCGACCCGTACCTCGAAGCCTTCGCCAAGGCGGGCTCGGACGTCATCACCGTCCATGTCGAGGCCTGCAAGCACCTCGACCGCACGTTGCAGGTGATCCGCGGCTTGGGCAAGAAGGCCGGCGTTTCGCTCAATCCCGCCACGCCCGCCGAGACGATCGAATACGTGCTCGACCGGCTCGACCTCGTCCTGCTGATGACGGTCAATCCCGGCTACGGCGGCCAGGCGTTCATCCCCGCGGTCGTCGAAAAGATCGCGCGCGTCAAGCGCATGATCGGCTCGCGCCGAATCGACATCGAGATCGACGGCGGGGTGACGAGCGAGACCGCGCCGCTGGTCGTCGGCGCCGGCGCCAACGTCCTGGTGGCGGGATCGGCGGTGTTCAAGGGCGGGCCGGCCGCCTACGCCGGCGCCATCGCGGCGATCCGCGCTTCCCTCTCGCGCTGAGCCGCTTGCCAGGAGCGCCGCAAGATAGCAATGTCTCGCCATGAGCGAGACCAAAGCGATCCTCATCACCGGCGCTTCGCGCGGCATCGGGCGCGCCGCGGCGCTGCTCGCGTGCGTGCGCGGCTGGTCGGTCGGCGTCAACTATGTGCACGACGAGGCCGCGGCCCACGACGTCGTCGAGGAGATCGCGCGCGTCGGCGGCAAGGCGGTGGCGCTGCGCGGCGACGTCGCCGACGAGGACGACGTCGTCGAGCTGTTCGAGGCCGTGACGCGCGCGCTCGGTCCCTTACGCGGCGTCGTGGTCAACGCCGGCATCGTCGCGCCCGCGGCGCGCCTCGTCGACATGAGCGCCGAGCGCATGCGGCGGATGTTCGAGGTCAATGTGCTCGGCGCCTACCTGACCGCGCGCGAGGCGGCGCGGCGGATGTCGACGAGCCTGGGAGGCGCCGGCGGCTCGATCGTGCTGGTTTCGTCGGCTGCGGCGCGGCTCGGCTCGCCCGGCCTCTACGTCGATTACGCCGGCTCGAAGGGCGCGATCGACACGCTGACGCTCGGCCTCGCCAAGGAGCTGGCGGCCGAGGGCGTGCGCGTCAACGCCGTTCGGCCGGGGATGATCGACACCGAAATCCACGCCGGCGGCGGCGAGCCCGATCGCGCGTTGAGAGTCGGCGCGACGACGCCGCTGGGCCGGCCGGGAAGGCCCGAGGAAGTCGCCGAGGCGATCGTCTGGCTGCTCGACGACGCCGCGTCCTACGTCACCGGGGCGATCCTCGACGTGGCGGGCGGAAGGTAGCGGTTTCACGCATTTTCGAAGCCTGCGGCCAATCCCCCGGCCCCTCACCCAACCTCTCCCCGCGCGCGGGGAGAGGAGCGCGCGGCGCCTTATCTTCCCCTCTCCCCGCGTCTTCGCGGGGAGAGGCAGGGTGAGGGGCGGGGCGAGTAGCCGCACTGTCGCGCGGCTGACGGGGGCTTGCAATCCCCCCGCAGTCGCGTCGCGCGCGACGGATCACGAAGAGCCTATCCGTGTCTCGCCCTGGGGAATCTCAACGGCTTGGGCGCCGTTTTCGGTCCCGTTTGCGAATCGGCGCCGCGCCGCCAGGGCTAGCGGCGACGCGAGCGCGCCATTAACGGCACCAACGCGCGCCGCCTCGCGAGCATGGGCTTAAGCCTGCGCTTGGCCTCGCCGACCGTAGCGCGCCGTGTCGCGTAGGTTGATTGCCTGCCGAGATTTCAGAGCTGGTTGTTGGGTTTCTTTGCCTCAGGACCCCGAGCGCGTCAGCGAGAAACCCGGATACCCGAAACCGCTGGCGGGTTCTGTTCACAACAGCCCGCCCGCCTGTCGTCGCGCGGGCACGCCTGACTTTAACTCGCATTGGTGCTCTAATACCCCTCGCGGAATCAGGCCCCAAGCCTCGAAATCGTCGCCGCACTAACATTGCAGCTCCGACCAAGGCATTCGGATGCCATCGTTTTCAGAGCGGATGGGTATTACCCAACCTAAATCAATCCAAATTCGGAGTTTGGATGTTGATCTTAGAAATTCCTTGTGGAATGTCTGTTACCAATATTGTTTCACTGCGAACCCATACTCGTCAGCATTAGTAGATGACGATATGTACGCGCTTGCTGTCGCCATGCAGAGAGAATTTTACAAACAACCGATCAACATGATAACAAACTCCACGGCAGATTTCGTTCAACAACATCTCGTCTTTTTTCATTTCGAAGAATGGTATAAAATACTTGACCTGATTCAGTTCTTACATACACAATTTCAATACGGCAGTATTGCGCAGCAAACATTCGAGCGAGACATTAACAAGGTTCTTGAACGCGAAAAATCCGGCTACCGTTTTATCGCTGGCGATCTTGCGCCTATCACAAACGAAGTCGAAATGCAGGAACTTGAACAAGCTGCTCGGTACGGAGATCGCTTCGCGGCGGTTTCGGAGCATGTGAAGACCGCGTTAGGCTTATACAGCAGGAAGCCTGACCCCGATTATCGCAATAGTATCAAGGAGTCGATCTCCGCTGTTGAATCGGCTGTCCGCATTATTTCTTGCAACAACAATGCGACACTTGGCGATGCGCTCAAGGTGATCGATGCTGCGAAGCCGATGCATGCCGCCTTCAAGCAAGCTCTATTGAAATTGTATGGCTATACGAGCGATGAAGGGGGTATCCGGCACTCACTCTTAGAGGTCCCAAACGTCGACGAGTCTGACGCCCGCTTCATGCTCGTCGCATGTAGCGCATTCGTAAACTATTTTATCTCGCGCTCGTAGGCGCGCGAGACGAATTACGGCGCCAGGCGCTCAATTCCCTCTTCGTCTCGCCAAGTTCGGCAGGGAACGCCGTCGACCTCATGGAAGCGTCTTTTTCCGAAGCCGGAAGGCTGTCAAGGGCGCGCTGATCGCGCGCCGCCGCAGGCGGGCTTCGCCCCTTGACAGCCTTCCGGCTTCGGAAGTTTTGGCCTCCATGAGGTCGACCGCACAGTGGGTCGGCGGGAGCGGTCGCCGTGTGCGGAACCGGCCGAGTTTCGCCTCTCGGCGCTATCACGAAGGGAAATGAGCGCCCCTCGCCGCGATGGACCGTAATGGCGTAAGGCGTAGCGTCGTGATGCGCGGCGTCGAAGCCGCCGTAAGGGGGGTGCAGCGCGAACGAGCTCGAAACCGATGACGCGCGCGCCGGCGCGGCCGGCGGTCAAAGGCTTGGCTTCCCTAGGGGTTGCAGCGGCGGCGAGCGCGCTCGCGGGTCCGGCGGCCCGCGCGGCGAGCGAGCGCGACTGTTCCGGGGTCGAGGGCGTGTCGCAGGAAAGCGCCAAGGGCGACGCCGAGGCGCAGACGCAGGCAAAGCGCGTCAATTTCGTTCGCGGCGGCGCCGGGGTTCGGCGATGCAGCTCACTTCGCTTCAGCGCCAATCGCCGCGAGCGCGGCGCGGGCGCATTCCATGTCCTGCTTGTAGTGGCCTCCGCTGATGCCGATCGCCCCGACGACCTCGCCTTCGAGCAC
>Ga0181524_10003496_pt1 | contig 15152 bp, 11 predicted proteins | sample PEATcosm2014_Bin_34_FD_119761 | JGI IMG/M metagenome (GOLD analysis project Ga0181524, IMG submission 119761) | Peatland microbial communities from MTU Mesocosm Facility, Houghton, MI, USA - PEATcosm2014_Bin05_60_metaG | ecosystem: Environmental > Terrestrial > Soil > Wetlands > Peat | place...
CGCAGTCGTTTAGCTCCCGGTCCCGTACGGTCCTGTTCATCCAGCGAGCTTTAGTCATCATTTCATCAATATCCATACGGCTTTTCGTCAGGTTCGTGTTCGGATCCCCCTCTCTCCGCCATAGATTTCCGTATCCTCATGAGTCTAAGCGCTATCGATAGAACCTAAAGGGTTTACGCCAACTCCCTTTTGTCTCTTTAGTCTCCATTTTCTCTCCAATTCCGCCTTGGAGTGTCATAAAGCAATCTTGAGGGTGACAATCTCCCAAGGCCCTACGGAGATGTGTACCGCTCCCTCCGGATCGATCGCCAAGGGCTCCTCGTCATCTTCAATCAGTTTCGCCCGCCGCGCCCGCTTGACGGGTTTTGCGAAGCGCAGCTGGCCTCGCATGCGAACCCTTCCGCTTCGTAGAAGCGAGCGACAAGCTGTTCGCTGTTTTCAGCCTTCTTGAGAGCCGTGAGTACGAGATTGGATGGTTGCAACGCGAAGAATCGGCCAAAATCAGGAAGGCCTCCGGCCTGGGAGCCGCTCACCGGACTCGCGAACGAAAGGAGTGGGAAATTGAAGCCGATCGCCTCATGATATCGCGCGCGCCAATCATCCGCATGAGGCATGATCGACATCCGATAGACATGCGTGCCCTCTTGAGTGAACCAGTTTGGCCCGCCAGCCGCAACTCTGCGTGGATTTACGCTAAGGACCGCAGTTTTGGCCTTTTTGGAGCACATTTCGGGTGAGAATTGGCCAAAACCGCCCAATCCGGCGTGTAATTCCTGCGTGTAACTGGATTCCAGCTCTATGTTGGTCCTGTGCCGACCGTATTTCACGCTACAAACGGGGGTGTTAACGCAGGGGACTGTTGACCTCGTCTAAGCAGAACAACGACCATCTATTCAATCGTTTCCAGCGGATACTCCATGAAGGAACTTTGCGCATAATACGCTAGAGTAAATCCACGCAGAGTTGCGGCTGGCGGGCCTATATGCGCTTGAGCCATGGAATGTCGAGGCACAGAGCCCTGATGAATTCCTAATACATCAGTTTTATCTGGAACCAGAAGTGGTGGCAGAAAAGGTCAATGAACAGGCAGCACGACATGGAGGACTGGAGCGGCTACTCGCCATTCACAATAAGACCGTTCCGAATTTCGTTGCTTTGCTACACAAAAGATCTGAATGAGCAATTCCTTCAACCATACATAGGCTCTCTGTCCGCAATATTTGGTCTAAGCCTGTGGGAAACGATCATAGCCCGTTGTCCGTAGCGAGCCATGGTCGGGGCAGATCAACTGGCATAAAAGGCAAATTAGGACACCACCCAATTGCCGACGAGCAGTTTCTAGGCATCCCGCTGAGTACGCGCCTCTTTCACCATGTTGAGGAATCTGCGCGCCAGTTCGTGGATACGATAATCCTGTCGAAGACGCAAGGCCTCCTTGGGCAGTAACTCTCCACCCACGCCAATTGCGCTTGCTCCGGCAAGGATAAAATCAAATGCGGTCAACTGATTTACTCCTCCAGTCACAATCAGGGGAATCTGCGGCAGCGGCACCTTGAGGGCGCGTATATAGTGAGCGCCGCCCACGGGAGCCGTTGGGAAAATCTTGACGAAATCCGCACCCGTTTTCCATGCCGCAATGATCTCGGTCGGCGTCAAAACACCGGGGAACACCACGACGTCCGCCTTTTGTGCATAGGCCACCACCTCAGGAACAAATCCGGGGCTGGTTATAAACCTGGCCCCGGCGTCGACGCATCGCCGCGCCGATTCCTCATCCAGTACGGTCCCGGCGCCCACGGCCAGATCCGAATAGCGTTTTGCCAGATTCTCGATCACCTGCGGCGCTTCGGGCAAGGTCAAAGTGATCTCGACAACGGGAATTCTCGCCGCGTATAACGTCTCGGCTGCAAACAGCGCGTGCTCCGGTGACGTTACCCGCGCACAAGGAATAATGCCAATCTCGCTGATTTGTCTCCGAACTTCGCTCCTGTTCATCTGCCCTCCGAATTGCTTACGTTTCACCGTCTCAATCGGCATGATTGCCGGTTGGCAATCAGCTTATCAACTAAGGCAACGCAGCGTCTCCAATCCCACACCAAAGGCTACGGATTGAGCCTTGCCAAACGCTGCAGATGCAGCCTGGCCTCTACCTCCGCACGACATAATCGCGAGCTTCCAGCAGCACAAAGCCGACGGTCGCCAGGAGACAAGCAATTGCTATCCCCAGCCCAACGATGTTGAGCACGCGGAACCCTGGCAACCGATGCGGCCGCTTTCTATTCCGTTTGTTTCCAGACAGGACTCTCGACATACTTACCTCCTCCAGCTCCGCTTTGTCCGGCGAAGCTGGCTTGTCGCCCTACTGCATAGGCTGTCGCGATGGAATGAACCGGTAGCCGAACTTACGCAGCGTGCCAATGTATCGAGGCGGCGTGGTCGTCTCGATCTTTGCCCTCACTGCACGGATAAGAACCCTGAGACTATGTGGCGAAGTGGCCGGATTGCCCCACAACAATTCAAGCAACGTTCCCTGACTCAACAACACGTCCGGGTGCGTGCAGAGAAATCGCAATAGCTCGAATTCCAAGGGTCTGCACTGAGTCTCAACCCCGCGAATCCAGACCCGATGACTGGCGACTTCGATGAAGAAATCGCCAATCTGAATGGGACCGGTATCCTGCGGCTCGATCCCGGGCACTCTCCCCGCAGCATCGGTTGTACGCAGAATGAGCCCCGCGAAACCTCGACGGCGAGCATCCGAGGCGAACAGGCCCACCTCTTCTTCGCGATACTCCCGGCTCAGCAAAACCAGATCGATCGCACCGGACTCCAAACAAGCTAGCGCCTCCAACAGGGCTGACGATCTGGCTACAACCCGAAATCGTTCGCCCTCAAAAAGCCGCTCGGCAATGTCATTCTTGAATGCATCCTCGCTGCCCACCAGCAACAGATTCATCTGTTGCCGGTGGGGCCGTCTCCAGGATCCTGGCTTGCGAGTCATCTGCTGTGTTTCCATGATGCACCCAATGGCATTCGCTCTCGATACTGGAATTTGTTCCCGAGTGCAGTCCCTTCGTGCTGCACTCGGTTCGTTTATTCGGTTGCCCATTCGGATTCCGGAGCGGGCAACACATCGTCCCTTCCTGCGATCCAGACATAAAGCGTTGGCAGCAGGAAGATGCTCATGACGAGGTCGGCTATGAGTCCGCCAACGATTACGATGGCAAAGGGGCGCTGCGAGTCAGATCCGATGCCGTGAGAGAGCGCCGCCGGCAACAGGCCCAGCGTCGCCACCAGCATGGTCATCATGATGGGACGCAGCCTCAGCACAGCGCCTTCGATCGCGGATTCCTCAATCGTGTGGCCGCGGGCGCGCAGTTGATTGATGTACTCCAGCATGATGACGCCGGTCTGCACGGAAACGCCGAACAAGGCCAGAAAGCCGACGCCGGAGGACACGCTGAAGTTGGTGTGTGTAATCAGCAATGCCAGCAAGCCGCCGATGCGCGCCATCGCCACGTTGGCCAGAATCAGCAGCGCCCACTTGAGGGACTGGTACATCGAATACAAGATGATGAAGATCAGCAACACGGTTAACGGCACAACGAAGAACATACGCGCCTCCGCGCGCACTTCGCTCTGGTATTCGCCCTCCCATCCGATGTAATACCCGCGCGGAAGTTTTACCTGCTCATTAACCTTCTGGATAGCCTTTTTGACAGAGTCTCCAAGGGCTCGGCCACGCACGCTGTACTTGATTGCGACATAGCGCTGGTTGTTTTCGCGATATATCTCCGAACCCTCGTCCGTTTCCCGCACCTTGCAGAGTTGGTCCAGCGAAACTCGTTCACCCGATGGCGATAACAAGCGGATGTTCTTGATTGCTTCCCTGGTGTCGCGATAGCGCGGCTGATAGCGCATCACGAGGTTATAAACCTCCTCCCCCTTCAGAACCTGCGTAAGTGCATTGCCGCCTACCGCAGTCTGGATGGCGCCCTGAATATCGGCCACATTGATTTGAAATCGCGCGGCTTGCTCGCGATCCACCTCGAAGACAAGGTCCGGCTGGCCTGTAACCTGGAAGACTCCCAGGTCCGTAATGCCTCTGACTTGACTCATGATGCCCGCGACCTGGGTAGCCTTTTCCTCAAGCACATGCAGATCGTCGCCGTACACCTTGGTCGCAAGCTCACCCTTCACTCCGCTGACAGCTTCCTCCATGTTGTCTTCGATCGGCTGCGAGAAGCCCCAGACCACTCCCGGGATTCTCCTTGAGAGTTCGAGGTTCATGGACGCGATCAGTTCGTCCTTGTTCTGGTGAAAGACAGGACGCCACTGCTCCTTCGGCTTCAGATCGACAAAGTACTCTGTGTTGAAGAAGCCGGTGTGGTCGGTTCCGTCATCCGGCCGGCCCGTTTGACTGGTGCACTGGGTCGCCTCTGGAAATGAGCAAAGCAGGATTCTGGCCTGATTGGCAACCCGGATGCCTTCAGAGGGCCCGGTGCTTTGAGCAAGAGTGCCGCGTACCCACAGCGCGCCCTCATCCAGATGTGGCAGGAACTCCGAGCCGATGACTCCGCCAAACGCCAGATAGAGAGCAAGAATCAGGCCAACGACGCCGGTGCCAACCGTAAGACTCCGATGATGAATAGCCCAGCCGACGCTTTTCCTATACTGGATCGTGAGATATGTCATCACCGGGTTTGTCCATTCCTTTGCGCCTTTGCGGAACAAAAGGCTGGCCAGGACCGGCGCAACAACCATGGAGAAGATAAGAGCGCCAAGCAGTGCGAAGGCGACGGTCCAGGCCATTGGTTTGAAAAGGCGTCCTTCAACGGCTTGCAGCGTGAAGATCGGCAGATAAGCCGTAATGATAATCAGAATGGCGTAGAAGACGGGCCGCTGCACCTCGTGCGCCGCATCCTGTATCTTCTGCGCCGGTGTGCGTAGGCCGTTTTTCATTGAGAGATGGCGAACGATGTTTTCCACCATCACCACCGCGCCGTCGACCACCATGCCGAAATCCAGCGCCCCCAGTGAGAGCAGGTTGGCCGGTATATGCTTCAGGTCAAGGCAAATCGCGGCGAACAAGAGCGAAAATGGAATCGTAAGTGCTACGATGATTGCGCCGCGCACATTGCCAAGGAAGAGGAGAAGAATAATTACGACCAGCACGATCCCCTCGCCCAGATTGTGCAGGACGGTGTGGGTTGTGAAGTGCATCAGGTCGCTTCTATCGATGAAGGGGACAAGCTTCACGCCCTGCGGCAAAATGGTGTTATTCAGTTCCTCGACTTTCTTGTGAATGCCATCCAGCACAGGCTCCGCATCCGCGCCTTTTTGCAGGACCAGGATCCCGGAGACCACATCGTTGTTATCGATGATCTTTCCATCTTCATGGTGGTATGCCTGGCCAAACTGGCCAAGCCGGATCTGGGGGCCCTGTTCGACCACGGCAATGTCCTTCACCCGGAGCGGTGTGCCGCTCTTGGTCGTAATCACCGTGTTCTCAATGTCCTTGAGGCCCCTGACCAGACCCACTTCCCGGATGTTGATCTGCTGCAGTCCGGCTTCAATGAAGCTGCCGCCTGCGTTGGCGTTGTTATTTGTGAGCTGCTGCTCCACCTGGGCGATGCTGAGTCCGTAAGAGATCAGCTTGTCCGGGTCGACGCGAACCTGATACTCGCGCGTGGGACCGCCGAACGGATTGGTGTCTGGAACACCGGGGATGGACTTCACGTTTTTCTCCACCACCCAGGTTTCCAGCGACTTCAGATTCATCACGTCGTAGTTGGGGTTCTTGCTTTGCAGCGTGTAGAAATAGATTTGGCCGACCGGGCTCCAATCCGTTCCCATTTGCGGAATGACTCCCGGCGGTAAAGTTACCTGAGAAAGCCGCTCCAGAACTCGTTCCCGGTTTTCGAAGTTCGTGGTTTCCTCGCCGAAGACCATTTCCACGGTCGAGAGCCCGAAGATCGACCACGAGCGGACATGGGCAACTCCCGGAATTCCGTTCATCACGATCTCCAGCGGAACGGTCACCTGTTGCTCGATCTGCTCAGCGGAGATTCCGGGCCACTGCGCGATGACATCCACATAGTTATTCGCTACGTCCGGATACGCCTCGACGGGAAGCCTGTGGAATGAAACGGCGCCCCACGCGAACAGCAGAATCGCGATTGCCAGGATAAGAAAGCGGTTCTGCAACGCAAAGTCGACAATTCTGCGAATCATTGCGCCTCCAGTGTGGCTTCCAGTTGAAGAACTTGCGACACCACCTGCTGGCCGGGCTGAATTCCCGAGAGAATCTGCTGCTTGCCCCCGGGCACCATGTCGCCCGCAGTCACCTGGACGCGCTTGAATTGCTTTCCGCCGGCGGGGACATAAACCCAGTCGCGGTCGTGCAGATGCAGAATGGCGGAAGCAGGGATAACTGCAAACGTATCCTTCGTCTTGGCCTGAAAGGTCGCAGTCACAAACATACCCAGCCTTAGAATGCCCGGATTGGGAACCTCGATGCGCACCTTGGCGGTACGGATGCTGGGGTCCAGGACCGGGCCGATGTCGCTGACGCGGCCGGTCAGCGCCCGGTCCGGATACGCGTTGAGCCGCAGTTGTGCGGCCTGTCCCAGTTGAATCTTCGGAATGTCGTTCTCATATACATCGCAAATGATCCAGACGGTGGAGAGATCGGCGATGGTGAAGGCCGTAGCCGACCCGGAGAGGTTGACGCCGGCAGCGGCCGCCTGGGTCACGTTTTGTGCTACGATAACGCCCGAGATCGGTGCATAGACGTTGACCACGGCGCTGGGATGATTCTTGTCCACGCCCAGGACTTTCAACGTCTCTTCCGCCGCGGTCAAATCGGCCTGCGCGTCCTTCTCCGTGTCTTCGGCCTGCTCCCGCATGGATTGCGAGATGGCGCCATGCTCGAAGAGGGTTTGCGCGCGCGCATAAGCCAGGTTGTCCATACGCTCGTCGTTGGCGGCCTTCAGATAGACGTCGTAAGCTCCGGCAATGTCCGGGCTCTGCACTTTAATCAACAGGTCGCCCTTCTTCACGAAGTCGTCCAGACGGGCCTTGATGTCCACCACGCGGCCATTGGCCAGCGAGATCACGGGAATCTCGCGGGCAATGTCGGGGAAGACCGATCCGGTCACCTTCAACTGCGCGGCGGCTTCCAGCTTGTCTGCCGCAACCAGCGAGAACTGTTCCGGGTTGTCGACCGTTATTAGGCTTGAGTCGCCGGTTGGCACGACCTGCGCCGAAGGCGGCGCGCCGTCCGCCGGATTGAACCCCTTCTTACACGCCACGAACGAAACATAAGCAGCAAGGCAGCAGGAAAATAGCAGAAGAGACTTAGTTGTCATTGAACACCTCGTGCCCTACGGCGAGATTCATTTGGCCTGCGGCCGTCATATACGCGCCGATCAACTGCAGATAGGCAAGTTGAACCACACGGCAGTCGCTCTGTGCATTGAGGAAGTCCATCAGCGATGCCCCTCCGTGCTCATAGGCAAAAGTAACGGTGTCGCGCACATAAATTGACTGCTCCAGGTACTGCGCCTTGTAGGGCTTTATCAACGCAATATTGCTGCGCACCAATTCGTAAGCATCGTCCACGTCGCTGAAGACCTGGGCCTTCGCCGCCTCCTCAGCCTGCTGGCTTCTGTCGATGTCGATCAGGGTCCGCTTCTTCTCGCCCTGGTTGCGGTCGAAGATGCGCAGGGGAATGCTGATGTTGAAACCGAAATACGGATCCAGCGGGGGGGTCGCTCCGGCATCCACGGTGAAGGTTGGATCCGTCGAGCCATTCGCCTGGGCCAGTTTGTGATTGGTCCGCGATTGCTGGATCGTCTCGATCGCTGCCCGGAGATCCGGCCTGTTGTCCAGCGCAATCTGGTGATAATCGCTTAGCGGCTGCAGTGCCGGGCCCAGGTCGAAAACCCCGGTCACGTCGAACTGATCGACTGGCGTGCGGTCGTCAAGCAGTAGCAGGAGCTGAATCTTTGCGGAGCGCAAATTGACGATTGCGGTCTCGATTTCAGACTCGTATTGCACGCGCTGAAGTTCGATCCGGGCTAGGTCGATCTTGGCAAGGTCGCCGGCTTTGAAACGGGCACGACTTATGTCGATGATTTTGTCGTAGTACTCCAGGTCGGCTTTGGCCAACACCAGCACCGCCTTGGCCTGGAGAGTTTGTACGAACGCCGAACGCAGGCCGAAGATCAGATTGCGTTCCAGGTCAACGTGCAGGGACTGGGTAATCTGCGTGCCTTCCTGGGCGCTCTCGAGACGTAGTTCGCGCTTGTGTTCCCGCTCGTGCAGGTAGCTCACATTGCCGGTGGTCAAGGCGTTTGTCAATGGCCTGAGCGAGGGGTCCCGGTAGGGAGTTATCTGGTCCAGGGTCATCGAGAGCTGCGGATTGGGGCGGAGATAGGCCGTGATTTCCTCGGCCCTCATCTCCTCCACATTGGCCGCATCCGCTTTCAACACTGGATTCGCCGCTTCAAATTTCGCCTTTACCTGTTCCCATGTAAGGCCTTGCTGCGCGGCGGCAGGCAAACCCGAGGCCAGCAGGAGTGCCACGACCCCGGCGCGGCAGGTTTTTCTGGCCCGGAATTTCAGAATTTGCATGAGTGTCCTTGGATCCTGCATATAAAGAGCGATTCAATGCCGGGCCTGCGCACACGTGCTGAGCGCGTGCGAGCACCGAACAGCATCAGCATAGAGCGCAGCCTGGGAACGGCCGCGCTATCTTTCAGGTACGTCAATCCTATCTTTCAGCCACGCAGACCCTATCTTTTGGACAATTATCAAATCTTTCGGAAATCCTTATAAAGTGCGGTGTAGTGGATATCTAGAATTGATAAAGCTGCACCTTCCTCGTCGGCGCGGCGTGACGGGTGTCTATGTTCGATACGCTGTTAAAGGGAACCAGGCGATCTGTTCTGTTCAGAGCGGGAGCCATGATTGCGATCATCGCGCTGGTTGACTGGTGGGTGGTTGGGGAGATTCTTCTTGGGTTCCTCTACCTGGTTCCCATGCTGATGGTCGGGAGCGTATTGGGCCGCCGGCAGATTTGCGCCGTCGCGGCACTTTGCACCTTTCTGGCGGAGATATTCAGCGATCTGGCGTGGAATCTGAGGACTGGTATCTCTCGCGACGTGCTGTACTTTGCCGCCTTTGCCGGAACAGGTTTTTTCGTGCGCGAGGTGACCCGCAACCGCAAGGTGACGGAAGAGTATCTTCATGAGATCGAGCATCAGAGAGATGCGCGCCGCGAAGCTGAAGAACAGTTGAAGATCCTGATCGAAAGCAGTCCGGTCGCCATTCTCACCGCAGATGCGGATGGCTGTGTATTGATGGCCAATGAGGCCGCGCATCGTTTGCTGGGCGTGCCTCCGGGGGAGCTTCCCGGAAGAGTCATTCATCGTCATCTTCCCGCCCTGGCGAATCTTTCCATACAGCACACCTCGCAGCAACTTCTTCGCACTGTGATGCAAGCCCGCGGCCTGCGCGACGATGGAGAGACATTTCTTGCGGACATCTGTTTTTCTACCTACCGGACAAATGCAGGAACGCGGCTGACCGCGATGGTGCTGGATGCGTCGGAGGAACTTCGCTGCCATGAAGTGTCCGGCTTGAATCAGCTTCTCGCGGGTTCCCGGATCGCGATTGGCGCCGTTTCTCACGAGATTCGCAATGTGTGCGGGGCGATTGCCGTTGTCCATCAGAATCTTGAACGCGACGGATCGCTTGCCGGAAACAAGGATTTCGAGGCACTTGGCAACCTTGCTATCGCGCTTGAACGCATTGCCAGCGTCAATCTCCGCCAGGCCACCACGCAAGCCACGGAGGTCGATCTTACTGTTTTGCTGGATGAGTTGAAGATCGTGGTTGCGCCCTCGTTGCAAGAAGAGAGTATCGTGACAGAATGGATTGTGGAGCCGGGCTTGCCACTCGTATGGGCTGACCGGCCAAGTCTCATGCAGGTGTTTCTCAACTTGATCACTAACAGTGTTCGGGCGCTTTCGAAGAAGGAGAAGCGGCAACTGTCGATTGCAGCCAAAGGGGAGAGTAATCGGATTCTTATTGAAGTTGAAGACAATGGCGGTGGAGTTGCCCATCCCGAGTACCTTTTTCACCCCTTCCAGGCCGGCGCCGAAGCCACGGGCCTGGGCCTCTACCTGTCGCAGGCGTTCCTGCGCACTTTCGGCGGGGAGTTGTGTTATCGGCCTCTCCCCGATGGCGCCTGCTTTGTTGTTAGTTTGATTCCGGTAACTCTATCCGGTCAGGATTTGTAATGCGCGAGATTCGCATATTGATGGTGGACGATCACAACCTCTTTCGCGAGAGCTTGAGCAGGCTGCTTGAAACTTCTCCTGACTTCGATGTTGTCGGTCAGTGTGCGACTGCGGCCGAGGCCGTTTCCGCTCTTTCCAAGACGCCGGCAGATGTAGTGCTGCTCGATTACGACCTTGGCGAGGACCGGGGTTCCAGCTTACTCACAGAGCTGAAGAATTGCCAACACGAGGTGAAGATCCTCATGGTCACGGCAGGCATGAGCGATGCGGCAACCTTGCAGATTATGGAAGCTGGAGCCTCCGGAGTCTTTTTGAAGCAAAGCAATCCGGACCAGCTCGTCGCGGCGATCCATCGGGTTACGGATGGCGAGATTTGGCTGGACAGCGAAGCCGTCCGTTCTCTGGTGTCCGCAAAGAGCGCTCACGCAGAACAACTCCAGCACCATCGGCCTCTCACTTCCCGCCAAAGCGAGGTGCTCAGAGGCATTCTCGACGGACTCACGAACAAGGAGATTGCTTGGAAGCTGAATACTTCAGAAAGTTCCATCAAAGCCGTTATCCAGGAACTTTTTCACAAGGCGGGAGTGAGAACGCGGAGCCAACTGGTGAGGATTGCGATTGAAAAGCATTCCTCCGATTGGCTGAAGCCCGAGGCGAAGGATTGACGTGGAGCATAGTCCGCAGTGGAGCCTCGAGCCTTGAGCAACCGTGCGTTCAATTATTCGGTTGCCCTCTTCGAAAAGTGGCCCTGCCTCTTTGCGAGAAGATTAGTCCTGATATGTCCTAGTGCAAGGGTCAGCCGATTTGCTCGGGGCAATAACGTCAACTGTCGCCAAACCGTGCTTCCACGCCGCCCGCCCTCGAAGCACAGTTGGGGGGGTGCGCATTGCAACAATCCCTCCCGGCGACATCGACGTCGACCACACTCGACAAAATGATCCCTTTTGTCGAGAGAGAAACACGGCGGTGGCAGGACAGGGGATTAGCGCCTGGATTTGCCAACTGCAGTTAGAACCTCCCGCTTCGTTAAATACTGCGTGGCGACAAGCTGCGACAGCAGGCGCAAGAATTTGACTTTGCAAAGAACTGGTGGACGACCCGGACCATAGCCTAGCTTCAATTGACCACCGGAACTACGGAGATCTTTATAGTATGAAAACCAGATGTCAATAACTTTACTGGTCGGTGTATAGCTTAGAAGGAAAACAAAGGGCTGATACGTGTCGCTCGGCTTGCCGAGCGGGATGACGCCGCGTAACTAAGGCTTCCAAACTTCATCGAGCTCTTGCAACTTAAAACTCCTTTTGATGTGACCGTGCTTCCCGCAAGAAGGGCAGAGAAACCAACCCCTAGCGTCTCTGTGATCCTCGATGAGGTCAACAATATTTTTGACCATGTTCCCTGCCCGCAGTCCGAATCTGTGCACTTGATAAGCCATCCCATGCTATCTTCGCTCCCTTTCCTCCGTGCGCTACTGCGCAGTGGTTACATTTTCATGGCTCAATTTTGCGACTGATTTGTGCGATGCTTAACGCCCTGATTTCAGCGGGTCCGCGAAGTGTCGCAAAAATACCCATAATGAAACGAAGCGAAAGCGCCGGGCGATCCATCGCTATGAGGATCTCCGCGTTATATTTTGACGGGCAATCCGGGAATGCTAAGATTCGTCTGATTGTTCTTCGACCTTCGGAGCGGACCATGGCTGAGGTATTCATTTCGTATGCGCGGGCAGACAAGGGATTCGTCCGCGACATCCATGGCGTCCTTCTGAAGCTGAATCGCGATACCTGGATCGACTGGCGTAGCATTCCCGACTCGGCCAAGTGGCGGGCGGAGATCTTTGCGGGTATCGAGGCCGCTGACAACTTTCTGTTCATTATCAGCCCTGATTCCGTCAAGTCATGGATGTGCGGGCAAGAAGTCTCTCATGCCGTAGCCAATAACAAGCGGCTTATCACCATCCTCTATCACTCCGTTGAGGGCAAGGAGCTACTACCGGCACTCTCGGAAGTTCAATGGATTGATTTCCAGGAGCTGGGCTTCGAGCAGTCGTTCGAGCGGTTGACTGCAGCGATCGACAGCGATTTGAAGTGGGTGCGCAAGCATACCCAGTTTTTGGTACGAGCCACAGAGTGGGAATCCAAGGATTATGACCAAGGCTTCCTGCTGCATGGCATGGAGTTTAAGGAGGCCGTCAGATGGTTGGAGCAGGCGGCCGCAGTCAAAGGCCGGAAACCGACGGAGCTTCAGGGACTGTACATTCGGGCCAGCGAGGAATGGGAAGCAAATGAAATCCGGCGCCTCAAGGACCTGACCGAGGAGAAGGAGCGCCAGCGGCAAGAGGCCGAGCGGCAGCGACAGAACGCCGAGAAGGCTGGCCGCGTGGCGGTAGCGCGAGAACTAGTGGCGTTCTCCGCACTCAGCCTGGAGGACGACGTTGAGCGCAGCATCCTGCTGGCGATGCACGCGGTGGACGCGACACATTCCGTTGATCGGGCAGCGATTCCCGAAGCCGAGGATGCGTTGCACCGGGCCATATTGAGGTCGCGGATTCGCCTTACGCTCACTGGCCACACGGATTGGGTCAATGCGGTGGCGGTGACGCCGGACGGGAAGCAGGCGGTGTCGGCCTCCGAGGACAAGACGCTGAAGGTGTGGGATTTGGGGAGCGGGCGGGGGGTGCGGACGCTGGCGGGGCACAGCTCCTGGGTCCATGCGGTAGCTTTAATGCCGAACGGGAAGCAGGCGGTGTCGGCCTCCGAGGACAAGACGCTGAAGGTGTGGGAACTGGAAAGCGGCCGCGAACTGCGCACCCTGCAAGGCAACTCTAATGCTGTCCTTGACGTGGCGGTGAGTGGGGACGGGCGGCTGGCGGTCTCCGCTTCTTGGGACAAGACGCTCAAGGTGTGGGAGGTGGAGAGCGGGCGCGAACTGCGCACCCTCGGAGGCCACTCTGCTGCTGTTTATGACGTGGCGTTGAGTGCGGACGGGCGACTGGTAGTCTCCGCTTCTCACGACAAGACTGTGAAGGTGTGGGAACTGGCCAGCGGGTGCGAGCTGCGCACCCTGAGCGGCCACGAGAGCGAAGTCGAGGGAGTGGCGTTGACGGCAGACGGGCGGCTGGCGGTCTCCGCTTCTTTAGACAAGACGCTGAAGGTGTGGGAGGTGGAAAATGGGCGCGAACTGCACATTCTCACTGGCCACTCGGGTCCTGTCCGTGGCGTTGCGGTAAGCCCTGACAGCAGGCGGGTAGCCTCAGCAAGCGACGATAAAACCGTTAGAATTTGGGACCTAGAGAGCGGGCGCGAGCTTATCACCCTTGCTGCCCATAGCGAAGATGTAAGAAGCGTCGCTTGGACGCCCAACGGCAAGCGCCTTCTTTCTGCCGGAGAGGACAGAATCATCCAAGTCTATGCCATGGACATAGACCTCTTGCTCCCACTCGCCCGGTCCCGCGTCACCCGCAACCTGACACCCGAAGAATGCAGGAAGTACCTCCACCTCGACGAAGTCCCGCCCATCCCGTGAGCCAGGGCAGTTGGTCGCAGTTTTGTTGCCGTGTACTTCCCCCCTTTTGTGCTCGGCACGCCCTGGTGGCCGATAGGTCGGTATCGACGAAATGTATCATTTCGTCGAGAGATTGCCCGGGCCAGCGGGGGAAGGGAATTGACGACTTGTGACGATCAGGAACCTCGGGAATCCCGGACCCTGCGGGTCGGGTCGAGGACTGGCGCGGTGCTCCGAAGGTCCAGCCTAGCGATTGCTCCCCGTTTCCTCTGGGAGTGCCTCAGTAGCCAAACCGTGAATCCGTTTCCAGCCCCCGCCACATCGCACCCAGCGTGCGGATTTCCCGCACTGGGCGCACCTGTTTGCTTCATGCCTAGGTTTATGGGGCCTATCTTACTGGGGCAACTTTCGCGCTGGACCATCGACGAAGCTGGTAGTCGTTAAACAAACCCAGCCCATCATAAAGCCACTCGCTACTCCGCCGCTTCCAGGGAAAGCCGTTGCGCCCCCGGGCACGTATCAGATGTTTCCGGACCTTCATTTCTACCCATCGCTTGACCCTTTGAAAAACAGGAACTCGAATGACCGACCCGAAAGTAGTTCACCCAGCCACGCAGAATCGGATTGATTTTCGCAATCACGACCTCGACGGGCCAGCTGACATGCGGTCGGAAGACCTCTCTGAGCTTCTCAAACAGCGCTGTCCGCTTCTTCAGCTTGGGCGCATAGTAGGGCCGCCACTTTCGCTGAAGACTCAGTACACGCCGATATTCAAAACCCAGGAAAGTAAAGCTCTCTCCCTTCTTCAAATCCACCATCCGGCTCTTGTCCTCATTGATCTCCACGCGTAGCTTTGCGAACTCCTCGCGCAGCCGTTTGTTTATCGCCTTCACCAGCCAGTCACTCCGCCGTTCGGCGTCGATCAAGATCACCATGTCGTCCGCAAAACGTGCGTACTGGACGTTGGTTGACTTGCCCCTTCGTGTTGTGTCCACCGCCTTCTCCAGCATCCGGTCTACCTCATTCAGATAGAGGTTACTGAGCAAAGGTGAAATCACACCGCCTTGGGGAACGCCTTTCTTCCCGGTCGCCTTCAGGATCATCTTGAGAAGATGCATAACCGCATCATCCTGGACCCGCCGCGCCACTTTCTCTAACTTGCATTTCTCACAAGCGAGATGCCGGTCGGGGTTCTTGGATTTAGAAAAAACTTGAAAAGGCCGTCTTTTCATGGCATAACTGCGTTATCGGGACGTAGTTTCTGCCGTGCGGAGGCGGCCTTTCTGATGACAGAGTGTAACCAAGAAACGTTCGCATTTACAGCTCATTTTTCTCGTC
>Ga0181524_10003498_pt1 | contig 15147 bp, 14 predicted proteins | sample PEATcosm2014_Bin_34_FD_119761 | JGI IMG/M metagenome (GOLD analysis project Ga0181524, IMG submission 119761) | Peatland microbial communities from MTU Mesocosm Facility, Houghton, MI, USA - PEATcosm2014_Bin05_60_metaG | ecosystem: Environmental > Terrestrial > Soil > Wetlands > Peat | place...
TGACGCACGGCGCGCTCTTCGACTTCAAGGCGAACCGTCGGCGCGAGGGCGCGGTCCACGAAGGCCTGTGGCTGCACGAGCCGGCCGTCGCCCAGACCGCGTACGAGCGTTACTTCCGCAGCATCATAGCCGAAGGGGACCGCGCGGGCATCCGGTTCACCGGCTTCACGTGGCCCGGCTGCGGCTGCGACCCCTGCACGCGCCGGTACGCCGCGCTGCGGGCCAAGGGAATCACGACGCCCAATCCCGCTTTCTGGAAAGCGCTGCTCGCGCTGGCTAAGGAAGGGAAGTTCCGCGGGCGGACGGTTCCGTGCTTCTTCGGCTCCGACGAGAAGAAGGGCGCCATCCACCGGAAGGCGTCCGGCGGCGGCTGCGGCGTCTACGACCTCATGCCCAACGCCGGCGACAGATTCGGCATCTGGGAAAACAATCCCGCGCGCGTGGACCCGGACTACTACATCACCGCCGACGGCAAGTCGGGCATCATCGTCCGTCACGTCAAGGCCGGCGCGCCGTACGCCATCTGGTACGCCCACTGGCAGGGCCTGAACCCGGCCAAGGGCGTCGGCTGGAAGGCGTTCACGACCGTCGTGAAAAGGATTCGTAAGCACCTGTCCGGCCGAGTCGTCTGGATGCGCCCGAGCGACATCACCGACCGCTACCACAAGGCTGGCGGCTGGGGGTTTGTGGAGGAACTGTGAGGCGAGGAGTGCCGGAGCAAAACGGGGCTTTTCCCTAATAACAAGACCTCATGGTTGTTTATCGATAGAAACATCCAGGTCGGTGATCGCAACGTCTGAATACTCTGGCGAATAGAAAACATATGTGAAGAATTCCACCGGCTTCCCGTCTTTGAATTGTGGCTCATACTTTTTCATGGCCGTGAGCTTCTTGCGGGCCGCCAAAACGAACTTCTGCGGCACTTTGACATCCACTGGGTCAGTCGTGCCGGACTTCGTGTCAGTAACCCTGGCCACGCGAAAGCTATCAATCTTGGAATTGGCGTCCACTGTTACGCCGAAGATGACCGTATAAAGCTGAAACTTGGAATCACTCTTCATTCGTTCGCGAACTGTCTCACCGGACGCCAAATTCAAAGAACACAACAGTCCGACTATAATCAGAGGTGAGCAGTGTTTGGTCATAAGCTGTAACGAGGTGCAACATCCGGATCTCAGCCACGCAGGGCCAAATGACGTGAACTGTGAACCTGAATAGGCTGGGCCATTCCGCTTTGACTGCAGCGATGTGTTAGGCATTGTCATTTTTTTCCGAAACGAACGGGCATAACTCCAAGCCACATCGACGTCTTCTTTTCAGGAAAACGACTCTGAAGGAATGATCGGAAAACCTTCCAATCGGCAGAGCGAAACCCGGCAGGTGCTATCTGGAACGCCTGCTTACCCTCGAACTTAATCAGAAACGTTCCTCGCCCGTACGGACTCCATGCTTCGAGTTGTCGCCACTTGAAATCTCCTGATCCAGGAAATAGTGCTCTGATCTTAATTGACTCATCGTCCCATGTGATTTCTCGCGGTGTGAAAAAGACGGCTACAAAAATGCCGAAAACTACGCCCATGAGCGGTGCCCAGGGAAGAATATCACTGGCTCGCACTTCCTTGTCTTGAAAATATGGAACAATGCACGAAATAATCGCGATAAGGGCGAAAAACCAGAGGAAGGTTTTGATGATGGCCCGCAGATAATTCGGCTTCAGCGTCATAAGATGCCTAAGGAGCAAAAGGAGTTCGAGGGGACCATAGTTAACTCCGTCCGATGTCAGCGGCAGGAAGTGTTCTACGCTGCAATGCTGGAAGACCTTCACTTTGCCGCGCCGGCTATGTACTATACGCCTCAATTCCGGACTGCGTCAAGGAGTTTCCAGACATCGGTAATCGGAAATCGCGCAGGCTGTCAAATTCGGCTCGCGGATAAAAGCGCACTCAAACCGCTGCGAAGCGCACTTAAACCACTCCCAAGCGCACTGAAACCACTGGCAAGCGCACTCATTTTCCCCGTCCGCTCCGCGCGGCAAATTCCGTGTTATAATCGCACGGGTTCCGTTAGAACCGACGTTCAGGAATGCTCTCGCCAAGACGCTAAGATCGCCAAGAACGAAAAACAGCTTCATTACGTTGTTCTTGGCGCTCTTGGCGTCTTTGCGAGAGACCTTTTTTACGTCTTGCGACGGCGGACGCGGACATGTGCGCAGCGTGGTCACAACATGCCGGTGGCGAAGAAGATAAGCGCAAAAGGCAATTTGAAAAAACGAATCCAATTCGCCGTCAAAGAATGCACGGGATGGTCTTATACGAATGATGAGTGATCTTCAATCCGTCATTCCCGCGAAGGCGGGAATCCACTCGTGCGGCTTGCCCGCTGAAGGAGGGTTCTGGATTCCCGCTTTCGCGGGAATAACAGAGAGACGCGCAAAAGGCGATTTGAAAAAACGAACCCAGCGTGTCGTAACACGCTACGCAGCAAGCGCTTAGGCGCATGCTACCGGTTGACGTGCTGCATCATCTCCGCCGGGTAGCGCGTGCCGCTGGCGGCGCCTTTGGGCATGACTTCGTCCAGCGCGTCGAGATCGGAACGCGTCAGTTGGACGCGCAGCGCGGCGGCGTTCTCGGAGAGGTGCGTCCGGTGCGTGGTGCCCGGGATCGGGACGATGTATCGCTCCTGTGCAAGGACCCACGCCAGCGCCAGTTGGCCCGCGGTGACTCCCTTGCCCTTCGCGATCTCCTGGACCCGCTTGACGAGCCGCAGATTCTTCTGGAAGTTGTCGCCCTGGAAACGCGGAGAATTCCGGCGGTAGTCGTCGGGCGCCAGGTCGTCGAACTTCTGAAATCTCCCGGTCAGGAAGCCGCGCCCGAGCGGGCTGTACGCCACGAAGCCGATGCCCAGTTTCTTCACGAGCGGCAGGATCATGTCCTCCGGGTCGCGGCTCCAGAGCGAATACTCCGTCTGGACGGCGCTGATCTGGTGCGTGCGATGCGCGCGCTTGATCGTTTCCGGGGCGGCCTCGGACAGGCCGAGGTAGCGCACCTTGCCGTCGGTGACCAGGTCGGCCATCGCGCCGACGGTGTCCTGGATCGGCACGGTCGGATCAACGCGGTGCTGGTAATAGAGGTCAATGTGGTCCACGCGCAGCCGCTTGAGCGAGGCGTCGCAGCACTGCTTGACGTACTCCGGCCGCCCGTTGATGCCGCGCGCGTTCGGGTCGGCGGGATTGCGGACGACGCCGAACTTCGTCGCGAGCACGACGCGGTTGCGGTTCCCGCGGATCGCCTTGCCCACGAGTTCCTCGTTGGTGAAGGGGCCGTAAATGTCGGCCGTGTCAATCAGGGTGATTCCCAGGTCGAGCGCCTGGTGAATCGTGGCGATGCACTCCTCCTCGTCCGCCTTCCCGTAGAACTCCGACATTCCCATGCAGCCCAGCCCCAGCGCCGAAACGACCAGTCCCTGTTTCCCCAATGGACGTTGCTCCATCGTTTGCCCTCCTTATGCCCTGGTTTCCGCGCGCGCGCTCACGGCGTGATCGTCCCGGAACAGGCTGGTGAGCGCGCCGAGAAAAACGAAGATGGCGCCGACGGCGAAGCCGGCGCTGACGTCGTGGAAGATCTGCAATTTTTCCAGCCGTGCGGCGGCCGGGACGCCGCTCTGGATCTCGATGCCGGCGACGGCCGAACTGACGGCGATGCCGAAAGCCATGCCCAGTGTCCTCATCGTAGCCAGGACGCCGCCGCCGACGCCCAGGTGCGTGCGCGGCACGCTGCCCATGATGGCGCTGTTGTTCGGCGACTGGAACAGCCCGGTGCCGATTCCGACGAGCAGCATCATGCACAGGATGACCGGCAGCGCGCGCTCCTGCGCGATGCTTCCTGCGCAGAGACCGTGCAGGAGGACGGCCATGCCGGCCAGCCCGACCGCCACAACGGTTTCGCCCGCCGCGGCCAGGCCGCGCGTGCCGATCCGGTCGGAGAGCGACCCGCTGATCGGCGCGAGGAGCATCACTCCCACGGGAACCGCCGCGATGATCATGCCGGCCTTCGCCGTATTATAACCGAGTCCGTTCTCCAGCAACACGGGCGTCAGGAAAACCGCGCAGGATTGCCCGAGGAAGTTCATCATCGAGGCCAGGTTCGCGCCGGCGAAGACGCGGTTGCGGAAAAGGGAAAGGTCCAGCATCGGCGCCGGGTGGCGCCGCTCCTGCCAGGCGAAGGCGACGGCGCTCGCCAGCGACAGCGCCAGCAGCGCCAGCACGGCAGGCGAGACCCAGCCCCACGGACTGCCGTTGGTGATCGCCAGCAGCAGGGCGGTCAGCATGGTCACGGCGAGCAGTCCGCCCAGCCAGTCCACCCGCGCCGGCCGCCCGAAGCGCAGCGGCGGCAGCATCCGCGCGCACCAGAGGCCGCCGAAGAGGCCGATCGGCAGGTTGATGAAAAACACCCATCGCCAGCTCCCCTGGAGGTGCACGAGGAACCCGCCGAAGGTCGGCCCGATGACCAGGCCGATGGCGATGCACATCCCGACGATGCCCAGCGCCCGGCCGCGCTCCTCGGCCGGAAAGATCGCCGTGATGATGCCGGAACTCAGCGCCATCATCATGCACGCCCCGACGGCCTGCAGCACCCGCGCGCCGATCAGCCAGCCGAGGCTCGGCGCCAGCCCGCAGAGCGCCGAGGAGATCGTGAAGAGCGCCGCCCCGCAAAGATAGATGCGCCGGAAACCCCACAGGTCGCCCAGCCGTCCCATCGGCAGGATGAGTCCGCCGATGACGATCAGGTACGCCAACTGCACCCAGGCCACCTTGCCCAGATGCGCGACGTGGAAATCCTGCTGGATGACCGGGATGATGATGTTGACGGCGCTGCCGTCCACCGGCGCCATAACCAGGACCGCCATCACCGACACCAGGATCCACCAGCGGTTCGGATACTGTCCGGATGTCAAACGAGGTATCCTTCCCTGTTAAGTCGGCCTTGGGCATTTGCGGAACGTTCCCTCGGTCATTGTCGCCTCCGCGGGGAGATAAGGCAAATGCCGATGGGCGATCCGCCTTCGCCCCTTCGGCTGCGCGCAGGGCTGCGGCGGACAAGTCGGCCGCGGGCCTTTCGCGCATGCTCTTGACAGCCTGCGCCGGATACGGTAGAAAGAAAGGACCATCTGAAAACGGCGCCCCCTTCGTCCAGCGGCCCAGGATGCTAGATTCTCAGTCTAGAGACAAGGGTTCGAGTCCCTTAGGGGGTGCCAAGCATAGGTCAAGGCTCCTGAGCAGGTTATGCCCAGGAGCCTTGATTGTTCTCAGACCGCCCGGACAGCCCCGCGGCACGTTAGCGGCACGTAAAAATCACTTCTTTTCGTCGTCGGTACCCGTCGGGCTGAGTTTCAGAATCGTCGCCTTGATCGTTTCGGGGGCGACGTGCTGATAGTACTTTGCCGTCGTCCTTCCGTCGGGCGCGTGCCCCAGAAGCTCGGCAATGACGCGCTGGTTCACACCTTCCGCGGCCGCCCGCGAGCCAATCGTGTCACGGAAGTCGTGGAGTGTGCAGTGCGCGATGCCAGCTTTCTCCACGGCGTGGGCAAAGTTCCTGGCGAGGCGGCTATAGCAAGTCCGTGGCTTTTCATTCTCCTCGGCAAACAGATACTTCTTCTCCTTGCGCTTCACCCGCCAACGGCTGAGCCTTGCAGCCGTTCCTGCCGACAGGGCGATCCTCTTGGCGTTGCGCGCCTTCGTGCGGCAGTTTGGAGATGAGGCGAGGACGCCAGTTCCGTCTTCCAGATTGAGCCGATCCCACTCGATGTGGACGACCTCGTTCGCACGGCAGGCGGACTCCAACGCAACGCGCACGTAGACGTCCAGTTCTTGATCGTCAGCACACGCTTTCAGAAGCTTGTGCACCTCGTCGGGCGTCAGGACTCGAAACTGTTTTTCATCCGTCCTGACCATCTCGATCCCGCTGAATGGGTTCGTCTTCGTCACCTGTAAAATCTTCAGGGCACGATTGATACTCGCCCGTGGAGTGGAAATCTCTCGATTCAGCGACCGCGCCCCGATCTTCCTGTGGCGGGCGGCGAGGAAGTTCTCTACATCCCGCGCGGTGATCGTCGAGAGCTTGAGCGGTTTTCGATCAGGCGTCTCCACGACGTCCTGGAACATCCGCAGCGCCAGGCGCGATAGATACACCGTGCGTTCTGCTCTGCCTCTGTTCGCCAACCATTGCGCGTCCAGCGCTGCCAGTTCCTCGATCGTTGCGTCCGTGGGCTTGGAGTCGGCGGCTAGGCCGTTCAACTCGCCGAATTTCCTCTCGGCCATAGCCTGGGCGGTGACGCGATCTGAGGTCTTGCACGACTCGGTCACCGTCCGATACTGGATCTTGCCGTCCTTGTCGAGCACCGGCCGCCCCTGGCTGTCGAGGATCGGCTCATTCCATCGTAAGGCGAAATGCTTCTTTCGTCCCCGGCGGTGCCGAGCAACGATCCAGACCTTGCCGATCATCGGGCACCTCCTCGGGTAATTGGAATGCCCCGACCGGCGCACGCCAGTCGAGGAGGGATATGCGTCAGAGCGAGAACTCCCCTCTCAAGATAGTAACTGCTGTTGGTGGTCGGATTAAGATGGCGCACAGTCATCGAGCCTCCGGTGAACGACTGCCGATGCGGACCGGCTCGACGCTGGCCGCCGCGATGAATTCGTCAACCCAGCTCTTGCGAATCCGCCAGGTCTTGCCAACCTTGGCGGCGCGCAGCTGACGGCTGCGGATCAGATAGCGGACGGCGCTGATGCCGTCGCGATGATCTTCTTCAAGACGGAGATACTGGGCGACCTCGCCCAGCGTCAGGAAGTCCTCGGATGTATGTTCAACCGGGGACATTGCAGTCGCCTTCCGCAGAGTCTTTCATCAGGCACGTCGGACAGCAGAATCGGGTGGAGGTTTCAGCCTGACTCATGTTGCGCAGAACGAGGTCACGTGCCTCCTGGCCATACAGTGCAACCCGATTCTCCTCGATGAACCTGTTACGACAGGGCATGCAGGTAAGCTTCCCGCACGCGCATTGATAGATGCCTTCCAGATCGATCGCAACGGGCCGATTATCGAGGTCGTAGTTCCATTCGTAAGTGGGATCGGTGTCAAACGGCTCGCCTTCCCGTCCGCAGAAATCACACCTCTTCTTCGTCTCCATCAGGTCGTCTCCTTTCCATCGCCGTCATGCGCAGTTGCACATGTCATGGTCGAGACCCAATTCTCGCCGCAGGTCACCAGGCTCCTTGCAGAGTGCAACGATCGGGGCGCCGATGCCGGACCATGCCGAACGAATCGTGTTGAGAAGCTGACCGTAGATCTCCAAGCGCTGAGGCCTCGGAAGATGGTAATGCAAGCCATCGGGTTCGAGGGCGGGCGGCGTCCATTCCATGGCCGGCAGACCCCACAGGCGCGAAAAAGCTCTCAGAGCGGGCTGGGTCTGACGGTACGTGCCCAGGGTGATGCACGTTGGCTTATGGCCGTCCCGCGCGGCCGCGGAGAAGAAAGTTCCATAGATATCCTGCCAGTGCTCACAGGGGAGCACTGGATCAATGCGCCAACGTATCTCGAATCCCATCTCCTGTGCCCGGCGGGATGCGTTCAACCGTTCGGCTATGGCCGGCGTCACGCGCATGCCATCGCTGAACTTCCCTTCCCAGAGGTCGGCAATCGGCTCCGGGTTGAGGCTGAAGGTCACCAGGATGTTCTGCCGCGGTACCTGCTCGAGATAATGTACGTTGGTGCTTTTGGTGAGGAGGATGAGTTTGCAGCCGGTGGGGTTGGTGATCGGTGCGGCGAAAAGCGGTCCCAGCCGTCGGACATGGCCGGTCACCCCCTCATACAGCAAGGAATCGCTGCCGTCAATGCCGAGCCCCAGATTACGGCGGTTGGGCTTTCTCAGCCAGCGTCGCACCGCGGCCTCAAAGGCTTCGACGTTCTCATAGACCACATGGCGCGACGGATCGCATTTGACGCGGTGCGTCAGATTAAGGAAGCAGGCCCTGCAGCGAAACCCGCACGGCCCGCAGCCGATGGCCAGATCGGCCCAGTGGGCCGGGCAACCGGTTCCCGTGTCGTCGAACGACGGCCAAGGCTTAATCAGATTGGTCTTGCGGACCGCGCGGTAAATCTCCAGCGGACGCTTCAGCCCCAGAACGTCAGCCCTGATGCACTCCGGTTGCAGGCTGCCGTGACTGACCTTGTCCTTCACATACCAGTCAAAAGGTTTGCCGTCTGCACTGACGCCCGGCTGCGTCCGGATGGCTGCCATCATGTCGTCGGAGGGTTTGTACAGGTACTCGGCGGGCAGGATGATTCTCATGGACATCTCCTTTTTTCAAATTGAGAGACAAAACCACGTGCCGGCGACAGCCGGCTCAGGCACGAAATAACAACGACCATTAGTTCATTCAATTCCTCCTTACGGATGACGGCGCCCGCGGTGGCCGCGGTCCAGGTACAGACCGTCGGCCGCGTAGCCGAGCGCCATCAGTTGGAAGCCAGATCCCTCGTTTTTCATGCTGATTCATTGACAGGTCGGCCGTCGGACGCGGACGGATGGATGCGCAACCCGCCCGCGCCGACAGGCCGGAGACCTATTCCTTTCCGGCGTGGTCGACGTAGCCGCAGGGCCAGACGTCGATGATGCCGTCGAGCGCGCCGACGATGCAGACCTTGAACTTTTCCTCGACACCAGACTCTGACGCTTCGGGACGGAGTTTCCCTATGACTTCAAGCGACACCCGCCCGGGGTTCCCGAACGTTTTGAGCAGGGTGTCAAACTTCCCGGCCAGCGCCAGGCACGAGATCTCGCCGTATAACTGGTCGTTGATATCGATGAACGCTCCCTTATCGAATTTCGGGAAGCCGAGAAGGTCCGCGCGGTGCAGCCGCGAAACCACAGCCTCGATGTCCCGATCAAGACCCAGATAGGGGAAGTAACAGGTCGCTTCCCAGCAGAACGAACGGGCCTGCTGGTCGAGCGCGAGAACCTTGTAAGGAGCGAACGCGTCACGCTCCAGGACCGAGGCGAAATCCTTCAGCTTCCTCACGGCTTCGCGGAAATCGGCCGGGGAGATCTGGGGTGGATCCGCGTCGTACAGGGCGGGCAGGTGCTTCCTGAGCCTGCTCTGGGTCCAGACGGTGCTCTGCGGAACCTCCTGCGCGTCGGTACCGCTTCTCTTCAAAAAGAACTGCTTTACAGTAGGCACAGTAACGCACTGGCGTATCACATTATGTTTTCGTCTTGCGGCCATTGCGATCTCCTTTTTGTTATCATGTTGACAATCACACACGCCCAACGAACTATCCGTATCAAACCGACATCCATCATCCTGGGTGTTATGCCCTGGCTTTCGATCACCACCTTTCACGAAGCCCGGCGACGACCTACCGAACAGTTGTTCCATCCGTGGAACCGGCAGCGTCGCTGGGCGGTTTCGCTTTAGTGCCGAACTTGGTCTGCATCTCTGCCAGCCCCTTTTCGCACTCGTCAAGCAATTTTCCGTACAGCGAGTCGTATCGCATCGTCGCCGGTGCCGCACATGGCATCTGTCGGCGGCGTGGAGGAGATAGCCTGTGGACCAGCACCGCGTACGGATCTCCTGTCCACCCTTTTCCCTTCTCTTGTCTTTGAACAGTCGCAACTGGCCGTCAGGGCATTTGTCCTCAGCACGTGGGTCTCGCGGGGGTGAAAAGATACTCTGAAGTCGGGTCGTGCTCTTCGAATCGGCGAACAGCTTTTTCTCTTGCACGGACGGCGTAGCAGTACACGCACCCGTGTATGCACGTGTCGTAGGCTCCGATTTCCTTGCTCGGCACGCATCTACACCCGGTTCTCTGTCCCGGATCCTCGGGCACCTTCGCGAGCAAAGCCCGAATCGTCGGGTTATCGTCAGTGATTTTGAGGATCAGGTCACCGTCGATACATTTGTTGTGCTCGATTCCCAGGGAAGATAAGTCCAGAGCTTCGGCGCAACTGGCCGCGGGAATGCCCCATCCCCTGCACAGGTCCGCAATTCCGGCAGCCATTTGAACCTTCGTGTCCGCGTCAAACTCCGAGTATTCGATGCCCGCCAGCCTCGAGTTACTCTGCACCTTCCTGTAGGCTACTACGATATATGCGAAGACTAGCTTGCCGGCATACGGTGCAATCTTGTCTCCCACACGCCTTATCTTTCCGAGTAATCCCTCGACGCCAAGCCGCTGCGTCAGGATGAGGGGGTCAAACCGCCAGATGACCCGCTCTTTTCCGAGGAGTCGCGAGAGGGAGATGAATGTCTCCATCCTCTCGTCTATGGAAGGTATGCCGGGTTCCAGCTGTTCAGCTTCATAGTCGTTCAGCGTAAACGTGAAATAGTATTTGAGACCGCGCTCCTCGATTTCAGGAAGATAGCGCATCAGCGGTCTAGGGTTCTTACTCCAGAAGACGATGGTTCGCGCGTTCTCGAATGAGACGCACTGTGTCTGCTGGGGATTGTACGGATTCACCCACTTGGCGTATCCCGCCCGCAGGCGATTCATGAGCCACTCGGAATAGAGCGCCGGGATATCCGTTTCCCTGCTTGCGGAGATGATTTCCGGTGCGATCGCCGGTTGCAAACCATCTCGCGTTTCTATCGTTGTCCTGCGCCAGTTCATGTTTACTCTCCTATTCTTCTGTCCTGGTTCAGCTCGAAATGGACGAACGCTTCACTACGTGTCTCCTAGTCCTCGCTCTCGAAGCAGTCGGGGCAGAGATCGGCACATTCCTCGTCACAATGCCGCATGAGGGCGGCGGCGCCGATCATGTTCGCGTCGACCTCGCTTAGCATGCCCGTCTCGATCGCCTGTCGGCGGAGGCAGTCCTCGCAGTAGGTGTTACCGCACTTGCCGCAGGTGAAGAGCTCCTTCCGGTAAGGCTTGGAGACGCTATCATTGTCGAAGTTACAACCATCGCATCTGTTCGCACTCATGACTCACTCCTTTTTTTAATTACATGACGATCTTTCATCGGCTACTATTCACTTGTCACAAGCCATGTCAGATCCCAATCGAATCTAGAGGACCGTCGTCACGCCGGGTCCGACGCCGGGCCTGACGCGAGAGACGATCCCGGAAGACTTCCGGATGTGCCCGGCGCCATGCAGCGACGTCCGGTCCCACGTCGGCGACATTCAGCGCGCCCGCCCCAACCCGCCCGACGACCGACGCGAGCATCTCGTCGATCACCGCGGCGAACCTCAAGTATTCCTCCCTACGCTCGCCGGAAGCGTTCTCCTTGAGGGCACGGCTGCGAGCCGACAAACAAAGCAGGTAATTGAAAATCACGTGCCAACTGATGCCGGCGGCGTCGGCTATTTCCACCTGCTGCGTCGTCCACGTCCTGCAGAAGACCCTGCAGGCCGCCAAGGTTCGCGGGGAAATGCCTGTAGCTGCCGCGCGGCTCGCTAGAGCAGAGGCCCCATCGAGAAGCCGCTCATCCCCCACGAGCAAGCCTTCCTGCCAATATGCCATTAACAGAAGACGCGGCGGCTTGGCCAAGTACGAGCTCACGGCTTCATCGGGACTCATTATTCTCGACCTTCCTTATTATGTGTCTGTCGGAATTCCGGATAGCAGTTGGTTGGATCTGCGGCTAAGGTGCTACTCTGCATGGCTCTCTCCCGACGGAAGGGCAAATTGGAACTTGCCTCGACCCACCTTCATTATGCTGTTGTTCTTCTCCAAGTCCTATACGTCTCGGTAGGCGGTTGCCCGGGACGTCCCTGTGGCCGCGGCATAATCCTCCGGCGTGAACGGCTCCGGGCCAAAGTGGTCTCCCGCTTGGCCAGTTCGCCGCTGTTGCTTATTCCCGGCAAAGAGGTACGAATGCTCCAACACCAGACTCCGCAGAAACGCCATTTTGCGATGAAGGAAGCAGATGGCCCTGCCGATGTCCGACGTCTGCACCTCCGAACGGCCATTCCCTCGAGCGTGGGCGGCAGCGAGCTTGAACAGGCTAGCCGCCATGCGCTGGGCGGAGCGGACCGCCACATCGGAAGCGGAATCCAAAGGAGCATAGTCGAACGCTCGCGCAGTAGGTGATGATGCCCACCAGCGGCGGAGGTGGACGGATAAACCCGGCGGGCAGCAGCAGGCCGTTTACGCGAACCGGCGGAGGACCAAGGACGCTCGAAGCAAACGGCTTCAATGTTGGCGCAGCGAACGCGTCGAACGCAGCTTTGCGCACATCTGCGAGACCGGTGGAGCGAGGCGCAGTTGGATACGAGGGCTGACGGAGGTGGCGAAACGATACCTGATCCAGGTCGCCGGGCACAACCTGGGCATCCTCATGCGGAAACTCTTCGGGATCGGCACGCCGAGGAGCCTGCAAGGCTCTTCGGGCGCTGTCAATCAGCTCGATGAAGGGTTGCCTTTCGCCTTTCCGAGCATCCTCAATTGCGTAGAGCGTATTTTATGGCCGGAATGGTCTCGTCATCACCCGATTGGCACGACTCAGGCTGCAGCGTGAAAATGTGACTTCTTCAACGGGCTGCTAGGCTGGTCGCTTCACGGTCCCTACGGGCACTTTCCAGTGCACGCCTCTCTTTTCTTGGTTGATTCGGTCTCCGAGCGTGCTATAATATCCGCTGCCATGAAGGCTTATGCAGCAAGAGTTCGCGAATGGCTGGCCGCGACAATAGTTGTTGGCGCAGTGTATCGTTGTGTTGCTCCGGCGGTCAGGACAGGACGAGTTCCTCGCCCTCCTGACAGGCCGTATCTCATGGAGGAAGTTACCGATGGCATGCAAACACTGGGGTCGGCTTGTGGCACTTGTTCTTTTGTTCAGTTTCAACGGTGCTCCCATAAGGAATGCGCATGCTCAAGACGCCGGCAAGGTCAAAGTCCCTGACATTATATCACGAAACGTTGATCGCTTGTCAAAGAACGTTGTCATTGAGCGCCCGTATGAGCTGGGGGACGACCTTACCTTGGTTTTATCGGGCAAAGGAGCCGTTCGGCTTGTTTGTCGTGACAACCCTTACGGTTTAGAGAAAGTCCTGATTGGTCGCCTCGACTGGCAAGGTCGCGACATTCTCTTCATCTATGCTATTCTTGGAACTGGGGAGATTACGGGCGGGGGCTCAGAGCTTCCAAGAATCCGTGGAGCATGCCGACAGGTGGCAAGAACGGCGAGCCTTATGACGGCAACTTGGCGTACTGAGAGTGACCATGTCGACATAACCTTCAGCATCACTGCAGACAAAATCAAGAACAAGGAACTACTGCTGCAATTCAGAGAACGAGATGACATCAGCCGGCAAGTAGCCGACATCATCGCCTTGATCGGGGAAGAACTCCGGCTCACTGAGATGCAAAGAGTCGAAGGATTTGTCCGCCTGTGGAGTGAAGTGAAGTATAACTTCGTATTCTTCGACCGCGTCCCTGGTCTTGATTGGGATAGCGTGTTGGCACGATACCTACCCGTGGTGCAAAAGGATCAGAGTGACTATGAGTATTACCGTGCATTGCAGCGCTGTCTCGCCCAGCTCAAGGACGGGCACACGAACATCGTGGGCAACTGGCCGTCCTATGTGGTAGCGCGGCCTCCGCTGGAAATTCGTCCCGTTGAGGGAAAGGCTATTATTGTTTCCGTATCCTCGGAATCCGCTACTCCCACAAGTGCGGAGCTGGCACCGGGTATGGAAATAACGCAAGTTGATGGTCGTTCAGTGAATGATGTTCTCGAGACAGACTTCTTTCCATACATCAGTGCGTCCACTCCCCAATGGCGCAATTGTGTAGCTTATCCACAATTGCTCGATGGCCCAAAGGATTCAAAGGTGTCAGTGCAGGTTGTGGGACCTGAAGGCAGGTTGCGGATCGTTACCTTGATGAGAGACACTGAGGTAGGATCGAATGGGCCTCCAAGTGCGCCAGTAGAATATCGGCAGTTACCAGAGAAGATCAGCTATGTGGTAATTAATTCGTTCGAATCGGATCGTGTTGTACAAGAATTTGAGAAGATCTTCGACGCTATTAGGAACTCTGACGGACTCATCATAGACGTGCGCGCGAATACTGGTGGGAATGGCAGTTACGCTTACGCTGTCATTGCTCACCTGACAGATAAGCCTCTGAAAGGCTCAATCTGGAAGACACGTCAATATATGCCCGCTTTTCGGGCCTTGGGAGAGAAGGAAAAATGGTATGAAGGCGCCTGCGACATAGTTAGTCCTTTTTTAGAAGGTAAGAAGCCTTTCCTGGGTCCAGTTGTGGTGCTCGTCGGCCCTGGTACTTTCAGCGCCGCGGAGGATTTTCTCATCCCACTTCACTCAAGCGGCCGAGCAACACTTGTGGGAGAACCCACCGCTGGTTCGACAGGGCAACCGCTCGTGATCAAATTGCCTGGCCGGCGACACGCTCGAGTGTGCACGAAGTGGGATACGTATTCCGACGGGAGGGAGTTTGTCGGTGTGGGAGTACTCCCAGACGTCGAAGTACACTCGACGCAGGAGGACATTCGCAAGGGAAGAGACGCTGTCCTCGAAAAGGGAATCGAAGTCCTCGCAAAGGCGATCCGCAATGTGAACGAGCATTGAGCCCCGCTCAAAGGACTTGCTCACCGAAGTGTGTCAAGGTTTTCCGGCACCCCTCATGTGATTACTAATTGCCACCATCTGGTGCGCTGTTTCCAGGGCTTTCTCTAATATCTCATCTCTTCCGCTCTGCAACCCCGCAATCGAAGGGGAGACCTTCACATCCGGTATGATCTGGATCGGCGATCCATCCATTTTGAGGCAGCGAACCGCGCTTATGCGCACAATTCCGACATCTGGAATCTTGTAGAACAACGGCTGGCCAGTGGAGCCTGCGGTCTTCTCTCCAACCACAATTCCTCGCTTGTTCTCTTGTATAGCAGCAACGAAATCCTCCGCTGCGCTGCACGTTCCGCAGTCTGTTACGACAACCAGGGGCCCCGCGTAAACCTTTTCCTTGGCGGGAGACACTGGAGGATGCGTCAGTCGCACTTGTTGATTCACGGCAGTTCGCTCGTGTTTTCGGTGTATTGCTATATATGTATCGAGAGGACGATACGTAAGATGAGATAGTATCTAGAAGGCAACGAAATAGCTGCGGCCACCATTGCAACGAAAGAGAA
>Ga0181524_10003499_pt1 | contig 15137 bp, 8 predicted proteins | sample PEATcosm2014_Bin_34_FD_119761 | JGI IMG/M metagenome (GOLD analysis project Ga0181524, IMG submission 119761) | Peatland microbial communities from MTU Mesocosm Facility, Houghton, MI, USA - PEATcosm2014_Bin05_60_metaG | ecosystem: Environmental > Terrestrial > Soil > Wetlands > Peat | place...
AAGCCGCGCGCCTGGCTCGACCAGGGCATGAGCGTCATCTGCGTGCGGCGGAACCACTCACGCGAGCGCGCATCGGACGAGGCAAGGCATCCCTTCCACGGCGCCTCGATCATCCGCGCGAGACTGAAGTTGTTGCTGACCACCGCAAAACCGGCCAGCCCGCGCGAGCGCGCGTACTCGTTCGCGGCTTCGACGCGCTCGAGGCTCCAGTTCGACCCGCCGAAGACGCGCATCCGCCCGGCCCGCTGATGCTCGTTGAGCACGTCCACGAATTCGCCGACCGGGACCTCCGGATTGTCGCGGTGCATCATGTAGATGTCCAGGTAGTCCATTTGAAGGCGCTCCAGGCTCTGCATGAGTTGAGCGGTGAGGTCCTTCGGGGTGCAGAACGGCGTATGCGCGCCTTTGCCGAGGATGATGACTTGCCGGCGGATGTTCCGGTCCTTGACCCAATGCCCGAGGTTTTTTTCGCACGCCCCGCCGCCGTAAATCCAGGCGGTGTCGAAGCAGTTCCCGCCGGATTCGAAGAAATCGTCGAACATCACTTGCGCCATCGGCAGGGTTGACTGGTTGTCCGCCCCCATGACCAGCCGCGAGACGGGCGCGGCGACTCCCGGTACCCGGCCGAATTTCATGCGGTGGTCCTTTCGGACGCCGAGCGGCCGCCGATGGATCGGAAGCAGATTCCCGCCGGGCTTCTCCGCATCGTAGACGACGCCGACGGCCTGGCGCCAGCGATCCAGCGATTTCATATTGCCGAGGCTGTCCTCCCAGGTCATCGCCGGCGAGGGCGCCTGCCGGTCGGCGATGTGGGCTGCGACCGTGTCGGCCTCGATCGCGTAGAGCGGCAGCGGACTCTGAACCGCGATCTCCTGCGGCTCGGCCTGGCCGCGTTTCCGGACCAGAATGCGCGCCGTACCGCCGTTGCGCGCGGGCACAAACGGATCGGGCAGGAAAATGCTCCCTTCCGATCCGTCAATGCGGACGACGTTTTCCTGCTGCACGCGCACGCCGGTCGCCAACTCCGCGACGATGCCGCCGGAAAACTTCAGCGAGGCGACGGCCCACTCGTCCACGCCGGTGGTCTCATGGAGTTTGCCGCACCCGAAGAGTTCGAGCGGCTCCGCGAAGTCCTTCCCTTGCGCGGCGCCCGCGACGAGCCGCGCCATCGAAACGCAGTAGCAGCCGACGTCGAGGATTCCGCCGCCGCCCAGGGCGTTCCTGAGCAAGCGCGCTCCCTCATTCGATGGGCCGGCGAAACTGAACGCGGCGTGGATGACGCACACATCGCCGATGGCCTTCGAGCGGATCAGCTCGACGAGCCGGGCCGTCTGCGGATGGCAGCGGTACATGAACGCCTCCATGAGGAAGACATCATGACGCCCGGCGGCCTCGACGGCGGCCATCGCTTCGGGGTAGTTCAGCGCGAGCGGCTTCTCGCAGAGGATGTGCTTTCCGGCTTCCGCGGCCTTGATCGTCCATTCCGCGTGCATCGGATGCGGCGTGGCGATATAGACCGCCTGGACTTGCGGATCGGCGAGCAATTCCTCGTAGCCGGCGTGGCGGCGCGCGATGCCGAATTGCGCGCCGAAGGCCTCGGCCGTTTCCTTTGAGCGGCTGCCGACGGCGACGAGCCGCCCCGTTTCGGACTGCGCCAGCGCCGTGGCGAAGGTGCGCGCGATGGCGCCGGTTCCCAGAATGCCCCAAGCCAGCCGATTCTTCATTGAGGTCCTCTCCCTGCATCTGTTACCGCGTTGAACTCGCGTGTTCCGGCGCCTTGCCGTTCAGTTGTTCCGGCGTCGGCAACTGCGCGGCGTTCCAGCCGCCGCCCAACGCCACGATGAGTTGGACGCTGGAGGTCATCTCCTGGGAACGGATACTAACCGCAGTCTGCTGATTATTCAAGAGGGCGATCTGCGCGGTGATGACGTTGAGGTAACTATCGATCCCGAGTTTGTACCGCTGCGTGGCGAGCGCCAGGGTCCGCTCGGCCGATTGGACCGCGGCATCCTCCTGCCCCAGTTGCTGCGAGAGGATGCGGAGCGCCGACAGGCTGTCCTCGACTTCCTGGAAGGCCGTCAGCACCGTCTGCCGGTAGTTAGCGACCGTGGCATCGTACTGCGCCCGGCTCTGTTCCACAACGGCGCTGCGGAGGCCGGCGTCGAAGATCGTCTCGGTCAGCCCTCCGCCGATGGCCCAGAGTTTGATCGGATCTTTGATGAGATTTCCGATCGGGTCGCTGCTTTCCAAACCCGCCGAACCGGTCAGCGTCAACGTCGGGAAGAAGGCCGCCTTCGCTATGCCGATCCGTGCGTTCGCGGCGGCGACGTTGCGCTCAGACGCGGCGACGTCGGGGCGCCGCTCGAGCAGTTGCGACGGAACGCCGATGGGAATCATCGGCGGATTCGACTTGAAGGGCTCGACCGCGATCGAGAATGCCGACGCCGGTTTGCCGATCAGCAGAGCGATCGCATGCTCAAGTTGGGCGCGCGCGACGCCGAGGCCGGTGGCCTGCGCCTGCACGGTCTTTAGCAGAGTTTCAGCTTGCGAGACGTCCTCGTCCGAAGCGATGCCGGAGGCGGACTGGACCTTGAGCAGATCCAGGCTCTTCTGATCGGCGGCCACCGTATCGGCGTTCACCTGGATGAGCATGTCCTGCGCGCGGAGCTGATAATAATCGGCGGCGAGGTCCGCCTGCGTGGTCAGCAGCAGCCCTTCGAGGGTGGCCGCGCTGGCCTGGGCCACGAAGGTGGTCGCATTTACGTTGTTCCGGATATTTCCCCACAGGTCAGGCTCCCACGAGGCGTCGAACGGCAGCGAGTAAAGGTCCCAATTGTAACTCGTCGAGGCGGGGACCGGCGGCGGCACCGCGGACTGATAGTTTCGGACCGCCGAGGGCGCCGTCGTGAGCACCGGGTAATAAGCCGCCCGGGCCTCCTTGACCGAAGCCCGCGCCGCGAGGAAATTGGCGAACGCGGCCGCGATGTTCTGATTCGAGACGCTCACCTGCTCCTCGAGCGCGTTCAATTGCGGATCGCCGAAGACTTCCCACCAGTTGCCGCGGCGGGCGTCGTCCTTCGGCTGCGCCGGTTTCCAGTCGGCCGCTTCCTTGAACGCGGCCGGCGTCTCCACGGAAGGCCTTTGATATTTCGGGGCGAAATTGCACCCGCCGGCCCACAGCGCGAAAGCGGCCAGCGAAACGGCGATGATCGAGAATTTCCGGTTCATGGGTTTACTTCAACCTCCTGCGAGACCTCGCGCACAGGTTTTCCGTGTAGCCGCCTCCACCAGACGGCGACGCGGTCCAGATAGAGATAGACGACCGGCGTCGTGTAAAGGGTCAGCACCTGGCTCACGGCCAGCCCGCCGACGATGGCGATTCCAAGCGGCCGGCGCAGCTCCGAGCCGGTGCCCAACCCCACGACCAGCGGCATGGCGCCGAGCATCGCGGCCATCGTGGTCATCAGGATGGGCCGAAACCGCAGCAGGCAAGCCTGGAAGATGGCCTCCGACGAACTCTTGCCCTCGCGACGCTCCGCATCGAGGGCGAAATCAATCATCAGGATCGCATTCTTTTTGACGATGCCGATCAGCAGGATGATCCCGATGAGCGCAATGATGCTGAGGTCGGTATGACAGAACATCAGCGCCAGCACCGCGCCGAGACCCGCCGACGGCAGAGTGGAGAGGATGGTGATCGGGTGAATGTAGCTCTCGTAAAGGACGCCCAGCACGATGTAGACGGCGACCAGCGCGATGGCGATCAGCCAGGGTTCGGTGGACAGGGACGCCGTGAAGGCCTGCAGCGTGCCCGAGAAGGTGCCGCGAATGCTCGCCGGCAAGCCCACTTCCCGCTGCATCTTGTTGATCTCCTCAACGGCATCGCCGACCGCCACGCCGGGCGCAAGGTTGAACGAGAGCGTCACCGAGGGGAACTGTCCCTGGTGATTCACCGCGATGGGCGCCGTGCGCGCCGTGAAATGCGTCACCGCGCTCAAAGGAACCTGTCCGCTGTTCGCCGTCGGGAGATAGATGTAATTCAGTCCTTCCGGGGTCTGCCAATATTTCGGCGCGACTTCCATGACGACGTGGTACTGGTTCAGCGCCGTGTACATCGTCGAGACCTGATCCTGCCCGAAGGCGCCGTAAAGGGTGGAGTCGAGCGACAGCGGCGTGATTCCCATCCGCAGGGCCGTGGCCCGGTCGTAATTGAGGTAGGCCTGAAGTCCGTCGTTGCGCTGATCGCTGTTCACGTCGGTCAGTCCGTGCAGTTTCTTCATCTTCGCGAGCATGATGGGCCCCCACGTCACCAGGTCCTGCAGGTTGTCGCACCAGACGGTGTATTGGTACTGTGCGGGGCTTGACCGGCCGCCGATGCGCAGGTCCTGGCCGGCTTGGAGGTACATCGTCACTCCTGGCACTTTCGATGCCGGGCGGCGCAGCCGGGCGATGACCTGGTCGGCGCTCGCATCGCGCCGGTTGCGCGGCTTCAATGCAATGAACAAGAACCCGGTGTCCGTGCCCGTACCGCCGCCGGTGAAGGCGACGACGTTATCCACGGCCGAGTCGGCCTTGACGATATCCACGATGCGCAGCATCTCCGTCTGCATCGCCTGGAACGAACTGTTCTGCGCGCCCAGCACGCGGCCGAAGAGAACGCCTGTATCCTGCTGCGGAAAAAAGCCCTTCGGTATGACGACGAACAGTAACAGATTGACTCCGATCGTCACGATCAGCGTGCCGAGCGTGAAAGCGGGATGCCGCAGCACCCAGGAGAGGCTGCGCTCGTACACGCGCAGCATCCAAGCGAGCACTTTGCCGGAGGCGCGATAGAACTTCCCTTCGTGCTCTTTGCGGTGCGGCTTCAGCAGCCGCGAGCACATCATCGGCGTGGCGGTCAGCGAGACGCCCAGCGAAACGATGATGGCCACCGAGAGGGTGACGGCGAACTCGCGGAACAGCCGCCCGACGATGCCGCCCATCAGCAGGATCGGCGTGAAGACCGTCACGAGCGACAGGCTGATGGAGACGACCGTGAAGCCGATCTCGCGCGCGCCGCGCAGGGCCGCGTCCATCGGCGGCATACCCTGTTCGAGGTGGCGCGTGATGTTCTCGATCACCACGATCGCGTCGTCCACGACGAACCCCGTCGAGATCGTCATCGCCATCAGCGAGAGATTGTCGAGGCTGTAATGGCAAAGGTACATGACGCCGAACGTGCCGATCAGCGAGACCGGGACCGCCACGCTGGGAATCAGCGTCGCGCGCACGTTGCGGAGAAAGAGGAAGACCACCAGGATCACCAGCGAGACCGAGATGGCGAGCGTGATCTCCACGTCGCGGACCGACGCCCGAATCGTGGTTGTCCGGTCCATCATGACCGACAGGTTAATCGCCCGTGGGATGGACGCCTTCAACGCCGGCAGCGCCGCGGTGATGCGATCCACGGCGTCAATCACGTTCGCCTGCGGCTGCTTGAAGATCACCAGGAGCACGCTCGGCTTGCCGTTGGCAAGCCCGGCCGCGCGCACGTCTTCCTGCGAATCCACGACGTCGGCGAAGTCCGAAAGCTTGACGGCGTCGCCGTTGTGGTAGCCGACGATCAGCGGCTGGTAGCCGGCGGCGGTGAGCAACTGGTCGTTGACGGTGATGTCCGCGGTGGTCGCATCGTCCGAGATTTGGCCTTTGGGTGCGTTGACGTTCTGCTGGCTTAGCACATGGGCGACGTCCTGCAGGGCGAGCCCGTAGCCGTTCAACTGCGTCGGGTTCACCTCCACGCGCACTCCGGGGAGCGAGCCGCCGCCGACGAGCACCTGGCCGACGCCATCAATCTGCGAAAGCCGCTGCATGAGAATCGTGGACGCCGCATCGTAAAGGCGCCCGCGGCCGTAGATGTCGGAGGTCAGCCCCAGGATCATGATCGGCGCGTCGGACGGATTCACCTTCCGCCAGGTCGGGTTACTCGGCAGGTTGGCGGGCAAATAGGCGCGGGCGGCGTTGATGGCGGCCTGTACGTCCCGCGCGGCGCCGTCAATGTTCCGGTCCAGGGCGAACTGCAGGGTGATGGCGGTCGCGCCCAGAGTGCTCGTCGAGGTCATTTCGGTCACGCTGGCGATGCGGCCGAACTGGCGTTCCAGCGGTGTGGCGACCGACGAGGCCATGATCTCCGGGCTGGCGCCCGGGAGGCTCGCGCCCACGGCGATGGTCGGAAAATCCACCTGCGGCAGCGGCGACACGGGGAGCATCAGGAACGCGATCGCTCCGCCGAGCGCGATGGCCGCCGTCAGCAGCGTCGTGGCCACCGGCCGATGGATGAATGGGGAGGAAAGGCTCATGGCTGCTCCACCGGAACCGCGTCTTCGTCCGCCCGGATGGCGCGGGTCGCCGTCAGCCTCCCGCCGATCCGGTCGAAGAAAATGTAAATGACCGGCGTCGTGAACAGGGTCAGCAACTGGCTCAGGAGCAGCCCGCCCACGATGGCGATGCCGAGCGGCCGCCGCAGCTCGGCGCCGACGCCCCCTCCGAGCGCCAGCGGCAACCCGCCCAGCAGCGCAGTCATCGTCGTCATCAGGATCGGGCGGAGCCGCAGCAGGCAGGCCTGATAAATCGCCTCCGTCGAACTCTTCTTTTCCTTGCGCTGCGCATCGAGCGCGAAGTCAATCATCATAATCGCGTTCTTCTGCACGATGCCGATCAGCAGGATGATGCCGATGATCGCCACCACGCTCAGTTCCGAGCCGCAGATCAACAGCGCCAGCAGCGCGCCGACCCCGGCCGACGGCAATGTCGAGAGGATCGTGACCGGGTGGATGTAGCTCTCGTACAGGACTCCGAGCACGAGGTAAACCGTGACGATGGCGGCGAGAATCAGGAGCGGCTCGTTCGTCAGGGAGGCTTGGAAGGACTTGGCCGTGCCCTGGAACGACGCCTGAATGGAGAGCGGCATGTGGATTTCCCGGCGCGTCCGCTCGATCGCAGCTGCTGCCTCGCCCAGCGAGGATCCGGGGGGCAAATTGAAGGAGATGGTGACGCACGGGAATTGGCCCTGGTGGTTGACCGACAGCGGCGCGGTCTGCATTTCAAAATGGCTGAACGCGCTGAGCGGCACCGCGCCGCCGCTGGTCGAGGGGACGTAGATGTCCTGCAGCTTGGCCGGATTCTTTTGAAATTCCGGCAGCGCTTCGAGGATCAGGTGATACTGGTTCAACTGCGTGAACAGCGTCAGGATTTGCCGCTGGCCGAAGGCGTCGTAGAGCGTGTTGTCCACCGCCTGCGGCGTGATCCCCAGCCGCGAAGCCGTCTGGCGGTCAACGACCAGCGACGCCTGCAGGCCGCCGGGCTGCTCGTCGGTCGCCAGGTCGCGAAGCTGCGGCAACGCCTTCAACCTGGCCATAAACTTCCCGGTCCAGGCGTGGAGTTCGTCCAAATCGGGACCTTCAAGCGTGTATTGGTACTGCGTCCGGCTGACGCGGTCCTCCACCGTCAGGTCCTGGATCGGCTGCATATACAGCGTGATGCCCTCGACCTTCGCCAGTTCCGGCTCGAGCCGGTGCATCACCTCCGTGGCGCTGATCTTGCGCTCGTCGAGCGGCTTGAGATTGATGAGGATGCGCCCGCTGTTCAACGTGGTGTTGACGCCGTCCACGCCGATGAACGTGGAAAGGCTCTCCACCGCCGGATCTTTGAGAATGACCTCGGCGAGCGCCTGCTGTCGTCCCGCCATGCGGGGGAATGAAATCGTCTGGGGCGCTTCGGAGATGCCTTGAATGACGCCCGTGTCCTGCACCGGGAAGAACCCTTTCGGAATGACGATGTACAGCGCCACGGTGAGGAGCAGCGTCGCCGCGGCCACGATCAGGACGGTCGGCTGGTGCTTCAGGATCACCTGGAGCGTCCGGCCGTAAAAACGGACGACGGCCTCGAAAAAGCCCTCCGATTTCCGGTAGAACCATCCCTCCGAAGACTCGCTTCTCGGGCGCAGCAGGAGGGAGCACATCATCGGCGTGAGCGTCAGGGAGACGACGGCGGAGATCAGGATGGTCACGCAGAGGGTGATCGCGAATTCGCGGAACAGCCGCCCGACGATGTCGCCCATGAACAGCACCGGGATCAACACCGCGATGAGCGACACGGTCAGCGACATGATGGTGAATCCGATCTGCTCGGCCCCTTTCAGGGCGGCCTGCAGCGGCTGCTCGCCCTGCTCGATGTAGCGGACGATGTTCTCGATCATCACGATCGCGTCGTCCACCACGAAGCCGGTCGAGATCGTCAGCGCCATGAGCGTTAGGTTGTTCAGGCTGTAGCCGAGCAGATACATCAGGGCGAAGGTGCCGATCAGCGAGAGCGGCACCGCCACGCTGGGGATAACCGTCGCCGACAACGTCCGCAGGAAGAGGAAGATCACCATCACGACGAGCGCCACGGTGAGCATGAGCTCGAACTCGACGTCCCGGACCGACGCGCGGATGGTCGTGGTGCGGTCGGTCAGGATGGCCACGTGGACGGATTCCGGCAGCGTCCTCTGCAGTTGCGGCAGGCGCGCGCGGACGCGGTCCACGACCTGGATGATGTTGGCGCCGGGCTGGCGCTGGATGTTGACGATGACCGCCGGCGCCCGGTTCATCCACGCGGCCTGTTTGACGTTCTCGACGTCGTCCACGATCGTGGCCACGTCCGAGAGCATCACCGGCGCGCCGTTCCGGTACGCGATCGGGATCGAGCGGTACCCGTCGCTCGTCAGAACCTGGTCGTTCGCGCCGATGAGGTAGGACTGCTGCGGACCGTCGAAATTGCCGACGGCCTGATTCAGGCTCGTCGCCTGAAGCGCGGCGCGGACCTGCTCGAGGCTGATCCCGTACGCCAGGAGCGCGGTGGGATTCGCCTGAATCCGCACCGCCGGCTTCTGCCCGCCCGCGATGGTCACCAGGCCGATGCCCGGCAACTGCGCGATCTTCTGCACCAGCCGCGTGTCGGCCAGGTCCTCCACCTGCGAGAGCGGAATCGCCTCCGAGGTCAGCGCCAGCGTCAGCACCGGCGCGTCGGCCGGGTTCGATTTGCTGTAAATCGGCGGCGACGGCAGGTCCGCGGGCAGGTAGGTCTGCGCCGCGTTGATCGCCGCCTGGACCTGCTGCTCCGCGACGTCAATGTCCATGAAGAGCGAGAACTGCATGATAATGACCGAGCTGCCGGTGGAACTCGTCGAGGTCATCTGGTTCAGCCCCGGCACCTGCCCGAATTGCCGCTCGAGCGGCGCGGTGACGGCGGAGGCCATGACCTCCGGGCTCGCCCCGGGATAGAACGTCACCACCTGGATCGTCGGGTAATCCACTTCCGGCAGCGCGGAAACGGGCAGTTGATTATAGGCCACCAGGCCGGCGAGCAGGATCGCGGCCATCAGCAGCGACGTGGCGACCGGACGCAGGATGAATGGGCGCGACGGGCTCATGGCTTCTGACCCTTGCCAGAGTCCTTTGTAGTTCCCGGATCCGCCTTGTCCGGCGCCTTGCGCTCGGTGACAGCCGTTCCTTCCTGGAGCCGGTTGAAGTTATCCGCGGCGATGGTCTCGTCCGGTTCCACGCCCGTCACCGACGCCACATCGCCTTCGGCGACCCCGACCTCCACCGGGCGCACCTCGAGGGTCTGGTCCTCCTTCACCACGTAAACGAACGCGCCCTGGGCGCTGCGCTGAATCGTGCCGGCCGGGACGAGCGTGACATCGTTCAACGTATTGAGGAGCAGCCGCGCATTCACGAACTGGTTGGGAAAGAGCGCGTCGTCCTTGTTGTCGAACTGCGCTCTCAGCCTGATCGTGCCGGTGGTCGTGTCAATCTGGCTGTCCAGCGCCATGAGCCTTCCCGTCGCTAGCTTCTTCTTTATGTCGTGGTCCCACGCCTCGACCGGGAGCGCGCGCCCCTGCCGCAACTGCTCCTGAATCGCCGGCAGGTGATCCTCGGCGACGCTGAAAATGACGGTGATCGGCTCGATCTGCGTGATCACGGCCATGCCGCTCGTGCCCGCCGCATGGACAATGTTTCCAACGTCCACCAGCCGAAGGCCGACCAGCCCGGCCACGGACGCCCGGATGGTGCAATAATCCACCTGCGTCTGCGCGCTGGCGACCTGGCCTTCGTCGAACTTGACCGTGCCCTCCAACTGGCGGACGAGCGAGGCCTGGTCATCGAATTGCTGTTGGGAAATCGCCTTCTGCTCGACGGCCTGCCGGTATCGCTCCTGGTTGATCTTCGCTTCGGCCAGGGTCTCCCGGTCATGCTCGAGTTGCCCTTGCGCCGTCGTCAGTTGCGCAGCGTACGGTCTGGGGTCAATTTCCAGCAGCACGAAGCCTTCGGGGACCATCTGCCCTTCGGTGTAATTCACCTTCATGATCTGGCCGTCCACGCGGCTGAGGACCGTGACCGTAGCCAACGGCGTCACGGTGCCCAGCCCGTTGATATAGACCGGGATGGCCCCCTTCTGCGCCTTGGTCATCGCGATCTCGACCGGCGCAGGCGCATGCGGTTGGACCGGAGGCGTCCGAAGGAGCCGGAACACGATCAGGCCGATTACAGCAGCGACAGCGAACGCGATCGCAAACCACAGCCATCTCCGGCCTGTCCTTTCCGGAGGTTGATCCGCAGGCGCGGCCGGAGAGTCCAGGCGGGTTTCCTCATTCGGCTTGTCTTCGGGCATTGGCTCCTTCTCCGTTAGAAACCTCTAATGACGACCGCCGCCGCACGCTGCCTTTCGGCGGTCCTGCAGGCGCCCCGCCTCCAATATGAGCTTTCCATGCTCAGATTTCAATCCGGCGGGAAAATAGTTCGTTCGCTAACTAATGACATGATACATTGGCCTGCCCCGTTTGTCAAGATAATCCAGGAATGACGACTGGACGAGCGCTTTCGGCGTGAGCTGAAGCGCTGCCTTCGGGGCTGTTGAAAAAGTCGTCGCGCGAGGGCTTGCCTCTTCTCGCCTCTACACAACGTCATTCCCGCTCAAGCGGGAATCCAGGCGTTCGTTGTGCTGTTCTGGATTCCCGCCTTCGCGGGAATGGACATGGAGCCTTTTCCAATAGGCCCCCTGCCCCGACTTGCCGGCGCAAAGGTTCGTGCGAACCGGATCAGGCGGATTGACCGGCGAATCGGGGAAGATAAATGGCCGCGCCTGGGCCGCGGCCATTGGGTCTATCTGCTTATATTACGGAGTTTAAGAGACTACAGTTTGACCGGCCGGCGCTCTCCTTTTCGCTGCCGACGCGCCAGTGCGGCGTTGATGGCCTTCAGGTAGGCGAGCGCGGACGCCTGGATGATATCGGTGCTGACGGCGCGCGCCGTCACGCGCTGGCCCTGGCATTCCACCTCGACGGACACTTCGCCCTGCGCGTCCATGCCCATCGTCACAGCCCGGATGCGGTAGTCCTTCAGCCGCGCGGCCACGCCCGTCAGCCGCTCGATGGCGCGATACACCGCATCCACCGGCCCGTCGCCGGTGGCGGCGTCCTCGAGGAGTTTGTCCTTCGGCCCTCGCAGCCGCAGCGTCGCCGTGGGGATCGCATGCGTCCCGGCGCTCACGTGCAGCGACTCGATCCGATAGAGCTCCGTCACCTGCGCGAACTCGTCCTCCAGGATCGCCTCGATATCCTCGTCATAGACCACTTTCTTCTTGTCGGCCAGCGCCTTGAACCGCTCGAACATGAGCTGCAACTGCTTATCCGTCAGCTTGAACCCGAGCTCATGGGCGCGGACGCGCAGCGCGTGCCGGCCGGAGTGTTTGCCCAGGACCAGGTGGCTGCGGGACAAGCCGATATCCTCGGGCCGCATGATCTCGTAGGTCCTGGCGTCCTTCAGAACGCCATCCTGGTGCATTCCCGATTCATGCGCGAATGCGTTTTCGCCGACGATCGCCTTGTTGCGCTGCACCTGGATGCCGGTGAGCGTGCTCACCATCCGGCTCGTGGCCAGCAGGCGGCGAGTGGCGATCCCCGTCACGGCCTGAAAGAAGTCGCGGCGCGTCTTGATGGCCATCACGATCTCCTCGAGCGCCGCATTTCCGCCGCGCTCCCCGAGGCCGTTGATCGTGCACTCGACCTGGTCCGCGCCGGCCTGGACGGCGGCCAGCGAGTTCGCCACGGCCAGGCCCAGGTCGTTGTGGCAATGCACGCTGATCGTGGCGGCGTGGATGTTCGTCACGTGCTTGCGCAGGTGCCGGATCAACTCCGCGAAATGCTCCGGCATCGCGTAGCCGACGGTGTCGGGAATGTTCACCGTGGTCGCGCCGGCCTCGATCACCGCCGTGACGACCTCGGCGAGAAACTGCGGCTCCGTGCGCGAGGCGTCCTCCGGCGAGAACTCCACGTCCGGGCAATGCCGCTTCGCTTGCCGCACACTGCTGACGGACATGCGCAGGATCTCCGGCTTGGCCTTGTGCAGCTTGAACTTGCGATGGATTTCGCTGGTGGCGCAGACGAGGTGGATGCGCGGGCGCGCGGCCTTGCGCAGCGCCTGCCAGGCGCGCTCGATGTCCGCATCCACCGTCCGGGCCAGCCCGCAAATGATCGGGCCGCGCACCGATTCGGAGACCGCCTGCACCGCCTCGAAATCGCCGGTCGAGGTGATGGGAAAACCGGCTTCGATCACGTCCACCTTGAGCATCTCGAGCTGGCGGGCGATCTGCAGTTTCTCGTTCAGGTTCAAGCTCGCGCCCGGGGACTGCTCGCCGTCTCTCAGCGTCGTATCGAAGATCATGATGCGCCGCATGGTTTTCCCTCCCTGAGACGGATACGTTTCTGTTCAACACGGAGGCACGGAGGGCACAGAGGAGCACGGAGAAACTTCACCAAAAATTAAAAACCAGACTCTTTCTCCGTGTCCCTCCGTGTTCTCCGTGTCTCCGTGTTGAAGACGACCTTCATTTTCCGCGCTGGGCAGCTTTGCGGCCGGGCGCCTTCTTCCAATTCTCCGGCCGCAGCGAGCGGACGGCTGCGCCGGCGCGCCACATCTCGGAGTCGTGGATGACCTTCAACTCATTCGCCAACTTCTGGCGATAATCCGGGCGGCTGTTCTTGTCGAGCACGATGGCGGTCTCCCGGCCGGTCTTGACGCGGTTGTAGAGGTCGCGGAAAAGCGGCTCGACGGCCTTGCGGAACTTCGGCGCCCAGTCGAGCGCGCCGCGCTGTGCCGTCGCGCTGGTATTGGCGAACATCCAGTCCATCCCGTTCTCGCCGACCAGCCGGATGAGGCTCTGCGTGAGCTCCTCGACCGTCTCGTTGAACGCCTCGCTCGGCTCATGGCCGTGCTTGCGCAGCTCGTTGTACTGCGCCTCCATCACCCCTGCGAGGCAGCCCATGAGCACGCCGCGCTCGCCGGTGAGGTCGCTGTAAACCTCCTTCTCGAAGGTCGTCGGGAACAGGAAGCCCGACCCGATCGCGATGCCCAGCGCCAGGGTCCGCTCGAGCGCGCGGCCGGTGGCATCCTGGTGAACGGCGAAGGAGCTGTTGATGCCGCTCCCGTCGAGGAAGTTCCGCCGCACGCTGGTGCCGGAGCCCTTCGGCGCGACCAGGATCACATCAATGTTCTTCGGCGGGATCACCTTCGTCTGCTTCTTATAGACGATGGAGAACCCGTGGGAGAAATAGAGCGCCTTGCCGGCGGTCATAAAGGGCTTGATGTTCGGCCACAGCATCATCTGGGCGGCGTCGGAGACCAGGTATTGGACGATGGTCCCGCGCTCGGCGGCCTCCTCGATGTCGAAGAGCGTCTTGCCCGGTTTCCAGCCGTCCTTCAGGGCCTTGTCCCAATAGAACTTGTCGGTCTTCCGCTGGCCGATGATGACCGGGATGCCGTTATCGCGCATGTTCAGCGACTGGGCAGGTCCCTGCACGCCGTAGCCGAGCACGGCGATCACTTCGCCCTTGAGCGCCCGCCGGGCCTTCGCCAATGGGAACTCTTCTCGCGTGACGACCGATTCCTCCACGCCGCCGAAATTCATCCTCGCCATGAGCACAGCCTCCTAAACCTTGAAAGCTTCGCGGCGTACCTGCGGCACGCCTGAGGACAACTCGTCCCTGAGAACAGGCGCTGAAGCGCCTGCCCGCTGCTGAGTCCGCCCCGCGCGGGACGGAGAGACCCTAACCGGCGTTTCACCGCCGAGATCAGCCTGTCGGTTTACTTCTGTTCGCCGCGCGCCAGGGCGACGAGTCCGGTCCGGACCAGCTCGCGGATGCCGTAAGGGCGCACCACCTCCACGAACGCATCCACCTTGGCCTCCGGCCCCGAAAGCTCGATGACCATGTCCGTCGAGGAGATGTCCACGACCTTCCCGCGGAAAATATCGATGAGCGAGACGATCTCGTGGCGCTTGGCCGCCGGCGCGTTCAGCTTCACGAGCGCCAGGTCGCGCTGCACGATGTCGCGGCCGGAATAGTCGGACACCTTCAGCACGTCAATGACCTTGCCGAGCTGCTTGCGCACCTGTTCGAGGACGGCTTCGTCCCCTTCGACGACGATGGTCATCCGCGAGACGCCCGGATTCTCCGTCCGGCCGACGGTCAACGAGTCAATGTTGAATCCGCGGCTGCTGAAAAGGCCGGCGACGTGCGCCAGGACCCCCGATTTGTTCTCCACCAGCGCGCTGATGACGTGTGGCATGTTAAGTTCCTCGCCGCTCTCCATGTCATTCCCGCGGAAGCGGGAATCCAGAGTCGCACGCTGAACGTTTGGATTCCCGCTTTCGCGGGAATGACGGACAGGCTATTACTTCTTCCAAGCGCCGATTACGCCAAGCCGCCTATCATGCGATTGATCGCCTCGCCGACCGGCACGATCGGAAACACGTTCTCCTCCGGCGCGACGACGACATCCAGAAAAACCGGCCCTTCCGTTCGAATCATCTCCCGGAGCGCCTCCTGGACTTCCTTCGGTTCCGTCACGCGCAGCCCGTGCGCGCCGTACGCCTCGGCCACCTTGACGAAATCCGGGTTCTCCATCCGGCTGTGGCTGTACCGTTTCTTGTAGAAGAGCTCCTGCCACTGCCGCACCAGGCCCAGGTAGCCGTTGTTCAGGATCAGCACCTTCACCGGCAGTTTGTGCTGGACCACGGTCGCCAGTTCCTGGATGTTCATCTGGATCGAGCCATCGCCGGCA
>Ga0181524_10003501_pt1 | contig 15135 bp, 13 predicted proteins | sample PEATcosm2014_Bin_34_FD_119761 | JGI IMG/M metagenome (GOLD analysis project Ga0181524, IMG submission 119761) | Peatland microbial communities from MTU Mesocosm Facility, Houghton, MI, USA - PEATcosm2014_Bin05_60_metaG | ecosystem: Environmental > Terrestrial > Soil > Wetlands > Peat | place...
CGTTCCCCCAAACGCATCCAGCACGCCTCCGCTGTTCACCGTGATCGCCCCGTTGAGCGCGCTGTTCGTCATCGTCAGCCTCCCGTTGACCCGGTAGCTCCCCGCCCCCAGCGTCACCCCGTCAAGCGTCAAATTCGTGATCGCGCCGCCTTGAAAAGCCGCTCCCAACTCCAGTGTGCCACCCGTCAGCGCCAGATTCGCAATCCCGTCCTCCGTCAACAACAGGTAGCCCGACGTAAACTCATATTGGCCCGGACCGTTCAACACCGGTGGCATCCCCACCATCAGCGGGTTGCTGGCGCTGCCACCGATAAACTGGAGGGTCGTGCCCAGCGCCGCATTGTAGATGCCCGCCAGGGCGCCGGCATAAACGTCAATCGAACTCATCCCGGCGCCGGCTTGCTCGTTCACCGTGCCCTGGTTGATCAGATACTCGTAACCATCGCCGTAGGCGTACACATGGTCCCCGGAGGCGCCGTAGAAGTTAATCTCCCCTTGGTTGTCGATTCCCCCGGCCCAGTTGACGCCATTATTGTTGTAGAGATAAAACGCGGCGTTGGTCAGGTTGATCGTCCCGGCGTTGGTCAGCGGGCCATACAAGGTGACAGTGGAAGCCACATTGAGCACCCCGTTGCCCTGGACCGTCAGCGAGCCAGCGGCTGCCACCGACCCGCCAAGCGCATCCAGCACGCCCCCGCTCGCGACCGTCACCGTCCCGGAGAAGGCGGAGCCGCTTTCGATCAACGCCCCCCCGCCGTTCACCGTGAACGCCCCGTTGAGCGTGCTGTTCGTCGCCGTCAGCGTCCCATCAATCGCAGTGGTGGTCGCCGTCAAGGTAGTACCGGTCACCTGCAAAGCCTGCGCTCCCGGCGCGCCGCCTACGGTAAGACTCGCCGCCTCGGCAGTGTTAGTAACGTTCACAATATAGGCGCCCGGGGTGTTGACCAGCGCGGTGTCCGCGGCGCCGGGCACCCGGTTCGGGCTCCAGTTGCCCGCAACATTCCAATCCCCGCCGCTGGCATTGGTCCAGGTGATGGTGTCCGCCCAAAGGGCCGCCGCGCTCAAGGCAAGAAAGAGCGACGCCAAAGACCGAATCAGGGACCGTCTTATGATTTGCATAACAAATAATTACCATACTCGTTGGCAACGAGCAAGTTATGCGAGACGTATTGCTCAACGAAAAGAAAGGCGAACGAAACGCGGATAGTAAAGAGTTCGGTCCCGGATAACGTCTGCCAGATCGAAACTGTTCGTCGCGTATGTGAGCACCAGGTCTGAGCCTGCAAGCTCAGGATGAGCTTTGGCAGCGTAGATCATGATGCGAGGCCCATTCCTCTCCGGCGGCGTGAAGACCCTCCGGGGAGCGGACCAGGGACCGGTGAGGCGGATGGCTGAGCGCATCGCCACGTCGGCCGGGCCAAAGCCTATGGTCTGGAACTCCAGATACCGATGAAAGCGTTTCGAGAAATGCACGCTGAACTCCGTCGCGCCATCGCTGAAGCTGATGCGGGCAGGAGACCGGAGCCGCGACTGGGCCGTCCAACCGGATTCCCCCGCCCGCCATTCCGGGTCATCGAACCGGCCTTGAAGGGCCGAGCGCAGCGGCCAGCGGTTGACGTAGATGTCGTGCATTCCAGGCTCAACCGAGCCGAAGGCGTACAAGTTGCCGCCCTCTGCAAACAGGCTTCCTGAACCGATGACCACATGGCGCGCGTTTTCGGGAATGCGGCACGCCCGCCTGCGCCACTCCGAAGGGTCGGCGTCCGGGTTGTCGATCAGCACCGCCGCCGAGCCGAAAGCTTCAAAGCCAAGTCCTCCCGTTACGGCCCGCACTCGCATCAGGAACAGGATGAGATGCCCCTTGACCATGCTTCCGCCTCCGGGCCAATACCATTCCGTTTCCGTCTCGGGGAAGAACGAGGCCGGCCGGCCGGCCTTGCGCCCCCAATAGAACTTGATCGAGGCGGAGGCGGGGTTATGGCCCTTCTGAATGCCAACACTGTTGCGGATAAAGGCCGCTCCGTGGCGCTCATGCCTTCCAGAAGGATCGATTAACGTATCGGCGAACAGCCAGGCAATGCGGCCATGTCCCAGGTCCACCGAGTAAGCGTCGTCGGCGCCAACCCAAAAAGGGTCTCTCCGAAACAGAGAGTCCGCCTCTGGCCATGAGGTCGCCAGGGGCGTCGGCGGCTCAGCCGCGGCGCCGGGCAAATCGAGCGCAAGCAAAAGGGCCGCGCTCAGAACGCATGCCTTCGCAACTCCATCTCGGAAGCTCTTCGCCATGACGTAGTTGAGCCGGACCGCAGCCGGCGGCGATTCCGCCCGCTCGCAGGCCAGCCTAAAGTTAGAGACGTTATTTGTCCAATAAGCCTGAAAGCCAGTGGAGCAGGTTCAGGATAAACTGTGGATTCTGCCTTGCCGCAGGGGTGTTCATTCCAAATGGCACACGCTTGGGGCCGTCCACTTGGGCCGAGAACATCCCTGCCTCACCGAAGAAAGCCGCGCGCCCTTTGCCAACCCGCAGCACCGCGCCTTGGTTCCAGCCTGTGACCGGAATTCGAGGCGTGTCAGCCTTGAACATCCAGAAATTCGTAGGTGTAAATGAGACGATGCCCGGCCCGAAAATCAGCAGCGGCTCCCCGCCTTTATCGACGCGAAACGCTGACCCTGTGAAAGTCGCTACAGAGTCCACTCGCTCACTTGCGGCCCTCCCCTTCGTTATCGGATGCTCCGCAAGTGTGCCGTCGGAACGCCTGAAAATCATCGGCTCGGCCTGCGTCTTTTCGTCGAGAGCGTGACCTGGGCTATAGTGAACACCGAATGCCGATGCGAGCTTGTTGGCCGCCGCCGGCCAAGGCAAGTGATCGGCGATCAACAGAAGCGCGCCACCCTCCTTAACCCAGTCGCGCACCGCCGTGATTTCCTCGTCCCTGAATGCCGAAGGATAAGGGGGAACCCAGTAGTTGTTATTGCGTTCATTCAGTGCGTTCGCGATGACGAGGATGTCCCCCTGCCGCGGCGCATCCTTGTCAAACGTGGACTTTGAACTCCGAACCACGTAGCCGTCACGCCTGAGCAACTCCGCGAATGGCAGATAACGCCCGGCCGCAGTATGCCAGTTGAAGTGGGCTTCATCTATGATCACGACTGGACCGCTCCCCTTCGGATAGGCAGGCTGTTCAACCGGAGGCTTGAACTCGGCATCTGGTATTGGCTGGGCATGCAGACTGCTGAGGACAAGGGCGGCCGAGGCGAGGATAAGGTTGCCATTCATCTACTACATGGACACCGACAGAGTTGCGTTTTGTATGACCTTTGTTGCCCGTTCTGGCTCTCCGGGAGCTTTCCGAGGCCACCCTAAGCGGGGACACCATCAAGGGAACGTGCGAGACCGAGTGGGTCGGCGCGTCCTTCACGCGGGATTGGGAAGCCAAACGGGCGACGAAATAGCTTTGGGGCGAAGAAGCAGGTCCGCATACAGCCTGGGACATTTACTGTGGCCGCGGCAGCGCACGCGCCGACGCCTGGAGCTCGAGTTTGATCTTTCCGAGCCGGTAGCGTCGTTGCCCGTCGTCCTGCGCCAGGGGCAAGGCGATTCGGGGCGTGCCATCGCGTTGGCCGACGGATACGAACAGCGCATATTCACCGGGCATGGTGACCGGAGCGAATTGGCCGATGACAAAGCGGCATTCATTTGTGTGCTCCGGAGCGGCCCCGGCCTCGCCCGGAACCAAGTCCCGCACATTGAATGTCTCATCGGCCAGGACCGACACAATGCCGCCCTGGTCGTCCTTGAGAGTAAGGGCGGCAAACCCGCCCGGATAACAGGGGGCGACCCCTGCGTTGGCCCAGACGCTGCGCACCTTGAAGGGTTTGCCGATGACCGCCTCGCGCGGCCAGGACATCTGGCGCAATTGCAGCCGGTAGCCCATTCGCAGATTGATGCGGCCGATGAGCGCACGGTTCTCCTCGAGTTCCACGCGCGGCCACCAATGGATGGACATGTAGCTGGCGTGGTAATCCTCGACGGCTTTAAGCAGCAGGGAGCCGTCGCCCCAGGCGCCCCTGGCCTTGGATGAGCCATAGTGTTCGTGCTCGAGGATGACCGGCCAACGCGGCCAGAAAGCCCGGGCCATCTCCGCGTGATACCACGACCTTGGCGGCGGCTGCACCAGGATGCTGTCGTCGCGCAGGGCCACGCCTTTGGAGATGGCGTAGTCGGTTTCGGGGAAATGCAGGCCCGGTTTTTCAGGTCCGGCCACGTCGTCGTTGATGCAGAGGAGGGTGCGCGTGAAATGCCTTGTGTACAAGTCAACGTGCTGCCGGATAATCCTCGGCGCCTCGGCCTCCGGCACCCGGCTGCTCATCATCGTGTGGCCTTCCCCCCACAAACCGTAAGAGCCGATGTCGATGAAGGCCACGTTAGGATTGCCATCGTAGCGCGCCGCCATGGCGGAGAGGAATTGGCCGAGCTTCTCCAGAAAAACCGGGTCGCCGAAATCCGGGTCCCAGCTTCTTCCTTGCGGGGTCGGTCCTTTGCCGAACTCATAGAAACAACCCTTGGCCCCGGCCTGCCGCACCCATTCGGGAGTGGCGTAAGGGAGCCAGTTTTCCGAGCAGGTCAGGCGCAAAGCGACCCGTTTTCCTTTGGCTATCCAACGTTGCGCCGGCGTGTCCAGCAATGCCCAGTTGTAGCGCCCTTCCTCCGGTTCGAGAAACGCCCACGGCACGCGCAGATACACCGTCGAGAGACCCGGAAAATCTTCCAGCGTGTCGGCTGGGTCCAGCCTCGAGCCGTAATTCTGCGGGATGTTCGAGTAGAAGTGCATCGTCCACCCCATGTCCGGGTTGACCAGCGCCGCCCCGGTGTCCTCGGGGCGGACCGTAGTCGTGACGTCCTCGGCCAATGAGGCGGGCAGGGAGTACTGGGACCACTGGCCACTGACCGCTGACCACTCACACGCAACGGGGCCCAGGGCGGCGGCGAGCAGGAAATGCAGGAAGCGCCCGAGCCGGTCTTGAAGGCGCCTTTTAGCGAGGCGGAGCCACGAGGCGCCTCCCGGATCGAACTTGCCGGAAGGGGGGGACATTGAGCATTTGTTATTGCCCATTTTCAATGGCCAATGACCATTTTTCAATTCTCAATTTTCAATTCACCTGATCTCCTGCCTACCACGGCTTCGGCTCGTTCAGGGCCTTGACGATGGCGCGGCGCAGGGCCAGGGGGTCGATGCTGCCGGTCTCGCGCTGGAGGACCTTTCCGTCGGGGGCCAGGAGCACCGTGTAGGGCACTTCGCCTTGCCAATCGGGGTCAAAGGCGTCAATGAGCTTCTCCCGGTCGGCGGAGGCAAACACCAGGTTCCGGCAGGAGGCCTGCTTTGTCTTCAGGAATTCCAGCACGGCCTTGTCCTCGTCGGGGCGGTTGAGCGAGACGGTGGCCAACTCGAAATCCCGCTGGCGATACATGCGGTTAATCGTGACCAATTCGTGGAACTCGGCCACGCACGGGGCGCACCACGTTGCCCAGAAGCTCACCAGGCGGAACTTGCCGGACTCGTTCTTGCGCAAGGCCCGGAGCGTTTCCGCATCGGCCCTGGCGAGCGTCACGGGTTCGGCTGCCAGTTTGTCCATGTAGGCCTTGACCCCTTCGGCTTTCCCCGCCCATTTTACGGAGCAGCCAACGACCTTGCTCCGGGTCACGGGCGGTTCCTGGCCGGCGAGCAAGGCATCGAGGGCCTGGCGCAAATAATGTTTGCTCGCGTGCTCGGCGCGTTCGGAGTCATCGATGGCCCCCACGTAACGCAGCTTGCGTTCCGCATCGAAGAGGAAGGCATGGGGCGTGGCCACCGGGCCGTAGGCGCGGGCCGCCGCCTCGCTCTCGCCGTCATAAAGGTAAGGGAAATTGAATTTCCGTTCCGCCGCGCGCAGCTTCATCTCCTCGAACGAGTCGCTCAGGTCGGTCCACCCCAGTTCGTCCAGGCGCACGGACTTTGGGTCGTTGGGCATGATGGCCGCCACGGCCACCCCTCTATCCTTGTAATCGGCGGCGATCTTCTTGAGCCGTTCCTCATAGTACTGGGCGGTAGGGCAGTGGTTGCAGGTGAAAACGACAGCCAGGACCCTGGCTTGGGCAAAGTCCTTCAATGCCCAATTCCGGCCATCCACGCCGGGCAGGTTGAAATCGGGGGCAGACGCCCCCAGCGACAGCGTGGCGGGTTGGAATTCGGCTGCAAGCGCGGTGAGAGAAACCGCCAGACCCGCCAGAAGGGGGAGAATCGTCTTCATGGCTCGAAAGGGTAACTCCGACCCCCGCCGCAACGCAAGCTGGCTTTCGCCCCGTCTGGCCGTCTCCACCTTGGGGCTCAAGTTAGGGCTGGCCACTGGCCAGGATGGCCGGTGGCTTGAAAAGCCAAAAGGAGGCCCCCCGCGCGCCGGCCCCCATCCGTGAAATCCGTGAAATCCGTGGTCGATCTTCCCTTCACTGGTGCGCTGGTCCGGCCACCATCGGTCGCGGATCGCTCCGACGTGCCGGCGAACCGAACTTTTGGCATTTTCAGCCTTTCCGCGTTGTGTCAGAGTCCCGGCGGTGTGCCCGCGTATGCGTTGACGATTTTTGCCGGGGCGTTTCTGCTGTTTCTGGCGCAGCCGCTCATCGGAAAGTACATTCTGCCGTGGTTCGGCGGCGGTCCCGGGGTATGGACCACTTGCATGTTGTTTTTCCAGGCGCTCTTGCTGGGGGGCTATGCCTACGCCCATTTCGGGTCGCGCCGGCTCAAGCCGCGCGCCCAGGCCCTGCTCCACCTGGTCCTGGTCGCCGCCGCCCTGGCGCTGCTGCCGATCGTGCCCGGGGATTCCTGGAAGCCGCGCGACGGCGCCCATCCGGCCTGGCACATCCTGGTCCTGTTGGCCGCGAGTCTTGGCTTGCCCTATTTCGTCCTGGCCTCCACCAGCCCTCTATTGCAGCAGTGGTTCACCCGCACACACCCCGGCAAGCCGCCTTACCGGCTCTATGCGCTCTCCAATGCCGGCTCGCTGTTGGCGCTGGCAAGCTATCCTCTTTATTTCGAGATGCGCTTTACCCGCCACGCCCAGGCCAATCTCTGGGGTTGGGGCTTGGCCGCTTACGCCGTCGGCTGCGCGTTTTGCGCGGCCAAACTGTGGAAGGCAGAGGACGCAGGACCGCCTGCCGGCCGCAGCCGGCCCCTGCCCGGCGAAGGCTGGAGGACGGACGTTACGGGGCCGTCAATCCTCGTGCGCTTGCTCTGGCTGCTGCTGCCGGCGTGCGCGTCTGTGTTGTTGTTGGCCACGACCAACAAGATGTGCCTGGACGTGGCGGTGATTCCGTTTCTTTGGGTGCTGCCGCTGGGGCTTTATTTGCTCAGTTTCATCCTCTGTTTCGAGGGCGCTCGCTGGTATGTCCGTTTCCCGTTCACCTTGGCGCTGGCCGGGGCGCTGGGCGGCCTCTGCTGGGCGCTTCTTTATGGGAGCGAGGCCACGGTGCCCAAGCAGGTCGGGGTCTATTGCGGCGCGCTGTTCATCTGCTCGATGGTTTGCCACGGCGAACTCTACCGTCTTCGCCCCGCCGCCGGCCGGCTCACCGAGTTTTACCTGATGATCGCCGCCGGTGGCGCCGTGGGCGGTTTGTTCGTGGCCGTCGGCGCCCCGATGCTCTTCACCGGCTTCTACGAACTGCACTGCGGCATCCTGCTGTGCGGCTTGCTCTTTCTCATCGCCTGCGCCAGGGACCGGGGCGGCGCCGGCCCGGCAGGTCAGCCGTCGAAGATCAAACTGTTCAACCTGCCGTTCTTCCGGTTCCTGGCCTCGTCCCTGCGGCCCGATGCCTGGCCGTGGATCGCCTGCGCCTTGCTGCTGCTGGCTTTTGGCGGATTGGACCGGCTCATCCCACGGCTTGCCGCTCACTCAAGTGCCAGTCCCAGGACGTCTTCCATCGTCCTGCGCGCCGGTCTGTGGACCCTGCTTGGCTCGCTGGCGGTCTTGTGGATCGCGCGCAGGAGGTACCGGGTCTTTCGCCATTGGCATCTGCTGGCCTGCATCGGGCTGGGAATCGGCTGGCTGGCGCTGGCCCAGACGCTCTGGCAGTACGGATGCCAGCCCCGCGCCGAAGCCGTGCACACCTGGAGGGACTTCTACGGCACGCTGACGGTCTATGAACATCGCAAGGCTCAGCCGCAGGGCCATCATTTCCTGCTCCAGCACGGGCGCATTACTCATGGCCTGCAGTTTGTTGACCCGGAGCGGGCAGGCTGGGCCACTACCTACTACGGCGCCCAGAGCGGCATCGGCCTGGCGATGCAGGCCCTGCCGCCCGGCAGCCGGCGCATCGGCCTGGTCGGCCTCGGCACCGGCACCCTCACCGCCTATGGCCGGGCCGGGGATTCCCTGCGCATCTACGAACTCAATCCCCAAGTCCAGCGCCTGGCCCGGTCTTTCTTCACCTACCTCAGCCGCTGCCCGGCCAAGGTCGAAGTTGTCCCCGGCGATGCCCGGCTGTCCCTGGAAAGGGAACCAGCGTCACAGCAATTCGACCTGCTGGCCCTGGACGCCTTCAGCAGCGACGCTATCCCGGTGCATCTGTTGACCCGGGAAGCCTTCGAACTCTACGGACGCCACCTCAAGCCCAATGGCGTTCTGGCCGTCCACATCTCCAACCATTACCTTGACCTCGAGCCGGTCGTGGCCAATCTCGCCCGCCATTTCAACTACCATGCCGCCCTCATCAACTACGACGAGACCGACGAAACCTGGTGGCTTTACTCCTCGACCTGGATGCTGCTGTCCCGCAACGAGAAACTCCTCCAATCGCCCGGCATCGCCGAGGGCGCCTATCCGCTCCAGGACAAAAAGACCAAGGCGCCGCTTTGGACTGATAACTTCACCAGCCTTTTCCAGATACTGAGGTAGCTCAATGAAAAGCGGCCAGTGGCCGGCACTTGCCGGTTCCTGGCCGCTCGCCACTCCTGTCTCTGCGCCTTATTCCACCGCAATCCTGCGCGGCTTTACCCGCTCGGATTTCGGCAGCGTGAGCGTCAGGATGCCCTGCTCCATCCTCGCGGAGATCTTGCTGCTGTCGATGGCCGGGTCCAGCTCAAACACCCGCCGGTAATCGGCTCCCGGGCACTCGCGGAAAACCGACTCCCCGGGCAGCGCCTCAGTCTGGCGGCGGCCCATGATGGTAATCTCCGTTCCCTCCAGCGTAATCTCCAAGCCGCCCTTGTCCACCCCGGGCATTTCCGCCTCCAGGACGTAGCCGTCTTTGGTCTCGAAAATGTTCACTTCCGGCGTCACATACTCCTGCCGAGCAGCGCGGTCGGTGCTCGCCTGCGATTCTCTTTCAACTGTTGTTTTCATAATCATTTATGTTCCCGGCGGCGATTCCCGCCGGCAAGGTTGAGGGTTGGTTAACTCACATGCACATCGATCTGCTTGGGCTTGGCCTCCTCGGTCTTGGGCAGCTTGATCGTCAAAACCCCGTCCTTATACTGGGCCTTGACCTTGTCCGGCGACACCGGCGCCGGCAATGTAATCGTCCGCTGGAACCGCCCGAAGAACCGCTCGGCGCGATGGACCTCTGCCGCTTGGTACTTGCTTTCGCTCTTGCGCTCGCCCGAGATGCTCAGCGTCCCCTCGTGGAGCGTAACCTCGATTTCCTCCCTCTTCATGCCGGGCAGTTCCGCCTTCAGGTAAAGGTTGTCCTTGTCTTCATACAGGTCGATCCCCGGCGTCCAGACGCTCAACAATTGAGAGCCTCGTGTCATCTCGGCCAGAGGCGTGTCGAACAGCCGGTCAATCTCATCCCTTAAATCCGTCAGCCGCCCCAACCCAGCCCAAGCCGCCAATTCCGGTCGTTGCCATCTTGTCAGATTATTCATATCTAATTGTCCTTTCTCTTGCTTATGTTTCAACAACTAAACCCTTTTTAGCTTTAGCTATGCCAAAGAACGGTTATATGTCATAAGTTATTATGGATAAGTTACTTATGACAAATACACCATTCGATATGGAAGTTGGCATAGAGCCATATTGGCCCATCACCGGCCGGGTCTCAGATCGCAGTTGTGACATATTGTCGCCTTGCCAGACTCCTGTCCCTAATCCTGCTCCGAATCCGAAGAAGAAAGCCTGCGCCCGGGGTGAAGGGGCCTCGATGATTTGAATTGGCATCGCCCGTGATTTGTGGTTTCACTACATTTTGGCAACGAATCGATTCGGACAAAATGAAGCATTTTCTGAGCATCGAGAAACTGGCACGGGCGGACATGGAACAGCTCCTGGCCGACACCGCAAGGATGAAGCAGGAGCGAAGGAAGCATTCGAGCCGGCCGCTGGCCGGCCAGGTCTGGGCCATGTTGTTTTCCAAGCCCTCGACGCGCACGCGGGTGTCATTCGAGGTCGGCATTCGGGAGCTGGGCGGCCAGGCGCTCTTCCTGGCGGCGAGCGAGATCCAGCTTGGACGCGGGGAGCCAATCAAGGACACGGCGCGCGTGCTGGGCCGCATGGTCGATGGCGCGGTGCTTCGCACCTTCGCCCAGCGCGACGTCGAGGAGTTCGCCGATTATGCCCGCATCCCCACCATCAACGCGCTGACTGACGACGAGCATCCCTGCCAGGTCCTGGCGGATGTTTTTACGTTCCAGGAAAAGCGCGGCCCGATCCGGGGCAAGGCGGTGGCGTTTATCGGCGATGGGGCGTGCAACGTGGCCAATTCGTGGATATTCGCCGCCGCCAAGGCCCAGTTTGAGTTGCGCATCGCCGCGCCCAAGGCCTTCCAGCCCCCGGCAGAGGTGCTCCGGCGCGCGGGTGGGAAGGTCTTGCTGACCGAAGATGTCAAAGTCGCCGCCGCCGGGGCGGACGCGCTTTGCACCGATGTGTGGATTTCGATGGGCAAAGAGGCCGAATCGACGGAGCGCATCAAGCAGATGAGCGGTTATCAAGTCAATGCGGCCACCGTCGCGCTGGCGCGGCCCGGCGCGCTGGTCATGCACTGCCTGCCTGCCTACCGCGGGAAAGAGATCGACGCCGAGACCTTCGAAGCCAACGCCCAGACGATCTTTGACGAGGCCGAGAATCGCCTGCATGCCCAAAAGGCGATTATGAACTGGCTGGTGGGGTAGTGCCCGTCAGTTCTTGCACGAACCCTTGGACGCCACGGGGCTGCGGCCCCGGCGGGGCGTAGCGGCGCAGGTATTTGACCGCCACGGCCAGGTCTTTGGGCCAGGGTGAGGTGATAGTGAGCGGCAGGCCGGTGACGGGGTGCGGCAAGGCAAAGGTCTGGGCGTGCAGGGCGGCCCGGTCGAGCAGGGGGCGCTCGGTCTGATTGGGTTTGAGGCGGTAATAGCTCTTGAGCTTGGAGAGCAGCAGGGGCGGGCCGCCATAGATGCGGTCCCCCGCCAGCGGCAGGCCGGCGTAACCAAGATGGATTCGCACCTGGTGGGCGCGATCCGTCAAGGGCTCGCATTGGAGGAGGGTCCAACCGGCGAATCTCTCCAGCACGTCGCAAAGGGTGCGGGAGTGTTTGCCGTGCCTGGCGTCCACGCGCATCCGGCCGCGGTGAATTGGGTCATGGGCGAGGCGGGCGTTGATCTCGAAGTGGTTTTCGGCGTGGACGCCATGCGCAAGGGCCACGAATTTGCGTCCGGGATTCTCTGCTCCAAACCAATCCCTCAGGGTGGCGAGCACGGGCTTGCTTTTGGCCAGAAGCAGGATGCCGGTGGCTTCGGCGTCGAGGCGGTGGGCATTCCTGAGCCAGGTCCGTCCGGCGCACGCGGCCCAGGGTTTGGCTTGGGCGATGCCGAGGTGCAGCAACAGCGCCAGGCTCGGGCAGTCCGGCGCCTCGGGCACGGGCGCGGTCGGCAGCCCGCCCGGCTTGTCGAGCGCCAGCAGGTGCTCGTCCTCGTAGAGGATGGGGACCTCCCAAAACTGGCGGGTTGCGGGCCAGGAGAGTTTGATTGCTGCGCTCACCATTCACCCCGCCCTGGTCGGGCTCAGGATTTCCGTGCTTTGCGCGAGGAGAGGCTCGGCGGCGGTTCTTTGCGCTCGAGCAGGGACGAGTGGACGCTTCTGACGAATTGCTGGCCGAACCACTCGTTGAAGGCCTCACTTTGCCACTGTTGGCGCACGCCCTGAGTGAAGGCGGGCAGTTCCGTCTTCATTTTGTTCACGTCCAGGGGCGCCTTGGCTTTGACGAACAGGATGAAACCGCCTTCGGCGGTCCATTGGACGCTGCTGGCCTTGCCCACGGGCGTGCTGAAGGCCACTTGCTTTAGCACATTCAGGTTGGCCACCTGGTTGGTTCCCGGGAGGTCCCGCGAGCTCAAAGAGAAGGGCGGCAAGGGCGCCGGCTTGAGTTTGGCATCGGCACAAATGGCCGTGAAGCTCTTGCCTTGGGCGAGGCCGTTGGTGAGTGTCTGGTGAAAGGCGATGCCGGCGTCGCGGGCCAGGCCCTTGGCCTGTTCGGCCTTGAAGTCGGCGGTCACCCGGTCGCGAATCTGGTCCAGCGGCGGCCTTTCCTCCGGCAGCCTTTTGTCCAAGGCGATTAGATAGACGCCATCACGTCCGACCAGCGGCCCGGCCAGGGGTTGCTCGGCAGTCAGCTTGAAGGCCGCCGCGGCGAAGTCCTCATCGACATCGAGGCCCTTGGGCGTCTGGTCCGGCCCCAACGGTTCGGTCACTTCCACCTTCAGGCCATTGGTCTTGGCGAAGGCCTTGAAGTCTTCGGCGCGCGCTTCATTGAGGTCGAAGAGCGGGCGCGCGAATTCATTGGCCTGCCTGCGGGCATCGAGCAGGGCGCGCGAGCGGATGAGTTCGTCCCGAATCTTCGCCCGCGCCTTGTCCGGAGTGTTGGCGTCTTTGAAGTAGTTGGTCCCCAGGCGCTGGAAGTTGTCCTCGACGATGTCGTTGAGGTTGGTCTTGGCCCAGAATTGCTCGGACTTGGCCCAGAAGTTGGTGACGGGGAACTTGACGTAGCTGACTTGGACACGCTCCGGAATGCGGTATTCGGCCATCTGATTGGTGTAGAACTGGGCGAGGGCCTCGGGGGCCACGGTCACCTTGGCCAGGTAGTTGGAGGCGTTGAAGAACAGGGCCTCGGTGGCCAGTTCCTGGTGTTCGCGCACGTAGAGTTCCTTAATCTCGTCCGGTGTGGCCAGCTTGCCGCTCAGGCCGAAGGTGGCTATCATCTCTTGCAGGCCCAGGTAATGCTGCGCATAACGCTCCAGGTCGCTGGCCTGGAAACCGCTGCCCTCGAGCAGCCGCGCTGCCCCTTCCGGCGACACGTTGCGGGCGCCGGCCCGCTGGAGGGAGGAAAGCACCATGTTCCTGGCGACCTCGGCCACCCGGTCGGGGGAGATGTGAATGCCCAACTGGTCCTGTCTGTCGATGACGAACAGCCACTGGAGAGTTTCGCGCTCGAGGTTGCGCTTGCTCTCTTCGTCCAGCCCGCGCCCCCCGTTCCTGATGAAATATTGCAACGTAACCTCGTGCTCTGCGCTAAAGAACGAATCCTCGCTGATGCGCTGGCCATTGATCGTGCCCAGATCAATGGGGCCGCGCCGTTCCCCCCGGTTCAGCTTCGAGTACGGCGAGAAATAGATGACAAAGCTGATCACCGTGAGCGTGATAATCACCGCCCACAGCCATTTCTGGTGCCTTCGAATGGTCCCGAACATAGATTCACATTACTTCAAGAACGCGCAACCTAACCGTCCTGCCCAAGCCGGGTCAAACGCAAAATGCAGGCAATCGCCCGCTCGCCGCGAAACGGCCATGTCCTTGAAATGGATCGCGAAACGGCTTAAGATGGGCGTCTGGACGCACGTGCCGAACTGCCTGGTCCAAAAGCGGAGACAAAATGAAAAGTGTCAATAGCTATGACCGACCGCTTTTCGACCCCTTTTTTTCGTAATGTCCGCGCGAAGGTTAGCCCTGCTGAAGTGGGTTCCCAGGAATTGGCTGAAATGCTGGCGCCGGCGGTGCGGGGCGGACACCGGCCACTGACCGCAAAGCGCTTTGCCCAACTCCGACTCCGTGGCCGGCGCAAGCCGGTCGGGTATTCGAAGCCTTGCAAAAAACTGGCTCAGCCTTAAACTGGCATCATGGTAGCAATTGAAGAGATTGAGCACAAGCTGCTGGCCCTGCCGCTAAAGCACCGCGTCTTTCTGGCGGAGTCGCTGCTCGCCTCTGTGCCTCCTGTGGACGAGGGGATGACCGAGGCCGAGGAAATGGCCGAGGTGGAGCGTCGCGAAAGGGAGATCGAGACTGGAGAGGTTCGGGCATTAACCGATGCGGAGTTCTGGCGAGAGGTCGAGGCTGATCTGAAATAATGCGCACGGAGTATCACCCCTCTGTCCGGCAGGACGTAGCGGAAGCGATGTGGCGCTACAAGGCTGTCTCCAAAAGATTGGCCAATGACTTCAGGGCGGAACTGCGCCGCGTCATTGCGATGGCGGGTGCCAACCCGAATCGGTTTCATCCATTGGCGCCGGGTTTTCACCGCGCCAATCTGAAAAGATTCCCATATCATTTCATCTATCGCGAGATTCCCGAAGGCATTCGCGTGACCCTGGTGCGGCATCATCGCCGGCATCCTGATACTGGGATGGACCGGCAGTAAAGCCCGCCCCTCGGGAACATCGCCCAAAACGCCTTAAAATGCGTTTAAAGACTGTGTGCAGATCGTGGATTTTTATCACGCCGTGGAGCACACCGGCGACGTGCTCAGCGCGCTAATCGGCAAGGACCATCCCGATTACAAAACCCGGCAGCATCGCTGGGCCAAGCGACTGCTCAAAGACAAGGTGCAGGTACTGATTGAGGAGACGCTCGAGGAGTGCGCCGGCAAGCCCCAGGCACCGAAGGTGGAAGAGGAACTGGGCTGTTTTGTGCGCAACGTAAAACGGATGCAGTACGGGACATTCCGAGCCCTTGCCATTACCCACATCTTTCATGGCCTCGCATGAGCCGGGCTTCTACTGACTCCAAAACCTCCCGGAAATAGCCCAAATTGGCCGCGCCGCGCAGCGGCAGCCCGACGGTAGCCGTGGGCCTCGGCCCACGGTGGCGGCCACGAAAGTCGAGCGCGTCGCGCAGCGACGCCTGAACTCAGACCTAAGTGATGTA
>Ga0181524_10003502_pt1 | contig 15129 bp, 16 predicted proteins | sample PEATcosm2014_Bin_34_FD_119761 | JGI IMG/M metagenome (GOLD analysis project Ga0181524, IMG submission 119761) | Peatland microbial communities from MTU Mesocosm Facility, Houghton, MI, USA - PEATcosm2014_Bin05_60_metaG | ecosystem: Environmental > Terrestrial > Soil > Wetlands > Peat | place...
CACGACCGACGGCAATCTGGTCAGCGCGCCGGCTTGGCCGGCCCACCCCGCGTGGCTCTCGCAGTTCTTCGCCGCGCTGGGCGACACGATCAGCCACGCCGGCGTGCGACGGGCGGCGTGACCATCGCGCGCCCGCGCGCGAGAGCGATTGGCGTCTCGCGCGCCGCTTGGTAAGCTGGCGCCCGGGAGGTGGCCGATGTGCAGGCTCTTCATCGGCGCGGATGCGCAATTGTGGCGAACGCGTCTCAAATCCGTGCGCATGCGCGGCTATTCGACCAGCGTTCGCCTCGAAAACTTCTATTGGCGCGTGCTCGAGGAGATCGCGCGGCGCGACGCGATGAACGTGTCGCAATTGCTGGCGAAGCTTCATGAGGAGATTCTCGAAGCGCACGGAGGGGTCGAGAACTTCTCGTCCTTTCTCAGGGTCTGTTGCGGCCGCTACTTGACGCTGCAACTCGCGGGCGACGTGCCGCGCGATCTCGACCTGCCGATCCGCGGCCTCGACGCGGAAGGCATTTTGCGGCGCGAGGCGGCGCGTCTGACGCCGTCTTCGCGCTTCGCTTCGCTCGCTCGATCGCCGGCCACCTCGGCGGCGTAGAGCGAACCGTCGAGGACTTACGCGATCGGCGCTTCTTACGCAGGGCGGCGGTCCTTCAATGCGCGGCTTCCGGCGCCGCGCCGTGGACTTGGCAGGAGGCGAGCGGATCGTTCGCGACGAGGCGAGCGCCGGCGCCGCCCAGCAGCTTCTCGAACCTCTCGCCGCGATCCGCATCGGAGACCACGAGGCGCGGTATGGCGAAGAGGTCGCCGTCGGCGCGCGCCAGGCGGTCGCCGACGGCGAACGCCGCGCCGTAGCCGGCCGCGGCGGCGGCGCGCTCGAGATCGCGGTCGACGACGCCGTAGGGCCAGGCGAGAAACTCGACCGGCCTCTTCAGGCGCTCCTCGAGCGTCTTCTTCGACTGCGCGAGCTCCGCGGCGACGAAGGATTCGTAGTCGACCGCGCTGCGGCGCGCGCGCTCCTTGTCGAAATCCGGGTGCGAACAGGTGTGCGACTGCACGTCGACGAGGCCGGATTGCAGCATCTCCTCGATCTCGGCCCAGGTGAGCGCGTCGGGTTCGAAGGAGACGGCGTCGGTGTAGACGAACAGCGTGACCGGAACCTTGTAGTGCAGGACGATCGGGAACATCTCGGTGTATTGCGATCGTCGCCCGTCGTCGACGGTGATGGCGACGGTCGTCGGATCGAGCGGAGCGCCGCCGCGTAGCGCGGCGACGACCGAAGCAAGCCGCGCCACGGTGTAATGATGGTCGGCGAGCCAGGCGAGCTGCTCCTCGAAGGCCGGCGTCGTGACCGTGGTCGATCCGGGAACGCTGGGAGAAAAGCGATGATAGAGCAGGATCGGGACGCTCGCGTCGGCCGAGCGAGCCGGACTCGGGGCCGCCGCCCAGCCGATCATCGCCGCGCCGAGAACGACCGTCGCCGCCCTCCTGATGAGCTGCATCATGGCGATCGCTCCAATTGACGGGCCGAAGCGGGACTTGGGAAAACTCGGCCCCGGCTCAGTCGGCCGCGACGCGCGAGGCGCGCGACCGCTCGAAGCGCCAGTCCGGGCGCATCGACTTGATCATCATCATTTCCGCGAGGTTCTGGCGCGTGAGCAGGCCGACGAGCACGCCGTCGCGATCGACGACGCAGAGCGCCGAGAGGTCCTGCTGGGTGAAGCGGTCGATCGCGTCTTCGAGCGGCGTCGCCGCGCGCAAGCTCTCGACCGGCGCGCGCATGAAATCGGCGACCGCCGCCTCGCGGTCGTGGTCCTTCAGCGCGGCGAGAATATCGCGGCGCGTCATCAGGCCGATCGGCTTGCCGAAGGCGTCGACGACCGGGAACTCATGCTCGGCGGTGGCGAGCAGCGTCTCCACCGCGTCGGCCAGCCTGGCGTTCGCCGGAACCGCGGCGAAGCTCGTCTCCATCGCCTGGGCGACGCTGAGGCCGCGCGCCGATTCGTGAAAAGCCGTCATCTGGGCCTCGCCCGCCGCGGCGATGTAGACGAAGATCGCGATGAAGATCAGCAGCGGATTGCCGAACAGGCCGAGAAAGCCGAGGGCGAACGCGAACGCCTGTCCGATCGAAGCCGCGATCTGGGTCGCCCTCGGCCGGCCGTAATGCATCGCCAGCAGCGCGCGCAGCACCCGGCCGCCGTCCATCGGAAAGGCGGGGATGAGATTGAAGACGGCGAGAAAGACGTTGGCCGCGGCCAGCCGCGCCAGCAGCGAAACGCGGGGGTCGTCGAGCTGGGCGAAGTCGGCCGAATTGATCCCGCCGATGAGCGCCAGCAGCACGATGGCGATAGCGAAATTGACCAGCGGCCCGGCGATCGCGACGGCGAGCTCCTGGAAGGGTTTTTCGGGCAGGCTCTGCATGCTCGCCACCCCGCCGATCGGCAGCAAGGTGACTTCGGGGGTCTTGATGCCGAACCGGCGCGCCACGAGGATATGGCCGAATTCGTGCAGCACGACGCAGGCGAAGATGAGCACGATGAAGACGACGCTGTCGCGCGCCGCCGCCACGCCCTGTTGGCGCCAGGCGCTGAAGCCGATCCACGCGAGCAGGAGCAGGAAGGTCACGTGGATCTTCACCGCCGTTTCGCCGAAGCGGCCTATGGTCAGCGACCAGCGCATAGCGGGCTCCTCGATTCGGCTTCGCTCGTTCCTCGACGCGCATCAGGACGACCGCGTCGAGCGGGGCTCTTTGTATCCCATTTGGGAAAGCAATGTCATCGCGCGGTTCGCGCGACCGACGACGTCGGGCGGCTACGCCTTCTCCGGCGTTTCGACGGGGAAGCGGGCGAGGATGGCGCCGACCTCGTCGTCCGACACCTGCCGGAAATCGGCGTAGAAGGCGCCGACCGCATCGAAGTATCGCGGCGCTTCGAGACAAACCACCGCGTCGACCTCGCTGCGCAATTCCTCGATCGTGTCGCGCGCGGCGACGGGAACGGCGAGCACGAGCGTCTTGGGACCACGCTTGCGGATCGCTCTGAGCGCCGCGCGGGCGGTCGCTCCCGTCGCGACGCCGTCGTCGGTGACGATCGCGGTGCGCCCGGCGATCGGGGCGCGGCGTCGATCGCCGAGGAAGCGCCGCCGCCGCCGCTCGATCTCGGCGAGTTCGCGCGCGCACACGGCCTCGAATTCGCGCTCGCTCACCCCCGACATGGATATGACGTCCTCGTTGCGCACCACGATCGGTTCGTCGCCGTCCACCACCGCGCCCATCGCCAGCTCGGGCTGCTCGGGCAGGCCGACCTTGCGCACCAGCACGATGTCGAGCGGCGCTGCGAGCGCCGTCGCGATCTCGGCGCCGACCGGCAGGCCGCCGCGCGGCAGGGCGAGGACCACCGGGCTGCGATCCTTGTAGGAGGCCAGCGCTCGCGCTAGTTGCCGGCCGGCGTCGGCGCGATCGAGAAAGGGCATGCCGCGTCTCCTACATCCCCATGTCCGGCTCTGCGGCGCGCGCGCCCTTTTCCTCCGGGATTTCGGTCATCGTCGCCTCCGTAAGCAGCAGCACGCTCGCCACCGACACCGCGTTCTCGAGCGCGACGCGGACGACCTTGGTGGGATCGACGATGCCGGCCTCGATCAGATCGACGTACTGCTTGCGTCCCGCGTCGAAGCCTTCATTGCCCTTGCCGGCCGCCATGCGCGCCACCACCACGCCGCCGTCGACCGCGGAATTCTCGGCGATCTGGCGGGTCGGCGCCTCCAGCGCCCGCTTTAAAATCTGCACGCCGGTCCGTTCGTCGTCCTGGCATTCGGCTTCCTCGCGCTGAACGGCGTCGATGCAGCGCAGCAGCGCCAGCCCGCCGCCGGGCACGATGCCCTCGGCGACGGCGGCTTTGGTGGCGGCGATGGCGTCGTCGAGCGCCTCCTTCTTCGACTTCATCTCGGCCTCCGAGGGAGCGCCGACGCGGATCACCGCGACGCCGCCGAGCAACTTCGCCAGCCGCTCCTGCAGCTTCTCGCGATCGTAGTCGCTGGTGGTGTCCTCGATCTCGTGGCGGATCTGGGCCGTTCGCCCCTCGATCTGCTTGCGCTCTCCGGCGCCGCCGACGATCGTGGTGTCGTCCTTGCCGATGACGACGCGCTTGGCCCCGCCGAGCGCAGCGATGGCGACGTTTTCGAGCTTGAGGCCGACATCCTCGGAAACGACCTGTCCGCCGGTCAGCACGGCCAGATCCTGCAGCATCGCCTTGCGACGGTCGCCGAAGCCCGGCGCCTTGACCGCGCAGCTCTTCAAGACGCCGCGAATATGATTGACGATCAGCGTGGCGAGCGCCTCGCCCTCGACGTCCTCGGCCACGACCAGCAGCGGCCGCCCGGACTTCGCGACTTCGTCGAGCAGGGACAACAGGTCCTTGAGAACGGAGATCTTTCGATCGCAGATCAGCACCAGCACGTTTTCGAGGACGGCTTCGGTCTTTTCCAGATCGGTGACGAAATAGGGCGAGATGAAGCCGCGGTCGAATTGCATGCCCTCGACCACTTCGAGGCTCGTTTCGGTCGTCTTGGATTCTTCGACGGTGATCACGCCTTCGTTGCCGACCTTGTCCATCGCGTCGGCGACCATCTCGCCGATGGCGAGATCGTTGTGCGCGGAAATCGCGGCGACCTGGGCCTTTTCCTTGCGCGTGCTCACCGGCCGCGACAGCGCCTTCAGCGTTTCGACCGCGCGCTTGCAGGCGCGGTCGAGGCCGCGCTTGATGTCGATGGCGCTGGCGCCGGCGACCACGTTGCGCACCCCGTCGGCGAAGATCGCGTGCGACAGGATCGTCGAGGTGCTGGTGCCGTCGCCGACCATGTCGCCGGTCTTTTCCGCCGCCTGGCGCAGCATGCGCGCGCCGAGGTTTTCCTCCGGGTCCTTGAGGTCGAACTCCTTGGCGATGGTCACGCCGTCGTTGCAGACGATCGGCGCGCCCCATTTCCTTTCGATCAGCACCGACTTGGAGCGCGGTCCTAGCGTCACGCGAATCGCGTCGACGAGCTGGGTCGCCCCGCGCAGGATTTTTTCGCGCGCCGCCGAACGAAACAACACTTGCTTGTGCGGCATGACATGCCCCTTCGTCGAAGGCGCCCACCGGCCCGCGGCGGGATCGCCAGCATGCAAAACACGGCCTTTTTCCGCCAGAACACGGACAGCCGCATTGATCTGACGCAGTTCGCGCGCGCCAGGGGGAGGGGAGCCGAGAGGCGACTTGACGCCGCGCAATGCCCGGCCCCGCCGGCCTCGGTAAATCCTGGCGACGCAAGCGCTCGACGCAGCCGGGGGTTCAGACCGTGGCGCCGCAACCCGATCTCCAGCCCAACGCCGTTCTCGCGGGAAATCTTCGCGAATACGCCGATCTCCTGCGCCAGCAGGGCGCCGAGGGTTTTCGCGTCGCGGCCTACGAGCGCGCGGCGGGCGTGATCGAGGGCCTCGATCGGCCGCTCGACGCCGTCTTCGCGCAAGAGGGCCGTGACGGCCTGACCGCGCTTCCCGGCGTCGGGCGCTCGATCGCGGCGGCGCTGGCGGAGATGCTGACCACCGGACGCTGGGCGCAGTTGGAGCGGCTGCGCGGCGCGCTCGAGCCGGAGAAGCTCTTTCTCACTATTCCCGGCGTCGGTCCGGAGCTCGCGCGGCGCATCTTCGACGCGCTGCACGTCGAGAACCTGGAAGCGCTGGAAACGGCGGCGCACGACGGCCGCCTCGCCGGCGTCGAGGGGATCGGCCGGCGGCGCGCCGAAATGATCCGCACGGCGCTCGCCGAGCGGCTCGGCCGGCCGCGGCTGCGCCGCCTGCGGCAGACGAGGCAGCGCCCGCCGGTCGCGACGCTCCTCGACGTCGATCGCGAATATCGCGAAAAGGCCGAGGCCGGCGCCTTGCGCCGGATCGCGCCCAAGCGCTTCAATCCGAGCGGCGAGGCCTGGCTGCCGATCCTGCACGCGACGCGCGAGGCGTGGCGCTTCACCGCGCTCTATTCCAACACCGGCCTCGCCCACGAACTCGGGCGGGTGAAGGACTGGGTGGTGATCTATTACGAAACGGACGCCCTGCCGGAGGGGCAGTGCACCGTCGTCACGGAAACGCGCGGGGCCTTGGCCGGCCGCCGCGTGGCGCGCGGGCGGGAGGAAGAATGTCGGGCTTATTGGCTGAAGCAGGACGCGCGCGGACCCGCCGCGGCCTGATCGCGCGATGACCGTTTCGTCCGCCGACGCCGGCGGCGACGAGGCTCGCCGCGCCGACGATCCGGGCGAGCGCGTCGCGTTCGAGGACAAGGTTCGCTTCCTCAGCTCTCCGGCCGCTTACGACGAGAGCGGCGCAGACGTCGAGGTCGTCGAGACCCATATGTCCTTCGTCTACCTGACGGCTCGGCGCGCCTTCAAGATCAAGAAGCCGGTGCGCTATCCCTTCCTCGACCATTCGACGCTTCGCGCCAGGGAAGCCGATTGCCGCGCCGAACTGACGCTCAATCGCCGCCTCGCTCCGAACGTCTATCGCGGCCTCGCGCCGCTCCGACTGGCGCCGAGCGGGAGGTTGGCGCTGGACGGGGAGGGCGAGACTGTCGAGTGGGTGATCGCGATGCGCCGGCTGCCGGCGGGGCGGATGCTCGACCGGCTGCTGATCGCGGGCGCGCTCGGCGCCGAGGACGTCGAGCGCCTCGCGCTTGCGCTGGCGCGCTTCTACGAGCGGGCGGACCGCCCGACGATCGCGCCCGCCGCCTACGTCGATCGGCTCGTCGCCGAGCAGGCGTTCAATCGCCGCATCCTCACCGCGCGGCGCTTCGCGATCGACCACGGCCGCGCCCCGGCGATCCTCGACCGGATGGACGCCGCGCTGCGGCGCGATGCGGAACGGCTGCGAGCGCGCGCCGCTCAGGGCCAACTCGTCGACGGCCACGGCGATCTCAGGCCCGAGCACGTCTGCCTCGAAGACGAAGTCGCCATTTTCGACTGCTTGGAGTTCAGCGCGGAACTGCGCATGGTCGATCCCGTCGACGAACTCGCCTATCTCGGCGTCGAATGCGCTCTGCTCGGCGCGGCCTGGTTCGGGCCGGCGCTGTTCGAGCGCGTGATGCAGGCGTTTCGCGCCGAGCCGCCCTATCCGCTGTTTCACCTGCACGCCTCGCGCCGGGCGGTCTTGCGCGCGCGCCTCGCCCTGGCGCATCTCCTCGATCCCTCGCCCCGCCAGCCCGCCAAATGGGAGCCGCGCGCGGCGCGCTATCTCGACCTCGCCGAGCAGGCGCTCGATCGCCTGGAGGGGCGCTGAGCCGGTTTCCGGGCGAATAGCGCGTAGGTTCGCGCGGGCCCTCATCCGGCGCTTCGCGCCACCTCTCAGCGAACCGAAGGTTCGCCTGACACCCGCAAGCGGGAGAAGGGTTTCGCCCCTCCCCCGCTTGCGGGAGAGCGCCGGGGTGAGGGCTCTGGCGCGCGAACCACCCGCGAACGGCACGACGCCGCCGTGGCTATCCGCGTTCTCCGGCGCCTTCGCTATCGCGGGGGCAGGCGGATGGTGGCGCTGGCGAGGCAGGCGACGCCCTCGCGCCGGCCGGTGAAGCCGAGCCCCTCCGAGGTCGTCGCCTTGACGCCGACGCGATCGACGCCCACGCCCGCGATCTCGGCGATGCGGGCGCGCATCGCTTCGCGATAGGGGCCGATCTTCGGCGCCTCGCAAATCAAGGTGGCGTCGAGATGGGCGATGATCCCGCCGCGCGCGCGCACCCGCTCGGCGGCGTGGCTGAGGAAGATGGAGGACGCGACGCCGCGCCAGCGCGCGTCGGAGGGCGGGAAATGCGCGCCGATGTCGCCCTCGCCGAGCGCGCCGTAGAGCGCGTCGGCGAGCGCGTGCAGCCCCACGTCGGCGTCGGAATGGCCGCTGAGGGCTTGCGTATGCGGGATTCGGACGCCGCCGAGCCAGACGCAATCGCCGGGCGCGAAGGCGTGGACGTCGAAGCCCTGGCCGACGCGGATGTCGCTCGTAGCGCTCATCAGACGCGCCTCGGCCGCGCGCAAGTCGTGCTTCGTCGTCACTTTGGCGTTATCCGGGTCGCCGTCGTAGACGTGAGTTTCATGGCCGGCCCAGGCGGCGACCGCGCCGTCGTCGGTCAGCTCGGTGACGCCTTCGCTCAGCGCGCGCCGATGCGCGGCGAGGATCAGATCGAAGCGGAAGGCCTGCGGCGTCTGCACCGCGCGCAGGGACGAGCGATCCGGCGAAGCGAGGATGCGCCCCGCGCTGTCGACGTGCTTGATGGTGTCGCTGAGCGGGGTTGCCGGGATCGCCGCGCCAAGGCGCTCGGCCGCTTCGATGGCGCGCGCGATTAGCGCGCGAGATGGAAAGACGCGCGCGCCGTCGTGGATGAGGACGAGATCGGGCGGCGCCGCGCTCTGCGCCTCGAGCCCGGCGAGCACGCTCTGTTGCCGGCTGGCGCCGCCGAACGCCGGCGGACCGAAGGCGGCCGCGGCCGCCGGCGAGAGAAACGTCAGCGCGGCCTGGTAGAGCTCGCAATCGTCGGGATGGATGACCACGGTGGCGGCGCAAAACGCGTGCGCCGCCGCCAGCGCCTCGAGCGCGTGAGCGAGGAGGGGCTTGCCCGCGCAGGGAAGATACTGCTTCGGCGTCGCCGCGCCGAGCCGCGCGCCGCGCCCGGCCGCGACGACGATGAGGGAAACGCGAGGCGGCAAACGCTTGAGGCTCCGGCAGCGGGAAACGGCCGAGGCGCGCAGCGGCCCGGCCGCTGAGAGATAAAGCAGTGCGCCCCGATCGCCAAGCGCAACGAGTCGCTCAGGCCCCGAACGCCCGCGCCGCGAGCGCGATCATCATGAGAAACGCGCCGAGCGAAGCCAGCTCCCAGAGTTCGCGCAATGCGAAGACCATATGCCGAGCCATCCAGCCCTCCTGCGTACGAACGACGTGCATGATACGTTCGTGTTTTGTTCGCGTCAAGGCCCGCGCCACGAAAATCGGGCGGAGCGTCGTCGGCGCCCTCGATGCCAGCGGGAAACAGGCCGCGGCCTTCCCCCTCAGCGCTTCGCCCGGCAATCGGCCGAGATTTTCCAGTTCGTCGGGTCGGACGCCATGTCGACCATGAAGGCCTTTTGCGCTTCGAGGGGTCCGCCGATGTCGTTGGAGAACTGGTTGTGCGCGAAGGTCGCGCCGTCTCGGCGCGCCACGTCGGGCGCGCGGGCGGCGAAGCCGTCGCCCTCGGCGTAGAGTTTGAACGCCTTGGCCGCGTCGCTGAACTGCGCGAGATAGAGATCCTCGCCGGGGCCGTCCGAGTGCGCCACTGCGACGACGTAGAAATCGCCCTTCGCCCGATGCAGCGTGAACGGCTCGGCCGACGACGCCTTGTCGTCGAGGAAGACGTACTGCGTCTTCTTGTTCCGGCGCAGCGGAATGAGGCGTCCTTGCCGCGGGGCGGCGGCTTTCTCGGCCTTCGCGTCCCAGGAGTCGCAGACGTAGCCGTTCGCGGCGGGCGCGACCGCGTCGCCGTCGTCGAGCGGGAAGGGCTCGTCCTGCGTCGCAACGCACCCCGTCAAGGCGAACGCCGATAGGAGCGCCAGGCGCCGCGGAACTGTCATGGGATTCCCCCGATTTGTCGAACGCGAACGACGAATGCCGCTCGCATGCCCGCTTCGGCGCGGGGCCGGAGCGCCAACAGGCCACCGGCGCGCGGCGCGGTCAAGGCTTGCCGCGCCGCGAAAGGTCGGCATGATGGGCGGCGAATCTCACGGCGGAGAGCGGGCGATGAGCGAGTCGACGGCCGACCCGGCGGCGATGTGGGATCGGCGTTACGCCGGCGAGGGCTTCGCCTACGGCGAGACCGCGAACGCCTTTCTCAGAGGTCAGCGCGCGCGGCTGAGAGCGGGGATGCGCGCGCTGGTTCCCGGCGACGGGGAAGGGCGCAACGGCGTCTGGCTCGCCGAGCAGGGGCTGATCGTCGACACGCTCGATCTTTCCGCGCACGGCGTCGCCAAGGCGCGCCGGCTGGCGCAGGCGCGCGGCGTCACGCTCAACGCCATTCAGGCGGACGCGCTTGCCTGGGGATGGCCGCGCGAGGCTTACGACGTCGTGGCGCTGATCTTTCTCCATCTTGTCGCCGACGAGCGGCGCGCGCTGCACGCCAGGGTCGTCGGCGCTCTCAAACCCGGCGGGCTGGTCATCCTCGAAGCGTTCCGCCCCGAACAGCTCGCGCGTCAGGCGGCGGGCGCGCGCGGCGGACCGCGCGTGCGCGAGCTGCTTTACGCGCTCGACGACCTCGAGGCGGATTTCGCCGCGCTCAATACGATCGAGCTCGGCGAGGCGGACGCCGATTTCGACGAGGGGACGCTGCACGTCGGCCCGAGCGCGGTGGTCAGAGCGACCATGCGGCGGCCCTGACTTTGGCCTCACGCGTCCTTGATCTCGACGCGCACCGGAACGTGATCGGAGGCCTTTTCGCGGCCGCGCATGTCCTTGTCGATTTCGACCCATGCCAGCCGATCGGCGGCCTGCGGCGACAATAGGACGTGGTCGATGCGGATGCCGTTGTTCTTGGGCCAGGCGCCCGCCTGATAGTCCCAGAACGTGTAGAGTCCGCTCTCGTCGCTCGCCGCGCGCAAGGCGTCGGCGAAGCCGAGCGCCAACAACTCGCGGAACTTGGCGCGCGTTTGCGGCAGGAACAGCGCGTCCTTGCCCCACAGCTCGGGATGGGCGGCGTCGCGCCGCTCGGGAATGACGTTGAAGTCGCCGGCCAGCGCCAGCGGCTCCTCGTAGGTCATCAGTTCGCGCGCGTGGCGGATCAGCCGGTCCATGAACGCGAGCTTGTAGGCGTATTTTTCGCCCGGCGCCGGATTGCCGTTGGGCAAATAGACGCTGGCCAGGCGCACCGCGCCGCGCGCCGTCGGGATCACGGCCTCGATATAGCGCGCCTGCTCGTCATTGGGATCGCCCGGCAGGCCGCGCGTCACCTCGATCGGGCGCTTGGCGAGAATGGCGACGCCGTTGAAGGTCTTCTGCCCGTGGGTGGCGACGTTGTAGCCGAGGTCCTCGACCTCGGCGCGCGGGAACGCCTCGTCGAGGCACTTGATCTCCTGCAGGCACAGCGCGTCCGGGCTCTTCTCTTTGAGATAGTCGAGGAGATGGGGCAGGCGTTGGCGGACCGAATTGACGTTCCAGGTGGCGATGATCAGGGGCGCCTCCCTTGCGCTGAACGCGGCCAGTCTCGCACGGTTCGCCCGCCGACGGGAAGCGGGCGCCTCAATCCCAACGTCGATGCGCCCACATCCACTGTTCCGGCGCCTCGCGGATGAATTCTTCGAAACGCGCCTGCAGCGCCGCAGTCGCCGCCTGGACGTCGGCGTCGCGATCGTTCGTCTTGGGAACCTCGACGGGTTCGATGCGCAGGGAGAAATGCGCGTCGGGCAGGCGCAAGAGGCGAGCCGCGTAGAGCGGCAGGCCCGTCGCGCGCGCGATCAAAGCCGGAAACGCGTTCGACAAAGCCGGCCGCCCGAAGAACGGCGTCTCGACGCCGCGCCCCTCGCGCAGATCGGCGAGAAAGGCGAGACAGCCGCCCTCGCGCGCCACCCGCAGCAAGGCGCGCGCCGTCGCCGGCGACTTGTCCATCAGGCCGCCCGGACACATCGGCGCGCGCATTTCATAGATGGCGCGATCGACCAACGGATTGGTGACCCTTTGATAGACGCCCGCCAACTTTACGCCGAGCTGCATGCCCACGAGAGGCAGCAACTCCCAATTGCCCATGTGCAGGCCGCAGACGATGAAAGGGCCGGCGTCGACGATCGCCAGGACGCGCTCGATCGACTCCAGCGCGACCCGCCGTTGTGCGTCAATTTCACGCAGATGGAAGAACTCGGCGAAGGTGCGGCCGAGATTTTCCCACATGTCGACAGCGATGCGCTGGCGCTCGGCCGCGGTCGTCTCCGGCAGCGCGAGCGCCAGATTGTCGAGCGCGCGCTGGTGGCGTCGCAGATGCGGGGCGACGACGCGCCAGCCCAGGCCCGACCAGCGCGAGGCGGATTCGAGCGGCAGCGCCCTTATGATCGCCGCGGTCACGATGAACCCGGCGTATTCGACATAATGGCGCGCGCGCGCAAAACGGCTCATCGGTCCGGCGGTCCCTGCGGCTCGAAGCCGTCGTCGCCTGATTGCGCGGCTGGGCCGCCGCCGTCAAGGGCGCGCGCCGCGGCGCGGGGTCGCGGCTGATTTTGCAGTTCAATTCGCTCGGCGGTTCATGCTAGCCTCCTCCGTCGACTAGCGTCCGCGGGACCAGGCGAGGGGGGCATGATGAGTGAAAGCGTCAAGTATCAGATGAGCGAAGAGCGCATTCCGCGCGCATGGTACAACATCGCGGCGGATTTGCCGGCGCCGCCGCCGCCGGTGCTCCATCCCGGCACCGGCAAGCCGATCGGCCCCGACGATTTGTCGCCGCTGTTCCCCATGGCGCTGATCGGGCAGGAGGTCAGCACGGAGCGCACGATCGAGATTCCCGATCCGGTGCGCGAAATCTACCGGCTATGGCGGCCGACGCCGCTCTATCGCGCGCGGCGGCTGGAGCAGAAGCTCGGCACGAACGCGCGCATCTTCTACAAATACGAGGGCGTCAGCCCGGCGGGGAGCCACAAGCCCAACACCGCCGTCGCGCAGGCCTTCTACAACAAGCAGGAAGGCGTCACCAAGCTTTCGACCGAGACCGGCGCGGGCCAGTGGGGCTCCTCGCTCGCCTTCGCCGGCGCGCTGTTCGGCCTCGAGGTGAAAGTCTTCATGGTCAGGGTCTCTTACAATCAGAAACCCTATCGGCGGGCGCTGATGGAGACCTACGGCGCCAAATGCGTGGCGAGCCCGAGCATGGAGACGGATTCCGGGCGGGCCATTCTCGCGGCCATGCCGGACACGCCCGGCAGCCTCGGCATCGCCATTTCCGAGGCGGTGGAAGTGGCCGCCAAGAACCCTGACACCAAATACTCGCTCGGCAGCGTGCTCAATCACGTTCTGCTGCATCAGACGGTGATCGGCATCGAGGCGATCGAGCAGATGGAGGCGGCGGACGCCTATCCCGACGTCGTCATCGGCTGCGCCGGCGGCGGCTCGAATTTCGCCGGCATCGCCTTTCCGTTCCTCGGCAAGAAGCTGCGCGACAAGCGCGACGTGCGCGTCATCGCGGTCGAGCCCGCCGCCTGCCCGTCGCTGACGCGCGGGCGTTACGCCTTCGACTTCGGCGACACCAGCCATCTGACGCCGCTGGTCAAGATGCACACGCTCGGCTCGACCTTCATCCCGCCCGGCTTCCACGCCGGCGGCCTGCGCTACCACGGCATGTCGCCGCTGGTCAGCCATTGCCTGGAGCTCGGCCTGATCGAGGCGCGCGCCTATCATCAGAACCCGTGCTTCGAAGCGGGCGTGATGTTCGCGCGCGCCGAAGGCATCGTTCCCGCGCCCGAGTCGTGCCACGCGGTGCGCGCGGCGATCGACGAGGCGCTGAAGGCGCGCGAGGAGGGCAAGTCGCCGACGATCCTGTTCAACCTCTCCGGCCACGGCCACTTCGACATGCAGGCCTACACCGACTATTTCGCCGGCAAGCTGCTCGATCAGGACTACGATCACGCCGCGCTGGAAGCCTCGCTGGCGCAACTGCCGGCGGTGGCGGCCGAATAGGGGCCGTCAACTCGGCTCGGCATCGCCGTCCCCGGATCAAGCCCGCGGACGGCCATGGCGGCGGAGCGCTTCCCAAGGGAGGCGCTACGGCGGGGCGAACGCTCGCCCTTGCTTTGCCGCGCGCACGCGGCTATCAAGCCGCGCCCCGGCGATCCCGCCGCGCTCACGAGGTCCGCATGCCGTTGTTCAGCCGCCGCGCTCTTCTCGCGTTTCCGCTCGTCGTCGCCGCCGGCGCCGCCCTGGCGAGGGACGACGCCGAGAACACGCTGATCCTCGTCACCAAGCACGGCAAGGTCGTCATCCGCCTCAGGCCCGATCTGGCGCCCAAGCACGTCGCGCAGATCGAGACGCTGGTGAAGCGCAAGTTCTACGACGGCATCGTCTTCCATCGCGTCATTCCCGGTTTCATGGCCCAGACCGGCGATCCCACCGGCACCGGCTCGGGCGGTTCGGATCTGCCCGATTTGAAGGCCGAATTCACCTCGACGCCGTTCAAACGCGGCACGCTCGGCATGGCGCGGACGGACAACCCGGATTCGGCCAATTCGCAGTTCTTCATCTGCCTCGCCGACGCGCCGTTCCTGGACGGGAAATACACCGTCTTCGGCGAAGTCGTCTCGGGCATGGACGTCGTCGACGAGATCAAGGCGGGCAGCGAGGCCAATAACGGCCTGGTCGACCATCCAGACAAGATCGTCACGCTGCGGCTGGCGGGCGACGCGAAATAGGCCCGTCCCACGAGATCAGGAGCGAAGAGACCATGAGCAGCGAAGGCAACACGCTCACCCTGGAGACGACGAAAGGCCCGGTGGTCATCGAGATGAACCCGGCGGTCGCGCCCGGCCACGTCGCGCACATCAAGCGCCTCGTCGGCGAAGGGTTCTACGACGGCATCGTCTTTCACCGCGTCATCGAGGGCTTCATGGCGCAGACCGGCTGTCCGCACGGCGCCGGGACGGGCAGCTCGCAGTATCCCGACCTCAAGGCCGAGTTCAACGCCGAGCCGCACGTGCGCGGCACGGTGTCGATGGCGCGGGCGCAGAGTCCTAATTCGGCCAATTCGCAATTCTTCATCTGCTTCGGCGACGCCCACTTTCTCGACCGTCAGTATACGGTGTGGGGCAAGGTCGTCTCGGGCATGGAGAACGTCGACAAGATCAAACGCGGCGAGCCGGTGCGCGATCCCGACAGAATCGTCAAGGCGACGCTGAGCTGAGGACAGCGTCGGAAAACAACCGCTTCCCCCGTCATCGCGACCCCGAGCGTAGCGAGGGGGAAGCGATCCAGACTTGGGGATCGCGGCGGCGGCTCAGTCTGGATCGCGTCGCTGTCGCTCGCGATGATGGTGTGGACGGCCCCACCCTAACGGCATCAAGTGCCAAGACGTGGTCGCTGGAGCGCCACCAACGGGGAGACCGTCCATGAGAGAGTTTATCAGAATCGGTGTC
>Ga0181524_10003506_pt1 | contig 15118 bp, 11 predicted proteins | sample PEATcosm2014_Bin_34_FD_119761 | JGI IMG/M metagenome (GOLD analysis project Ga0181524, IMG submission 119761) | Peatland microbial communities from MTU Mesocosm Facility, Houghton, MI, USA - PEATcosm2014_Bin05_60_metaG | ecosystem: Environmental > Terrestrial > Soil > Wetlands > Peat | place...
CATCCCGAAGCTTTTTCCAGTCCAGCGATTCGATGATACGCGCCGTTTCGGCATCGGTTTGTTGCGCCGTCGCATAATCGTGGTAGTGGCTCAGGTCCGAGCTGATGACGAAACGCGTTTCGTCGCCGCCCCAGAGCGCTTCAATAACTTCGCCGACTTCCTTGTCGCTCGCTTCCCCGACGAGGAGTGGAATGATTTTGAAATCGGCCAGCACCACTTGCAGGAATGGCAGTTGGACTTCAAGCGCGTGTTCATCGGCATGCGCGTCGTCCCGAACGCTCACCTGCGGCAACCGCGAGCAGAGGTCGCGGACGACGGCGGTGTCCACGGGCACCGTGCCGAGCGGGGTCGAGAAGGCCACAGCACTGGTCGCCGCCAGGCCATCGAATGCCGCATAATGCGACGGGCCGAGCAGAATGATGCGTTTGGTGGTGTCGCGCGCCGGTGTCAGTTGCGCGTAAGCGGATGCGGCAACCGGTCCGGAATAAACGTAGCCGGCGTGCGGCGCAATGACGGCCTTTGGTGCCGGCCCGGCAGCGGGTTTCACTTCGCGCAGAAATCCCTCAACCATCCGGCGCAGTTCGGCGGGGTTGTTGGGATAAAATCGTCCGGCAACCGCCGCCGGGCGGACATCTGCGGGACCTTTCTTTCGAAAAAATCTGCGCATTTGAATTTGATTTCTTCAGGTAGGGCGCGGTGTCCTCACCGCGCCGGCGGCGGGCTGGGGACAGCCCGCCCTACCACAAGATTTTGGCCGTCCAATTTCGATGTTCATTCGCAATTTGTCATTCGAAATTCGGAATCAGTCCGTTTTCACCCGGTGCGGTCTGCGTTGGTAAAAATCCGCCATTGAGCCGCCGGTATTTACCTCGGTCGCGCCGCCGCCGGGCCAGATGCCGGGAATTGTCGTTCGGCATTTCGGGCATTTGCCGTCGCGGTTTATTTTATAATCATGCACGAGATAACCAGTGCGTTCGATGAGCAGCTCGTCGCAACCCGGACAAAACGTGCTTTCCCAATGACTCACCTGCCCCGGCAAATTCCCGGCATAAACAAAATGCAATCCCTCTTCTGCGCCGATTTCCGCCGCGCGCACAAGCTGGCGCACGGTGGTTGCGGGCGGGCCGGTCATTTTGTAATCGGGATGAAACGCGGTGACGTGCCACGGAATGTCGCGGCTGACCGACGCGATGAATTTGGCGATGTCGCGCAGTTCCGCTTCGCTGTCGTTGAACCCGGGCACAACCAGCGTGACGATTTCCAGCCATAGACCGCGCTCATGCACCATGCGGATGCCGTGGCACACGTTGTCCAGCGTGCCACCGAGCGTACGATAGCGTTTGTCGTCAAAACCTTTCAGGTCAATTTTATAAGCCACAATCCACGGGCGCAGAAAATCAAGCGCTTCGGGCGTGGCGTTGCCGTTGGACACAAACGCGCAGGCAAATCCGGCCGGTTTCGCCTGTTGAAAAACGGCCACTGCCCATTCGGCGGTGATGAGCGGTTCGTTGTAGCTGGACACGACCAGCCGCGCCCCGCAACTGCGCGCCGCTCCCACAACCTGCTCCGGCGTCAATTCAATGATGGGCGTGCCCGAAGCCGTCTCGCGCAACGCCTGGCTGGTGACCCAGTTCTGACAATACCCGCAATGGAAATCGCATCCCAACATCCCGAACGTGAGCGCGTCGCTGCCGGGATAAACGTGGAAGAACGGTTTCTTCTCAACCGGATCGCTGGCCAGGCCGCCGGCGACGTAACCGAACGGCACGCGCAGTTGCCCGCCGTCGTTGAACCGCACCTTGCAGATGCCGCGCCGCCCCGGCGGGATGAGGCAGCGATGACCGCACGCGACGCAGCGCACATGGCCGTTTTCGGCGTGCCATAGTTTGCCGACGATGGTCCGCCGGTCGAGCGCGTCGGCGAGAACCGGGTCGGCCACACGCGACTTCATCGGCGCGGACGCGGGGGAATGTTGTTCCCGCGATTCATTTGCAGGTGTCGTCTGCATGGAACAAGGATTTGACGCCGGACGCCCCAAAACAAAAAACGCCAGCCAAGAAAAAAGTATCGCCGCTCGAAATTTTTCGATAAATTCCGGACATCGGACCTGACAATACAGGCTGAATCATCATTTAAAGCATACCAAAGCGGCGCATGGCATTCAAACAATTTCCACGGCAAACGCAGGGCGTCCAGTTGCTCCAACGCTCGCTGGCGCGCGGGCGGCTCGGCCACGCCTATCTGTTTGCCGGACATCAGCTTGAGGAATTGGAATCGCTCGCGCGCACGCTGGCCAAAACGTTGAATTGCCGGAACCCGGTCAAAACCGGCGGCGCGGCCACCGATTGCTGCGACGACTGTCCGGTTTGCCGGAAAATTGACAACGACACCCACGCCGACGTGCATTGGGCGCGGCCCGAATCCAAATCGCGCGTCGTCACTGTCGAACAAATGCGCGACCTGATGCGCGAGATGCAACTCAAGCCGGCCGAGGCCGAATACAAGGCCGCCATCATCACCGCCGCCGACCGCTTGAATGCGCAGGCAGCGAATGCCTTTCTCAAAACGCTGGAGGAACCGCCGGCCAAATCCATTTTGATTCTGCTCACCACCGAACCGCAACGGATTCTGGAAACGATTTTATCGCGCTGCCTGCGCCTGAATTTCGCCGGCGAGGCCGTGCGTCCGCTCGACGACGCGCAATCGGAATGGCTCGCCCGGTTCGGCGCGCTGGCAGCCACGGAGCAGAAAACCCTGCTGGGCCGTTATCGCCTGCTCGACGCGCTGCTCCAAAAGCTCGGCGAAATCCGCGCGCGCGTGAACGAAACGCTGACGGCGCGTTCGCCGTTGCAGCGTTACGACGACGTGGAAAAGGATTTGCGCGAGAAATGGGAGGACGAACTGGCGGCGGCCATCGAGGCGGAATATCGCCGGCAGCGCGCCGATTTGATTTTGCTGGTGCAATGGTGGTTGCGCGACGTCTGGCTGCACGCGCTCGCGGCCGGCAAGGAATTGCTGAATTTTCCGCAGATCGCCGGGACGGAAGCTGTGGCGCACCGGCTCACACCGCGGCAGGCGCTGGAGAACCTGCAAATCCTGGAACAAACGCAGTGGTTGTTGCATACGAACGTCCAGGAAGCGCTCGCGCTGGAAGTTAATTTGCTGAAATTGCATCTCTAAGCCGGTTGTGAACGGAATTTCACGCATGAAACCCGGAGAAAAAAACATTGCCGGTGACCTTTTCGCGCTCGTGTTCGGGTTGTTTCTCGGTCTGGCGATTTGGAAATTCGGCAACCCGGTCATCTTCGACCACAAAATCATTCCGCCGGTTACATTGTCCGAGTGGTGGGCCGATGCGTGGCCCACGCATTGGAGCCATTGGATTTTACCGCCGTTCGCGCTGGCGGGCGCGGCGTTGGCGTTTGCCGGCAAAGCGCACTGGCCGGGAACATGCTGGCTCTGGCTGCTGCCGTTGCTGTGGTTCGGCTGGCAACTGCTTTCGGCAACGCACACCGTGGACGCCTTTCTTACCACGGCCACCCTCTGGCAGTTTGGCGGATGCGTGGCGTGCTATTTCATTGGCGCGCTGGTGCTCGGACGCGAACGCGCGTTGCGCTGGCTGCTGGCCGGCTTGTTGGTGGCGTTCGCGTTCTGTCTCGTGCGCGCAGCGGATCAGCGGCTGTTCGAGTTTCCGGAAAGCCGCCGGATGCTGATGGAAGGCGAACGGACAGGCTGGACCAATTTCACGCCGGAAATGCTTTTGGAAATGAAACGCGATGGCACCGTCATCACCACCAACGGCGTGGACGTGGCCAATCCCGCCATCCTCGCCCGGGTCGCCAAGAACCGCGTAATGGGCACCCTGGTCTATCCGAATGCTTTGGCCGGCCTGATTCTGTTGCTGCTGCCGGTTTCACTGGCGCTCGCCTTCTGCAGCACCCGGCAACTGAAACCGCCAATCCGCGGCGCAGTAATTGCAATGACTTGCCTGCTCGGCGGCCTGGGCCTTTTCTGGTCAGGCTCAAAAGCGGGTTGGCTGATTGGCATGGCGCTCGCTGGCGTCTGGTTGCTTCGTCTGAACGGGTCCGCCCGATTGAAATGGACCATGCTGACGGCCATTCTGCTGGTGGGGCTGGCGGTGTTCGGCCTTCGATTTCACAATTACTTTGCCGCGGGCGCCACCAGCATAGGCGCGCGTTTCGATTACTGGCAGGCAGCGGTGCAGACCACGCGCGCGAACCCGTTGTTTGGCACGGGGCCGGGCACGTTCCAGCGGCCTTACGCACAAATCAAATCGCCCGACGCCGAGATGGCCCGGCTCGCGCACAACGACTATCTCGAACAGTTTTCCGATTCAGGAATCATCGGCGGGATTTGCTACGCGGCGTGGATTGTTCTGGCGCTGGCGACGAGCGGTCAACGCGCGTGGCAGAGCGGCGGTTACCTTCGATTTAGTTTGTTCCTGGGATTACTCGGCTGGTTTGTGCAAGGGCTGGTTGAATTCAGCCTTTACCTTCCGGCACTGGCGTGGACGGCGTTTACTCTGCTTGGATGCCGGCAACAGATGTCCGCAAATCAGTTCGACAAGGAAAACGCGACCGGCTAACCTTGTGCCCCGCATGAAAATTCTTTTTCTGAACGGGCCTAATCTGAACCTGCTCGGGCAACGGGAGACGGATGTTTATGGCCGGGCAACGCTGGCCGACATCGAAGCCAAAGTGCGCCAGCGCGCCAAACAGCTTGGGGCCGAAATTGATTTCCGCCAATCCAACCTGGAAGGACAGTTGGTTGGATGGATCCAGGAAGCCAAGGGCAAATTTGATGTGATTGTCCTGAACGCCGCAGCTTATACCCATACCAGTATTGCACTTCGGGACGCGATTGCCGCCGTGGGCGTTCCAACCATTGAAATCCATCTTTCCAACATCCATGCCCGGGAAGATTTCAGGCAAAAATCACTCATCGCGCCGGTTTGTTGTGGCCAAATTTCAGGCTTCGGCCAGAATTCATACGTTTTAGCAGTCGAGGCATCAGTTAACGTTAATGCATTAAAAAAGAACGCCTAACTTGATGTTTTTTGGCTACTTTAAGGCAAATTTAATTAATTGATTTTGGCGCTTGACGCCTCGCTTTTGACTTAATAGACTCCTAGCAAGATAAAAAGTGCTACAAGCAGAGTCGAACCCGGCTGCTGCTTTTTTGTTTGAGGGGCAGTGTAGATGAGTAGTGTGTTTTTTTGAAATTCTAACGAAATCGAACTGTGGATTTTAAAGATATCAAAGCCATTGTTGACCTGATGAAGAAGAACTCCATCACAGAATTTGAGATGGAGAAGCAGGACTTTAAGATCAGGCTCAAACGCGGTCTCAATGGCGGAACGCCGGTTTCTCCGCTGGATGAATTGCCTCCGCCAGTTGGCGGTGCCGTGTCTCTGCAAGTTCCCGTTGCGCCGCCGCCGGCTGTCGCCGTTCCCCCGCCCCCCGCAACCGGCGAAGTCGAAATCAAGTCGCCGATGATTGGCACTTTTTACCGGGCACCCTCGCCGGAGGCGGCAAGCTATGTCGAGGTGGGTTCCGACGTAAACCCGGATACGGTGGTCTGCATCATCGAGGCCATGAAAGTAATGAACGAAATCAAGGCCGAGGTCAAAGGCATCATCACCCAAGTATTGGTCGAAAACGCCAAGCCGGTGGAATTCGGCCAGCCGTTGTTCAAGGTGCGACCAAACTGAGGCGTTAAACAGTTAAATCGTGGTTGGTTAAATTTATGATTTGTCCACCAGTTGAAACTCGTCCAACTCATTTAACCTTTAACCATGTTTGAAAAAGTACTGGTCGCCAATCGCGGGGAGATTGCCGTTCGGATTATTCGCGCCTGCAAGGAACTGAATATCCGCACCGTGGCCGTTTATTCCGAGGTGGATGCCAATTCGATGCACGTGCAACTGGCGGATGAAGCGATTTGCATCGGCAAGGCCGCGGCGGCGGAGAGTTACCTGCGCATTGACCGTATCGTCAGCGCCGCGGAAGTGTCGGACGTGGACGCGATTCATCCCGGTTACGGTTTTCTTTCCGAGAACGCGCACTTTGCCGAGGTTTGCGAAAGCTGCAATATCCATTTCATTGGCCCGCATCCGCGCACGATGCAGGCCCTGTCTGACAAGGCCGTGAGCCGTGCGCTCGCCAAAAAGGCCGGCGTGGCCGTGGCGCCGGGGTCGGACGGTGTCGTGGAGAAGGAGCAGGACGCGCTCGTCGTGGCCAAACGCATCGGCTATCCGGTCATCATCAAAGCCATCGCCGGCGGCGGGGGACGCGGGATGCGCGTGGCGCACAACGACATCTCGCTCGTGAAAGGCTACCACACGGCGCGAACGGAAGCAGAAAAGGCCTTCGGCAATTCCGGCGTCTATATCGAAAAATTCATCGAGAATCCGCACCACATTGAAATCCAGATCCTCGGCGACCATAAGGGCCACATCATTCACCTGGGCGAACGGGACTGTTCCATTCAGCGCCGGAACCAGAAGGTGGTCGAGGAAACGCCGTCGCCGTTGATCGAATACAAATTCCGCAAGTTGCGTGACCGAATCGGCAAGGCCGCCGTTAAAATCGCGGAGGCGGCGCACTACACGAACGCCGGGACGGTGGAATTCATCGTGGACAACCACGGCAATTATTATTTCCTCGAAGTGAACAAGCGGATTCAAGTCGAACATCCCATCACCGAGGAGGTTACCGGGATTGATCTCGTGCGTTATCAAATCCAACTGGCCATGGGCGAAACGCTGCATCACTCGCAGGGCGACATTCAATTCAAAGGCCACGCGATTGAGTGTCGCATCAACGCCGAAGACCCGTTCAATGATTTTTGCCCCAGCCCCGGCCGCGTCGAAATGTATTTTCAGCCTGGCGGCCGCGGCGTGCGCGTGGACACGCACACCTACGCCGGTTACACCATTCCGTCGACCTACGACTCGATGATTGGCAAGCTGATCACCTACGGCAAAGACCGGCGCGAGGCGATGGACAAGATGAGCCGCGCTTTGAGCGAATACCTGATCACCGGCATCAAAACGAACATCTCGTTCCAGCAGGCCATTTTGCAGGACCCGAATTTCCGGCGGGGTGTTTACTCGACGGGTTTCATTGAGCAACTGCTCGGCGGCGCGCGGCGCGAATTGATCGAGGAAAAAACCTGATTCCGCTTTTTGTTGACTTCGGTTGCGGCTGTACTAGTAAAGCGGCGGCTCGTTCAAAGGACGAACCGTGTTGGTGTCAAACAGACAGATTGTCCGTAAAACCGAAAGAAAGCGACATTCAGTGACCCTGCCGATGCAGACCTCCCACGTGTTTCCTTGAACGGGTGCAGTGTATTATGAATCCAACCAGACTGTTTGTGGGCAACCTCTCGTATCAAACGGGGGAAAACGACCTTCAGAATTACTTCACCCAAGCTGGCGCAGTGACATCTGTGAACCTCATGCTGGACAAGGTGACCGGCAAATCGCGCGGCTTCGCTTTCGTGGAATTTGCCACGCCGGAAGAGGCCCAGAAGGCCATTGAGCAGTTCCACAACAAGGACTTTCAGGGCCGTGCGATCACAGTCAACGCCGCCCGTCCCCGCGAGGAACGTCCTCCGCGTTGAAGCGGCGGACGCGGTGGCGACCGGCGCGATCGCGGCGAACAGCGCGAACGTTATTAAACAGCGCGAACGTTATTAATTCGCCGTTTATCCGGGATCCGGGCCGGCGGTTTTGAACAACAACCCAGCCTTTCCCATTTCTTTTTGGAATTTCGTTTGACAAGCGTGCGATGCTGTTTATTTTAACCCACAAACACTATGGCTGACATTTCTCCGATCACGCCGGCGGGCGCCGTGCCGCCGAAAAAAGAAACTGGCAAGGTCCAACCCAAAAAGGAAACCGTCCGCATCAATTTGCCGCCCAAGCCGTCTGCCGCGCCCACCATCAAACTGCCAACGCTGCCGCCCGGCGGTCCGACCGGCGCGGCTGCTCCCGCGCCACAACCGGCCCCAAGCTCGGCGCACGCCGCGCCAGTCGCGGCCCCGCGTACCACCGCCGCCGCGCCTGCGAGCCAACTCCGGGCTGCCGCCGCGCCAGTTGCCCAACGACCCGCCCCTGCTCCCGCACCTGTCGCTGCACCGACGGTTAGCGCGCTCGATAAATTTTTGGCCATTTTCGCGGCCATTGCCGGCTTGCTGGCCCTTGGCAGTGTGGCTTGGATGTTGTTGATTCTCAAAAACGCGATTGGCTGAAGCCGGCGTGCCAGACGGTTTATCCGCAACCAGTTTTTCCCATTTGACGTATGGCCTCTCCTTTGATTGTTACGCTCACGCAGGACAATTTCGCCGGGCAAGTCCTGCAATCGCCCGCGCCCGTGCTCGTGGATTTCTGGGCTGAATGGTGCGGCCCGTGCAAGATGATCGCCCCGCTGCTCAACGAACTGGCGGAGGAATACGATGGCAAGGTGAAAATCGGCAAAGTCAACATTGACGAGCAGCAGAACCTCGCCGCTGAATACGGCGTTCGCGCCATTCCCACGCTGCTCGTTTTCCACAAGGGCCAGGTCGCCGACCAAATTGTCGGCGCGCGGAGCAAGCGCGAACTCAAAGCCAGCCTTGACCGCGTCGTGGGTTAAAGTTTTGAACTTCCCAATCCGCACGCGGATTTGATTCCGTTTGCTGTTTTTCTTTACACGATTACCTTCGCCGCGTGACGCTGACTGAAATCCTTGCCAACGAGGAAATGCGCCGGCGCGAATTTCCGGTGGCGCGCGGGAAAATCTTCCTTGCCCACGCTGGCGTTTGTCCGCTGCCGCGCCGGGTGGCGCAGGCGATTGCCGATTACGCGATGCGCGGCACCACCGGCGACCAGGAAACCCTGGTCGTTCCCGACCGTCTGAATGGCGGGCGCAAGCTTGCGGCACAGATGTTGAATTGCCAGCCGGACGAAACTGCGTTCGTTGGGCCGACGTCGCTGGCGTTGAGCTTCGTCGCCGCCGGTCTGAATTTTCGCAAGGGCGACAACCTCCTCATCTACCACGACGATTACCCCTCGAACGTTTATCCGTGGATGGCGCTGGCCGGGCGCGGTGTCGAAGTCCGCCTGCTCAACACGCGCGGTCTCGGCGTCATCCGCCCGCGGGACGTGATGGGACAGGTGGACGAAAACACGCGGCTCGTCGCGCTGGCGTCCTGCCATTTCATCAGCGGCCACCGGCTCGAACATGAAGCCATCGGGAAATTTCTGCGCGAACGCGGCATTTTGTTTTGCCTCGATGCCATTCAAACGCTCGGCGCGTTTCCGACCACGGTGGAGCACGTGGATTTTCTGGCCGCCGACGCGCACAAATGGCTGCTCGGCCCGTGCGGCGCGGGGTTGCTTTATGTCCGGCGCGACTTGCAGGAAAAATTGAATCCGCCGGTCTATGGCTGGCACAACGTGCGGAACCCCAACTTCGTCGCGCAGGAACAAATCGTCTTCCGCGACGGCGCGGTTAAATTCGAGGCCGGCACCCACAACATGCTCGGCCTTGTCGGCTTGATTGCCGCGATGGAACTCGCATTGGAAATTGGCGTGGAAAACGTGGCTGCTGAATTGTTGCGCAAACGCGCGTGGCTCGTCCCCGCGTTGCAGGCGAAAGGCTTCAGGGTTTTGAACGCGGATGCAAAAAAGGAGAACGCGAGCGGCATCGTTTCGTTTTATCAGCCCGGCAAAGACCTTGCGGCCTTGCACAAAAAACTGGCGGATGCCGGCATCGGCACGTCGCTGCGGACGGACCGCCAGGGGCAAAATTATATCCGCCTCTCGCCGCATTTTTACAACACAGACACGGAGTTGCGTCACCTGCTGGAATTGTTGTAAGCCGGCGCGAAGTTCCGCCGCCCTGCCCTTCGCACTTTACCCGTTGACGATAAGGCCGATTGCAGGACACAAGTGACGTCCCTGAAATCATCTTTGGATCAGGAAAGACATTGACCAGGCAAGGACAGGTGGCGTATAAACCACTGTTGGCTGGAATCCTGGATAAACGATGAACGTTTTGGAATTGGACCTTGCAGATTGCCGGTTTCAATTGTTCTGGCGGGCTGTTGTTTTTGTGTTCCGCAAGCAGCGTCTCTTTCAGACTATGTCAGCAGTCGAACCGGGCTTGGTCAAAAACCCCGGTTCGGGCCATTGCTTTTCGTGCGAAGGCACACGATGGCCCTGGCTCATTCCGGTTATCCTGCTTGCCTTGGCGGGCCGGGCATCCGGCGAAGATTTATCGCTCGGCTTTGGCTGGCAGAACCTTGAGTTCAGGACTTATGCGTCCAATTCGATCCAGGAAATCGCCGACTGCAAGGTGGAAAAAATTTTTCTCGATCACCGCAAGCTGGGGTTCTTCCGGGTCAATCTGCTGCCCGTGCTCGTGGTCCAGGGCGTGCGCCTGGAATTCGCCGGGACAAATCCCACCAATGAATGGACGGAAACGTTTCAATCCGACTGGCTGCCCAAGGTGAAGCGCGGCGCCGTGGAGTGGCGCGATGTCACCATCGGCTCCCAAAAGGACGGCGCGCCGCGATTGCATGCCAGCGGGGCACAGCCGGCAGCGGGGACTCCGACCATTTGCGTGTTCAGGGACGTCACGGTGGAAGCCAATGGCGCGAAATGGCAGATGTCGCGGGCGGAGTTGCGCAACGAGGATGGCCGTCCGCGCGTGGTCTGGAAAACCGGCGGTGGCGAGCGGCGCCTGGATTTGTTCAGCGGAGAAATTTTTAACAACTCAAAATCGGATAGAGGAGAAAAATGAAAAAACTCATCACACTGATTGCGCTGACGTGGACGGCGCTGGCATCGGCGCAAACCGCGGGCCAATACATCGCGGCGGGAACGAATGACCTGATTGCAACAAACTGGTGGGGTGCCGACACGAATTTCACCGCTGCGGTCGCGGCGTCGCCGACGAACGAAGACGCCAATGTGCTGAAGGCGGTGACGCGCCTGCTGGTGCTGCCGCAGACGCCCGCCGGCAGCAATTTCCTCGTCGCGCTCGGCTTTCCCAAGACAAACCACTGGCTGCCCGGCTTTCCGGAGGGTAGCCTTCCGAAAGACACCAATAACTATCCGATTTTCCCGGCCAACTACAATTCCGCCACCATCGTTTCGTTTTTCCGCACGAACATCCTGGCGGCCATCACCAACTCGGCGGCCAACTTGGCCGTCATCACCGACCCCAACTACACGCTCTCGCTCTCCTCCAACGAAACGCTCATCGAATCCGTGACGGTGGATTACGGCGACATCCAGATGCTGCGCGCGCTGCTTTCGGCGGCGCAGTTTTTGGGTTACACGCTCAACGAAAATAACATGAGCACCGTCATGCCGACGATTACGAGCTGGTTTGAAAACAAAACCTTCACCTGGCAGTTGGCGCTACAGAATTATCCGAATATTCTGACGCTGCAAAACACCAGCGACCTCCCGGCGTCGCAAAGCGTGCTGACCAACGCGATTGCCCTGTATTTTGCGGCGTCGGATTTCATCCGCAACCGTCCGGCGGACGCGACCAACCGGCTGTTTGAGCTGGACACAAGCAAAACCAACGAGGAGGCGGAATTCCGCACCGAACTGACGAACGCCCTGTCGTCGCTCACCACGCCGACGAAGTTCAACCCGAACAATTACACCTCAACCCTGAACCTCGCCCCGTGGTTTTCCGGGGCGGTGTCGCTCAACAAACTCCTGCCGAAATTCAACGGCGACGTTTACGTGAACGACACCGTGCCGGATTACACGTTCGGCGGAATTTGGCCGTATCAGCCAGCGTATAGAACGGAAGAATTTTTCAGGAAGGAATTTTATTCTTACGCCGGAATTTACATCGGCGACGGCGGTTTGTCGGACAACATCGGCTACAGCGGCAGTTTTGCCGTTTTCGTCGGCACGAACCAGCAGGCCACCCTCATGGGTTATGATACCGGTGATGGTTCGGATGACGGCACGGATTTCGGCGTGATTTTGCAATTCAGTGTGCCCAAAGGGGGCAACTGGCAGTTTAGCACCAACAACATTTCCGGCTATGGTTACATTGACAAGGACGGCTCGTTTAACGGCGAAGTGGATGGGCTTACAAATGGTCAAGGTCAACCCGTATCTGTGTATCTTGATGGCACCAATCAACCGGCTTTGGGTTCCTTTCAAAACGCGGCGGGTTATTATAGGGGGACATCTTCCGGCGGTGGTGGCGGATCGCTCTTCGCGGTTGTGGCCGCTTCTGGCGAATTGTTTTTCTGTCCAACCAAATCGGATGGGACGGCGGATTGCTTCTCGGCCCAGTTTGGCACCAACAACTACTTCACGATCATCACCCTCTCGGGGACGACGATAGCCGGCAAGCTCAACACGAATAGTTCGCCGCTTCAAATCACGGGAACCTATAGTAACTCCCCAAGTAGCACTGGAACATGGACGTTGAACCGCTCGGCCAATGTGCCGTTCGACGTGCCGCCTGCGATTACTACTCCCCTGCCCGAAAACCTGACAGGATCGGCGGGAACGAACTTCTCTTTGACGGTGAACGCCACCGGCAGCCCGCCGATGTGTTACCAGTGGTATTTCAATGGAATCGCCATCCCCAACGCAACCACCAACACCCTGGTGATAAGCAATCTTCAATACAGCAACGTGGGAATCTACTCGGTTACGATCAACAATGCCGTCGGGGAAACCAATGCGGCCGTCGTCCTGACCGTGGTGGACACGAACAAGCCCGTGGTGAGCGTCATTAACCTGACAGCGGGCCAAAGCGTGAGCAACGGCGAGTTCACCGTGCAAGGCACCGCCAGCGACAATACCAGCCTGGCCAGCGTGTGGTATCAACTCAACGGCGGCGCCTGGACGCTTGCCTCCACCACCAACGGCTGGACCAACTGGTCGGCGGTTTTGACGTTGACGGCGGGCACAAATTCAATCCGCATCTATGCCGTGGATACAAGCATTCATGGTTATGCGTATGTGGCGGATTTTAACAACAACCTGATCCGGAAAATCATTCCGGCGGCCCCGGCGGACGTGGTGACAACGCTGGCCGGCGACACCTATGACCTGGTGGATGGTAATACCAACGGTAATGCTGGTTATGCTGACGGAACGAACGGCACGGCCGTGTTCTACTCCCCCTACGGCGTGGCGGTGGATGGTTCCGGCAATGTCTATGTGGCGGATGCCAACAACAACCTGATCCGGAAAATCACTCCGGCGGGCGTGGTGACGACGCTGGCCGGTGACATTTATGACCTGATATATGATACCGGTAATCCCAATTATGGCTATGCCGATGGCACCGGCGACGCAGCAAAGTTCGACGAGCCTGCCGGCGTGGCGACAGATGGTTCAAATAACGTGTATGTGGCGGATTATTACACCAGCCTGATCCGGAAAATCACTCCGGCGGGCGTGGTGACGACGCTGGCGGGCGACACCAATGACTGGGTGTATGGCAATACCAACTTTGGTTATGCTGACGGAATGAACGGTGCGGCTAAGTTTTACGGGCCAACTAGTGTCGCAGTGGATGGCTCTGGCAACGTGTATGTGGCGGATTCCAATAATAACCTGATCCGGAAAATCACTCCGGCGGGCATGGTGACGACGCTGGCGGGCGACACCAATGACCTGGTGCATGGCTATACCAATTCTGGTTATGCTGACGGAACGAATGGTGCGGCTAAGTTTAACGAACCATCCGGTGTCGCGGTGGATGGCTCTGGCAACGTGTATGTGGCGGATTCCTATAACTGCCTGATCCGGAAAATCACTCCGGCGGGCGTGGTGACGACGCTGGCGGGCGACACCAATGACCTGGTGCACGGCAATCCCAATTATGGTTATGCTGACGGAACGAACGGTGCGGCTAAGTTTTACGGGCCAATTGGCGTCGTACTGGATGAGTCTAACAACGTGTATGTGGCGGATGCCTATAACAACCTGATCCGGGAAATCACTCCGGCGGGCGTGGTGACGACGCTGGCGGGCGACACCAATGACCTGGTGAACAGTAATCCCAATCATGGTTATGCCGATGGCACCGCCACCGAGGCGTTATTTAGCGGTCCCACGGGAGTGGCGTTGGATAACAGCGGCGCAAATGTTTCGGCCACGAACAGTGTGAGCTTTTTCTATGTAGTGAGCGCGCCCTTGCAGGTGCAGATGAACGGCCAGGGATTCCTTTCGCCCAATTACAGCAATGCGGTCCTGCAAATTGGAGCGAACTATAGCATGACCGCCATCGCGACAAACGGATTTGCCTTCAGCAACTGGGTGATCTCGACCAACTGGCTTGGCGGTGTGACGAACAACAACGCAACGATGCAGTTCCAGATGCAATCCAACCTGACCTTGCAGGTGAACTTTGTGGACGTGACGAGACCGACCAATCAGATAGTGACGCCGACCGCCGGGTTGCAGGTGAGCAATTCTCCCAATTACACGGTCACGGGCACGGCCAGCGACAATGTGGCGGTGGCCAGCGTGTATTATCAATTGAATCTAACGAATGGCTGGAATCCGGCGTCGCCCGCCAACGGCTGGTCCAACTGGACGGCGGACGTGACGCTGACGCCCGGAACGAACGTCATTCAGGCATATGCGGTGGACACCAGCGGCAACATTTCCACCACCAACAGCGTTAGTTTCATTTACATCCAAAGCGCGCCGTTGACCGTGCTGGCCAACGGCCTCGGGACCATCAGTCCTAATTACAACGGCCAGATGCTGCAAATTGGCAAGAGCTATTCGATGACCGCCACGGCGGGAAGCGGTTTCAACTTCGCCAATTGGATGAGTGGAACCAGCCTGCCGCTTAGCACCATTATCACCAACGGGACGACGGTGCAGTTCCAGATGCAATCCAACCTGATCTTGCAAGTGAGTTTTGTGGACACCCAAAAGCCGACGTTGAGCATCACCAACGTGACGGCGGGGATGAGTGTGAGCAAGTCGCCCTTCACGGGGAAGGGCACGGCCAGTGACAACTGGGCGGTCAGCAACGTGTGGTGTCAAATCGACGGCCTGGGTTGGAACTCGGCGACGAACCTTAACAATTGGACGAACTGGGCGGCG
>Ga0181524_10003507_pt1 | contig 15117 bp, 10 predicted proteins | sample PEATcosm2014_Bin_34_FD_119761 | JGI IMG/M metagenome (GOLD analysis project Ga0181524, IMG submission 119761) | Peatland microbial communities from MTU Mesocosm Facility, Houghton, MI, USA - PEATcosm2014_Bin05_60_metaG | ecosystem: Environmental > Terrestrial > Soil > Wetlands > Peat | place...
CGCCGGAGTCTCCTGAATCACAGGAGTTGCGCATCGAAAAGGCCGGGAACTGCGTGCGCTTCACCGCTCCCGAGTTTCTGGTCTATGCCGTCGCTCGCGTTCATCTCACTGAGGACATCCGAGCCGCCCGGCAAAGCGCGCGCAATGCCCGCTAGCCGGGATTTCTGCTCCGAAAATAGGCGCTAAGTTTTTCGTTGCCAGTAGGGGCCTTCGCTATTAGGCGCTCAGCCGCCTGAGATGTTCCCCACAACGAGGCTTCAACCTACGACACAGCCGCCACCCGTCTCAACACGCCCCCACTCCCGCCAGCCTCGCGCCCTCCCACCCACAGTCTGAATCGCAGACCCAACAAGAGATAACTTGACAGCCACTTCGGTTAGGAATAAAGTGCCCGATTTTGGGCATTGACGGTCGTGAGTACTTTCTATTCACCGGCACTGGCAGGTGTGAAGCCGCGCTCTTCACTGCCCTCTTACAACACTAAGGAGACTCGCATGATTGAACCCCCCGATCAGATCGAAATGGTCCGCGAGAGCCAGTTGCGGCCTCTCGATCCTCAGAGGGCTGCTCGAACGCACGCCGGGAGCATCGAAGCGTTTGACCGGCTATTGCGAGAGTCGCAGGAAAATCCAGAGTCATTCTGGGCGCAAGTCGCCTCAGAACTCGACTGGATGAAGCCCTGGGAGAGCGTGCGGAAAGGCGGTTTTCAGCGCCTCGAGTATTTCTCAGGTGGGATGAGTAACGTGTGCTGGAACCTGCTCGACCGCCATTTGCGCCACGGCGCGGACAACAGGGTGGCTCTGATTTGGGAAGGAGAGGATTTTGCAACGAGGTTTTACACGTATCGGATGCTCTATCACGAAGTGAACAAGTTTGCGAACGTGCTGAAGCGTTTCGGGCTGCGCAAGGGTGACGCAGTCGCGATCTTCCTTCCGAATCTCGTGGAAACCATTGTGGCGGTGCTGGCCTGCTATCGTTTGGGCATCATCTTTAATACCATTTTTTCAGGCTTTTCCGCCCCCGCACTCCGCTCTCGACTGGAAAACTTCGACCCTCGCCTGATCGTGACGTCTGACGCTGCTTACCGTCGAGGCCATGCATTACCGCTGAAAGAACAAGTTGATGAGGCAATTCGTGATCTAGGCGTTGTCGAAGCAGTTATTGTTGTTCGGCGGTGCGGAACCTCGGTGCGGATGAGGAAGGGACGAGACTGGTGGTGGGACGAGCTGATGGAGGCGGCACCGATCGAATGCCCAGCCGAGCCGGTCGAGGCCAATGAGCCCGGGGTGGTTTTTTACACCAGCGGCACAACCGGAAAGCCCAAAGGAGTCGTCCACTCCGGCATCGCATTCCTCGTCAATAACTACGTGTACGCAAAGTATCACATGGACCACCACCCGCATGACATACTTTGGTGTACGGCGGACATCGGCTGGGCCACCTTGCAAATCTGGGGGGTCGTGGGCGCTCTGTCGAACGGGGTGACAACGGTTGTCTTCGAGGGCGCCATCGACTACCCAACCCCGGATCGCTTCTATAAAATCATCCACAAATATCGTGTGAACAAGATATTTACCTCTCCCACCGCCCTTCGCATGCTCATGAGGTACGGTGAAAGGCTTTTAGAACCATACGACCTTTCTTGCTTGGAGGTCATCGCCCTGGTGGGTGAGCCGTTCAGTCCTGAAGCTTGGCATTGGACGGATCAAAAGCTCGGCAAAGGAAAGGTCTACATCAACAACACCTGGGGCCAGACTGAGTCCGCCGGATGCCCACTTGCCAGTGCAGCCTGGCTGACACGCATGAAGCCCGGCTCCTGTGGGGTCCAGTTCCTCGGCGCCAGGGCCGACATTGTTGACGACCAGGGCAATTCCCTCCCGCCGAATACAGTCGGGAATCTTGTGCTCCGAGAGCCGATTCCCATGATGCTGCGCACTTTATGGCGAGAGCCTGAGCGGTTCATCACAGAGTACTTCACCAAGGTTCCCGGGGCCTATTTCACCTACGACGCTGCCATCAAGGATTCCGATGGTCATTTCTGGGTGCTCGGCCGGGTTGACGACGTGATCAACGTGGCTGGACATCGGCTGAGCACAATGGAGATCGAAAGCGTAGTGATGGAGTGCAAGGGTATTGCCGAAGTGGCTGTGGTCGGTGTCCCTGACTCGATCAAGGGATTAGTACCCGTAGTTTTCGTTACCTTGCGCAGTGGATATAAACCCTCTGATTACCGGCGCAGAGAAATCCGCCGCCGCATCGAGTCCCGCATTTCTAAGATCGCTACTCCGCGCTCAATCTTCTTTACTCAAGCCTTGCCCAAGACGCCCAGCGGTAAAATCATGCGCCGCCTCCTGCTCGAGCTTTCCACGACGGGACGTGTTCAAGGTGATGTGACCGGCCTCGAGGACGTGACGACGGTCGAAAAGGTTCGCGACGTCGTCCAGAGCGCCTGAAAAAAAACAGAAGAGTTGTTGCCAGATGAGGGCGTCTCCGCTATTCTTGTTGGTCAATTTAATCGGAGAATGAAGGAGAAAAGATATGGCGTCAGTGAAAGTTGGGTTCTATGGCCACGTCCGGCAGTATCACGGCTTAAAGAGTGAGATTGACGCGGCCATTCACGAAGTTTTGGAAAGCGGCAGTTTTGTAATGGGCCCCAAGCTCAAGCAGTTCGAGGCGGACCTTGCCGCGTATTGCAACACCAAGGAAGCAGTGGGGGTGAACTCCGGCACAGACGCGCTCTGGCTGGCGTTCATGGCCCTCGGCATCGGACCGGGCGATGAAGTCATCACGACCTCCAACACCTTTTTCGCCACGGCGGAGGCCATTTGGATCGCCGGGGCCACGGCAGTTTTCGTTGACTGCGACCCCAAGACCTGCAACATCGATACGAACCTCATCGAGGCGGCCATCACACCTAAGACCAAGGCCATCGTGCCCGTGCACCTCTACGGCCAGCCTTCCAACATGCGCGCCGTGGCGGAAATTGCCAGGAAACACGGTTTATTGGTCATCGAGGACAACGCGCAGGGAATGGGAGCGCGCGGGCCCGACTTCGCCCTTGGCGAGCTTTCGGACGCCATGTGCGCCAGCTTCATCATCCAGAAGAACCTGGGCTGTTTCGGCGATGGCGGGGCCGTGGTCACGAACCGGGCCGAAGTCGCCGAACGTATCCGCAAGCTGCGCAATCATGGCTCCCTGAAGCGCTCACATCACAGCATGGGCTACAACAGCCGTCTGGATGATCTCCAAGCCGCGGTTCTCAGCGTCAAACTGAAGCAACTCGACAGGTGGAACGACCAGCGCCGCGCCTTCGCCGCGCAGTACGATGAAGCCTTCAAGGGCACATCACTCAAGCTGCCCTATGCCCTCCCCGGCTATCGGCACATCTATCATCTGTATGTGGTCGAGACTGAGCAGCGCGACAACCTGCAAGCGTTTCTGAATGCGCGGGGCATCACCGCCCTCACACATTACCCCATCGCCATTCATCAGCAGGAAGGGTATCCGTGGGGACAGGGTGCGCGCATCGTGGGCTCCCTGAAACACTCGGAGGTATCGGCGGCGGGTGTGCTCTCGCTGCCCATGTTCCCGGAGCTGACCCATGAGGAAGTGCAGGCTGTGATCGAGGGGGTCGTCGCCTGGGACAAGGAATTGAATCATTGATCCAGTGGGTCATTGAGTCATTGAGTCATTGATTCATTGTTCCAAGGATTCAGGATTCAGGATTCGGGATTCAGGGGAGCCCGAGGCCTGACTCCTGGGTCCGGAAATCACCCTTGTCGTCACCCCCGCGAAAGCGGGGGTCCACCTCAGCTCTGGAGTGATTGGATTCCCGCTTCCGCGGGAATGACCAGCGTCACTTCATTTGCCAAGGGGACCTGAATCCGGAATCCTGAATCCCGAATCCTGGGGGTTGCCATGAGTTCTAATCAAGTGTGCACCGTCGTGGTCGCCGGCATGGGCAAGCGCGGCACGCATCATGCCAGCGCGTTCCAGAAAAACGGCCGCTTCCGTCTTGTCGGCCTGTGTGACATTGACGCCGGCCGGCTGGACGTGGCGGCGAAGAAGTTCGGCGTCAGCGAAACCAACGCGGACGCCGCGGCGCTGGTCAAAGCAACGCAGCCCGACGTCTTCTGCTTCTGCACGCTTCCCGACTTGCGCCTGCCGTTGATCCGCGCGGGTGTTGAGGCAGGCGTGAAACTCATCGCCTATGAAAAGCCCACGGCGCTTTCCACCAACGAGGCTCTGGAGATCATGCAGCTCGTGCGCGGAGCCGGAATTAAGACCGTGGTCAGCCACCAGCACCGTTACGGCGAGCATTACAAGAAGGTCAAGGAGATCATCGCCAGTGGCGCGATCGGCCGAGTGCACACCGTTTATGGCCACGCCACCGGTTGGATGATGCATATGATGACGCACCTCATCGACTACGCCCGCTGGTACAACGATTACGCTGAGGCGGAATGGGTGGCCGGTCAGGCGCACGGCAAGGGGAAGTTCGCGGATAACCACCCTTCCCCTGACTACATCGGCGGATTCATCCAGTTTGCGAACGGCGTGCGCGGCGTCATCGAGTGCGGCGAGGGAGCGCCAGACGTTCTCGAGGTCGATTATTGGTGGCGCAAGTGCCGCATAGGGGCGCAGGGGACCGAAGGCTTCGCCGAAGTGCTGACAGGCGGCGGTTGGCGTGCCGTCACCCCACATGGGCTGCAATCAGGCCCCGGCTGCATGGACTACGAGCACGACATGGGGCCGTATGTTCAGGATATCGTCGACTGGCTTGACGACGACCATAGACCCCACCCCTGCAATGGTGAAAGCGGCTACAAAGATTTTGAGATCATGATGGCCATCTGCCGCTCGGTTGTGCAGCGCGGCAAAGTGAAGCTGCCCCTGGGCCCTGGTGAACCCGAACTGGAAGCTCTCAAGAGAGTCCTTCCGGATTAGCCCCAATACTGCTCACTTAATGGGTTTCGGGAAATTAATTCGCAATTTATTCCGGGGTGACCCCCTCACCCGGCCCGCCCCGGCTGGAGAAAGCGCCGGTTGCGGTCCACCCTCTCCCCCAAGGGGGAGAGGGTGTAAGTCCAATTCACCACCCCCCTCTGTCGCCGCGGCGACAGAGGGGCCGGGGCGCGGGACCAACAAAGGATGGAAGCCGCATTTTCGGCGGGGCTGAAGCCCCGCCCTTCCGGCAGCCCCGTAAGAGCGTCCAAACGTATTGAGAAATCCGGGTTAGCTGCACACCCACCGCCCAGCGATGCTACTGCCGTCCACGCCGCCATAAGTTCATGCCAGCGTTCTGGGATTCTCGTTCCCTGCCCTATTCCCCAGGGGGATGCCCTCTATCTTTCAATTTGACTTGTAAAGACAGCTTCCCTGGCTTTCCGCGCCTGCTGGGGCGATTCGTCGCGAAGGACAGGCATCTTGAGAAGTGAGCCCCGAGGTCCGCGCCATTGGCGAGGGCTTCCTCATCGGGTAGAATGGGCGGGAACGAATAAGGGAGGTTGGAACTCATGGTTTTCTTGCTGGCTTTGGCGTTGATGGCGCCGGCTGAATTCGGCGCCGTGGTGGTTGAGCCCGTCGCCAACATGTATTCCGGCCCGAGTCAGGACACCGACGTGGTGTCGCAAGCTATCTTGGGCGAGGGCGTCGTTTTGGTGGAAGAGAAGGGCGCATGGACAAAGGTGCGCACGGCAGATGATTACAGCGGATGGATGCTGTTCGCGGCGCTGCGTCGTTACGGCGCGGACGATCACGCCTACGCTTCCACAGGAACAGTTGCGCAAGTGGAAAACCCTTTTGCGAATGTCTACCGCGAACCCAACGTGACGAAGCACCAACCGGTTCTGACGCTCCCGTTCGCAACCCGTCTGGAAGTGATCGCCGAGCCTAAGAACGATGGTGGCCGCTGGATGGAGGTTTCCCTCCCGGATGGGCGTACTGCCTGGATACAGGGCGGCGATGTGAATACGACCCCCAGTCCGCTCAGCATCAGGGAGACCATCAAGCTCGCCAAGCGCTTCCTCGGCTTCACTTATTTGTGGGGCGGGACTTCCAGCTTCGGGTTCGATTGTTCGGGCTTCACGCAAATGCTAGTTCGCAGGCGTGGTATCGTGATGCCGCGCGATGCCGACTTGCAGGCAGCGTGGACAGGCGTCGAGACGGTGAAACGAAGCAAACTTCGAGCGGGTGATTTGCTTTTCTTCGGTTCGTCGCCCCAGAGGATCACCCACACCGGGATGTACATCGGCCACGGCAAATTCATCCACGACACGACGCACGAGCATCCCGGGGTGCAGATCGGGCGTCTTGCGCAACAGCCGTGGACGCATTTGCTCGTCGCATGCAGGAGGTTGAAATGAACCGGCGCGACTGGATGAAAACCTTGGGAACTGCTGCGGCTCTGAAGGGCTTGGAGGCTCCGGCGCGGGCGCTGGGTCGGACGAGCACCACGCAGGCTGCCCACAGCCTATCTACGCAACTGTTTGAGACGGAAATTGTTCGCCTGAACCTTCGGCACACCTGGACGACCACGATGTCATCGAGTGCGTATCGCGACACGCTCCACGTACGGTATATTCGCGACGGCGTGACCGGCCACGGCGAAGGAGCGCCCATCGTCCGTTATCAAGAGAACGCCGTAGACGCGCAGCGGGCGGCCCAATCCGTCCAGGATTTGATGACCGGGGCCGACCCCTGGCAATTCCAGAAGATCATGACGGAGATTTTTCACCGCGTGCCAGGACAATACGCCGCCAAAGCCGCTCTCGACATTGCCCTGATGGATTGGGTGGGGCAAAGGTTGGGGGTTCCGCTCTATCGCTATTTTGGCCTTGATCCCAACGATGCGCCCATCACCACGTTTTCTATCGGAATTGATACTCCGGAAATCACTCGTCAAAAGGTACGGGAAGCTGAGCCCTATCCCGTCCTAAAAATCAAAGTTGGCCTCGACACCGATGAAGCCACCATCTCGGCCGTGCGTAGCGTCACGAACAAGCCCCTGCGCGTGGACGCCAACGAAGGCTGGAAGGACAAAGAAGAGGCGGTGCGAAAAATCAACTGGCTGGCAGGACAAGGAGTGGAATTCGTTGAGCAGCCCATGCCCGCCGACATGCTGGAGGAGATGCGTTGGGTGCGGGAACGCGTCCACCTGCCCTTGATTGCCGACGAGTCGTGCCGGCATGCGAGCGACATTCCCAAGCTCGTGGGCATCTTCGCCGGCGTGAACGTCAAACTGGATAAGGCCGGCGGAATGTTAGAGGCCTTCAAGATGCTGCAAATGGCGCGCGCCTTGGGGCTCAAGACCATGCTGGGCTGCATGATCTCGAGTTCCGTGAGCGTCACGGCCGCAGCCCACCTTTCTCCCCTGGTTGACTACGCCGACTTGGACGGGAATCTTCTGATTGCCAACGATCCCTTCTCCGGAGTGCAGGTCAAGAATGGAAAACTTTTGCTCCCGCATCGTCCCGGCCTCGGGCTCCAGCCGGCGTGAAGGCACACCCGGAGGTGAGAAGCAATGATCTCGCGTTTCGGCCTATCTAACAGCGTGCGCGGGAGCGCCCTACTCTGCCTCTTTGCCGCTTGTGCGGCGATGGCGAAATCGCCGGGTCCCGGTGTTCTCCGCGTGGCTTGGCTCGGTGCGGACGACGCGTCCTCCAGCCTGCGCCTGCGGGAGTTGCGGCACACTCTCGGCAAGCAAGCTGCTGTGCGCTTTATTGCCTCCACCCTGGGGTTGTCCGCGGGGCCGGACACGCCGGTGGTTTGGCCTACTTTGAAAGCACTTGAGCCTCATGTCGTCATCCTGGATTTCACGGCGCCGCCGGACCTTGGCAAGGTCGTGCCCAACTATCAGGCCGTAGTGAAGAACCTGCTCGCGCTGCCCTCCGGGCCGCAAGTCATCGTGTGCACTCGAACCGGAGGGCCTGAAATAGCGCTCTTCAACGATGCGGTTCACAAGTTCGCCAAAAGCGGCTTCGCCGAACATATCCAGCTCGCCGATTTCGAACCCGCTGCCCCTGATGGTGCACTCGCCAAGATGGTCCTTACTAGCACTCAAAGAACGCAAGACGGCGGCATTATTCATCATGGTAGCGAGCGCACCCTGGAGGAGGTCGACCGCATTTATGCCTCGATGCCTCCAGTCTCTTACGTCGCACCCTCGGACCATCTCAGGTGGCTTCCGCGCACGGCGCGCCTTCTGAAGCATGGCGGGACGCTGAGGGTCGTCATGCTGGGAGACAGCATCATCAATGACACTTCGCGATCCTCCTGGGAACTGCTGGTTGAACGCGACTACCCGAAAGTCCACATCGTGAAAATCACGTCCGTACGTGGCAGCACGGGATGCCAATGGTACAAGGAACCGGGACGGGTCCATCGGTTCGTCCTCGATTTTGCGCCGGACCTCGTGATCATTGGCGGTATTTCCCAAGGCGAGACGGTTGACTCGATCCGCGATGTCCTCCAACAGATCCGCTCCCGCTCCAGAACAGATATTCTCCTGATGACGGGGCCCTTCGGAGAGGTTGATCCGCGGCAGCGCGCATCGTGGGAAACAGCGCGAGCCAAACCTTACGGAACCGAGTTGCGGAAGCTGGCGGAGCAGAACAAGGTTGGCTTCCTGGACTTACAAGCCGTGTGGGGGAAATACGTCGCTGATTCAGGCCAGGAAGTCATGTGGTTTAAGCGAGACGTTGTACATGCCAACGCGAAGGGCGAGCAGATCCTCGGCCGGATCCTCGAGCGCTACTTCGCGCCGGCGGGATTCACCCTTGCCCGGCCGCTGTAGCTTCTTCCCGCCCCGCGCTCGCGCCCTTGTAACTGCTCTGACTTGGTCCTGCCTGACGGGTCTAGCCATCAGGCCGCGTAGAATTCAGATATGCAAAGCAGTGAGATTGAGGTGGACTTCCGGGAGGCCGCATCATGGTTCGCAAATTATGGTTCTGCATTCCTTTCCTTTGGCTCACGCTCTCGACGGGCGCGGCGCAAACAGAAACCGTCATCGTCCGGCCAAAAGCAATTGACGAGGTGCTGGTCAATCCCGGCATGGGCATTCAGACCTTCCAGCGCTTCAACGGCCAGGCACTGAATGCCGGCTTGAGGTGGTCGGAAGAAGGCCCCACGGCAAGGCTCAGGGAGGAAACTCGTCCGCCAGACTTCCCTGCATCCTCCCTCGCCTATTGCCGCTGGTTCTGGGAAGAGCTGGAGCCGGAACACGGCAAGGTCCGCTGGGAGATCATCGAGCAGGCATTGGAGGAGGCGCGCACGCACGGGCAGACGCTGGCCACCCGTCTGATGCCATACGACCAGAGGCACCCGTTGCCTGAGTGGTATCGGAACTCCGGCGCGCGTCGCGCCAACCGACCCACCGACCACGACGGCGCCATCTGGCAGCCGGACTTCACTGATCCAATCTACCTGAAATTCTGGGGCGAGCTTGTGGCGGCTGCGGGGGCGCGTTACGACGGGCACCCTTATCTCGACAGCGTCGATATCTCCTCGGTCGGCTACTGGGGCGAAGGCTGGAGCGATTACATGCCGGCTTTCCCGTACCAGAAAGCCCTCATCGACATCTGGTTCGAGGCCTTCAAGCGCACCCCTCTGCTGATGAACTTCGATCAGGAGCAAGCACTCGCCTATGGCACGCAGCAAGGCGCCGGCTGGCGGCTCGACTGCTGGGGCGACATGCGGGATACGACCGGTGGCCACTGGTGCCACATGCTGGACTTCTACCCGCTGCAGCTTTTGCGGGCGGGCACTCAGGACGTCTGGCAGCGAAGTCCCGTCTCCCTGGAAACTTGCTGGGTCCCTGGGTACTGGAAGCAGCAGGGGTGGGACGTGAATTACATTCTCGAGCAGGCCCTGCGCTGGCACGTCTCCTCTGTCAACATCAAATCCTCGGCGATTCCGCCCGAGTGGAAGACCCTGTTCGATTATTTTCAGAAGAAAATGGGCTACCGCTTCATTCTCCGGCGGCTGGAGTACTCGCGCAGCGCGAAAGCTGGAGCCATGATGCCGCTGCATATGTGGTGGCTCAACGCCGGCGTAGCGCCTGTATATCGGCCCTACGAGCTTGCTATCCAGATGCTGTCGCCCACTGGAATGGCGATCACCAAGCTGCCCGTGGACGTGCGCAAGTGGCTCCCCGGTGACTCTGTTTACGATGGTACTCTCTACGTTCCTGCCACGCTAAAATCCGGCGACTATCGGCTTCGTGTGGCACTGCTCGACCCGCGAACCCAACAGCCGGCAATCCGCCTGGCCATCGAAGGGCGCCAGCCCGATGGCTGGTATGACCTCGGCTCGGTCAGCGTTGAGTAAGCCCCCGAGGACCAGCCGGGAAGGCCCGTGAGGGACGATTATTAAGCTGTCTGCGGGTTCCGGGTTTGGGATCCTCTTGATGAGGGATCTGGCCCAACACTGTTCACTTAGTTGTCGTGGTAGATTAAGGAGTCCGACTGCGGGCGAAGCCCGCCTTGGAGTGCGGTAGCAGCAGCTACCGCCGTCTGACTCTGGTCAATACGACATAGGCGCAAGAGTCAGTAAAGGAAGGGCGGTAGCTGCTGCTACCGCACTCCAAGGCGCTTCGCGCATCTCTCATTAAAGATCTGAATCAGGACAAAGGAGTCAAGAAAGTGTCTCCAATAAAACGTCGAGAGTGCATGCGAGCCTTGGCGGGAGTTGCCGGTCTGGGATTCACGGGCTCCCTGGCAAGCCCGGGTTCAATGGTCTTGGGAAACGAAAACCCCACAACAGGGGGGAGCATAACGGACGTGCCGGGTATCCGGGTGGGGAACTTTACGGACAAGCGCCGCCCAACCGGCTGCACCGTGATCCTCTTTGATAACGAAGCCTCGGTGGGTGTTGATTACGATGGTTCTGCTGCCGGTTCCTATCTGGGAGTGGTGCTGCAACCGGTTAGCCCGGTCGACACCATCCACGCGATGCTCCTCACGGGCGGTGGTGTTCTCGCCCTCCCGGCCGTAGCAGGCGTGACGCGATATCTCCAAGAGCGCAAGGTGGGCTTTGACTGGGGTCTTCCAGACTTTCGCATACCCCTTGTGGTGGGTGGGGTAATTGCTGACAACGAGGTTGGCGATCCCAGAATTATCCCCGACGCAGACGCAGCTTACCAGGCGTGCGAGGATGCTTCGACTCGGCCCGTTGAGGAAGGCAACGTGGGCGTGGGCGCGGGCGCAACGATCGGCAAGATGTTGAAGGAGTATAAGGGCATGAAAGGGGGGTTGGGTTCGGCCAGCTTGCGTTTGGGTGAGGTTGTGATCGGCGCCCTGGTGGTAATCAACGCCGTGGGAGACATCGTGGACTGGCGCACCGGCAAAATCGTGGCGGGGGCGCGTCGGCCCGACGGCAAGGGGTTCGTGAATATCGTTGAAACCCTGAAGAAGCTACCCGCGAACAGACTGCAATCCTCCCTGTGGCTCAACGATCCTGCCTTGCGAAGCACCACGCTGGTTGTAGTCGCTACCAATGCTGACTTTAACAAGACCGCCATGACCAAGATCGCCATGATGGCCAGTGTCGGCGCGGGCAGAACCATCCGCCCCTACCATACCACGGGTGATGGGGATTCGACCTTTGGTATCTCAACCAACAAAGTAAAATCAGGACTCGGCATCTCGGTGATTGGCGCGCTGGCGGCCGAGTTGGTTTCGGAGGCCGTGGTGCGGGCAGCGAAAGCTGCGAAGTCCGTGGAAGGGTGGGTAGCGTACAGGGATTACAACGCCGGTTGAGGGGATCGGGCGAGCCTGTATAAAAGGAGATAGGTTATGGACAGACGGGATTTTTTGAAGAAGGGGGCGGTGGCGGGGGTCGCGATGTCAAAAGATCTGCTCGCGACGGAGACGCCAGCCAGACGTTCTGCAACCCCAAGCGGCACGGGAGGGACGGTCAAGGCAATCGTTATCGAGAACCCTGATCTCCGCCTGACCCTCGGTGCGGATGGAATCGCGAAAAGTCTTGTGCACAAGGCCACGGGACAGGAATGCCTTATTCAGGGAAGGCATGTTCCGATGTTCACACTTACGGAATACCGTCCTTATGATGAAATCCTGCAACTCGCTTACCCGATCAAGTTAACCCACTATCTTGTCAAATCCGTTCGTCGAGAAGGCGATCAGCTTATCGCGTCTTTTCCAATGGTGGGGCTTGAAGCCATCATCGGTCTGAAGCTAACCGATTCCTACCTCGGCTTTACGATGAAGGGGCTGGTATTTAAGCCCTTTACCAATGCGGATGCGGTAACCCCAACGTCCGTTGATGAGACCATCTTCATTCAACTGCCAGTTCGGAAGCGGAAGAATTTCGGTGACTGGCTGAATGTAGTGTGGGACCAGGACGTGGCCGTTAATGTCCTGGCCACCGACCCTTATGCCAAGATCGACGGCCAGCCTTGCGAGGACCACTATCTTCTCCAAGCGGGCACGGTTGACGAGGTTAAAACCGAAGAGGTGGGGGCCGCTCTCATCGTGACGAGTACCAAGGATCTGCTCGACCGCATTGCAACCGTGGAGAGAGACTTCCATTTGCCGCGCGGCGTTGATAGCCGCAGAAGTAAGGAATGCAGGCTTTCCTATTATGAACTGCTGAAGGGCGGTCCGAAAGACATCGACCGTAACATTGACTATGCACGCCAAGCGGGGTTCCGGACAGTACAGATCTATCACATGACGTTCGCCAAAACCGCCGGACACTTTCCCTGGACTGACGAATACCCTCAGGGCATGGAAGACTTACAGGGCGTGGTGCGCAAGATCAGCGATGCCGGCATGATCCCTGGTGTTCACATGCATTACAACAAGTCCCACAAGAAGGATGCCTATGTAACGCCCAAGCCGGATCCTCGCTTGAACCTGACACGCTCTTTCACACTGACCGCACCCATTGATGAGACGGCGACCACTATTCCCGTAGCGGAGAACCCTCGGCGCTGCACTTTGGACAACGAGCGACGGCTTCTGAGGATTCAGAACGAAATCATCTCGTATGAGACGTACAGCACTGGGCTGCCCTATCAATTTACGGGATGCCAGCGGGGAGCGCTCGGAACACACCCCGCAACGCATGAGGACGGATCACGCGTGGGGTTGCTCGATGTGGATACGTGGCCCATCTGGATTCGCTTCAACCAAACCACCGACATCCAACAGGAAGTGGCGCAACGCTGGAAGAAAATCTACCATGATGCCGGGTTTAAGTTCGTCTTTTTCGACGGCGCGGAAGATGTGCCTCCTCCCTACTGGTTCAACACCTCGTGGGCACAGTGGTTGGTTTACAAGGAATTGGATCCCGAGCCGCTCTTTGCCGAAGGCGCTGTCCGGTCGCACTTCAGTTGGCACATTATGAGCCGGACCAATACCTTCAATGTTTTCAAACCGGAGGTTATGAAATCGGCGATACGGCAATTCCCCGCGGAAGAGGCCGCGCGCGCGGCGATGGACTTCAGCCGGATCAATTTCGGCTGGATTGGCTACTGGGCGCCCAGGAAGGAGACCATTGGTACCCAGCCTGATATGCTAGAGTTTGCGGCGAGCCGCGCTGCCGCCTGGGATTGTCCATGGTCTTTGAATGGCGAAATGGAACAATTCGCGGCCCATCCGCGTACCCCCGATAACCTGGCAGTCCTGAAACGCTGGGAAAATGCGCGCTTCCAAAATTGGCTTACGGAGGCCCAAATGCGATCTCTCCGTAACCTGGACCAGGAGCACATCCTGCTGATCAACGAGAAGGGCAAGTTTGAACTGGTACCCTACGCTCAGATCCAAAAGTTCGCGCGAGGCGATCCTTCAGGGCGGGCGTTTGTATTCGAGCGCGACAGAAAAGTGTACGGAGTGTACTGGCACACATCCGGGCACGCTTTGCTGGAAGTGGCGTTGCCGTCAGCGAAGGTACGCCTGATGAAAGAAATTGGGCAGCCCAAAGCCATTAATCCCCAGGGCAGCACGCTCAGACTGCCACTCGGAGATAGGTTGTTCCTGGAGTGCAGCGCTCTGTCTCACGACCAAGTGATCACGGCGTTTGAGAATGCCAGGATCATCTCCTGACGGTGGGCACGAGCAAGAGTGGTGATGGCGGCGAGTCACCTGACCCATTGGTCCTACAAGAATGGCGGAGGAACAAGTCTCGAGCGAACCCTCTCTCTGCCTGTCACCTGATGTCGAGCTCGTCCAAAAAAAAGGCAACATCGGATATCTTCAATCGCTTGTCAACCACAAGATCTCTAAGTTCTGGCATTGGCTCTACTTACAGCTCGACTGAGTATTTTGCCCATACGCGCGGCCAATTCAAGGCGGCGATGGAAAGCCACGTCTCGGCCCGGGAAAGCGAACGTACCGCGATGGGCCGGCGGTCGGCCATCGGGAAGCGCACCAGAGCCTTCCCCGATAAGCGCACGGAAAAGGCAGGTTCGCCATCCTCTACTGCCGATGGATAGACATGGATGTCCCGCGGGTCCACAAGATGAAAGGCGCAGCCCAGGGACTTGGCAACGGCTTCCTTGATAGACCAGAGCAGCGCCGAGGCCCTGGCCAAGTCTCCGCCTGCTATCTCCAATGCCTGGTGAAGCTCTGGCACGTGGAAAACCCGGTGCACGGGGTAACCTTCCTGGAATTCGGCGCTCCCGGCCACATCGATGCCGATAACCGACTCGTCGCCACAGAGGGCGGCCCAGACTTCTTCGCCCGCCGTGCTGAAGGAGATGGCCGGGCCCGGGCGTTCTCCCAACAGAAGATGGGGCCGGCCCAGCGTATCGTGGACTATCTGAATCGGGAGTGCAGCACTGTTGGAGAAATAGGGGCGTTTCCAGTGAGGACATTCCCTCGCCCGGAGGTATTCCCAGAGGGTGGTGACGAGCTGGCGGCGGGTTTCCGTCCGGCTGGTTCCGCACCCGGTGGAGGAGTTCCCTTGCGCGGAAGCATAGAAGACGACGCCCCCGCAAGGAACGAGACGCACGACCTGAACGATTACTTTCTGGATATCCTGCGCCACGGCTGCCCCCATCTGTTCGAACCGCGTCACGCCGAAACCCAGTGCATGCGCATCGTACGAACCTGCATTATAGTGCGGCCTTGATCGTCAAGAGCCCTGGCGTCCCAG
>Ga0181524_10003508_pt1 | contig 15110 bp, 15 predicted proteins | sample PEATcosm2014_Bin_34_FD_119761 | JGI IMG/M metagenome (GOLD analysis project Ga0181524, IMG submission 119761) | Peatland microbial communities from MTU Mesocosm Facility, Houghton, MI, USA - PEATcosm2014_Bin05_60_metaG | ecosystem: Environmental > Terrestrial > Soil > Wetlands > Peat | place...
GGGGTTATGGCCCCGGCGCAGTTACTTTCAATTACTGGCCCTTCAGTGTCGGCCAGGTCAGGGACTTTCACCCCGCTGTTCGGGTGCGCTTTCAGGCGCACTGAGGCAGGCCGTTGGCCTGCAGGAGGATAGAACCACACGCAAACCCAGGGCGTTGCCCTGGGCTGGTATAAGTCAGGCCTTTGGCCTGAGAGCAAAGGATGTGATCGGCTGCCCAAACGAGTGAGGCAGGCAATGCCGATAATGTCCAAACTCCAGACCGGGGGTCGCAGCTCGGCTGCGACCCCCGGCTACCGTCTGGCAGCCCTCCGGGTTGCGAAAAGCGGCCCAGACCCGCTTGGTATCGGTCAGGCCACAGGTTGGGGTCGAATCACCTTGGGCCCCCGAAGATCCGTGTAAGGAGCAGGGGGCAGGAGGGCTGCACAGACGCCGATGTGCGAACGGGTCCGTGTGAGCGGCGCGCGACCCTGCGCTTCACGGCGGCTCAGTGACAACCGTTAAACGTCCCGTGGGTGGCGGGGGAATCCGTTGGCTGACGCCGCTCGGCCAGAGGATGTCAACCCCGTCAGCTTTGTCACTGGCCCCCAGGCCAATGGTGACCGGCAACTCGGATTGCGAGAGATAGCTGCGGGTGGGCATCACTTGGCGCCAAAGGACCCGGCCGTCCACGCGCACCTTGATCCAGGCGCCGATTGCGTCGCGGTTGCTTCTTGTTCCAATCAATTTCAGGCGAATCCAGCGATGCCCCAGCTTTTGGTCGTTGCGCAGCAACAGCGGGGGACCCCCGATTTGTGTCAGGACCACATCAAGGTCGCCGTCGCCGTCGATATCGGCGAAAGCCGAACCCCGGCCGACGATCGGCTTGAAAAGGTCGTCGCCGCATTTCTCAGCCGAGACCGGGAGGAACCCGCCTTTGAGATCGCCGCGGTTCCAGAAGAGCTGGGCCGGCTGCCGGTATTGCTGATTGGACTGGAGACGGTGGATTTCGGGCTCCAGATGTCCGTTGGCGGTGAGCACGTCGAGGCGTCCGTCCAGGTCATAGTCGAAGAAGAACAAACCGAATTTCAACAGGTTTTGGCTGGCGGGTCCAACGCCCTCCTTGATGGCTTCGTCGGCGAAGATGAGAGAATCGCGTTGAGCGACGTAGAGAGCGTTCATCTCATTGGCAAAGTTGCCGATGGCGATGCCCAGCCTGTCATCCTTGCGGAACCGGGCGGAGTCGATGCCCATGGCGCCCCGCACCAACCCGTAAGCGTCATAAGCCACGCCGGAGCGCGCGCCGATTTCCTTGAAGGTGCCGTCGTGCTGGTTGTGAAAAAGAAAATTCTGCACGGTGTCGTTCGCCACGACCAGGTCAATCCAGCCGTCGTTGTCCACGTCCACCGGAGAGACGGCCAGGGACTTGGCCATGGGCAGGCCGGTGTTGGGATGCCGGACCTGAATGCCGGCCTTGGCGGAGACGTCGCTGAAGCGGCCGCCGCCCTCGTTGTGATAGAGGTAGGGGAAAGCGCCCTGGAAGTTTCGGGGCGGGCCGTAGGCCCGGCCGATCTTGGGCAGCTCGTAGGGCGCGCCCAGGTCCAGTTCCGGAGACCAACGAATGTAATTGCAGACGAACAAGTCGAGCCGGCCGTCGTTGTCATAATCAATCCAGGCCGCGCTGGTGCTCCAGAACCCCGGGTCGCCTCCCACGTTTGCTTCACGGGTCACCTCGCGGAATTTGCCGCCGCCTTCATTATGGAACAGGTGGTTGCCGCCGACTGCCGTGATGAACACGTCGGGCAAGCCGTCGTTGTCATAATCGCCGATGGCTACCCCCATGCCGTAGGCGGTGATGTCCAGCCCGGAGCCCTTGGTCACATCGGTAAAGTGGCCATGACCATCGTTGTGGTAGAGGGCCATGGTCGGCGGCGGCTTTCCGGCCGGGACATGGCCCGGCCAATAGCACGAGTTGATAAACAACAAGTCCTGGAAACCGTCATTGTCAAAGTCAAAAAACGCCACGCCGCCGCCCATGGTCTCGGGCAACAGCTTGTCGCCGTACGCCCCGTTCACATGGGTGAAGGTGATGCCCGCCTCGCGGGTGATGTCCGTGAATTTGGCCAGCGGGATTTCCGCCTCCCAGCCCGGGGCGGCAAGGAGGCGGTGCTCCGCCGCCAGGCACAACGCAAGCAGCAGCAGGCACGAACCCCGCGCTGAAAAGAGGAACTCCATCCCGGGACCCGGCTTTCCAGGCCTCCGCACATCCCCCGCCGGGCGCTGGAGAGAGGATTTGTTCATCATCGGAGATTGGTTTATGATCTAGCACGTGTTCACCGGGCTGGCAACATGACAATACGCGCGGCCATTCAAATGCGCTGGGTGAGGTGGCTCCTCGGCTTTGTCTTCTGGACCCTCATCGGGCTTTCCTTTGCCTGCCAGTTTCATATTTCCAGTTCCAAGGCCGGGCTGGATGTTAGCTGGCGGCAAGCCATCAGTTATGCGCTGGGGGATTGGTATGTCTTTGGCCTGCTGTCCGTGCCGGTCATCCACCTCGCCAGGACCTTCCACTTCGAGGCCCGGAACCGGGGCCGTTCCCTGGCGGTCCATTTGCTGGGAAGCGCCGTCTTCTCTGTCGCCTACATGTTCCTGCGAGCGTGGGTTGGCGCCTGGCAAAGCGCCGCCGCCTTCGGCGATGCCTTCCAACCCTTGCTGGTCAAGACCTGGCACTTCAACTTGCTGGTTTACTGGGTCATGGTCGCCGTGACCTGCGCTTTCGATTACTATCGCAAATACCGGGAACGCGAACTCCGGGCCATCGAACTGGAAAAACTGCTGGCCCAGGCGAAACTCCAGGCGCTCCAGATGCAGTTGAATCCCCATTTCCTGTTTAACAGCCTCCACTCGATCTCCGCGCTCATGCACAAGAATGTGGATGCCGCCGAGCGCATGATTGGCCGCCTGGGCGAACTGCTGCGCGCCGCCCTGGACAACACGGAGACGCAGGAAGTGCCCTTGCGCCAGGAGCTGCAGTTCCTCCACCGCTACCTCGAGATCGAGCAGATCCGATTCGGCAGCCGCCTCAGCGTGGAAATCCGCGCCGCCCCTGAAACCCTCGAGGCGAGGGTGCCCAACCTCATCCTGCAACCGCTGGTCGAGAACGCCATCCGCCACGGCGTAGAGCCGCACGCCCAGCCCGGCCGGATTCGTTTGCTGGCGCGGCGCCAGGCCGGCCAGCTCACACTGGAGGTGCACGACAACGGCGGGGGCCTCCCCTCGCAATGCCCGGTGGATGGCGTGGGCATCGCCAACACCCGAGCCCGGCTGCGGACCTTGTATGGCGACGCCCATCAGTTCGAGTTCTGCAACCCTCCGGAAGGGGGCCTTCTGGTGCGATTGACCATCCCCTTCCGTTCCGATTCCAACCGCCATGAAGATTCGAACCTTGATCGTGGATGACGAGGCGCTCGCCCGCGATCGCCTGCGCCAACTCTTGGAGGCCGAGGCCGGCATCGAAATCATCGGCGAATGCGCGGACGGGCGTGAAGCGGTGGCCGCAATTCGGGGAGCTTCGCCCGACCTTGTGTTTCTGGATGTCCAAATGCCGGAACTGGACGGGTTCGGTGTGCTGGAAGCCCTGGCCAGCCAACCCATGCCCCTGATTGTCTTTGTGACCGCTTATGACAAGTTTGCCTTGCGCGCCTTCGAAGTCCACGCGGTGGATTACCTGCTCAAACCCTTTGATCGCCAGCGATTCCAGGCCGCTCTCCAACACGCGATGGCACAGGCCAGGAATAAACCAGCCGGGATTCACGCCCAATCACAGGCCGCCGTCCTGACACACCTTCGCCCGCAAGCCAAACCGCTGGACCGGCTGGCCGTAAAAACAGGGGACCACCTCCTTTGGCTCTCTTTCGATGACATTGACTGGATCGAATCCGCCGACAATTACGTCGAGCTTCACGTGGGTCCCGCCTCCCATCTGTTGCGACAGACCCTCAACGCGCTTGAAGAGCGCCTGCCCCCGGAGAAATTTGTCCGCGTCAGCCGTTCTGCCATGGTCAATCCGCAAAGGATTAAGGAACTGCGCCGCAAGCTTTACGGCGGCTACGAGATTAGGCTGATCAATGGCGCCACATTGTCCCTAAGCCGTCGATACCGCCACAAACTGCCCACCCTCGGGACCAAACTGTAGCCCGGACCTCGCCCCTTCCGCCTTCGCGGCGCGCCAACCGCCGTCGCGCCGTAGCGGCGCTTTGGCGCGTCGCGGAGGCGGAGGCGCCGCTCCGGCGCGACGGCGGCGACACTCGGCTGCTATTGAAACCGCCCTTGGCTGGCCACGAGCAGCCGGAGGGCAACCCTGCGGTTGCCCTGTGCGTCGAAGCTCAGGTCGCCCGACACCCCTGGCAATGAGAACGCCAACGGGAAGGCCCGCGGGAGGGATTGCGGGTCGTTCTCCCTGAGGATATGGGCCAAAAGCGCGGCGGCATCATAAGCCTCGGCGGCCGTGAGGTCCGCCTCGAGGCCATAGCGCCGACGGAAGGCGGTTTGAAACGAAAGCAGACGCGCTTGACCAGTCTCGCTCAAAACGATGGCTGGCACGACAAATCCCTCTGAGGCCTGGGAAGAGGCGGCAAAGAATGCCCGTGAATCGTAGCGGCTCGGCCCCGCCAGACTTCCGGCAAACCCGGCGTCCCGGAGGTCCTTGGCCAGCCTTCCCGCCGACACGGGGTCCTCCAGCCACACCAGCACCGCATCGGGCTGGGCCTTGAGGACTTGGGCGACGATGGAGTCAAAGCGGGTCAGGGTTGGGCTGACCTCGAAGGTGTTCCTGAGTTTGCAGTGGGCTGCCGCGGCGGCCTGGGCCAAGTCGCGCGAAACCTCCCGTCCAGCCCGGCCATCCGGGACCAGCGCGGCCCACCGCCGGGGGGCCGAGGCCCGGCCATTCAGGCCCGCAAACACAGACCGGGCCTCCTCGATCGTGGCGGGGGCGATGCGGACCATCCACGGGACGCCGGTTCGGCTTATGGAGGAATCAGCACAAAGCGAGATTACGGGCACGGCTGTGCGCCCCGCCACCTGCAGGGCGAGGTGCGTGGCGGCCCCGTTTGGCGGGGCGATCAACCCCTGGGCGCCGTCGTCGAGCACCATGCGGGCCGCTTCCACGGCATCGGCGCCCCATTGCCCGATTCGTCCCCGGACCACGACGCTGACCCTTGGCGCAGCCGCCCGGTTTGCGTCTTCCACGGCCAGCAGCACCCCCAGGCGCAAGCTCGCCGCCTCGGCTTCTTCAGGAGGCAAGAGCAACCCGATGACCACATTCGTGCCCGGGCCCGCCGCCCCGGCCCGCCACGGACAACCGCAGGCCGCCGTCAGCGCACCGGCCAGCACCCAAGGCAAAATGGCCTCGCCCGGGAGGGCGACAGCGCCATTGGCCGGCGGCTTCCTTGATTTCCGTATCAAACTGAACATGACTGAATGGACCAGGGCGGATCAGGGTCGCGCCTCGGCGGCTGAGGGCAATGCCCGCTGATACCAAGGGCGGGATTGGTTGCAGATGCGGCACACGGAAAGCATCACCGGCACTTCCACCAGCACACCAACCACCGTCGCCAGCGCCGCCCCGGAGCCCGGGCCGAACAGGGTGATGGCCACGGCCACGGCCAACTCGAAGAAGTTGCTGGCGCCGATAAGCGCCCCCGGCGACGCGACATTATGCGGCACTTTGAACCAGCGCATCAGCAGGTATGCGAGCGTCGAGTTGAAATAGACCTGGATGATGATGGGCACTGCGAGCAGCAGCACGGCGAGCCATCGGGTCGTGAGGTTCTCCGCCTGAAAGGAGAAGATCAGCACCAGCGTCAACAGGAGCGCCATCACCGTTACCGGCTGGAACCTCGGCAGGAATCTCTGCTCGAACCAGGTTTTGCCATGCGCCCTGAGCAGCAACGTGCGCGTGAGCCAGCCTGCCGCCAGCGGGATCACGACGAAAACCACGACCGACGTGATGAGAACCTTTGACGGCACCACCACATTGGCCACGCCGCACAATATCATCACGATAGGCGCGAACGCGAACAGCATGATGAGGTCGTTCACCGCCACTTGCACCAGCGTATAAACCGGATCGCCGTCCGTGAGGTATGACCACACGAAAACCATCGCCGTGCAGGGCGCGGCGGCAAGGATGATGAGGCCGGCGGTGTAGCTCCTGGCTGTCTCCGCGTCAATCCACGCGGAGAAAATGTGCTGCATGAACAGCCACGCCATGAACGCCATAGTGAAGGGCTTCACCAGCCAGTTCACGAAAAGCGTTACCACCAGCCCATTGGGTTTGCGGGCGATGCCCCCGAGGGCGGCGAAGTCCACCTTGAGCATCATCGGGTAGATCATCAGCCAGATCAGCAGCGTAATCGGCACGTTGACCTGCGACCCCTGGCCAAACTGCATCTTGCTCAGCGTTGAAGTGATGCCTGGCGCCGACTTGCCCAGGACGACGCCGGCTACCATGCAAAAGAAAACCCAGAGCGAGAGATACCGCTCGAAGAAAGCGAGGCGCTTTTCCTTGGGAGGGGCTGATTTCATCGGCGGCACTCGCCTGGAGTCTTGGCGCTCCCTGTCGGGCCGGGGCAGCAATCGCTCTCTGGCGTCGACGCGAAGTCGCCCTGCAAGAACCGGTCAATCGGGGTCGTGGAATTGTTCATAATAGTGTTGTGTTCGTCCTCTTATGGGTCGTTACTGGGATCAATAATCTCAAAGCGAACCTGGCAGCGTTTCCACGTAGGCCCGGATTTCGTCGCGGACGCGGCGATATACGCCGAGCTTCGCCTCGCCATCGGGCATGTCTTTTGTCAGCGTCGGGGGGTCTTCAAAGCCCGCATGAACCACCCGTGTCTTGCCGGGGAAGACAGGGCAATGTTCATTGGCGTTGCCACAGACCGTCACGACGACATCGGGCTGAACCGGCCCAAGCTCGGCAAGCGTCTTTGACCAATGCTTCGACATGTCCACCCCGGCTTCGGCCATGACCTTCAACACATAGGGGTTCATGCCGTGCTTTTCGATACCCGCCGAGTATGCCTCGATGTGCTCGCCAAGGAGATGCCTCGTCCATGCCTCGGCCATCTGGCTCCGGCAGGAATTGCCCGTGCACAGGAACAGGACTCTTAATTTCCGCATTGCTTCCTGCATATATCGGCTGGATCGCATTTGAGGATTCTCTTGAGGGCTTGGGCGTCCTCCCGGATGCGGGGCTCGCCGGTCATCGAGCGGATGACCCATTCGAGGGCCTGCTTTACCGGTGCCGGCGCCGCCTTGCCTGGGAGCCTGTAGTATATCCATCGTCCGTCCTTGCGCGACTCAACCAGGCCGGCCTGTCTCAACAAACCCAGGTGCTTGGACATGGTGGAGGCCGCCAGGCCGAACAACTCGGTGATTTGGCAGGCGCAAAGCTCGCCGGAACGCAGCGCGAGCAGGACGCGGACGCGCGTCGCGTCCGCCAGCGCCTTGGTGATGTTCATGAAATCGCGCATGCGTGACTATGCTTTATTTCGCCAAAAAACGAAATATATGTATCACCCGCTCCCGCTCCTGTCAAGGCGCTGCGGCGAGCGGCGCGCCTGGCCCCATTTCGCTGTTGTCATAGCGGCCGCCTTCGTTTAGGTTGTCCGCTCTGTTGTATTGAAGAACGGATTTTCATTAGTTTTATGGCAAAGACTGAAGTTATTCTGACGCACAATATCGTTGGCCTGGGCGGCGAGTCCGACCAGGTGAGAGTCGCCGCCGGGTACGCCCGCAACTTCCTGTTCCCCCAGGGACTGGCCATTCCCCTCACCTCAGCCAATAAGCGCCGATTGGAAGTCCTCAAACAGCGTCGGGCCGAACGCGAAGCCCACGAGTTGAACACCACGACCGACCTGGCCAAGAGCCTTTCCAAGTTGATCTGCGTCCTCACGGTCAAGACCGGCGAGGATGGCAAAATGTTCGGCACCGTCACCTCCGGCATGATTGCCGACCAGCTCAAGACCCAGTTCGACATCAGCCTGGACAAACGCAAGATCCATCTCGAACACCCCATCCGCGCCTTGGGCGAACAGGAGGTCGAATTGCACCTCCACCAGGACGTGAAGGCCACGCTCAAAGTCCGCGTCGAGAGCAGCACGCCCCTGCCCGAAGCTGCCGCCCCTCCTGCCGAAGCCAAAAGGGAAGCGCCCAAGACTGAAAAACGGGGCAAACGCACTGAAACTGTTTCTGAAAAGGCCGGTGGAGCCGAGAGGAAGGCACGCCCCGCAAAAGCCGAGAAACCCGCCAGGGCGGAAAAAACGGCCAAGCCTGAGAAGACCGAGTAAGGGCCGGCTGGACCTTCCCCATCGGCGGCTATCAGCCGGCCCAACGCTGGCTCAAGGACCGGCTTGGACGCGCCCTCGGTTTCGAGGACCAGGTGGAATATCAGCGGATCATCTGGGCGCTAATCCAGACGCGGCATTTCATGGGCGAGATTGACGCCTGCATCGAACAACATGGCGGCTGGCCGCTTAAGTGAAGGCCGCCCCGCTTCACCAATCTTTCCGCGGCCGGCGGACGTCCGACGGCCTCGCCTTGGGATTGGCGGGCAGCACCATTTCTTCGCCTCTCTGCGGGTCCATCCACCAGCCGGGGTATGAGCCGAGATATTTAGCCGGCGAGAACCAAAAATGGCTTGCAAGAGGCGGGGGGCGATGGGAATTTCCCGTAATGAAAGTGCTGCGCGCTGACGAATCGAAGCGGATCGTCCTGCCGAGCCCGGCCAAGCCTCATTCCGCCTGGGTTCCAGTGTTGGTGACAGAAAAGGAAATCCGGCTAGTTGCCTACGAGGCCCCGACAGAGCCAGACCTGGCCAAGGGCCGGGTGGTCATGGGCAAGGACGGCTGGCCCGTTTGGGAGGGAGAAATGGTCATGGACCCCGTGCCAGCGCTGAATGAGGACCGGAAAGAGGACGCCAATGGCTGAGTACTTCGACTCTACTATTGCCGTGTCGGCCATCTTCCCCGGCTCCGCCAATTATACAGACGCCTCAGCGCGACCATGACTGTGTTAGAGAGAAGTTGCCATTCCGTCGGCGATGAACCTGATTCCGTGGCATTCCAGGCCGGCGGCGCCTCACCAATCTTTGAGCGGCCGGCGGACGTCTGACGGCTTGGCCTTGGGATTGGCGGGCAGGACCATTTCCTCGCCTTTCTGCGCGTCCAACAACTGCTGGGCCTGTTGCGGCGTCATCTGGCCGGCGGGAGCGGCTGCCGCCTCCTGCTCTTTGCCTTTCTCATCGGACTCCTTGGGCTGGGCGGAAGCTTGTTTGGCCTCTTTCTGCTGCTTCTGTTCCTCGGATTGGCCGGCCTGCTGCTGCTCCTTCTGGTCGTCCTGCTTCTGCTGCTGTGACTGCTGGGCTTGCTGAGACTGGTCCTGCTGCTGCTTCTGTTGGTCCTGCTGCTGCTGTTGTTGTTGCTTCTGGTCGTCCTGCTTTTGGTTCTGCTGGTCCTGCGGTTGCTGCTGCTTTTGCTGGTCCTGATCCTGTTGCTGATCGGACCTGTTCTGCTGGGATTGCTGCTGCTGTTGCTTGAGTTCTTCGAGCCTCTTCTTCACGAACTCGAGGTTGAACTTGGCGTCCGGGTCCTGCGGATTGAGCTTGAGGCTATTCTGGAAATCCTGGATCGATTTTTTCCAGGCCTCCCCTCGTTTCGAGGGGTCGGGGTCCTGTTCGCCAAGGTAGTAGAGCGTATTGCCGCGGTTATAGTAAGCCATTCCTTGCAGCCGCAGATTCGACGCATTGGCGGCCTCGTCAAACTGCTTGGCGGCCTCGTCGAGTTGATGGTTGCGATACGCGGCCGCCCCGGCGTTGAAATGAAGGCGAGAGTCCTCGCCTTTGGGCTCGAGCAACTGCTGATATTCCTTGAGCGCCTCTTCGTACTTGCCGTCCTTGTATTCCCGCAACGCCCTGGCCGAAGAACCGAAAACAAACCCGGGCCACAAGAGCCAAACCGCCAGAGCGGCAGCACAGACCCTGAAGTGTCCAGGGGCGAGTATCGCCGCCGTCGCGCCGCGAAGGCGGAAGTGTCGAGTGTCGAGGGACGGGGGGCGCATTTCAGTCATTTGCATCCGGATAAGGATTAAGGTCGAGACTAAGATTAGGGGTCGGAAGCCGCCGCCCTCTCTTGCGTTCCGGCAGGAGCGTTTCCACCAGCAGCAGCGCCAGGGCCAGGACCAGGGGCCAATGATAGCGTTCATGATAGCGTTTGACGAGCTTCGCCTCGTGCTCGGACTTGGGCAGCTTCGCCAGCCACTTGTCGTAAAGCTCATCCATGACCTTGGCCCCGCGCAACGGCCAATAGTATCCTCCCTCGGTGGCGCCCGCAATTCTCCGCAGCAGGTCCTCGTCGAGATGAGACTTGACGGCATTGCCATGTTCATCGCGGATGTAATCGGCGTTGCCTTTGGCGTCCCGGATGCGGAGGATTTCGCCCGCAGTGGTGCCAACGCCGATGGTGTAAATGCGCAGCCCGGCCTCGCCCGCCCTTTTGGCCGCCTCGATCGCACCCGAATCATGGTCTTCCCCGTCGCTGAAAAGCACCAGTACCTTATAATTGTCTTGTTCCTTGAACGCGGTCAACGCCGTGTCGATCCCCTCGGCCAGGGCTGTGCCACCCTGGGGAATGGTGTTCACATCCAGCAATTCGACGCTCTGCCGAAACGCCGAATCATCGACCGTCAGCGGGCATTGCAGGAAGGCCGAACCGGCGAAGGCCACCAGCCCGAGACGGTCGGACTTGGCGCGCTGCATCAGCTCCAGGGCGGCCAGTTTCGCCCGTGCCAGACGGTTGGGCGCGATGTCCTCGGCCAGCATGCTCTTGGAAGTATCGATGGCCACGACGATGTCCAGCCCGCGCATTTTGGCTGCTTCCCAATCGAATCCCCATTGCGGCCTGGCCAACGCCAGGATCAAGCAAACCACGGCCAGGACCACGCAGCCCAGGCGGAGCTTCTGGCGCACGGGCGACAGGCCCGCGGTCAAGCCCGGCAGCAGGCGCGCCTGGATGAATCGGGTCCTCAACTCCTGGCGCTTCCGCCAGGACCACCGGAAAAACACCGCCAGCGCCGGCGGAAAGACCAGCAGCAGCCATAGCATGGAAGAGTTGGCGAAGATCATCGTCTTGTGGTCACGTGGTCTCGCGGTCGTGTGGTCCCCTCTTCACGGCAGCCTCCGCCAACGGGTATGGCGCAAGAGCGTTTCCAGGAGCAACAGTCCCAGCCCCGGCGTAATCACCCAGGCAAAGAGCTCTTTGTAGTGCGCGTATTTCCTTACGTCCGCCTCGGTCTTTTCCAACTGGTCGATCTCGGCGTAGATAGCCTGGAATCTCTGCGCGTTGTCGGCGCGGTAATATTTTCCCCCGCTCATGCGCGCGATTTGTTGCAGCGTATCTTCATCGATGTCCACCGGTTCGAGGCGGTAGCCAACTTTCCGATGAAACCGGTCAAACTGCGGCATGGGCGCCATGCCGCGCATGCCCACGCCGATCGTATAAACCCTGACCTTGAGGGCCTTGGCGGCCTCGGCGGCGGTGAGCGGGGCGATTTTGCCGGCATTATTCTGGCCATCGGTCATAAGGATGACAATTTTGCTTTTTGACTGCAGTTCCCGCAAGCGGTTGATTGCGGTGGCCAGCGCCGAGCCGATGGCAGTCGAGCTGTCGTCAATGGCCCCCAACTCGAGGCGCTCGACATTTTGCAGCAGAAACTCGTGGTCCAGGGTCAGCGGCGAGGCGATATAGGCCTGGGTTGCAAAGACCACCAGGCCGATGCGGTCGCTAGGCCGCTTGGCGATGAATTTCTTGAGCACCTCTTTGGCCATCGCCAGCCGGCTGAGCCGGGCGTGGCCTTCCTCGAAATCTTCCGAAGCCATGCTGCCCGACATATCCAGGACCGCCACGATATCGATGCCGCTGGCCTTGATCTGGGTTTCGCTTCGGGTCAAGCGCGGCTGGGCCAGCGCCAGGATGAACAACGCCAGTGTCAGCCAGCGCATCGCAGCCAGGAAACCCCCGGAACGGGTTGGAGTCACGTTAAGAATCCCGCGCACCAATTGGACCGAGGAATATACGAATGCCGGCGGCCGTCCGCGCTTGCCTTTCAGCCAAGCCAGCGCCGGCAGCAGCGCCAGTAGCAGGAGGAAGTATGGATGGGCGAAAGTCATGCGATTGCGGAGTGCGGAGCGTCGCGGGGAACCGGGGTTTCCCCGCCCTCAACCGGCTTGACCGCGGGGTCCTGGCTGCCGGGCCCGGACTGGGCGCCGTCGCCGGGTTCCTCCGCGATGGGCTCGGTCTCTTCGACTAACCGGAGGGCCGAGGCGTGCAGATCGCGCAGTTCGGGCTCTCCAGGCTCGTAGCGGGCGAACTTGACCAGGTCGCAACGCTGCAGGAATTCCCCCAGGCCCTCCTTCTGGGCTGCCGTCAGCAGGCGGGTCCCGCGCAACTCGTGAAGGAACTCTTCCGTGGTCCGTTCGGGCGCATGGAAATCGAAGCGCTCTTCCAGGTAAAGCCGGATGGTGTCGGAGACCAGGATGCAGAACTCGCGGGGCCGGCCGATGCAGGCCAATGCCTCCTGGAGCTTCTGTTTGGCCCGCACGTGCGGCGGGATGACCGGCACGGGCGGGACTTGCGCCCGCCGCTTTTGCCAGCAGCGCCAGAGCCAGAACAACAGGGCCGCCAGCGCCAGCGCCGCCAATACCCACCAAACCCAGGCCCAACCGCTGGGAATCTCCACCGGCTGTTTGATGTCGCGCAGCCCATTGGTCCCCGCCCCCGGCGCCGCATGAGACGTCAGATTGGTGGCTTTCATCGCTTAGGACTTTTCAGCTTCGCGCTTCATCATCCCCTGAGCCTCCTCTTTTCCCGTGTCTCAAAGAACCGGGCCAGTTCGATCCCGTAGGGCTGGTCGGTCCGCAACTGGATGGCATCGATGCCGATGGAGCGAAACAATCTGGCCGTCTCGGCTTGGGCGCGGGCCTGGCGCTGGGCGAAGGCCGCGCGTTTGCGCGCGTCCTCCGTGTTGACTTCCACCACCTCGCCCGTTTCAGCGTCCTCGAACACCAACCGGCCCAGGGCGGGCAGCCCCAGCTCGTAGCGGTCGGTGATCTGCACGGCCACCACATCATGGCGCCGGTTGGCCTGGCGCAGCAGGGTGAAAGAGGCCTGCGCCAGCGACTCCAAGAGCATCATCTGCGGCCGCAGGCTGCCGGGCCGCGCGCGGGAGGGGATCGCCGGGGAACCGATGAAATCGGAAATAATCACCGCGATCGCCCGGTGCGCCGTCACGCGCATCAGGAATTCCAGCGCCCCGTTCAAGTTGGTTCCCCGCCGTTTCGGCTCAAAAAACAGGACCTCGCGAATCACCCGCAGGACGTGCCGGCGTCCCTTGCGGGGCGGAATGAACTTCTCCACCTCGTCGCTGAACAGCAGCAAGCCGACCTTGTCGCTGTTGCGAATGGCCGAGAAGGCCAGCACGGAGGCGATTTCGGCGGCCAGCTCCCGCTTGGACTGCTCGCCCGACCCAAACCGCTCCGAGGCGCTGGCGTCCACCACCAGCATGAGCGTCAGCTCGCGCTCCTCGACGAATTTCTTGACAAACGGATGGTTCATCCGCGCCGTCACGTTCCAATCGATCGTGCGGACCTCGTCCCCGGGCTGGTACTCCCGCACTTCATCGAAGTTCATCCCCTGCCCCTTGAATACGCTATGATATTGCCCCGCCAAGCTCTCGCTCACCAGCCGGTTGGTGCGGATCTCGATCTGCCGGATTTTTTTCAGGATTTCCCGAGGAATCATTGAAGTGCAAAGTGCGGAATGCGCAATGCCGAGTTGGCCCGATCATGGCACCGGCAGTTCGTCAAAAATCTTCTGGATTATGGTTTCGCTGGTTTTCTCTTCGGCCTCGGCCTCGTAGGTCACGGCCACCCGGTGCCGGAGCACGTCCATGCCAATGCTCTTGACGTCCTGCGGGGTGACGTAGCCGCGCCCGCGCAGAAACGCGAAGGCCTTGGCGGCCAGCGCCAGCGAAATGGTCGCGCGCGGCGAGGCGCCCAGTTGGATGAAATCCTTCACGTCGATCTTGTGCGCCTGGGGGTCGCGCGTCGCGCAGACCAGGTCCACGATGTACTCCTTGACCTTGTCGTCCACGTAGATGTCGTTGATGACCTGGCGGGCGTCCAGGACCTGCTTGGGCTCGACCACCGGGCCCGCCTTGGGCGTCCCGCTGGTGCGGGCCATCAAGTCCAGGATTTGCCGCTCCTCGGCGCGGGAAGGATAGCCGATCTTCAGCTTGAGCATGAAGCGATCCACCTGTGCCTCCGGCAGCGGGTAAGTCCCCTCCTGTTCGATCGGATTCTGCGTCGCCAGGACCAAAAAGGGCTCCTCCAGCCGGAAGGTGTTCTCGCCGATGGTGACCTGCTTCTCCTGCATCGCCTCCAGCAACGCGCTTTGCACCTTGGCCGGCGCGCGGTTGATCTCATCGGCCAGCACCAGGTTGGCGAAGATGGGCCCTTTGCGCGTCGTGAAGGCGCCCGACTGCGGGTTGTAAATCTGCGTACCTACCACGTCGGCCGGCAGCATGTCCGGCGTGAACTGCAGGCGGGAAAACCGCACGTTCAGGCAGTTGGCCAGCGACTTGACTGAAAGCGTCTTGGCCAGCCCGGGCACCCCCTCCAGCAAAACGTGGCCGTTGGCCAGCAATCCGACAACCAACCGCTCGACCAGGTAGGTCTGGCCAACGATGACCTTGCCCATTTCGTTCATGAGCGGGCGCACAAAGGCCCCCGCTTCCTGGACCGCCTCATTAAGGGCGTTCATTCCGGTATTCATGTCTTCGCTATATTAAAATTCCTATAGTCCGATGGACATGAAAACCGGAAAATGCGTTCAACCTGAAAGTCGGGGGTCGAAGCCAGGCGAGACCCCCGGAACGACGGCGTGGATGGCCTGCACCCAGGAGGGGTGCCAGAGGGGCAGCCCCGTTTTCTGGCACCCCTCCGGCAGAGATTTTTAAGGGGCAGATAATTTGACACATTTCGGATTTGGCCTGCCCGGCCGATTATTTAAAGCGGAAATCGA